>WNFZ01002097.1_pt1 | contig 21679 bp, 20 predicted proteins | sample 5400081 | NCBI WGS metagenome assembly WNFZ01 (sample SAMN13153365, study PRJNA577476) | soil metagenome | isolation source: 80 cm soil or saprolite under grassland replicate 1 | place: USA:California | collected 2016-06-15
TTGCACCGGCTTCCGAGATGCCCCACCCGCGGCTCGTCAGTTTTTACGTCAAGATCATTGTACGCCGCTCGTCGCACGCGCGCAAGCGCGCGTACTCTGCACGGAGACTGCCGCAGCAAACGCGGCTTCGCTAAGTTCAGCAGTACCAAATCCCAGGTCCGTAGCTCAATTGGTAGAGCACCGGTCTCCAAACTCGGCCCCGCTATGCGGGGCCGATGTTTTCTTGGCAATTCTGAGCACGAGAGGATGGCATTGGGACACACTGGCAACTTTGGACCGGCAAAGTAATGGCAAAGTGATTCCACAAGTACGGTGTGTTCCGTCAGGGTTCCAAGGAATGATATCATTGAAATAGCTGAACTCTGATCTCTGGTCTTGAGCGATGACTGCGGTCATCCCGCCAGAATATGCTCCTGATACGCGAACACCGGAAGCGCGTCATGACCTCCGAGCAGCCATTTATTCCTGCTGATCCTCTTTCGCTTCCTAGTCTGCGTCTTGTTCAACGCGTCCAAGGTATGGAAATCGGTTCCGCAACCGGATTTGTTGTGCGGCGGAACTCGTCGCTTTGGTTAGTGACGAGTCGACACGTCCTAAGCGGCAGGAACACCGAGACAGATCAGGTTCTTTCTCCCACAGGGGCCGTCCCCGACACAATTCGAATCGTTCATCATTCCACGTTTTCTATAGTCGGCCAAGGCGTTTGGTGCATGGTAGATGAACCGCTCCAAAACGACGACGGCGCACTCCTTTGGCGTGAACACCCAAAGTTCTGCATCAAAGACCAAGAGCGGCCGGACGAGCCGAATATAGACCTTGCAGTGTTACGTCTGTCTCGGCTTCACGACCGCGTGCTGATCTATCCACTCGATCTCGATCTCGCAGGAGTGGATGTAAGAGTAGCTCCGGGACTACCGGTATCAATCATCGGATACCCATTCGGACGCACGGGCACTGGTTGGTTGCCGATTTGGAAGACTGGCCACATAGCCTCCGATGCCGATCCATACTGGTCGCCTCGCTACTTCCTGATCGACGCCACAACCCGTGCAGGTATGTCGGGGTCACCAGTGGTATATCGATCGTTTGGTCTCTATGAAACTGGTGGTGGTGTCACCGTTCCGGGCAATGCAACTAGGCTGTTAGGCGTGTATTCGGGACGCATACGGGACGACGCGGAGATCGGTAGAGTGTGGAGGCCGGAACTTATTCCTCAGATCATCGATGGTTTTGAGCGTCCCTTAGAAAAAATCTAGCATGGCTCGCAGACAGTCATCCTAATGTCGGCTACGTCACGAGTCCCGCCGATTAGAAGTGTTGGCGCGTTCGCCCATCCATTGCTGCGGAAATCAAGAGGCCTGTTGGCATGCCTGCAGGATGCCGACATCGAGTGCGCGCATGCGAGCTAGCTCTTCAACGTGGCGGGCCTTACAACACGCACCCCATTTCTGCGGGGCGTGATAGGGACAAAAGTCATCGTCGTCGAGCGTGGCGACCATGACGGCGGGGTCATGCGAGACTTCAACGCCGGGCCACCAACCGTCAAAAGCCAACCAGCATTCGTAGCGCAGCAACCAGACGATCGCGAATCGGATCAGCTCCGTGAGATCGTCACCGGCTCGTCCACGAATCCAGGATCCCATTGGCGGGAAGAACGTGCATAGCGCCCTATCACCGTATCGATGCGGCGCATGGGGATGTATTGCTGGGCTGAGAACGTAGAAGCGCGGGGGGGCCATCGCATCTGGCTGGTAAACGATTAAAAGCTGATATACGTGTGGAAGGAACGCGAGAGGCTGAACTCGGCCACACCAGGCGGGACGATTTCCCGGCTGCATCCGCCCGAAAACAAACTGGGGAAACCATACCGTCATCCCCAGTTTGTCTTCGCCCACAACCTCGTCGATAGAAAGGCCGCGTTCGACCCTCACGCCCCGTGTGGCGCGTGCGGCTTGGGCGGCTTGGGCTTCGGCTCCGGGTGTGGCGGATGCGGCGGATGCGGAGGCCGCTCCGAGGACGTTGCTGATGTGTCTGCCATACGCGATGTCGTCTCCTACGGCAATGAGCCGTTGATCGTACAGTACGTCACGACGGGACACCCTCCCGCCAGGGTGAATGAGGGGCAAAATCCCCTCCTCGATATCCAGGCTGATGAGCAACAGCTCGCGCTCCTGACGGTTGAGGCTAAGAAACCGTCGCAGAACTCGACCGATCCTCTCCGCGTTTGGCCCCCTCGACCAAAGGCGTGCTATCGGGTTGGTGCTGTCGCTCACCGGAACCTCATTGTTCGGCGGACCATCGGCCGCCTCTCGCGGCATTAGTGCTTGCGCCCTCAGCCAAGATCAGGCATACTGAATGCCCGAGACCTTGGCTGGCATAGTGTATACACGTATAACTTATTGTAAGCTGTAGGTCAATGGGCGCCCCTCTACGGCCCACCCCCCCCACTCTAGGTGGGCGTATCGCAGAGTGTCGCGATCGTGCTGGTTGGACTCAGAAGACTCTAGCCGAGAAGGCTGGGCTCAGTGTGACTTTCATTTCGGAAATCGAGAACAACAGGCGCACCCCCGGAGCCGACGCCTTGCTTCACTTGGCGGAAGCGCTTGGCGTCTCACTCGACTATCTGGTCAAGGGAATCGCTGAATCGGCCCCCGAGCCTCGCCCTCTCGTGATCCCCGCTGCTTTAGCCCAGGCTGCAGAGGAGCACGGCTGGTCGCTCGGTGAGGTGAGCGATCTCATGAAGTTCCGCAAAATGGTTGTTGCGAGGCGGACCCGCGCGGGTTCAACAGAGGCCTCCGACGATGGACTATCAAAGGACGACTGGCTCCAACTTCATAGCAGATTCTTCGGTCCTGACGCGAATGGTTAGGCTCGCGCAGAGTCCAAAGGTGATGCAGTTAGTGCGCGATCTAGGTCTGTCCACACGCGGCAATTGCCTCGATACGATCCGCGATCATGCTTTCAAGATAGTTTCGACGATCATTGAGAATAGTCCTGTCCCCGTAGACTGTCTTGAAACGCTGCGTCGAGTCGTCGCGAACAAGTATAGAGCGCGCTTAGAGGTCATCTCCTCTGACGAAGATGTGCACAGGATTGCAGAGGATTACTCGGATTTCCATCCGCACCTCAAGCGACGTCTCTCCGATGAATTCCTCGCGGGGGCGACCGAGGGTATTACACTAGAGCGGGATCCGTACGATGCGGTCGCATTTCGCTATCTAATCGTCGTCGATGCGCGTGGTGAACGGGCCGCACGTGCCCACTTCACGGCGTGGCACGAGATAACTCACCTCGTTGTGCACCCGCAGCAATTGCGCTTTCCAGGATTCCGCCGCACGCCTTTGTATGTCGATATAGAAAAGGATCCGCTCGAATCCGTCGTTGATCATGTCGCCGGGAAGTTGGCGTTCTACAAACCGCTCTTTGGCCCCGTCATTCAACGGTTGATCAGTGGTCACGAGGGACTCACCTTCGACACCGTCGAAGCCGCCCGAATTGAAGCAGCACCGACGGCGAGCCTGTTTGCTACGGCGGTCGGAAGCTTGGATTATGCGTCGAGACCCACTCTTTTTGTGTCTGTGGGGCTGGGACTGAAGAAAGGAGAGCGGCGGCTGCTACGATCCCCACAGCAGACCTTCGGTTTTGCGAGAGTTGAGGCACAGGAAAAGCTGCGGCTCTTATACGCCATTCCGAACGAGGTGGCGGCCAAAAGTGATCTGGCTCTCCGTCGAAACATGCGCGTGCCGCAGGATTCCGTGCTTTCGCAGGCGTTCGCGAGTGCTATCGACGTGACCCTCGATGCGAATGAGGATCAGGGGTCCTGGGAGACATCGGACGAAGGAGCGCTTCCGCCACTGGATTTGAAGGTCTAGGCGATCCGAAGAGGCCGCTACGTTTATGGCTTGATTGCCAGCTGCTGACGCCTGTTTAAAGCCCGCGCTGTTAGTGGCGCAGGGCCCTCGTGGGGGATCGTCTGGACTACCGCTACTTCCTTCGAAACCGCACAGGTTTCCTTAAGCGGTTCTACACCGGCGCGTCAGAACCATTCGTAGATCGTCAGCGTAAGATCGAAGCGCATGAAGCGCCTTTCGATGCCGAGCCCGCTTACGAGGATAGCGAGCCACCCTTCTTAGAGGAATGGATTGAGGCGGGCGAAGCACTTGATGTGCTGGGACACATGAGCATTTCTGTTCTTGCTTCTTCACTGCAGCTTTACATCCGCGAATGGTTATCAGATCGCACGCGTGGGACCGAGCAGGCCATAAATGAAGACCCTACACTTAAAGCAGCGTTCAAGAAGGGGTGGATCAATGGGTATCGAATGCTATTCGTGACTACCTAGGTATCGATTGGGCGCAAAGTCCGTCGAATCTTGCAATCCTTGAAGAAATGGTGCTTGCCCGAAACGCAAGTCAGCATCCTGAAAGCATAACCACGCTTCTGTCATCGCCGACTTCAGATTGCACAGAATCGCCGGGAAGGATTGCACACTTGGGTATCCGGCGTGGGGCCTGACGTCGGGGCCCCTTCCTTGGGAGCTTGGCTGCTCCTCGTTGGGGGAGCAAGCCCGTGTGCGGATGGGATACCCTCGTGTTGCTCAAACATTATCTGGAGTCGGGACTCTCGAAGACCGCGATCGCTCGGCAGCTCGGCGTCAGTCGCCGGGCGATCTACCATTGGATCCGGACGGGTCAGCTCGATCGTGAGCTGAGCGGGGCCTCGGCCGCGCGCCGTCCCGCGCCCCGACCGACGAAACTCGATCGCTACCAGCCACTGCTTCAGGAGCGGCTGACGACCTACCCCGCGCTGTCGGCCGTGCGGCTGCTCGAGGAGTGCCGCGCCGCGGGGTACGCCGGCGGCTACAGCCAACTGAAAGCCTACGTGGCCCGCATCCGCCCGCGGCTCGAGCCCGAGCCAGTCGTCCGGTTTGAAACCGCGCCCGGCCAGCAGGCCCAGTTCGATTTCGCCGAGGTCCGCTTGCCGTGGGGCAAGCGCTTCGCCCTCCTGGTCGTCCTCGGGTACTCGCGCGTGCTCTCGGTCGAGTTCGTGGCGCGCCAGACGGCCCTCACCGTGATGCTGGGCCTCGAGCGGGCCTTCGCGGCCTTCGGCGGCGTGCCCCACGAGATCCTCTTCGATCAGATGAAGAGCGTGATCCTCGACGACCACCGCCCGACCGGGGGCCGGCTCCTCGAGAATCCCGAGTTCCTGCGCTTCGCGGCCCACTGGGGCTTTCGGATCCGGGCGTGCCGACCCTACCGCGCCAAGACGAAGGGCAAGGTCGAGCGGCCGGTCGGCTACCTCCGGGGCAATTTCCTCTACGGCCGGACCTTCCTGGGGGACGCGGACCTCGCCGACCAGTGCGCTCGCTGGCTCGTCCGCGCCAATCAGCGCGTGCACGGCACCACCCGCGTCGCCCCCTGGAGTCGGCTGGCGGACGAGCAGGCCGCCTTCTTGCCTCTGGCGACCCGGCCGTACCGCTCCCTCATCCTCACCCCCCCGACGCCCACGGCGCGCCCTGCGCGGAGAGCCCCGGTCGCGGTCGAGCGGCGGCCCCTGGCGAGCTACACGCAGCTCCTCACGGAGGCCGGCTGATGCCCGCGCCCTCTCTCTGCGACCGGCTCCGGGCCCAACTCGCCGATCTCAAGATGCCCGGCGCCCTCGAAGCCTTGGACGACATCCTGCGCCGCGCCGACAGCGGCGAGCTCGCCGCCGGCGAAGCGATGAGTGCGCTCCTCGGGAGCCACATCGCGCTCCGCAATCAGCGCCGACTGCAGACCGCCATGCGCTCCGCCCGGCTCCCCGCCGTGAAGACCTTGGCCGACTTCGACTTCAGCTTCCAGCCGAGCGTCAGGCGGGACCAGCTGGAGAGTCTCCATACGCTGAGCTTCATCGAGCGCCGGGAGAATGTGGTGTTCCTCGGACCCCCCGGCGTCGGGAAGACCCACTTGGCGGTCAGCCTCGCCGTCGCCGCGGCCGAAAGCGGCCGCCGCGTCTACTACGCCACCCTCGCCGACCTCATCACGTCGCTCGAGGACGCCCAGCAAGCGGGCCGGCTGAGCCACCGCCTCCGGACCCTGGTCTTCCCGAGCCTGATGATCATCGACGAGATCGGCTATCTGCCGATTAGCCGGACCGGGGCCATGCTCTTCTTCCAGCTCATGTCCCGCCGCTACGAGCACGCGAGCACCGTGCTCACGAGCAACAAGGGCTTCGAGGACTGGGGCGAGGTGTTGGGCGACGACGTCATGGCGGCGGCGCTCATCGACCGCCTCCTCCACCACTGCCACATCGTCAACATCCGCGGGAACAGCTACCGGATGCGCGAGCACCGCACCCTCGCCAGTCGCCTCGCCACGGCCCAGCCGAAACCGCCGTCGGCTCTAGGGGCCTCGCTTCGGACTGCGAAAGAGAGCTTCCGCGCGGCTCCGAGGACGCACTGAGGTTCGCGTGACCGCTGACACGTCACCTAAGGATCCTCAAGATCTAGCACAGCCGCGATGTCCCCTACAGGGGTTGTTCCGGGGCACGCGCCGCGCGAAACGGCAATACATGGACCAGGAGGAGGTAATGGCGGGAAAAATGAGCGCCCTACGTTTTTTCGCAGGGCGCCTGATACCACACCGAATGTTCGTGAAGTCGGTCAAGCCTTCAATGCAAACTCGCCCGATTGGCGCGGTGGACCAATCTCTTCAAACTGATTGATTTTTACGGCGCCATCCGGAAATCGAGCGATAATTTCCAATTGTCCACCCATTGCCTGGATGTAGCTTCGAAGCGAGCTGACATATACGTCGGCGCGACGTTCGAACTTGGACACGAGAGCCTGCTTCGAACGTAAGAGCCTCGCCAATGCTTCCTGGGTGAAATGGCGGGCTTGGCGCAACTCCTGAAGAGGTAGCTCTTCAAGCATTGCCTTAGCACGGGCATGAGCCCGTGCTTGACTCTCTGGGGACATCCTCTTGCGAAGGTCCCGAAACTTGTTAGCCATCTAGCAAGCCCTCCTCTTCCAGCTGCTTTATGTGTTCATCGTAAAGATCATCCGCCACCGGAACAAACTCATCATACCAACGATCGTTACCGGTTTTCTCGCCTCCAATTAGCAGAATGGCGATTCGTCTGGGGTCGAACGCGTACAAGACGCGATACGGGTTGCCGGCATGCTGAATCCTCAACTCCCGCATATGACCGTGCCGTGAGCTTTCGACCCCGGAACTGTACGGGAACGGAAGGTGTGGTCCTCGATTCTCGAGCATCTCCACGTAAGCCGCCACTGATTCTCTGAAGTAAGAGTCGCCCACCAATCTGCGAACTCGTCTGTGTGCTCAACCTCCCAAGGCACCCTGGAATATTCACTCTAAGAAATATGCTGTCAAGGACATGTTAAGGGGAGCCAGAACAACGTGTTACGACAGGGCCGCTTGTAAGGCAGCACGGAGGCGCGGATCCACAGAAATCACCTCCTGTTCCAGCCAAAGCCCTCGACGTCCCAATTCTTGGACCAGCGGGGGCGCTTGGGAAAGATCAAGATCATCGGGCCACTCTCCAGGTAACGCTCTTTTTTCCAGGTACTCACCCCAAAACGGTGGAACTGTCCAGATGAGCTTCGAGTGGAGCTGTCGAAGGTGTCGCGCAATCCTCACGCCCGCTGGGTCGAGATCGCCAAACAGCACGACTGGTATTTCGCGTAACTGAGCTAGGAAGAGACGCGCGGTCGCTGTGTCCCAGCCGGGAACATGGACCACGAGCCATCCCTCGGGGGGCTCGAGGTCGAGGTAAGGGCCAAGGTTCTCCACCAGGAGAACAGCTTCTAGGTCTCCCACCAATACCGCACCGTCCAGCAGGGCCCGTTCTGTGATTGCCACTTCGCCAAATACGGAGGCAATGTCAGCTGCGTTCAGGTACGTTGTCCCGCGCGCAAATCGTACGCCCGTTGGCGCTCGTAACCTCACAATCCCGTCCCCGGTCAACTTCGTCTTACCGAGGGCGTCACGTCGGACAGAACTCAATGTTGATTTGGAATGAGGTGCCACGGCTGCGGTGGCGGTCCTGCGGTTCAATCTCTCAGGAAGCAGCGCGACAGTCTCTGCGCGAAGGAGGTCATGCAACCGTGAAAGCCCCTCAGGAGTAGGATTGAGCCCTCGCGCCAATAGTCCGTCACGCACCAATCCCCATTCAGGCCAGACCCGGTTGAGTAGCTGGATAACCTTGTTCTGTTGCGACACTGCTAGCTCGATGACTCCGCGTCGCCCTGTCCGACGTGTCCATGGCAGATCGTCGAGCAAAGCCCAAGCCTCTGGTTGGCGTCTGCGCCGGGGAAGTCGTCCGGTCAGATACAGCTCTAGAAGAGCGATCCGATCGATATCACGCTCCCACATCACTCGCACTCTTAATTGCTCTTCGACCGCTCACGAGCACTCGTTCTCCACCATCCGTTGTCTCCCTCCTCACTAGGCGGTAGGTCGTGCACCCTGGCACGTTAGCCACCTCCGGCGACGCGATTAGCAGCTGAAGATTGAGCGCAAGGCACAACTCAAAGAGAACTCCGAGGTTATCCTGCGAAAGGCGATTGGCCTCGTCCAAAAACAAAAAGCGGAGAGTCCCTAGACTGCGTCTCGCTCGAAACAGATTTGCACTTTGCTCCCATGCGGTAAGGACCACCATCATCAATGCTGTTCCGATTCCAATGGCCTCACCCGTTGACAACCGGGATGGATTTACGCGCTCCCACTCTGCGCTCCCCTGACGTGTTATCTCGACAGCAATGTCGAGGTACTCGCGATAGTCCAACAGTTTCTGGCCAACAGTCGACCCGCGTCCCCCGTATCGGATGAACAGCTGATCGAGCGCTTCCTCTACAGGCATGTTCGGGGAAAACAACAGCTCCTGGGCTGTTCCTTCGCGAAGTGCGGAGAGAATAGTCTCCATCTGAGAGTCACGGTCCAAGCGAATGCGCATACCACGAATTGTCCCAAAGTGCACACCCTCCAACTCACGATTGAGCAGCCGCACCTGGCGGTGCGCTGACCGGATATGCACGTCTATTCCGCGCGCGACATCTTCTGATGCTCCCCGCAGCTCGAGTTCCTGCGATTCAAGGCGCGTGTCGAGAGCAATCAAGTGCTCGCGAAGGCGCTCAAGGGACTCGAAGGGATCAAGCAACTCAGCGATCTGGGCCGGAACCCTCATGCTCAACCAGTCGCGTACTGACGCCCAGACGTCAAGAATGTCTGGACCTTCAGATTGATCCTGTCCAGAGAGCCAAGAACGTACCGCGTTCAGTGCTTCGTTCGCCCCGCTCGCTCTGCTCAGTCGTTCCTCAAGGATTCCGGCAGAGCTGCGCGCATCTGAGCGAAGACGAACGCTTGCGATGCCGGTCTCGAGGAGCCTTTGCGAGATGCTGGAAGTCAACAGGTTTTCCGCCTCACAGCGGGCGCGGAGTCGCTCCCAGAGCTCATTCGCTGGCTTCCATTCTCTTTCCTCTTTTGACAGATGGTCTTCCGCATCTGTGAGTGCTTTGTTGCGACTGTCCAACCTCTCAGCGAGCTGAGCGATTGCAACTTCTAATCCTCGCTGCTCGCTATCAAGTTGGATGACCGATGCTTCAAGGGTTCTCACGTTTGCTTGAGCGTTTACAACCGCAGTTGTCGAAGAGTCTTCAACACCAGTTTCTTCGAGTTCGCGTGCCAGCTCTGTTCGTCTCGCTTCAATCGCGCCAACCTTGTCATCCACTGTTCGCCGAGCATTTCTCGCTTGTTCCCATGACCTATCGGCGACCTGGGCGGTCTCAATGGCTTCCTTGAGTGCGCTTGCGGCTTTATCACATTGTTCCTTCAGTGCTGGGATAAGCTGTTGTTTCGTTGAAAGCTGGTCCTCGGCATCTGCCCACTGAAGCTCGTCTCGGTGCGCTATGACGTACCGAAGCGCATCCAACGCCAGCCACAAGATTTGTCGATGACTGTCGAGGCGACTCAGTTTGTCGCGAGTGGTCTCGATTTCTGAATCAGAGAGTGGCAGGCGCCGGAGCGCGTCACTGTGCTCAACTAGAGTCTGTCGTGCGTGAGATACACGGACTAACTCACTACGGGCTTGCACAGCAGATCGATGGCACTCTTCCAGCTCCTTCACTCGGACCACCAAGTCAGCGTCGTCCAGTAAGAAGGCCTGGCCGTAAAGATCCCGCAGCCGCGTTACTCTCTCGGCGACGCGCGTAACTCGGCCGCGCGTATCAGCAGCATTGGCACGATGCGTCCTCGCTTGCTCAGAAGCTCGTTGCAGCTCATGGGCGATCCGTCCCAATTCTTGTGTAGAGTCACCCGACTCAAGGATTGAAAGCCCGCGTGTGAGCAGCGCTGTTTGGCTTCGCTGGACATCAATAACGGTGAGTTGCTCCTTGATCCCGAGGACACGTCTCTGGTCGTTGTCTGCCTTCGAATGAAGCTCCTTGATGAGCCGCTCCCGTGCTTTACGTCCCAGGCTCGGCTTCTGGGGCACACGGGTAACGCGAGCGACGCCATCTCGCTCGACGATTACGTGTTTGTCGCTGCCACTCTTCTTTTCGGAGCTCGCGAGGTCATGGAGTGCGCCACCTTGAATCAGCCATACCGTCTCCAGGTCCCGTTCACCACCGTTCAGTGCCTCTGCGGCCCGATGAGCATTTTCTACGACAATGGCTTCAGTCAGTGGTCCAAGAAGAGCCTGCATCCGAGCTGCGCGCGCGGGCTCGAGATCGTCGAATTGACCTGCCAGCAGCTCGCCACCAAGCGCATCGCGAATCGCGAGAAGATCGCGGTGAAACACTCCACCCGTTTGCTCGAGGAGTCGTGCACGATTCCTTGTGTCGGCACACTCCTTCTCCAATGCCTCAAGATTCCCTTGTAATTCGTCGCGCGCTTCGTCGAGGAGTTGCCGGGCAGCTTCGAGTTCACCGGTGGTGCGAAGGCCAGCGCCTAAACTCTCTTCCAGTTGCTTGGCAACAGTGTCCAGCTCTCGCCACCTTATTTGGCGAACTTCCAGAGATTGGTACTCACTCTTTAACTCAAGCTCCCGGCGGGCTTCGCCGTCTGCACCGGCCTCGTATGAGCGAACCTTGTCTTCCAGTGCGCGAACCTCCGACTCGCCCTCATGTAGCGCGGCTCGCACGTCCAGGGATGATTTCAGAGGTTGCTGAGGTTGTGCGAGAGCTTCCGCTGCGAGACGGGTAGCCTGTTGTCGCTCAGACTGCGCCCGCGATTTGTTAAGGTCCTCAAGAAACGCTCCTTCCCGAGCGGAAAGCGCTTCGAGGTGAACCAGATGTCGGAGCGCTTGTTGGGCGCTCGCGTATGCTTCGTTCGCGTCGACATTCTGGTTTAGTATGAGTGCAAGCGCTGACAGCGCGTCTGCGGTGCGACTGCGGTGGAGGTCCGCGTCTGCGATTGATCTGCTAAGGTCGCCCCGCTTGTGATCCATTGCGGTCAACGCGAGCTGGGCCTTCTCCTCGTGTAGTTCCAGGCCGTCATCCTTCGCCTCAGCCTTTCCCACGGCTGGACCAGCGTCCTGCAGGCGTTGTGTTACTGTCCGATATGCGCCGGCACGACGATGAAGCTCCTGGAGGCCGCTCTGAACGTCAGCAAGACCTTCTGCTGCCGTACGGTGTGCTGTTTCAGCGCGAGACTTCTCGGCATCGCGAAGCGTCTTCAGTTGATTGCTGCGCCGAAGCTCGTTGTCGGCCTGTCGCAACTGGGTACGGAGTTGGTCCAGCTCCGTATCGTAGTCGGCGAGGCGAGACGCAAGACTATGGGCCTTCGTCACGCCCTCGAGAAATGCTCGCGTCGTATCGTAGCGCTCTCGTGCCTCTGCGAGTCGCCTCTCGGCCTCAGTCTTTCGTTCTACGCGATCCCGATGCTCGCTTGCCACCTCGTCCCGGTCTCGCAGGATTCGGTCGCGTTCGTCTCGGGCTAGATCTACGCGCCGACGCAGCTCTAAGGCGCGCTCTCGCGTTGCCAATAGAGAAGCAGAGAACATGTCGTGACCTGCTTCATAGACTGCGCTTATCTCCTTCTCAAGGTCCCTCGCTTCCTTTACTTCGATCCGTGTCCTTCGGCATGCTTCAAGGTTGCTACGCATTCGCACAAGCGTATCAGCGAGGCCACTTTCTTCCTTTAACAGGAACGAACGAAACTCCGCAGTCAAAGCTCGAGAAATACCCCCGGTCATGCTTGTTCGGAGCATATCATTGAATCGCGTACGCTCTTCATCAACTACCAGCCGCAACGGAGTGATACCACGCTCGAACAGCGCAGCGAAGTACTCCTTCGCGGTTTTAAAAACCTGAATCCGGCCCCCGAGGGCAGCCACATTCTCTCGCAGGTCGGTCAGTTCAGGCACGAGGTCTTGGGAACCGGAACGGAGCAGGAAAACATCTTGGAGATGCCCGGCCTTAGGCAGATCAGAGACAAGAAAAGGCGTGAGCTCCACCGACGGCTCAGCCTTCCTCTCCAGGTGTACGCCGGCGACTACGTGTTCCCCATCGATATCAAATGCCAGAGCAGCATAGGATGGTCGATTTGGATTTCCTAGACGGCCCCAGATACCTCTATCGCCCCCGGTTGCATCACTTTCGCCAACGTTTGTGAAGCGCAGTCGTGTCATGTCGGGGAGCAGGACGACGTACGCGGCGATCATTACCGTCGTTTTGCCGGCGCCGTTGTCACCTTCCAGCGCCGTTACGTTGCTGTCGAGAGTGTAACGCTCATAGAAAACACCCTTCCAGTTGACGAGAACGAGCGCGTGGCTACGTACGCGCTTCATCGCACAATCTCCGCATGTGCTCCCCTAGGCATCGTCCTCATCCTCGTCGGCATCGTCGCCTGCATCGATATCAGCGGATTCACTTGGCTCGTCGTCATCGCCCGTGAACTCTTCGCCCTGCATGTCCACGGCATGGCCAGAAGCGATCAAACGCTCGAGGGCAGCGTTGAGGTCTTGTCTGGTACGGACGGGGTCGGCAAAACGAAACAGTGGAGCCCGAAGCCGCAGGTGATCCTGGTCGACGAGATCAATGAAGCCGAGTGCGGCGAGTTGCCGTATCGCCTGTGCAACGCGATTGCGAATGATCTCATGAACCTTACGCTCATCGTCAAAGCGTTTTCTACGAGGCTCCAAAGCGCGCGCCAAATCACGGTCAGACACCAGGCTGCCGAGACGCGCGAGTAACTGATCGCGTGTGACGACGCCTCCCGTTTGAACTGTGGTGGGATCAAGGGACTGTAACGCAAGCGTCTGTCCAACTAGCATCTCCCCCGGGCTTAGATGACGCCGCGACAGGTGATCCCCAGAGGGAAGAAGATAGAAATACCCGTCGCTTTGCATGACTAACTCGCACCCGAAGCGACGATACAGCGGTTCGAGATGAGTCTGAGCGTCACTTAGAAACGCATATGAGTCGCCGTCTTCACGATCAATGTGCCTACCTCGTCGAAGCGCGAGGTCCACATCCGGGAAGAGCGGATCTCGAATAACGTCTTCTAGAGCGGCAAAGCGGGAGCTCATTGGGGATCTGGACGTTCGAGCATCCAGTCCTCAATAATGAATGATGGACTGACTGGGACCCACGGGCGCTCGCGGTCCAATAACGGTGCACGAACCCTTGCAACGACGGCTGCAATCCGCCCAATGGCGGTGTATCGCTCGCTGTCGCTAAGCTGCGCAATGATTTCGGTAGTCAGAGTCGCAAGAGTCCGGGGTCTGTGCTTCAAAGCTGCCAGCACAAGGCTCTCGAGTTGGAGTGGACTTTCGTCCGCCGCCACTATCGCAGGGTCTTGCTCCCATTCTCCACGAGGTCGGCTAACGGGTGGTCGATACTCCATTGCCTTCATCGGTCGCAGCAGGCGAATGCAACTATCAGCAGCTACGACGAAAGCAAAGGGTCGCTCAGGCCAACTTCTGATCTGTTCTACAAGCCGCTGACTGATCGCCCGATCGGGGTCTAGTCGAACGACATCGCGCAAGAAGCGGTGGACGTACTGATAGTAATTAGACCACCCCTGTTGCCTTGATCGGCCCCAGGCTTCCATCCTCGCGACGTGATCGGTCACTCGCTGGGCAGCTTGTTCGGCTTCCGTGGCTCCTGCGGTAACTGCAGCGTGCTGGATTTCTTGAAGCAGAGTCTGAATGTGACTGCTGTCGCGAAGCAACACCTCATTGAGCTCGCGGAGTGTCTTGGCCATGGTCTCGAGCAGTGTTTGACATCCCTCAATCACGTTGAACCACTCGACCTGCAACAAGGTGCTGATTTGTTTGCGCACCTCTTCTTGCTGCATGTCCAATCCACGTTGCCTTCGTTCGATCCCAGCGACCAAATCACCAACAGTCACACGGAGGGGTCCGACGATAGCTGTCTGCCATTCCGAAGGATCAGAAATGCGCTCCGCTCGCGCGCGGATCTGCGCAAGCGACGACGTAACGGCTCCCATGAGGAGCGACAGACTCTCCCGGGTAAGCTGTTCCTGCTCAAGGAAGGATTGGACAATCAACATTCCGAGCCTTGTAAGTGAGTATTCTCCGGCACTAATGATTCCCGTTGCATCCACCCGTGCCAGCATGCGCTGACTGCGCAGCCTTTGAATGGCGTGCGTCGCTCGCACTTGACGATTCTCTAGACTTGGATCGACGAGATCACTGACCTGCTCGAACAGATTCAGCAACAGCTCCTCATCGAGGGAGGCGAGGCCGTCGCGCTCCGCCTGGAGGTGTAGCGCTGCCAGAAAGCAGATGTCTAAAGTGCTAAGCTCGAGGGAGACGCGATCGCGGGTCAGTCCCGCCAGGAGACGATGAGGGTCTTCGGGTGCTGAGCCGATCATTCTTGCCTCAACCCTTCCCGTAGCGCCAGCGCAGGTGGCCACATTGGCACTGCGTGAGTTCAGCTTTGTCGTCATCCAACTTATAGACCGGCTTGTTGCAGTCCTTACACTTGAACGCCTCTAACGCGGCCTCGCAAGCGTTGATCAGCTTCACAGCCTCCGGTCGTACCATATCCATGGTATGTGACGCTTTATTCCCCCACGTGATCAGGAGCTTGTCGGCCGCCTTCCACGCCTCAATGGCGTCCACATGTGCCTCAAAGCCCTTGGGGCCCTCTTTCTGGAAGCACTTCGGACCATCTGCAATCAATTGAAACAGAAAATCATGCGCCGTTCGGCGATCGTTTTTCGTGGACAGGCGGTAGGGAAGCCTCACATTCAGCCGATCAGCTCGAAGTGCCAGCTCCGTATCCATGATTTTGCGAGCGGTATTGCCAGCGGCATGGGGCGCCGCCTGAAGGAATGCGCGGGCATCTCCAAAGGTCGACGTTGTCGCAGACCACCTGATGCCAAGGTCAGGCTTCTCGAAGGGTAACAGAGCCCGAAAGCTCCAGCTCTTGCTATCCAACTGCTGTGAGAGCTCGGCGTACCAGTCTCGATCGTGCGTGAAAATCACGACCTGTCGGTAGGCAAACTCTCTTTCCAGCAGTTCGACAATCATTCCACGGTGATTCCGATCAAGACTCACCACAACATCATCAAGGAATAGAGGGCGATCCGATGCGGCATCGCGCTTCGCCATGGCGAGGAAGATGCAAAGCCCAAGGCTATTGCGATAACCCTCCGAAAGCGTGAGCCGTGGTGACGGCTGGTCCACGCCAAAGAATTTCAGCTCGATATCGATGGCCTTGTCGGCGCCATCTGGAATGTAGAGGCGCACACCCTCAATAGCTTCGCCGGGGTGGAGCGTGGCCCACATCGACTGAATGTTTGTCGACAGCTCGTCGATTACCTTTTGCGACTCATTCTTGATTTCCTCACGCATCCCACTTTCGAACCTCTGAAGGAAGGCTTTCAGACCAGCAGCGCGGGCCAATTGAGCCGCGAGCAAACGGCCACCAACGATCTCGGCAAGCAGTTCTACTAAACGATCATCACGCGACAGGTCTTGCACGTCTGGTGGTGTTTCCTTCGATGCCTCGACAGCCTTGGCAATCAGCGGTGCTAGCTTCTCGTCAATTCCGAGCAGCTCGGCTTCACTGGGGCTGTCTTGAAGGTGCGACAAGTTGATGGCATCGATGAATGCTCCGGCAGGTTCCAATTGCTGTTGAGTAAGCCAGGCTCGCGCCTCTGGTGTGCTGAGAGTTGAACGAAGAGATTTCAGGGCATCTGCAAGGGCTTCGGTCGCATGCTTGCGACGTTGAAGAGCTTGCATCGACTCCTGCAGGCGTTCACTCTCGGCCTGGACATGCTCGCGAAATTCTGCGGGAGACAAAGGTCGACCGCATGCCGGGCACTCGATCTCCTGTTCGCCTTGGAGAGTCTTTGCGAATTGCCCTGCGCTCCGTACAACCTCGAGCTTTTCGAGGAGGGGCTCAACGGTCTCGATCAACGCAGTGTTGGCGAGTCGTACGGAATCAATAAGAGGCTTGAGCTGAACGTTCGCGATTGCGAGGAGAACAGCATGCCGCCGCTGATCGTCCGAGTAGCGAGCCATACGGTCGGCAATTGCGGACTTGATTCCTTGACATTGTGAAACAGGCTCCGAGGCGGTCGCGCCTGGGCAGTAAGTAGCATGCAGGTCGCAGACTCTATTATCCAAGGCCTGATCCGAACTCCCTCCAAACGCCTCAATGCGCTTTGTGAGCAGCGCCTGTGTCTTCCCAAGCCCTTCCCTAAGATTGGATCGTTGTTCTACCGCTTTGGCGAGCTGGCGGGTATTCTCGGCGAGAGACTCCATGCTGCGAAGACCCAAGAGCGGAAGAATTGCGGAGTATTTGGCGCCCTTGGTGTCGCGGATAAAGGCTGCCACTTCGTCCTGGCGCAGGACCGTGCGACCATAGTCCCAGCTCCGGATCTCAGCCTCCCCGTTGCCGGCCACGATGGCCGTTCCCCCGTGGTCAATGGTAACGGTGAGACTCGTGCCGTCGCCGAGCGCGATCGACAGCTCTGCCTTCTTGTCAGCAGGAGCGTGGGTGTTGATGACACCCTTTTCCTGGTGCTTTCCGCTGTATTCGTGACTCAAATGCCCGATTCGGCCCCCGTGAAGCACGTACTCGATTGCGTCCACAAAGGCGGACTTACCAGCCCCGTTCTCGCCGTAGATAACGGCCGACTTAGAGCCGAGATCGAGTTGGATAGTCTCCGCAGACCCACGGAACCAGGTGAGAGAGATGGACTGAACTCTCATTGTGAAGCTCGAGACGGCGCTTCAGCAAGCAATGCGTCGGCAATCTCGGCAATTTTTTTGGGGGCGAGATGCTGCTGAGCCCGATCACCCGCGAGAAATGCTTCAAGTCTTGCAAAGATGTCTGCCGCCAGCGGCGGTGAACCAGCTTGGGCCTGCTCGATTCGCGATTTGATCCGAGCCTGACCGGAGGGTGCGTCGTTCATCTGACTCTCTGGTACTGGACTCAGCGACGCGAACCGCTTAGAGCGTTACTACCGACTGCGCCCAGCAAATCCGTCAGGGCATCCTCGAAGTCAGCCGTGATGTCGGGAGCGTCCGAGTTGGCGTGAGCGAGTTCGTGAAGCAGCGTACCCACGAATCGTTGTGCCGATGACAAAGCGCCTCGATGGATCACGATCCGTCCGACATGACCTTCCCAAACGCCCATCGCCCTGTCGCCACCGCCAAGCTGAGGTCGCAGTGTCTCCGAGACATTGATCTCTTTCACGACTTGCGGACGCCCGCCAGCCAGGCTCAGCACAGGCTCTTTTAGCTCCCAAATCGCCCTTTCTGATGAGGAGAGATTCTCTGGCTTAAGGAACCGGTAAACGAAACTCGCAGCACGCTCTGATGCATAGACGGCGACGGTTCGCACGGGCTTACCGGCGGTGTCACGCAGATTATCTAGTTTCTGCCTCAATCGCTCTGGCACGACCACGATGCGGGATCCCCCTTCCTCCGAATCCTCAATCAGATCGGCATGCTCGCGAAGTTCTTGCGGGGTAGCAAACACTGTAGGCGCGCTAGCGTTCAAGATGCGCACAGCATGCTCTTGAACATCAAGCCATTGAATCTCTTCTGTGGAATCGCCCGTCTCAAGCCGTCCCAGCTCTTCTGCTAACCGTGCAGCTACCGCCGATGAGCTTGCATTGAGCAGGATTGCCTTTACCCGGTCCGTGTAGACACTCCGGCCGACGTTTGTTCGTTCCCGGTTGAGGGCGCGCGCCATTGCAGCCGTCAGCTCGGTGATGTTGTAGGAAAACGCGAATCCCTCTTCCTCAGCGACCCGCAGACCACGAACGTAGATCTTTGCTGGCTCGCCTCGCTTCCTTGCCAAGACTTGCCCGACCTTCGTGGTATCAAGCACACGTTCGTTCGCAAAGCGCAGGAAGTAGCGTCGCGCAGTTTCCACCGCTTCGTCATCGATGCCCCGGAATAACACCTCTGTTCCAACGAATGAGGCGTTACTTGCCGGAGCGATGGCGGCATGAAGAGTCGGAATGCCAGCGAACCCGTGCTTGTCATGGCGAACTAGGCTGATGTCACCGTGCTGCGAGCGAATGGTGACGGTTATTCCACGTCGCTCCAGCGTTGCGAGGGCGTCTTTGAGCCCAACGCCGAATCTTCCCAGGAGTTGTTTGCTTGTTGCTGCCTGGTTCTTCTCAGGATTCTCGTTCTGTTTCAGATGATCAGCCTGGAGACCTCGGCCGTAGTCGCGGACCCGCCAAATGCCCGTTCCGTCGCACACGATCTCGGCCGGCGGAGTATTTGTGAGTGCCTGCTCGTCGATCGCATTCGCGATGATTTCGCGAACGGCCTCAGCAGGTCCCCAATGTTCGAGGAACTTGTCGATATTGAGATCAAAAAACCGGGTTGAAGAATCCATGAGGTACCCGCGCGAACCTAGTCACTCCGACGCTGCGCTTTTCTTGGGTGGGTCGTTAGTCAGTATGGAATGACCGGCTCGCGATCGCAGGGCGTAGGTTACGCGGTCGGAGCTACCGAACCACGCAGAGCTACATGCGAAAGGAGCCGGTCTATGACCAACAACCTGCGGTACTTGGGCCTGGATGTCCACGCATCGCTGTCGCCGTCGCCGAGCCGGGCGGTGAGGTCCGGAGCCTCGGCATGATTCCCAATGAGCCCTCGGCCGTCGCCAAACTGATCCGCAAGCTCGGCGGCCGGGAGCATCTGCGCGCCTGCTACGAAGCCGGGCCCTGTGGGTACGTGCTCTACTGGCAGCTGACCAAACTGGGGGTAGCCTGTGACGTCGTCGCCCCGACCCTCGTGCCGATCAAGCCCGGCGACCGCATCAAGACCGATCGCCGCGACGCCGAGAGGCTCGCGCGCTGTCATCGTGCCGGCGATCTCACGGCCGTATGGGTCCCCGACGCGGCGCATGAAGCTTTGCGAGATCTGCTGCGCGCGCGTGAGGCCGCGAAGGCCGATCAGCTCCGAGCCCGCCATCGCGTCAGCAAGTTTCTGCTGCGCCACGGCATTCGACCGCCGGCGGGCGTGAAGCCGTAGACCCAGCGCCATCGCCGCTGGCTCGATACCGTGACCTTCGGTCCGGCGGCGCAACAGGCGACGCTCGCTGATTACGTCCACGAAGTGGACCACGCCGGGGCGAGACTTGAGCGACTCGAGACGGCACTGGATGGCGCGATCACGGCCGCGCCGCCGGCGATGCAGGCGATCATGCGTGCGCTGCAGTGTCTGCGCGGCGTGCGCCAGGTGACCGCCGCGACCATCGTAAGTGAGCTCGGTCCGCTGTCGCGCTTCACGCATCCGCGGCAGCTCATGGGCTACAGCGGCACCGTGCCCAGCGAGTACTCGAGCGGCAGCAGCGTCCACCGCGGCGCGATCACCAAAACCGGCAACGCCCATCTCCGACGCGTCCTGCTGGAAGCCGCCTGGGCGTATCGCTTCCCACCCAAATGCGCCGATGCGCTGCGCGCCCGACAGCGTGGCCAGCCCGCGCATGTCATCGAGATTTCCTGGAAGGCCCAGCATCGCCTGCATACGCGCTATCGGCGGCTCCTGGGACGAGGCAAACCGGTGCCGCATGTGATCACCGCGGTCGCGCGTGAGCTCGTCGGTTTCATCTGGGCGATCGGGATCGCCGCGGAGCGGGAGGTCGCCATCGCCGCGTAACGGTCGGTCCGGCGGTCGCGGGGCACGGGAAAGGAGAATCCTCGTACGCCCTAGGCGATCCCAACTCGCGCGGCTAGTCCGAGGCAGCTCCCGACGGCTGATGACCATGCTGGCACGCTCACGCGAGCGTGATCCGCGAATATCAGACTGATCAACCGTCGCTGTTTGCCCCCGACCGCCAAGCCGACCGGTCTACGATAGCTTGACAGGTCATTCCATATCAGGGCGTTTTTGCGGCGGCGGGGGGTGAAAATGCTGCACGCCGGCAGCACGCGCCTTTAAGGCGCGAAATCACATCGACTTACGATTCAGAAGCCAAAAGCGGTGGGCCGAGAGGGATGGGCTGTACGTATTCAATCGCGAAGGCAAGCCGCTCGGAATAGGTGCCGTTCGGTCCGCTTGGAAGCGCTCGTGCAAGCGGGCACGTCTGGTCGGACGTCTCGTGCACGATCTTCGTCGCAGCGCCGCGCGCGATTTCCGTCGTGCTGGCGTGTCGGAGGGTGAGGTCATGCGGCTGTGTGGCTGGGAGACGCGCAGCATGTTCGACCGCTACAACATCATCGACGAAGCTGACCTCGCTTCCGCCGTGGCCAAACGATTTAATGGCAAAGTAACGGCAAAGTCTGAGGGTTTTGTAGAACAGGCGTCCTAGCTAACTTCAGCAGCACCAAACCTTAGGTCCGTAGCTCAATTGGTAGAGCACCGGTCTCCAAAACCGGGGGTTGCAGGTTCGATTCCTGCCGGGCCTGTTGCGTAACGTCATCACTCCCTTGCCATGAACCCTCTGGGTAGTTTCGACCTACCAGCCGTATCCGTCATCCATTACTGAGGAGGCCGTATGCGTTTCTGGGGTAGGGTTGTCGCCGTCCTCGCTGTCGCCGGTTGCAGCGGGTCGGTTCCCAATGCCGATCACATTACCGGTCAGAACGTACCGATCCTCGCCAGCAGTGTCGCCAGTGATGCTGCAGGATGGCACGATCGAGTCGACGGTGATCCTCGACAACAAGAGTGACGAAAGCGTCCGCTTCGGGCATATCCACCATCTGCCCGCGGGGGCGAGCACGGGTCCAATCATCTGGTGGCTATCGAGCCCGGTCGGTGTGGACCTGCACCTGACGGATCGGCACATCGACATCCGGCAGGTCGGCATATTTGCTGCCGCCAATGGGCATTTCGCGAGCGCCGAGGCGGCGCTGGCCGAGCTGCTCGCTCATCCCGGCGACTTCTACGTGAACTTCCATTCGGACAACTGCCCTGGCGGAGTCGCTCGCGGCTTCCTGCCCTGAGCCTTTTCTAATCGGAGGGGCCGACCCAGGCCCCTCCTACAAACGCTCGTAGCCGCCGTCAGACTGGAGCACCCAGGCCCCCGGATCGGCGAGTTCCCTGGTCAGCAGGGTGTCGAGCTTCACGCGTGCGGCGGGGTCGAACACCGGCACCATAACCTCCACGCGGCGCCGCAGATTGCGCGGCCGCCAGTCGGCGGAGCCAATGTAGTACTCCTCTGCACCCCCACCCCCGTTCGCGAAATGATAGATGCGGGCGTGCTCGAGGAAGCGGCCCAGAATGCTCACGACACGGA
>WNFZ01001614.1_pt1 | contig 21659 bp, 22 predicted proteins | sample 5400081 | NCBI WGS metagenome assembly WNFZ01 (sample SAMN13153365, study PRJNA577476) | soil metagenome | isolation source: 80 cm soil or saprolite under grassland replicate 1 | place: USA:California | collected 2016-06-15
AACTATTTCAATGCATCTGTTGCAGCACATGTTTTTTATATATAAATGTGATCTTGTCATAAACCGGTATCTTAAATTATTTCACACTATTTTGGAAAAGCCGGTTAAGTTTGTACGTGTGATGAAACTGATCGTAGCTAATCAATTCTTCATCCGTTTTGAAATTTTCATCCAATGCATCGTGAAACTTGTGATTTTCTGGAAATGCTTTTTTCAGATTATCCTTTGTTAATTCAACTGGTGGATTTCCCGAATCGCGGGTAAAAAAATATCTTACCATAACAACAGGTGTGGTTTTTGGCTGCTGAGTTGTTATAACATATTTATAAATCAAGATGCTTTCGCCAGGATTTAAAATTTCATAATCCTTATTATCAACGAATCTGAATACTTTGCCTTTCGTGTCTTTGTAACCATAAGTGGTACTTTTATTAAGCATGTAGGTTGAATCGTGGTGCTTAACTTTTATTTGATCGGGATTCAAAAAAAGATAGTCGTTTATTTTATGCTTTTCGGTTTTATAATTAATAGCATAAGACAAATTTCCATTTTTGAAATCATTAGCAGTCATATAAATGCCACTGCTGTCTTTTTGTGCGAAGGCACTAAACGTTAAGGCAGAAAGGCTTCCTGCAAGTACGATTGAAATAATATTCTTTTTCATGACTTTGATTTTTCGGTTTAAATAATTTTTTTTGTGACTGGGATTGCAACTGCACTGCAGTTGCAATCCAATTTTTTATAGATAAATTACTGATTGGTCTCCCAAATTCTATTTAGCTTATACATTTTGTGAAAACTGTCATAGGCACTCAATTCATCATCATTTCTAAACTGTGCATCTAATGCATCATGAAACTTGTGGTTATCGGGAAATGCCGCTTTAAGATTTGCCTTAGTTAAAGGCTGCAATACTGAGGATGCATCTGTGCTGAAATAATACATTGGAGGGTATTTTCCTGCTTCCTTTGGTGAATGTGAAGGATGCTGATAAACATATATCAGCAAGGGCTCACCTGCATTCAGTATCTTATATGTTTTATTATCAATAAATCTGAAGTTTTCACCTTTAGTACTTTTGTATCCATACGTTTCACTCTTTAGTAAAGTGTATGTAGTTCCTTCATGTTTAACTTTTATCTCTTTGTCATTAAAGAGTATGTCGCTGTTGATCTTATGTTTTTCAGTTTTATAATTAATTGCATACAGTAATTTTCCCTGTTGAAAATCATTAGCAGTTTTGTATATACCACTGCTGTCTTTTTGGGCAAAGGCGCTAAAATTTAATATAATGAAGCCGCCTGAGAGCGCGATCGAAATGAAATTCTTTTTCATGATTGTTTGATTATAATTTTTTAGAATTTTTTTTAATTGCTTTAATTGTTGATTTTGTTTTGGATATTATTTTATTGTTGTTTGATAAATCCAGTTAATCTTATACATCTTATGCTCATCATCATAGCCTGCCAGTTGTGTGTTGTATTTAAACTTTCTGTCTATTTCATCCCGAAACTTTTGGTTTGCAGGAAATGCTTTTTTTAGATTCGCCTTTGTCAAAAGTTGAACTGGTGAATTGGCATTTATGCTGAAATAATAATTGGTGACGTTGGTTAAGCCCTCCGTTCGATTGGGAATAACATATTTGTAAATAAGAATTTGCTCTGTGGAGTTAAATAATAGAAGCTCTTTTTTACCATCAAATCTGTAAATGCTGCCATTACATATTTTATAACCAAAGATGTCTTTCTTGTAAAACTTATAACTGATATCATTATGCTTTACAATAACATAGGGCTTATTAAAAAAATCATTCAGTTTTATTTTATGCTTTTCAGTTTCACAGTTAATTGCCAATGATAATTTTCCATTGCTAAAATCATCTCCATTTTTATAAATACCACTACTGTCTGTCTGCGCATTTGCAGAAGCAAAAAGCAGGAGCATAACGCCCATTGACAACGAATGCTTCAGTTTCATAAATCAAAACTTTAGTAAATAATGAATAAGACAGAATAACTGCATGAACAGAGTGATGAATAGTTGTAATTCGACGGGGAGCTAACGTGGAGAAAAATCAAATTCTGAAAACACTGTTCAATAGGAAAATGGGTTGGGGAGATTTTTGCCTGACAAAATCAAAGATTAAGTCAGAGATAATACAAAACTCTTTATGTAATAAAATGGTGTTGTCTGTTGCAGGTACATCAATTGTAAAATTTCCCGGCAAAGCGATAAAAGAAACAGGAGATGATTTATGATCGCTTCCTTTCAGAAACAGCATCTTGTCTTTGCAGCACCCTTGCGGCATATCAGATGAATTGCATTTGCAACCACCATGACCTCTAAAATTAAGCAGGGCAACATGAGTAAGTTGCCCATCGCAATAATGATAATTCACCGCTATTCCAAATGCGGAACCTGTGTATATAAGCAGCAGGAATATGGCGAATATCTTTTTCATTTTATAATAAATTCTGCTGTAAAACTAAATTGAGCTTTACACAAAGACTATGACTGCTATCAATGAAAAAGATGATTTTAGTCAGGTATGCGAATAGTTAGGTATTCAAATAACTATATCCTGTGGATTATTGAAAAAGTAATTTCAAATGTGGATTGAGAAATAAAAAAAAGCGGGACAATAATGAAAGAAATAGTAAATAAGGCAGGCTAAAAGACGAAGGGTTAAAATGGATTAAAAATCATCCAGATCACTTTTTTAAAAACTTAACTTGCAACAATAAAGACCGGATTATAACATTTCTTATTTTATATAGTTTGTCATAACCCGGTGTTGATTGATTTACTGTTTAACTGTGGTGGTATATATTCGGTTGATCTTATACATTTTATGGAAATCATCGTAATTGATAAGTTCCTTGTCTTCTTTAAAATTTGCATCCAATGCATCATGAAATGCATGATCGTTTGGAAAGGCTTTTTTCAAGTTCATTTTAGTAAGTTCTTGTAATACATTGGATGAACTTGTTGTAAAGAAATATTTAGGAGCATATTTCTCAGCTTCCTTTGGAGAATGTGATGGATGCTGATACTTGTAAATAATTATCGGCTCTCCGGGGTTAATAACTGTATAACCTTTTTCTTTTGTTGCTGTTGCTGAGGTAAGGCTGTCTTTTTGTGCCATTACTGTTGATGCTGCAAACAGGCTGATGGTGATTAATACCAGTGATGCTAACTTTTTCATTTTTGAAAGTTTTAAATTGTTAATTGATTTTTGTTTTCTGTTTTATTAACTGCCGAACAAGCACTTTTATAATTCAAGTTCAGCTTGTTTAAAAAATGTTTTACCAAAAGCTTAATTAACCATTTTAAAAATGGCAATTTTCAAATTGGCGGCAATCGTGTTTTGTGAGTAAAAGCTCAATCAAGAAATTTTGCAGTAGTGAAACTGCGATTGAAGCACTGCAGGGTTATGTTCTCTGAAATTTAATATTTCGATGTTTATCAAATGTTCTGCAGTATTGATAATTCACTGCTATCCGAAGACGGAAGCTCTGTAAATGACAACAACGAATATAGCGAATAATTTTTTTCATTAAAATAAAAAAATGGTGTAAAACTAAATACTCATTGAACAACAGAATATGATTGCTATCAAAGGAAAAGCCGATTTTAGTCAGGTATGAGAATAGTTAGGTATTCAAATAATTATATAGTGTTGATAGGTAAAAAGTAATTCGAAGTGCTCTTAGTTTATGATTTGAAAAATGAAAAAAGGTGGTACAATAATGAAAGGAAGCGATTTTCTAAAAAGGTAAACTTGTGCAAGCAGATATAAGTCTTGTTGAGAAAGTTTATTACTGTAATATTATTATTAAAACTAAACTGCTTTTGCAATCTTTTCCATAATTCTGTGACTGTCTCCGAATTTACATAAGGCATCACAGTGCTGTTTTAATTCAGAAAATAAAATGTACTTAATGGAAACATTATTACTTTTTATCGCTGGTCTGCTTAGTTGCAGGCAAACATCTTTTTCCCGTTTATCTGGAACAATCAAATAAAATACTTCATCGCCATCTGCAATAGTATAAGAGAGGTCAGTTAAACGAAGAATGCCTGAATAAATACTTGTACTTTTCTCAACCTCAAAAGCAGCTATAACATTATTGGTATTTTTTTTCAAACCAGAGTACATCAATTAGTTTTAATCGTATTCAGTGTTTCTTTATCTAAATCAAATAAAGGAAATTGGGATAAGCACATAAAAGAAAAATTGCTGCCATTGTAAGATTTTGATTTGTCATTTGAAGCAGTTATTACATCATATCCCAAAGCATTTCCAATTTTTAAAAGATGATATTGCATTTCCGTATGTAAATTTTCTTCCTGCTTTTCCTGCTCCATATCTTCACGTCGCTTTTCAATCAGCTTTTCTAATTTCTTTCTTTCCGGTTCTGATAAATATTCATCTGTCCCCAATATCAGTTTTCGTGTTCCTATTTCAAAAAGCAAACCTGCTATCGCACCTAAATCTGATGAAAGCTCAGAACGATGTTGATTATTGGTATCAATCATTACTTCACGCAGTTTCAGGTATTCACTCCAGCTTCCTAATTTCTTTTTGTCTTTGAATAAAAAATTAAAACCGTTAATGATGGCAGTATTGAATGGTGGAATAATTGTAGGATGAAGAAAATATAAAATGCTTGCAACGGCGGGACCAAGACCTTTAATTTTCAGGTTGTCCAGTTTGATAATTTCTCTTACGATCTGTTCTTCTGTTTTCGCATTGAGACAGTTTTCAAGGAATTGACCAAAAGACTGTTTGTTGATTTCATTCTCATAAATATCAGGAATGCGCAGTTTTGGTTCCAGAAAAAAGGATGCGACGCACCTTCAAACACCTGCTTTTGTTCTGTAATGCAGCTAAGAACAAATTCAAGTGAGGAACCTTTAAAGTCATTTGGAAATCGTTTGCACTTTATATCGCCTACAACCTGCATCACACCACGACGAATAGAACGAAATGCTTTTAAACGTTCTTCATTATTGATGAACCACGTGTTATAAACAGATTGCTTGTCCTCTTTGTATTGCTGAATGATTTGGGTGAGGTTGGTATTCATTTTATTATAGCGATTGTATTACTGCTACGCAAATAAACAAAAGACCAATCGTTTTTTCAAATAACTGCTTTAATTAAATTAACTGTCCCGAAAGCGGTATTAAAAGATTTAGTTATCTCAACATTATCAAATCCTGCTTCTTTAATAAACTGCGGCAATAATCCCATTGCGTTTACTCTTGTATTTTCTTCTCCGTCAAATCTTCTGAATATTCCAAATGCAGCTTTAGTGTAAAGGTTGGCAGCTTTTCCAAAATCAGCAATATGTAACTCGCCGCTGGATTTAAGTACTCTGTATAATTCTTTCAAAACAATTTTTTTGTTTAATGTAGGTATGTGATGAAACACAAGAGAAGAAACAATTTTATCAATGCTATCGTCGGGAAGGGGAATATGTGATCCATCATATTGAACTAACTGAACATTGTCATTGACCTTATTTTTTGCAATTTCCAGTATCTTACTATCTACATCAATTCCGGTTATGCTAATTGAAGGAAACTGTTGTTTAATCATGATGGATAATGTTGCAGTACCAACTCCAAAATCTAAAACATTTTCATTATCTCTGAAAGCGCATTCATCAATTAAAGCTTGTTTAATTTTCCTTTCAGGAAAAGTAACATCTAACAACCTATCATAAAATTTGGTAAGCCAGTTATAGCGTAACGCAGGTATGTAATTAGTATCACTCATTTGCAGCAATATTTTTTCCTGATAAATATAACTTTGAATATTCTCCATAAGAATTGCCGTATTGTTTGCAGTGGTTGTCATATTCATTAATGAAATTAGGCAGACAAAATAATAAGGCAGGGCAAATTACTTATCCTGCTTTTACATTCACTCACTTATCCGATCTCTTCTGCATTAAAACCTGCTTTATTAACTATTTCAACTACTTCCTTTGCTTTAAGATCATCTGTTTCTACCGTTAAAATTTTTTGTGGTTTTTCAGTATCTACTTTCCAGTTTTTTATTGCTGTTTCTTCGTTTAATTTGGGAGTTGCTTTCGCTACACACCCGCCGCAATTGATATTCGTTTTAAACTTTACTGTTTCCATGATTATTATTTTTGTTTTTCAAAAAATTATGTTTGGATTTGAGCTATGCTGTTATATCATTTTGGATTTGTTTTATATAATTTTTGTGTTGTTCACTGTCCAATCATAAATACTACCAGAGGGCGGATGAAACGAAAGTAACATAGTAATTATGCTATCGGGTACATAAAAACCCTAATAAAAAAGGGATTATTTATCTGAAATAAAGATTATGTTCTCGCAAATGCTTTTGTTGCTTACAATTATAAACTTATTTTCAAAACAAAATTTATTTCGATGCCGTCAAGAGGAGCATAGATATCTGTAAACACCGGACGTTCAAGAGAACCTTTATAAAGTTGCCCGAACTTTATTTGTTTTACATCTAAAATATTTTCTGCATTTGCCACTAAGGTGAAATGACCTAAAGTTTTCTGTACCATCAATCCTATCAACGTATATGGTTTGCTTTGAGTGCCATCGTTTAAATATTGTCGGTCTATATAATCTAATTCTACTCCGTAGCGAAAATTATCCTCGAGTTCATAAATTCCTGAAAAGAAGAATTTATTTTTTGGAGTGAGCTCTAAAAAAGGTTGATGGGAATCATATTTTTTTCTCACATCCAACCAGGCATAACCGATTAAAAACTCAAGATCATCAGAAGCCAACCGGATATTTGTTTCAAGCCCTTTTGCTTTAAGATGTGACGAAGCATTAATGAAATAATATTTGCCGATAGCAAGACTATCCGGCTCCGGAATTACAGGATGATTAACAGAAGTAAAATAAAATGTTTCATCAAACGAGATATTCCATTCCTCCGATAAATGCGATTTGTAAAGGATGTCGGCATTCCAGCTACCGGCAATCTCGGGTATTACACTATTTCTCAAAGGATAAACATTCTGAAGCTCATCCTGTCCTGAAACAGAATTTAGTGAAGTAGGAATATTGTAGCCTTGACCATATCCCCCGCGTAGTGATAAATGTTTCGTTGCTTTATATAATAACGAAAAACGGGGCAGTAAATAAATGTCATAGTGATTGTGCTTATCCACGCGAAACCCTGTCTGTAATATCCATGATGAATCCAATTTCCATGTGTCCCGGATAAAGGCACCTATAGTTGAATAATTATATTCCAGGCTGTCAACAGATAACATTGCATCTTCTGTGAATTTGTCCGAGTAGAAATTCAAGCCAGCAACTGTTTTATGGTGTTGCCAGTTTTGCAAAAAGGAAGCTTCTGAATAAGTGTCCCACTCAATGCCATGAAAATTAAAATCAGGCAGAGAGAGCTTTCGACTAAAATAACTGATGCTATTTTTGAAAGTAAATAATTGACCGGTTTGTAAATGCTTTTCAAAAAGTACTGTACTGTATTTTCTGTTGCTATTACTTTTCTCAATATAAGGATGCACTGAATCAGGCTGATTATTTATAGCAAAGAGATCACCTCCTTTTCTATCTTCAAATGATGCATTCAGTCCCACACTAAGTTTTGTGTTGTCATTGAAATAGTAAAAAAATTTGGGTGACAAGTTTATTTGTCGCAAATAAGGTAAATCTGTGAACACATCATTGTCGAAATCTTTTGGTTGTTGGCTCGTAGCGGAAGCCATAAGTGTAAAACCAAAATGCTTATTTCTATGGCTGTAAAAAGCGTTAATATCCCTGCCACCTTTAAGGGTCTGATTAAGCATTATGGTAAGGGAAGGCTTTCCAGTCTGAGGCGTTTTGCTGATAAGATCAATTACTCCTGCTACAGCGTTGCCTCCATATAAATCAGAAGAAGCGCCTTTGATAATTTCCACCTGTTGCAGGTCAAGCGGTGGAATAGATAATAAACTAATACCATTGCTCAACCCCCCATATAACGGAAATCCATCTTTTAATAATTGCGTATAATTACCATTTAATCCAAGAATACGAAAAGTCATATTACCGGATACAGCAGAAGTTTGCTGCGTTTGAATACCGGGATTTTCGCCAAGCAGTTTTGAAATATTTCCAGGGTGGATATTCAGTTCTTCGTTTACTTCTTCCTGACCCAATATCTCGACACGTTGCGGTTCATCTGTTATACGGTTATTTGATCTGGTTGATATAACGGTAACTTGCTGTAATATTTTTTCTTCCTGTTTTAGTGATACAATAATTGAAGTGTCAACAAAACCACTTGAAAGTTTTAATTGTAATTCTTCTTTTTCATATCCGGTTTCGGAAAACTCAATATTATAATTACCTGCCGGCATATTACTGAAAGAAGTGTAACCACTATCATCAGTTATTTTAACAAGTTTAAGTTTTGGAATGGAGGTGCTCACACTTTCCAAGGGTTTTGTTGTTTCTGCATCAATTATTTTAAAGTGAACTGTAGATTGAGCTGTGGTAAAAAGAAATAAATTCAAGCTGAAATACAACAATCTGATTTTTTTTAAAAGCATTATGAATATTTTGGAAACAACTTTTTTATAAAGCCAACGAATTCTAATGTAAAACTATGATGAAAGGATAAAATTGGCGCAAATGAACCTATCTGATTTTCAACAATCCCAAAAGTGAAGAATACAAAATTCTACAAATCAAAAATTTTCAATCATAATCAAACAGTTCAAGTGTGCGACGCAACGATGCTCAATTCTTGTTCTTCGGTTCGGTTCATAAAAAAATTTTACAACTTAATCTGCTTCAATCTTAAACTATTACTCACCACACTCACAGAACTTAATGCCATTGCGGCTCCAGCGATCATAGGGTTTAATAAAAATCCGTTGAAGGGAAATAATATTCCTGCTGCAATCGGAATACCGATCAGATTATAGATGAATGCCCAAAACAAATTTTGCCTGATGGCTTTAACGGTTCTTTGCGACAGCTTAAGCGCTTTTGGAATGCTGTTTAAATCAGAAGTAATGAGTGTGATCTTTGCAACGTCCATTGCTATATCGGAACCTTTGCCCATTGCGATGCTAACATCTGCCTGCGCCAATGCGTGACTGTCATTGATACCATCGCCAACCATTGCAACCACTTTGCCCTGCTGCTGCAATTCTTTTACAAAAGCGGCTTTCTGCGATGGCAATACTTCTGCTTTATAAGATGTAATGCCGACCTTTCTCGCAATAGCTTCTGCGGCATGTTGATTATCGCCTGTGAGCATATATACTTCAATGCCGCGTTGCAGTAATTTTTTTACAGCCGATACGGAAGTTTCTTTTATCTTGTCTGCAATGGCAATCACTGCATGCACGTTTTTATCATCGGAGAAATACACAACTGTTTTTGCATCTTCCTGTAATTGCGATGCCTTAGCCGCAAGATGATTGTTGGTTTGAATTTTATTTTCTTCCATCAATCTTTTGTTACCGATAAACCAGGTTTGATTATCATAACTTGCTTTTACACCTTGCCCTGTAATGCTTTCAAAGTTTTGCAATTTGATATTGCTGGTCGCATCTTTCTCAAAATGATCAGCTACTGCTTCTGCAAGCGGATGCTCCGATTGTTTTTCTAATACATAAATAATGGAGCGGTTAAGCAAATTATTCTCAGCATCATTATTCCAAACAATATCTGTAACAGCAGGCTTGCCTTCTGTAATGGTTCCTGTTTTATCGAGCACTACCGCATTTACTTTATAACCCTGTTCAAGACTTTCGGCATCCTTTATCAAAATATTATTTTCCGCGCCTTTACCCACACCAACCATAATAGCTGTTGGTGTTGCAAGACCGAGCGCACAGGGACAGGCAATCACCAGCACCGTAACGAGAGCACGCAGACCTTGTGTGAGCGCATTATCGCCGCCCAACAATTGCCATGCAATAAATGAGAGTATTGCAATACCTATAACAACAGGAACAAAGATGCCTGCAATTTTGTCAACGAGTTTTTGAACAGGCGCTTTACTGCCCTGCGCTTCCTGAACCATTTTTATAATGTGTGCAAGCAAAGTTTCTCCACCAACTTTTTCTGCTCTGAACTGAAAGCCGCCTTTTTGATTTATCGTTCCTGCAAAAACTTTTTCTCCTGTAGTTTTTTCAACAGGCATGGGTTCACCGCTTATCATACTTTCATCAACAAAAGAATTGCCTTGAGTAACCACACCATCTACCGGAATTTTTTCACCCGGACGCACAAGAATTGTATCGTCAACTTTCACCTGCCCCACAGGAATTTCCATTGTATGATTATTCGCATGCACAACCGTTACCGTTTTTGGTTGCAAGCCCATCAATTTTTTTATGGCTGATGAGGTAGATGCTTTTGCTCTTTCTTCGAGCAACTTGCCCAGCAGAATAAATGCAATCACCACTGCCGATGCTTCAAAATAAACATGCGCATGCAAGCCACGACTGTGCCAGAACTGCGGGTACAACGTATTGAAAACACTAAATGCATAAGCGATACCGGTGCTCAATGCAACGAGTGTATCCATGTTTGCCTTGCCATATTTTGCCTGCTTAAACGCATTCACAAAAAATTGTCGCCCGAAGATGAGCACAACCGGAGTTGCCAGCAGCCACATAATGTAGTTGGCATACGGCATACTCATAAAAAACATGCCGACGATAACGAGCGGCACAGAAAATACAATTGACCAAATGGTTTTTTGTTTCAGCGATTTCAGTTTTTGCTGATGCTCATTTTCCAAAGCCGCCTTCGATGCTTCATTCTCATCAACAACGAGGTCGTAACCGATAGATTGCAGTGCTGTTTTAAATTCCATTGGTTTGGCAAGCGCCGCATTGTATTCTATTTGTGCAAGATTGTTTGCGTAGTTCACATTTACTGAAACAATTCCCGGCTGATGTTCCAGTATTGTCTGTGCACTTGCCGCACACGATGCGCAACTCATGCCTGTTATGGGAAAACTCTTCTTTACAACTGTGTCCATTTCTTTTAAATTTTTACAAATCAAAATTAGATGGACGCGCAGGTGAAGCTGTTATACAATTATGGAAATGATTTATAGAATTTTTGTTGAAAGATTTTTTTTGCTTGCCTCGTCGTAGCTTTAGTGAAGGCGGGAGCCAGAGTGAAGTGCATGGATGAAGCTGCTGTTGCGTCGCACTCTTGTGCGGTTGGATTTTCATGGCGGCAGTTATGAAGTTTCGGAAATAGATATTATATTAGCTATGATAGCTCAATTTTTATCTATGCGATTGGAAAATATAATGTGGGCAATAAGTTTAAACCCCATCTACATTACGAATGAAAAAAATAGATTTACATATTCACACAGTTGCGACAAGTAGTGATAGTCATTTCGACTTTTCAATTGGAAAGTTGAAGGAATATGTAGCGACCATGAATATGGATTGTATTGCCATCACAAACCATAATACCTTCGACTTCTCTCAATATGAAACAATATCGTCTTCATTAGGAATCTGTGTTTTCCCGGGTATTGAAGTTAATTTAGAAGGCGGACATATACTGGTTATTTCCGACAATATAAACTTGGATGATTTTTATGATAAATGTGGCAACGTTCAAGCTCTCATTAAGAGTAATGGAGATTACATCAGCATTGAACAATTTGAAGGCATTTTTCAGGACTTATCGAAGTATATATTAATTCCACACTATGACAAAAAGCCAATAATAAGACAAGATATAATCGACAAATTAAATAATCACATTACAGCAGGTGAAGTCACTAGTGTGAGAAAATTTAAAACATGCATAAAGGAAACAGACAAATTAGTTCCAGTTATCTTTAGTGATATGCGTTTCCACCATGAATTAGAATCGTTTTCGATAAGGCAAACATTTGTTGATTTAGAGGAAGTCACATTTAAAGGGATTAAAGCTTGCCTTTTTGATAAAAGCAAAGTTTTCTTATCTAAAGACGATGGCAATGAAATTTTTCAGGTTACAGATGACGGAATAAAAATATCGACTGGTTTGAATATCATTCTTGGAGAGCGTTCCACTGGTAAAACTCATACTCTAAATAGGATATGTAATTCCTTTGAGAATGTAAAATACATCAAACAGTTTTCGTTATTGCAAAATGATGAAGAGAAATTTAAAGGGTTGCTTAGTGTGAGACAAAGCAGTATCTCTGAATCCTTTTTGAAAGAGTTTAAATATGTGGTAGAAGACGTTTCAAAAGTTGATATAAAACAAAACGAAATTAATATCGAAAAGTACATTAATACTCTACTAAAGTTCGCATCAGAAAATGACAAAGCAGATACCTTTTCTAAAGCAATTCTTTTTAGCGAAAGTTTATTTGCAGCAGTACCTCAAGAAAGTCTAAAAAGAATAATTGACGCGATTATTCAGTTAATTGAAAACTCTGAATATAGAGAGGTAATTGACAAACACATACCAATTGAAAACCTAAAGAGTCTTGCTGTAGATTTGATGAATCGATACGCCCAAACAGAGGAGATGAATTTGAAAAAGAAATGGCTGAATGAGCTAATAACTAATATCCAAAGTGAATTAAGGTTCAGAACAAATTCCACATTTCCAGAAAATATAGATTTTTACAAACTAGTATCAGATTATAAAAAGGTAGAGAAATTCACGAAAATCGTTAATGACTTGAAAACTGAAAATGAAATTGACAGAAAGGAAATCAGAGGTTTTAAAGTTGTTGCGTATACAAAGCAATACACGGGAGCATCACAGTTAAAGGCAAAAAGTAGAAGAATGCTTTCTTTCATGGAAGCATTTAATAACGATGAAAATCCTTATAATTATTTACGATGTTTAAAATCTTTGGAGTTGGAAGAAACCGAATTTTACCGATACTTTGTCGACATCGAATACAAAACTTTAAATAAGCATGGATATCCTGTTTCAGGAGGTGAGCGGTCAGAGTTTAATCTATTACATGAAATTAGTGATGCTTTAAAACATGACTTGCTTTTAATTGATGAACCTGAATCTTCTTTCGACAATTTGTTTTTGAAAAATGAAGTAAATGAACTTATAAAAGACATTTCAAAGGATATACCTGTTATAATTGTTACGCATAACAGCACGGTCGGTGCTTCAATAAAGCCTGATTACTTATTATATACTCAAAAATCTATTACCGGTGGACAAGTTATATACCGAGTTTTCTCAGGCTACCCATCCAGTAAAGAATTAAAAAGTTCAACAGGGGAATCCATTTCGAACTACGATATAATGTTGAACTGCCTTGAAGCAGGTATAGATGCATACAATGACAGAAGAATTAAGAACTATGAAATACTTAAAAATTGAAGATAATAAAGGATATTATCTAAAGTCCCTAAATAACACAGATACTTGGTTGGAAATAGATAACATCAATAAAGATGATTTATTGATACTCCTCAACGCTGCAATATCAAATGAATTCGAGATGGATGATTATGCAGAAGAAAAACTGTTAAATAAAGCACATCAAATTATTTACAAGAACATTCATGAAAAATTTAGCACTCTTCTTTCATTGAAAGATAAATTTAAAGATGAAAGTGAAAGCCTTTATAAAGAGGCTATCGAAAAATACAGTAATAATGACACCGCAGGATAAAGAAAACTTACGGACAACGCTTCAAATCTGCCATAGTATCAGAGGAACTATAAATAAATGAAGTTCTTTCATCTGCTATTATAAACTCTATTAAACTCCTCAATCACAAACCTCACACACTCTATCGTTTGTTTTGCCCGCTTTATTGATGGACTGATGTGTGATAATTTTTTATCGCGCTGTCTTATTTTTATTGCCTGTTGTATAATGTGATGAAACTTTTGCGGAAGTATTTCCAAAGCATAATAACCAGCATGTAGCTTTGAAGTTATTTGTCCTGTTTTAAGTGTATGCAATTGTCTTGCTACTCCCAGCACCGACCACTCCGTTAACCACGGCAAAACCACTAATAGAAAATAACGGTGATTAAATTGTGAATGTTTTCTAAGCCAATTACGCCAGTAAGAATTGATGTTTTCAAAAAGAACACGGTTTAAATCTTCATCTTTAATTTCAATGGGTAAATTATGAGCCGGTAATCCGCATATTGTAAGCGCAGTTGTTTTTAATTCTTTTAAAGTAACTGCTGTTAATCTTAATCCTTGTCCCCAAAGCATTTTATTCATTTTACCTTCAAAAACAGAGGGCACTTTAATTGTTTGTTGATTGCTTACTTGTAAACCTTCGCGTGTGAGATAAACACCACTTAGTTTTGGTCTTTTAAACTGGTTACGAATTTTCTTGTGAATGCGTTCCAGTTGTTTTACATCTTCTTCATCAGGAAGATTTCTGCAAAGAATTACAAAATCAATATCGCTTTTGTTTGAATAAAAATCATTTAAAGGAATAGAGCCGGTGAGATAAACACCTTCGCTAAGATTTGGGTTAATTGCTGTGATGTTTTTTATTAGAAGAGTTAAGATACTATCTGTAAGTTCCGGAATTTCTATCGGGTTTGAGGGTTGCATACATATCAAATTTATAATTCGCAGAATTGAAATAAGGATTTATGCGTAGCAAGATTTATTCATTTGTATTGGCGGACACTTTACCGTACCGTAACTACAAAATACGCAACAATCGCCTTGCTTTGGCTTTAAAATTGTTAGGCAGTTTGTGCACTTATAAAAATACTGACAAGCATCTTCAGGCATTGTCTCTTCCTTTTGAAATCCGCAATCGGGACAAGTAATAATTGATTGAAGTATAACTTGTGTTTCCATTTTAGAAGCTGTTTGAATTAATTCTAAAATTTTATTGTTTGCGCTAATGATGCCAAGAGATATGCTGATGAACGAAATGCGAAGCAACAAGGATGCTATGAAATACCTAAGCTGGTATCAAAAAAATATTACAATCTGAACGTCGTGCTTTTAATAGACTTATCCTCTTCCCACACACAAACAACTTCATCATCACTTACTGATTTTAGAACAGGTAAGCTTCCTTTGCCTGTAATCTTTTTTGTACCATCAGGCAAGAGGCAAACAATATCACCGTTGCTGTCAGTCCATGCATAAATATTTTTTCCGTTTACCGTTTCAATAGCGCAACCTTTGCCTTCTCCAATTTCCTTTTCCATAGCTCCGGGTGCGGAAGCATATATTTTACCTTGCCTGCGCCAAACTGTTTGCACTATGCCATCTTTAGCGATAGCCAAACCACCACCATCCATAGGACAACCATTCAACTTCCAACTGTCGATTCCCAATTTTTCGGCCTTGCCAAAACTATTTCCACCATCGGCAGACTGAATAAGATACAGATCACGATTACCATTTAACCAGTTGCGAAACATGACATACAGATTATTACCTCGCATTTCTACAGAAGGTTTGCAACACTCACAAACAGTACTGTCAGGTGATTTATACACCAAAATATTTTTGTTCCATGTTCTACCGCCGTCAGTTGATCTTGCACCGTAAATTTTATTATGTTTATCACCACGTAAATCAGTCCAGATAGCGAACAGATTATTGTTGCCATCACTGCTTAAACCCGAAAAACCTTCTTTATCAACTTCATCTTCATCATTCACTTTTGCAGTTCTAAGCCAATTGCCTGATTGCTCTTTTGTAAAAGAAAAAACATTACCATCATTATTAACTGCTATAATCGAAACGCCATCTTTTGTTACAGTGATCTGCGGTCCGCGTGTAGCGCTGGCGACCAATCCCGTTAAAGTATCAATGAGAGCAGGTGATGAAAATGATTTTCCTTTGTCTACAGAATGGCAATACATAATGCTATCACCATTGCCATAAACAAGATGAATGTTATTGCTTTCATCTTTTGCAATGGCAGGCATCTGACCATGCGCTACAGATGTAACTGATATATCTGTTTTCTTTTGCTCTTTGCATGCAATAAAAAACACACAAAAGAAAGTGATGAGTTTTACATTTTTCATATAGCTAAACTTTATCAAGAGATTTGCGATGTATTCCACCTAATTTTTTGAAATGACTTGGTGTAAGTCCTGTTACCTTTTTGAATTGCGAAGATAAGTGCGCAACACTGCTGTAGTCTAATCGGAAAGCAAATTCGCTTAAATTCAATTCATCGTACACAAGTAATTCCTTTGCCTTTTCAATTTTCTGGTTGATTATATATTTTTCAATAGTAATACCTTCCACTTCAGAAAATAAATTACTGAAATAAGAATAATCTTTATGCAACTTTCGAGAAGAATTCCTGAGAAGTTATGTTTTTCATCTGCATCGCTATAATGAATTTGATTGATGATAATATTTTTTATTTTCTCTATCAGTTTTTTCCTGCTGTCATCCAACACTTCGAAACCTAAGGCGGCGAGGTTTTCTTTTAGTTGTATCTGCTGCTTTTCAGTTGACACTTTTAAAAATGCAAATAAAAAACGGAATTCATTGTAGAACTCCGTTTAGAAGCAAATTGTTAGTTTTTAAAAAGCCTTTATCAAATGGCTAAATAAGTAAGATGCTATTCCCTTAATTATTAATTCAATACATGTATAGAAGTAAAGTCTGTATTAAAACAAGCACCAGCATTTTGAGCACCGGTTTTATCTATGGATTCTGAAACCGTTTGACTCGTAAGAGATGTATTAGAATTTAAAAAAGAATCGGCAATGGGACCAGCATTTTTCACATTGCTCAATTCCGTCGGCTCTTTATTAAAAAGCGTTCCTGAAGCAACATAAGAAGAAGAGCTCAATAAAGCACTATCTTCCTGATTTGACCTTGTACTTAAACATGGACCAGCATCCTGAACGTCGTTTTTCTCTACAGATTCTGTTATTATTTGACTGTTAGTTGTCGGTGAATCTGGAGAAAAATTTAATACTTTTTGAAGTTCATTAATTGAATCTATTTCAATCATTATTTTCATAAACACCTCCTTATTTTAAAATTGCATATTTGCCTTCAAAGTTTGTAGCCACTGATCCTGTATTTGTTACTTTAATCCAATAAGTAAAAGTGCCATTGTTAGCTCTTTCAATACTTACTTCACCTGTAATTTTTCCTCCAGGAGTTGTTGGTCTGATTGACCAAACTACAAACCAATCATTTGGCCAGTTGTAAGTAAACCAATTTTGGGTTTGACCGGGATTAATATTTGATGTCCATTGGGTACCAACAATCCGCAAATCATTAAATCCTACCAGGTGATGATGGAGATTAGTATAACCACCACTGGTTAATTCACTGATTTGAGCAGGGGTAAGACGCCCTGGTCGATTGCCCAAAATTGTATCAATTCTCCCCAATCCTCTTGTCATGTCATAAAAGTCACTTTCCCAGCGATTACGCAAGAAGTCAACAGTAACAACAAGGTCATGCACTTTATGAATGTCCTTTGTTAATACAATAAAGGCTTGTCGCCAAAATTTGGGTGCTATACTAAAACTTGGAATCCGCGGTCCTTCCTGATTAATGAAATTTTGTATATTCAAACGTACCGGAGTAGCAGTGTAATCAGTGGAAGTGCCAATTTGTGCAAGATTTCTTAATAGTGTGAATTCGCCAACTTCGATAGGACCAAGTAAACCCATTAAGTACAAATCAAGATTACAATAGGCGCGCTCATCAGAAGTCCTGTTGTCTCTCCTAAAATTGCCATTTGATAACTCTATCCAATCTGTAGTATCATAATCCATTGGCGATCTGTCATCATCAAGGTTGAGCGCCCAGTGACCCCAACCACTTAATAAATGATCATTCATTGTGGCATTTGTTACAGGGTCTCTATATTTTGCAAAAGCTGCAAACTGATGTTCCCACTCTTGTCCCATCACATAGCGCCATACAGGAAAATGTCCCTGATTCATAAAGTGAAAACCTTGTAACCGGTTAGTTCCCCAGGTGGCCCGATTGTTCATAGCTCCTAAGCCGATACCTTGAACATCGTTATAAATCCATGAAAAGAATGAGCAGGCACATTCCTGCGGCATGCCACTTGCAGTGTCAAGAAAGAAAGTAACGTGATCATAATCATCTCCATGCAGCGTTCGAAACAGTTGGTAAGCAGCCACAAAGTCTACCTGTTGTTGGTTATTAATAGTAACGACTAAGTTTCCGGGATCCTGAATAACGCATATATCTCCAAAATCCTGAACATTTACAGCATGTTCTATAATTGGAGGAGCTTCCACTTTAATCCCCAGTACACCCTCAGCTTTACTTCGTAATTCATGTATTCTAGCCCAATCAATAAACCGCATATCATCTATGTGTTCGTGTTCATTTATGTAATCTACTGTTTTATGCGGTGCTTCAGGAGAAAAAGGCTCAACTACGTCTGTTTTCAAACCCATGTAGTCTTTAGGAATCAGTTTTGAAGGTTCAACCGAACTTTTTGGGTATTTTTTAATCACATAAATGATTAATGCAAATTCATTCTTTCGCAATTTTTTACTAACTCGTCTTTGACCAATCCCTACGCCTATAACATTCTCATCCTTGTAAAAATCTTCCTTTGCTTTTTTTAAAATCTTTGCAAGGTCTAATGATGGGGAGATGGAATATGCATATTCTTTCTCCTCCGCTACAATTTTTTTATTTGGGGCGACTTCAATGGTAGACATATTATTAAATTTTTAGGTGAAAAATTATTTGTTTTGGTTCAGCTAAAATATTTACTGCGTTGTTTGTTGTCTTATCTTTCTGCTACCATAGGTGGACTTCCGGGAGATTTTTAAAACTAACTTTAGTGTTCGTGAGAAAAATTATCCGATTTCGAATATCTTATTTATTCTTCAAATAAGCAATACCAGTTTCCTTGTATTTTTCGTTGTTCTCAGAAAAATTTACTTAATTAAATGAGAAGCGTAAAGATTTACAGCATTAATAATTTTATGTGTACCAAGTTTATGATGAATATTTTTTCGATGTGTTTCAACTGTAAAATAACTTAGATGCAATTCCTTGGCACATTCTTCGCTCGTTTTTCCTTCACTAAACATTTGAAGCAATTGTATTTCACGATTAGTGAGGTTAAATTGGTTTTTCATCGTGATAAGATTAAAAGTTCAATTTCTTTTTTCTTAATTCTCTTCTTTCAGAGATAATGCGTAAAATGTTTTGCTGCACAGATGAAGTCATTTAAGTCACCTATAATTGCATTTATTGTGTAAACTTTCCTTAAATTTTGTTTTACGAAGAATTCTTTTGAGAAATAGTATTCGTTATGTAATCAAGGTGTCTTTTAATACGATAAAAATAAATAATCGCTTTAATTGCTTATTGGAAAAATCGTCCTTCATAGTGGATAAACAGTATTGAATTTCTAAATACTTGATGTTGTTTTCTTTATAAAGTTTCCAGTAATGATCAAATGAAGAATTAATACAAGATACGATTTGAAAATAGAAAATGCAATGATCTTCGGAAACAATTTCACTTAAACTTGAAATGTCCTTAGCTAAGTAATTTTCAAATTCCTTTTTTTCTATATATCCTGCACATCTACAAGAATGGAAATCAGAATTCAGTATAAAAATACATTCTCGATATCTTTAAGTCAAGAGTAAAAACACGTAATCTTATGGCAATTACTCCGTACTTCTACGTATTCTTAGTATCAATAAACTGCAAGGTTAATGAGTCTTTAGCAAGACTGCTATCAAAGCAGGAATGCGTATTTCTACGCAAATTCATTTGCGGTAAATACGTATTTTAAGTGTTTTCTCTTGATTATAAAATACCGATGATCCTCTCTTTTATAAACTTTATTATTTTCAAAAATTTGTATCGCCAAGGTTACTCTATGTTTTGTTGTTAAGCACAATAACCGGAGGGAAAATTTTTTGCAAAAATTGAAAATATAAATTCTTTCTGTTGCGAAAGCTGCTTATCTCTTTTGTCAATATTGTAAAATTTGGAGTCTTTTCAATAAAACAATGCTTTGTAACTGTCTAATTGCAGAATTTACACATTTCATCTATGCCAATTGTAAATACCAATTCGAATATAGGTTCTTGTGATCTTAATTTGGTGGAAGATAAAAAACGATGTAAGGATAAACTGAAAAAGAGAGTAATTGAAAAGTTTTAATTTTCAAAAACTTTGATTTATGAAAACTGTCGTTAAAAATAATTCTTCAGATTCAAAAAAATCAGCTAAAGATTGGTGGGATATACTTGGTAAATTCAGCAGCATTTTTCAATCTTTAGTTATTGGAATCATTACTTTATATATAACAACGCTTTGGCTACCTGTTCGTGAAGAGAAGAATAGGAAGAATGAAATGAAAACTGAAATTATGAGTGCAAGAGAGCAGGCATCGCTTTCTTTCAGAGGCGAAATGTTTGATAAAATGTACACTTCAATAGTGGCATCTAAAAATTTGATTTCGATCACAGAGCGTGTAGAAAAGCTTCGTCTTTTTCAGGAATACTTTCATGATGTTTTTGATGGGGGGCCATTTTTTGAATGCTTATATAAAGAAGCGCAATTTAAAAACGATACAAAAACCATTACAAACCTTGTCGATATTGCAAGAGAAAATACACGCTGCCAGGAAAATCACATAAAAGAATGTTATGATAGTACTTTTATTAAGCAAGATACACTCAAACTGAATGATTCAGATGAAATTCATATTGATGAAGACCATTGCATAAAGATTAAAATTGGTACACTTGAAAATAATAATAATGATATTACAGTTTCTATTCCTGTTACTGTTTATGTAAATGAAATCCTTATAGACGAAATAAAAGATATTTCCTATTTTCATTTTCCTTTTTCTCAGAATTATCGTCTTTCAAAGAATCATAGAATTGCGTTCAGACTCGATTCTCTCGTGTATACTAAAAATCAATGTGAAATTATTTTTGCAGTAATGGAATTAAAAAATGACTTTCTGCAAACAACCCATTGGCTTCCACTGAATGAACTTGTAGAAGGATTAAACAGCATTAAAGGAGACAAAAAAGATTAAAGCTTATAAATATTACCAACCTTAAGCCTCCTTCTATTTCTTAGCGAGAGGCCGTAAATGATTGGGGGAAAATATATTGCAATTAGAAACGGCATAAGGTCTGCTAACTTACCCTATACCTTGTGTCTGCCTTAGAAAGATATTGCCGCCCTTATAAATGAAAGACATATATAATGAGATTGGAGAGACGCTATTTATTGCTGAAAGAACTGTGACAAAACATATTTCAGAATATTTTTGAAAACTGATTATCAAAAAAGCCCGCAAATGAAAATGCGGGCTTGCGCAGTTAATTTCCATCATTCTGTTTCTTCATCATCTTCTATTTCAAAAAGGATAAAGTTTTTTATTCCCTTTAAAAATGAAATCAGAAATAAAAGCATTACAATTATAAAAAGAGGAACTAAAACATAAGGACTTTTAATTCCTGTTGCCCAAAGAACTATGGTAATTAATAACAGAATAACTGCAATTATTCTAATTGTTTTTCTTTTCATGGCTGTATATTCCGGGATGTTGACCCGCCTACAATTGACCCATTATTCCGGGATGCTGACCCACCCATAAGCAGAAAGTTTTTAGCACATTAAAATGTAAATGATGGTTTTGATTCCGGGATGTTGACCCGCCTTTATCT
>WNFZ01007348.1_pt1 | contig 21657 bp, 27 predicted proteins | sample 5400081 | NCBI WGS metagenome assembly WNFZ01 (sample SAMN13153365, study PRJNA577476) | soil metagenome | isolation source: 80 cm soil or saprolite under grassland replicate 1 | place: USA:California | collected 2016-06-15
GTCTTTCGAGAGCGATCGTAGTCGCATGGAGGCAGAGCATTGGTTCCGACCGGCTTGATGAGCACAGCATCGCGCAAACCGATCCAACTGTCAAGGGGGCGGGCAGCAACTCCGCCCATGGACTTAGTATACGAGGAGGTTTGCAATGGTGAGGGTAAGCTCCTCAACAGCGTCCCTGGTATCGTACCAGGGGCGTTTTTGTGTCTCTCATTCCTGTCTGTGCTGGCCAATCCCCGCCAGGACATACTCCCAGTCTGATTATGGCGCTATAAGCATGCACTTCGCTGAAAATCCGTCGGATTGTATCATTTGACCAAAAGCACACATGGCGATCGCTTCCTAATGCGGAACTACCACGCGCAAAATACGCTAAAATCAGCAAAACGTGTCGCAGCCTGGGTGCATTTTATCTGTTCATGGATCGCATTGGGACGCGAAATAGCATAATGCTTATTTAGCTATTTTGCCTTTTTAAGCGTGTTTTGCAAACAAGAGGCTGTTTAGCGCATTAGGACAAGGAGCAAATCTGGAAGTTTTGCAAAAAGAGCCTGCTCGCTACAGCCGTTCCTTCTCCGTCGATTAGCACCACCAATGAATGCGGGACGCCTCTACGAGAGCAAAGCAGTCAGGGCAGAGCCATGCAATCAACTTGGGCCAAGGCATACTTCGTGCTCGATCAGTAACGAGCAAAAGGAGCACGAGCGATGAGTGATGCGATGACCAAGGCCAAGCTGATGGCTAAGATGCACGCCACACGACGTGAGTGGGATGCGTTGCTAGCGAACATCACTCCAGCGCAGATGATGCAGCCAAGCGTGATCGGGGAGTGGTCGATCAAGGATGTCATTTTCCACTGCACGAGTTACGCGCGCTGGTTTGTCACTGCGCTCCAAGCCGCGCTGCTCGGCGCACCACTGCCCGAACCGGAGAACACGCTACCAATTGACGAGCGTAATCAGCTCGACTTTCAACAGAGTCAACAGCACGCTTTGGACACTGTGCTGGCAGATGCACGAAATGTATCGCGTCGCTTACTCGAACTGACCGAGGCGCAGTCAGAGGCGTTCTTGCTCGAACCCCAACGGTTTGCAGGCATCGCCGAACCAATCGTGGTCTGGAAACACCTCGATCACGTCTGTAACCACTATCACGGTCACATGTACGACATTTGGGCAGGTCTGGAGCAATCAGTAGCGTATTCCTGATGCTCACAGAACCAAGGCAGCTGGATTGCTCCAGTACATCACAACATGTGTGGTCATTTCCAAATGCCCTCTCACGCAGACTCTTTGCAACCTTGAGAATGGCGATGGTTACATCCGAGGGTTGGTTCATTGACAGGCTGGTGGATCTGCCTGGCTCTGTCTGACCATTCGGCAGTGCGGATACGCATCTGATATGTGGATGGGTTAGGATCTGATCTTCTACTCTGCTGCCTTATGCAGGATACTCCGTAGCGTAGCCGCCCATTCCTTCGGCATATCCAAAAAAGAAGCATGATGGCCGGGGAAAGTCACCAACTCACAGCCGAGCTTCTCCGCCAGAATTTGCGCCACCTCTACGTACCACGCCTTTTTTTCCAGACCCCATTTCCCAACCGCCATATACACCCTGACCCCGTTTTGCTTGATCCTCTCGACATCCGGCAGGTAGTTGGTGACGGGCAGCAACTCCTGCTTTACCAAGAAATCGGCGGCATCCTTCGCGCCGATGTAGGGTTCGCTGCTCTGCTCCCTGTGGATGTTTACATCCCTGGTCGCCTTGATCAGCTGTCGGACCGGAAGCTCAACGCCCAGAAAGAACCGGAGCGAGGCCAGTGATGAGCCAAAGCGGAATGCCGTCAAATAGACGCCGGCAAAGAAACGCTGCCATTTCGCGGCCTTCGGATGCATACGCGCAACCGGCGCTTCATGCACCACGACTGCCCGGACCGCCTGCGGCTGGGTCTTCGCCATGTCCAGCGCAATGACCGCAGCGCTGCTGTTGCCAAACACGAACGCGGATGTCTCGCCGGCCGCGCCCAGCACAGCCACCGCGTCACGGCTCTGCTGGCTGATCTCAAAGTTCTGGGGATCGTTCATCGTGCTGCGGGCATTGGCGCGGCGGTCGTAGGTGATGACTTTGTATTCATCACAGAGCATATCCGCAACGAATGAATAGTGCCACCCATCCCCGCCGCCGGGGGCGATCATCAGCAGTGGCAGCCCCTGGCCGCGCACCTCGTAATAAAGGTCATCGCCTTCCGTCGTGACATAGCCGGTCTTGATGTCAGTCTGTTGAACTGTCATTTCGCTACGCTCTCTTACTTGACGACGCGGAACTTGAGATGTGTTACGCCAGGAGCCTCGACCACTCCGGTGCTTTCCAGTTCAATTGGCTCAGTGCCGAGATGCTCGAACAATCGGATGCCCTCTCCCAGCAGGACGGGCACCAGATCGATGGTTATTTCGTCAAGCAATCGCACTTTTATGCACTGCTGCATGATCTTCGCGGTGGCTACGACGACATTCTGATCCCCTGCTGCATGTTTTGCCTGGCGAATGGCACTTTCAACGCCATCTGTGACGAAGGTGAACGGCGATCCTCCCTTGACCCATTCCTGTGGGATGCTATGGGTAACAATAAAGCTCGGTACGTTACGACGCGACGAATTTCCGGGCTGCAAGATATGTGCCGGTCATATCCGGCGGAACAGGACGGGGACGGGCATCGAATGAGCGGATCATGGCCTCTCAGGATCTCTCGCTGATCACCTCTGATACAAACCTGCCTCTACACCGCTAACTCACTTCTGTTACATGTTCAATATCAGCCCCTCCAATGCTCATTCATCTACACGGCGAGTTTTGTTAAATTAGTCATGAAGGTTTACTGCATCTATTGTATCAGGCAGATACCAATTGGTTGCAGAGGCATACGCGAAATCGGTGCTGACAGCCGTTTAATCTATGAGGTTTGCTACTTACAGGAGACCTGGTATGGACAACAAGACAAGTGTCGTGATCATCGTTGCGATCATTGGTCTCATTGGAACGCTCGGAGCAGCAGCTATTAATGCTGGGTGGAATCCGTTCCCTGCGCCTGCCACTCCTGTTGTGGTTCCTCCTAGCTCTAAGCCTGAGACGCAACCTACTTTAGTGCCACCTGACAGTGGGAGTGGACCTACTTCGCCGCCTGCTCAACCATCGTCAACCCAAGGAAACTGGTCAAGCAGCGTGGGTGATCTCGAACTCACCGTTATGAAAGTCGAGCTTGTCAGAACCATAGGTAATAAAAAGATGTTACGGTTCCACATGACAGTCAATAACGGTACAACCGATGCAATCAACCTACCAGTCTTTGGCTACTTTTCTGCTGTGGATAGCGCCGGAGGGAGCTACCCTGGAGAACCACAAGGTAGCAAATGGCCCATTAGTTTCCCATCTGGGCAGAAGGTCTCCGGCTACGTAGAGTTAAAAGACCCAGTACCCAGCGACATTCATACAATGTCAGTAAACTTTTCTCAGATATTTGGTTCATTAGATTTAGTTAATAAGGGGATATCCGTAAGCGATATCTCGGTACCATAAACCCACACATATAAGAAGGGGTGGGTTCTTGCGAGCCTACCCCTTCACATCACTGACTTTGTTGTTTGCTGACTCTACGCCGCTATTGCCATCTCCTCTGGTTCTTCCTGTTGATCATGGGCGGCGCTGAACAGCTCTGTTGCTTCGTCACCGTTCTCAGAGACTACCTTGAAACGCACCATTGGACCTTGTGTCCGTGGAAACTCCAGTATCCATACCCGACGAGCGGCGGCTGCACGCACACGATTACATACCGTCAGCTTATTTTCATTCTCGGCGAGTAAAAGCCTCACCATAGTCACTCAGTTTGAAGTCGGCCAGATAGCTGCCGTACGCTCGTGCAATCTCAGGCCGGGCTCCACCTGCTTTGTGCTCAAACCCTTTCACGACTCAAACAATCTCGCAAGAACCGTCTCATCGCTGGTCATCGTTAATGTGATTGGACATCAACATCTTTGAGCGCCGTGGTGCCAAGTGACCAGATGCCATTGCCACCTGGCGCTGTGTTGCCCTCGAAGCCCACGCTCGTCAACGTTGCCGCGCCGATTGTGTCGAGGAAGAGCCCGCCACCACCAGAGGTCGCTCGATTCGTGGCGATGAAGCTGTGCTCGATAGTCAGGTTGCCTCGCGAGAAGATGCCACCGCCATTCATCGCCGCGTTGTTCATAATCGTGCAGCCAGACAGCGTGAGCGTTCCACCACCTTGCTCGATGCCGCCACCGTCGGCCAATGTTTCGTTATCAATGATCGTTACGTTCGTGAGCACTGCGTTGCCTGACGAGAAGATACCAGCGCCACCACAGAGTGTTTTGCAGGGTTGGGCGCTTCGGTTGTTGCGGACGACACTGTCAGTCAGTGTCAAATTCCCATGGTTGTGGATGCCACCGCCATGGTTATGACCCCGATAGTCCAAGAACGACTTTCCATGGGCTGTGCCATACTCAATAGTCACCCCGCTGATCGTGACGTTCGCCGCGGGGCCGATCTCGAACACGCGATCGTTCTGGTTCGCAGCATTGATAAAGGTTTGATCCGAGCCAGCGCCGGTGATCGTCATGTCCTTGGTAATGTCGAGATCGCCACTGAGAAGCACGACAAGTCCGGGCGGGATACCGATGATGGCGCCACCATTCACATCGGCCTCTTGGACTGCCGCACGCAGGGTGCATGTGCCCATCACGGTCGAACAGACTCCATTGCCCGGAGTACTGTCGGGCTCGTCAGACAGGCTGTTGACCTGGAAGTATTGGAATTGAAATTGTGCTGATGCGGTCCAGGGCAGCAAGATGATCAGGAAGATCGTGGCAAAAATAGTACGCCTGCGTCCACGCAGCCATGAGTGTAAGCGTTCCATAGCAGTCCTCCTGTGCCGATGAGGTTTCGATCGCCGTAGTCGAGTCGTCGCGTGGGGCGTAAGGCGAAGGTGGTGTAAGAGCTAAGCAGGAGTGGAGCTGACCTCACCAGTGGATTGCGGCGAATACGATGGTGTTAGTATGCGCCGCATCACACTAAATCGGAATGATATAGGCCTTCTCTTTGTAGTCAGTTTGTTGTCGATGATCTGCCCAATCCCAATGCCAAGACAGCGCGCAAACTATTACATTCCGCTTTGTGCTGTAGAAAGACAAACATCGAGTGTATCTTTTTACCCTCGATAGCACACTTTGCTGCTTTCTAGAGTAGCAGGCAAGAGAGCCAACTGCGGCAGTGACCAGCGGCGTCGATCCGGCGAATAATGTGCTCCTGTGCCGGTGTCAACCACTGGATGCGTCATCACACCAGAGCGAGGCTGCCAGAGGCAGGGTAGGTCCCTCCGCTTACCGCGCGGCCTACACGGTGCTGGAACCCTCTCGGCGTAGCACGTGGCCAACGCTGGGCAGCGCGGCACGGGACGTAGAGTTCGCTGACCAGCGCGCCGATTTGTGTAATCACATGTGATCCCAACCGGACCGGCTGGCTGTACTCCAGTTCTACCAAATAGTCGCCGGAGGGTAAGCGGGGCCAGATATCGATTACGGTGGCGGGAATGTCCGCTAAATCCGCTGAACTGGTGGCGGTGAACGCGAGGATCATTCCGTGCATAGGCTTTCGCTGAAGTGAACCAATGCCCATGACGTTCCCTCCCATTGAGCTGACAGAATACCCATAGCTCAATCATAGGTGGAAACACCTGGTATGTGAATAATGTCGCCTGGCCATTCGCTGTCGTTTTCTGTGCGGATGCCGGTCCGAATGTGTAGTACCAGATCACGATGGCCTTTGAGGAGCGCAATTTCGTCGATCCCCAGAGTCGTGAACGGCTCGAGCGCATCCCAATCAATGCTTCTGGCGACCCAGCGGAGATAGACGACCCGGTCCAGGATGGGCAGATGCCGCAAGAGCCGCGGCTCGTCCACGCCGTGGCGCTGGCTGATGGTACGGCCGCAGCGGCGGCAGGTGGTACTGGTGAGCGTGCTTTCGACCGTCAGGATGAGCTCGCCATCCTTGGTCAACTCGGTTTGGAGGACACGGACATCCGGGATGTCGAGGGGATCGAGATGAGCGGGTGCTTGGGCATCAGGGATCGTCCTTCCCGAACTGGCAAACCAGGCGGCATTGTGCCCAATCTCGACTCGCGATGCAACCCTACATCTAGGTCCAACTACGGCAAGTCTCAGAGAACCGAAGATTTTTACTGAGCCTGGGATACCCAGCTTGTGGATTTTCCCGCCTGCTGTCCCAGGAACATGCGCAGTTGTGCCCCGTGCTCCTGCACATGACGCAGGTTATATAGCTGAAGCTCCGCAAAGGGCAGCTCTCCCCAGGCGAACCGGCACAACCGGTAAGCCTGTTCGATTGACAGTGCGCCAATGGTCTCCTGGCACTTTCGGCGGCAGTATTCCAGGTAGCCGAGCAGTTCTTCGCGTGTATAGGTCCGCGGCAGGACTTCACCTGAATCCATCTCAACCAGGTCAAAGGGCGCAGACGGAGCAAAGCCCTCTTCCGCCCCAGTCAGGTAGAGGTCCAGCCAGAAGAGCGTATGGTAGCCCAGATACCAGAACGTCGAGAAACCCGCTGCCACCCACTGATCTGGCTGGTCTTCCCACAGGCTCTTTTCCCATAGGTCATCCGGGCAGTCGCGCAGAGCGTCGCCTAACATCTCGATGGCTGCTCCAAACTGGCGCCATAACATCTCATTATCAATGATGGTCATCACCTTATTCCTCAGCTATTCTTCCAGCTTCGTTTCGTTCATCCGACTGGGCAGTTACGCTGTTTCAGTCGTAATAGTGCGGCTAACGAAAGCATCAGCCGCGCCGTCACCCGCTGGGACTAAAGACTACTTCGCGCGTTTATCTCATCGGCGCGCTCCCACTCGCCACGAGAGGGGCGTCGGCTGCATGCCGTGTTGGGCCGCACCTAGTGTTTCTCTTCTCGCGCCAACCAAGCGCGTATGTCTGGCTCATGGTCATCATGGAAATGGTCAAAGAATTCACCAGCGAGGAAGCGTTTATCGTCCACCCACACAAGGTGGTACGCTGGTTCGATCCGTTCGATCCGGACTTCATCGGGTAAGCCTTCAATGACAGCGAGGAGCTGCTGAAATACGTGATTCGTTTCATCCAGGACTTCGCGCACCGAGCGCCCGCGATTGGACTCATAGATCCACGCATTGATATCATCCTCAGTTTGTAGATGCGCTGGCCAGTGTGCAGGCGGTTCTGGTTCGCTGCGTTGTGCGGCCTGCAAGCGGGCGACAAGCCAGCGATTCCAGCCAGTCAAGTGCGCGACGATGTCCTTCATGGACCAGTCACCGTTCACGCCGCCTTGATCCATGCGCGTTGGGCCAATCTGATCGAGAAATACTTCCCATTGCTGATATTCTTCCTGCAACCAATTCAGAAGTTCAGATTTCTTCATACGTAACTCCTTCAGAAACGTGGACTATATGATTGCGGCCCAACTCGGTGTATTCGGCGATTAGACGGCATAGAGGGTCACTATTGGACTTCGGTCAGCCGAATTCGCCTCCATGGCCTACACTAGGCCGATGCATATGCGGATATTGCTCTCATACGGTGTAGTAGACAGACGCTCATCCGCCCCGCGCTCGTGGTGTCTCCTCTTATGGTTGCAGTGCGAGTCGCAGTATAGCAGCGAACGCGGTTGAAATTGATCCTGATTACGCACAGATTTTCGAGAGACTCAGACCAGTGTCGCTTGTGAGAGAAAGTACGAATGAAAAGGCTATTGAAATACCTTGGTTCTCCAGGACTTGCCGTAGGTTTAGTCCATGGCGCGCTCCTACATTTAGTGGTGCCCACGGCAATTCCTGAAGAGCCGAAATATAAAAAACCCCGCACTGGAACGAGCCGCCGATCGCTCCCTGTTGATACTCTACCCACTCCATGGGGTGCCTTGGTATAATCGCGCGCGAAGTTCGGCTGCACCTACGCATCCCGACACATCCTCGACATTCGGCTAGGCACTGGTATAATGCCAGATAGCACAACCGCTCAGTGTCACGAACACGATCATGATAGATTCACAAGACATTCACGACCAGCAAGCTTTACTGCGAGCACATCGCCAAACTCTCGCTGTCTATCTCCAACAGTGGGCCCTGCTTGGCACCGCCCTTACGCCTCCCGGAATTGTCAATGGCATCGTCGAAAACCGTGCAGCAATACAACGAATTAAGCAAACCCTCCGCGATTGGGGCGCGGCGGTTGATGATCACCCAAACGACGCTGACCCCACCCTTCCACTTGGACCGTCTGATATATCTACAGCCCAAAGTCATCGATTGCCAAGTGATAAGCACTACACAGACGGATTACAACTCATCACTGAACTATCGAGTGCAATCGGACAACGATATTTCCAAATGCAACGCTATCTCTGGTCAATCGAAGAGGCCAGCATCGAGCACAGCCTTACGATTGAGCGCGAATACTTCAAGACCGTGGCGGAATGGAATGCCACATACTGGATGCAGCGCAACCGTATTCGGATCATCTTTGGCGAACAGCAAGCAGATCTTTTCCTCGACTACCGTGATGATGGAAACCCGACTAATCCGCGCAGTTTACACTATCAATTCGTCCGGACCCATCAGCAAATTCTTGCTGCGAAAAACCATACACTTGCCATACACGACGCGCAGCAGGCGGTTGACGAACTGAATGTGGCATGTTCAGTATTTCTGGAAACTATCACAACCCATTTCTTAGCAAGCATGCAATCGTAGTAATAACTTAAGGCTCATCGGGCTATGCAAATAACGGCTGCACGAACCGTGCTGCTGACCAGGCGTATCCTGTTCGACCGCCTTCGGCGCGCGAGATCGGCGTCATTTTGAGTGTCACACTTTGTTGTCACTGGCGTACCATCGCCGCTCTCTGCCCGTCCTGTGCGTTCTGCGCGGCGTCCACAGAGACATACGTCGAAAGAGCCGCGCTTGTTCCGTAGGGCTGATCGCAGAAGCTCGATGGGTAACGCGGCGAAAGACAACCGAAACAATGCCCCTTTGACTAGCAGCAATGCAAATCAGAGGGGGCCTTTTTGTGTCTATAGAGGCTGTATAAATAAAGACCTTTGATTCGGTCGAAATTGCTACGTATGGATGAAATCGTTCGCGTAAGCCGCAGTTTTCATCAGCGATCGAAACGTGCGTTCTGATATTTGAGCCTTACTGACCCTTTGGCAATCCAGTACCGCTATGATGAGCTGCCCGTTGGGCGGGCAGCCCCGTCCGAAAATAGCAATCGTTCTGTGTTTTCCTCTCCTCATTAACTGATCGTCAGCACAACCTTGCCGGGCTCTGTCGTCTTTAGCCTGTATTCCATTGCAGCCTCTACTTCATCAAGCGGGAACGTGCGGTTCACGAACACTTTGAGCTTCCCGGCGTCGATCTGCTCGGCCACTTGTGCAAGTAAATCAGCTCTGGGTTGACTCGCAAGGCCAAGGCTGCGAATGCCGCGACGATGGGCTTCTTCTTGTGGCGTTTCCATCACGAGCGAGGTAACGTACCGCCCGCCGGGTTTGAGCACCGTGTAAGAACGTTCCAGAAAATCACCGCCGACGTAATCAAGGACGATAGTCACGTTTTCGACGATATCTTCAAAGCGCTCTTCCTGCGTGTTGATAAACCGGTCAATGCCAAGACCCTGGATAAACGTGGCCTTTTCCGGGATATCAGTACCGTAAACATACGCACCCTTGTCTTTCGCAAATTGAACAGCCAGACTGCCCACATTCCCTGCCACACCGTGAATCAACACGCGCTCGCCGCTTTGCAGTTGCGCAAGATCAAAGAGCGATTGCCAGGCAGCCATCGACGGTAATGGTAATGCAGCGGCATGGATGTAATCGAGCGATTTGGGTTTATGGGTTATTTCATGCGCTTTCGTCGTTGTATACTCTGCGAACGTGCCGCTGCGCAGAACCACCAGGCCGTAAACGGCATCCCCTGGCCCCACATGCGTGATATCCGCACCGACGGAAACGACTTCGCCGGCAAAGTCGGTTCCCAAGGTGATCGGTGGGGTGGCCATGAAGGACATATAGCCCGCAACCACCGCCGTATCAAACGGATTGATGGAAGCAGCATGGACGCGCACAAGAACCTCATCGTTGTTCGGTATGGGTTGAGGAATGTCTTCGACCTGAACGGGTCCCCTAGGGCTGATACTCTCTAATATTATGCTAATAGGACGCTAATGGGTTGTGAATATCTACCGTGGTATCCTCCCGTGCGGAGGAACATACCATATGCAGATCCAGTCACTTTACGATGTCTACCAGAGCCTGCCCGATTCGCGCACAGCGAGTGGCAAGCGTTTCAACCAAGCCGGCGTGCTTGCACTCATTACACTGGCGCTGATTGCTCAGCAAAACAGTCTGCGGCAGATTACGGCTTGGGTTGCTGCCTCGGACCCGGCCTTGGGCGCACGCCTCGGTTTTCGCTTCAACCGCATGCCCAGCTATGGCACTATCCGCCGCGTGCTGCTCCATCTCGATCTCTCGGCGCTCCGTCCAGCCCTCGCGCAGTGGATGCACACGCTGACGCGCACGCTGCCTGTGAGCGATGCCCCACCACCAGCGCTTGTGCCGCTCGCGGTGGATGGCAAGACCCTCTGCGGCAGTGCCGACGAACCGACCACACCGGCCGTTCGCCTGCTCAGTGCGTTTGTCCACGATTTGGGCATCACCTTGGCGCAAGTGCCCATCCCGCCCAGCACCACCGAAGAGGGGACGCTTGCCGAACTGCTGAATGCTGTGGTGGTCGAGGGCACGATCATCACCGGCGATGCTCACTACACTACGCGCGAGGTCATTCGGACCATCCGCAAAAAAGGGGGCACTACTTCCTGCGCGTTAAAGACAATCAACCGCACCTGCTGCGCGCGCTGAGCAGCTTCTTTGCCAGCACGACCCGTCGAGCGCAGGCGGCGACGCTGAGGCATACGCGCACGCTCAAAGGCCATGGTCGCTTGGAGACTTATCAGTTGCGGTCGACAACTGCGCTCAATGGCTATCTGGAGAGCGAGTATGGCTGGCCAGAGCTTGCACAAGTAGTTTGCATCGAACATACCCGGATTATGCTTGACACTGGATTGGTCATCCGTACGGTGCATTACGCGATTACCAGCCTCGACCCACTCGCTGCCTCACCCTCCCGCTTGTTGACCCTCTGGCACGAGCACTGGCATATCGAAAACAAGAACCATTGGGTGCGCGATGTCGTGTTTGGCGAAGATGCCAGCCGTACGCGGACAGGTACGCTGCCGGAAGTTCTGGCACTCTTACGCGCGGTGGTCATGGCGCGGTTCCGGCTCGCCAGCATGCCTGGCATTACGGCGGCCCGTTCCCAAGCCAGTGCCGATCTGCGGATTGCCACCTTCCTGGTTGGTATACCATAAGAATGTATCGGCCCTAACGGGTCCCCCCCATTCGTTGACACGGGCGGCTTTCATGGGTTTGATTCTCCTTTTGTGGGATTGGTAGTGAAAGGTGATCAAGATGGAAAAGGTTAGCCTTCGGCCGCGGTCATGTGTAAACTCCTTTCCGCCTGGCCCAAGCTGGCCGTTTACACTCTATTATATCATCTCATTAGAGACAGGACATAGAGTGATGCAATTCACAAACCCACGTCATCAATGGGCCTGTTTTGCGACGACGTGATAGGTATTCGTGTGATTGATGGTGAAATGCCATAAAATGTAGCAAACACCGATAAGCGAAGTAATTTATTTATACAGCCTCTATAGTATTACAACGCAGGGTCTATGAAAGGCTGGCTTAAGTTGACCATAATAAGCGGCATGGTATCCTTTCCTCAATCCGTTGCCACACAGCTTGAGGACGACCACCATGCCCACCACCATTGTAGCAGCAACCTGCCCACTCAGCAGCAACCTGCCCACTCCCAGAGTGCAATCTGGCGCCACGCGATGTCGAAGCGTTGGTTGCCGACTTGGCTGCCTACGCCGACTACTTTCTGCCCGACTTTAATAGAAAGGATCAAGCACCATCGGCTCATCGCTATCTCCAAGCTTTGCTCAGCGACCATCCGCGCAAATCGATCGAACCGATGGCCATAGCCCATGGCTTCCCAATCCGCTCTCTGCAAGCCTTCATTGGCGAAAGTCCCTGGCCGAGAGCGCCAATTATGCATCGTCATCAGCAACTGGTGGCCCAGACCTTGGGCGAAGAAGATGCAGTCATCTTGGTCGACGAGTCGGGCATGGCCAAACAAGGCCGGCATTCGGCTGCCGTCGCGCCCCAATACTGCGGCGCCCTGGGCAAGGTCGCCAATTGTCAGGTCGGAGTCTACCTGGGCGACGCCAGTCGCAAAGGCTACACGCTGCTCGATGGACAGTTGTTTGTGCCCGAATGTTGGTTCGCTGACGATCAGGCCGACTTGCGTGATGATGTAGGCATGCCTGCCGACCTGACCTTCAAAACCAAACCGGAGCTGGCCGTTGAGCAGGTCCGAAATCTGATGGAGCGCAAGGTCGTGCCGGCGCGCTGGCTGGCGGCCGATGCGCTCTACGGCGATAGTCCGACCTTTCGCGATGCAGTCGCAGACTTGGGGCTGTGGTACTTTACCGAAGTGGCCTGCTCGACCCTGATCTGGCGGCGCCATCCCGCGCTGATCATTCCCGCCTGGTCGGGCAAAGGACGCAAACCGACCAGGCAACGGCTGAAAACACCCAGCAACCGAGCGTATCGGGTGGACGAACTGCTGACACGGTTGGGGAAAATGGCCTGGGTGCGCGGGATAGTCAAAGAAGGCAGCAAAGGACCGATTGTCTGCGACTTTGCGTTCGTGCGCGTGACGGAGTGTCGGCAGGGCCTGCCTGGCCCGCGGCTGTGGCTGGTGATCAGGCGGAACGTGGCCGACCCCAGCGAGGTGAAGTTCTATCTCAGCAATGCGCCTGAGAAGATCGAATCGGTGGAGTTGGTGCGAATGAGTGGCATGCGCTGGCCGGTCGAGTTGAGCTTTGAGGAAGGCAAGACTGAACTGGGGATGGACCAGTACGAAACGCGGAGCTGGCTAGGCTGGCATCACCATATGCTGCTGGTGATGCTGGCGCATCATTTTCTGGTGTGGGTACGGGTGCGCTGGGCGGCTCGCGCACCGGCCCTGACCCTTGCGCAGGTGCGGCTGTTGGTGCTGAGCGTCATTCCCAAGCCAATCCTGAACGCTGAACGGGCGCTGATGATGGTTCGGTATTACCAGCGACGGAGTCATGCCGCCTACCTTTCGCACCGTAAACGGAAACTTGCCCAGTTAGCTGCCTTCGACTCTGCGTTGTAATAATAGTGTAAACGATGCCAGCCAAGGCTGTCACAATCGCACATAGAAGGGGCGAAGCGCTACCAACCAAGAACTACAAAGCAAAAGCCCGCTGACGTTACCGCCAACGGGCTACTTTTTCGATCTCCATCTACCATTCTGCAATTGGCGATTTACGTCGCGTCCGGTGTGGCTAGCAAGCGCGGATGTACCCAGGTAATACGGGTATCACCATGCAGACTGAGTGCAGTGCCGTTCTCTGGCAACGAGCCGCCAATCAGCTTGAGCGCCCGCAGGTTATCGAACACTACTGCCATTGCTCCCGCAGGAATGTGAACGCCGTCTGCCAATAGCTGAGTATAGAGGTCGTAGCTCATGATCTCGCGTTCGCCAGCCTGCCACCGGACGATAATGGCACGCAGGATCAGCGTGCGCAGGCGCGTGTCTAAGTGAATGAGTGTGTCAAGCTGATGATCCATACCGTTCTCGCCTGTGTGCATAGCGGCTGTGAGTAAGAAACCGACAGTCACCGTGCATGAGATACGGGATCATCAGCGCGGCCCTGCTGCAAGCGGGAGATCATGTGTCATGATATGGATACCTGACGCCGCCAAGAGATGAAGTTGTCGTTGGAGTTCGTGCGCAAGGTTGCAGTTGGAGGATCATTGTAGATGGCACGGTACCACCAATGAGAACCAGCGTAGCGCGCAAAACTCAGAGAGGGGAGAGCAGACTACGCGCGAAGGATGAATGGGGGGAGGGGAACCATATTTTCCCACCGAATTACACCTGTTCGACGACTTTCTGCTAAGACAAACAGCTCAAAGGTCACTCTAGCTGAATTGCTTTATTTATCAGAGAAAAAGCGAAAGACAAGACAACCAACTCCAACGTTGCCGATAACATCGTATCGCCAACGCAAACCGCCGATAACAGCAAAACCGTAACGATTGACGGTGTAAGCTACGACATGACCAACCTGGTCGATGTCGTGAAGCTTGCAGTTGCGCTGAACACCATGAGCGATCAACAATTGCAAGCGTATACCGCTATGCGATCGGGCGGCATCGATGAGACGACGATCGCGAGTCTCATTGGTAAGGGTATCGAATCAGGAGTCAAGTCTGCTGTTAAAGAGTACTTTAAGCCTGATTACATGACCAAGTGGCGCGCGGTAACGTTTGAGCCTATCGCCGAACAGTCGATCACCGTGGCCGATTACGAAGCCAGAATCACCACAATGATCGCACGGCTGAATACGGAACGCGTGTCGTTCGTTACGGCATTTCCCGATAGCAAGATGGGTGAGTATGCGCTGACCGGCGGCGCGAGTCGAGCGCGCGGTACCAAAACACTACACGATCGTAATTACAATCTCTTAGGTGCGGCGTGGTATCCAATAGGGCAACTCAATCAAGCCAATACCGAGCTATGCGAGTTCAATGGATGGGAGTCAGGCACGATCGAAACCGTGAGCGCACCCAATACATGGATCGCGAGGAAGGTCAAGGTCGGTGACAAGCTCGTCACCCTTGAAGGGTGGTACGACGAGAACATAGCGAACGACGACAGCGAGGATGGCGCGGAATAGGATAGCGAGGCGAAGGGGGTAGGGCCAAGCAAAAAACGGACCGCGCGAAAGCGGTCCAGGCCCCTGTGACCGTCGCAAATGAAAAAAGAAAGAAATAAAAGGTTCTTCAGGACTTGCCGTAGGTACCCCCTGGCTGTCTTGCTATTACATCAAGGCGTGCTATGATATCGTGTGAGGATTCGACTGGTGGAGGCACGCCATGACCAAACAACCACGGCATCGCCCTTCGCGTCGTTTTGCTGATGCCAAGCGCCTGATCTTTGCTTGTGATCGCCAGACCTGTTTGCATTGTGGCCAACCCCTGACTCCCCGCAAGACTTGGTATGTCAAAAAGTACCTTCAGACGCTCGATGGCCCTGTTTTTGTGGCTGGGAGGAGTAGTCGCTGTCTCAATCCTACCTGCCCACATCCGCGCGCAACCTACTACGCCAGCCCGCTGTTGGCGATCAGTTTGCCGTATAGTACCTACGGTTTAGATGTTCTGGCCTTCATTGGCTGGCGTCACGACCATGATCATTGTCAATTAGTCGAAATCCAGCGTGAGTTGCAGCAGCGTGGCTTACTGGTGAATGAGCGCACGGTTGGTAAGCTGTATCGACAATTCCTGGCTTTGCTCGGCGGAATGACCTCCCAACATCAACACCGCTTAGAGACGGCTGTGGAGCAGCATGGTGGCCTGATCTGGGCGATTGATGCGCTTCAGCCAGAAGGGAACGGCCCACCGCTGTATGTCCTGTACGAAGTGCTGAGTCATACGCCTCTCAGTGCCTTACCAGAGCGTAACCCCACCGCTGAACGCTTACAAGCCTGGTTACAACCGTACACACAGCTACCCTTCGCGGTGCTGGCAACGCTCTCTGATGGTGAAAAAGCAGTCGTTGCAGCGCTCAAGGCCTCTTGGCCGTCGGCACCTCATCAACGCTGTCAACTGCACTTCTTGAACGCGATTGCCAAACCGACGTTGGAGGTTGATGCGCATCTGCGTCAACAGCTGCGTGATGAATTGGGTGCCTTAGCAGCAGTACCAGAAACTGACACACTGCCTGCACCGACAGCTCCTGAGGGCAGATCTGCCCCCTTTTGCCCCTCGCGCGCGTGATGCCGAATTGATTGCAATCGAGCAGCACATACGCTGCGCGATTCGTGACGCTGTGAACCGAAGTAGCCGAAAACCCTTCACCTGGGGAGGATTAGCAGGCTATGAGCAGTTGGAGGCGATTGCGCAGGCGCTGCATCAGCTCCCGGACCAGAAAGAAACGGCCTACCTGCGGAGCGTGCTGCCACAGTTGGATCGGGCACTCAGCGTGCATGCGGAATTGGCAGATGATGTCCGTGCGGCGCACACCCAGCTCAGAACTATCGCCGCGTGTTTGCACTATCCTGCTGATCAAGCGGCGAAAGCAAGCGCTCCTCTCACAGATCAAGCGGTACGTCAAGCAATGGAAGGCCTGCTGAGTGAGTTTCGGCCGAATCCAAAGCGTCAGAAGGCCCAAGCGGCCTTGGAGTGTGCATGGCATCGGGTATGGAAGGCCTGGAAGGAAGATTTACTCACCTGTTACAGCATTCCAAGTCTTCCGGCAGATAATCTGCAGATCGAGTCGTTCTTCAATCAGGTACGCCAGCGCGAACGACGGATCAGTGGCCGCGCATCGACTGAGCCGTTAGGTGCCTTAGGTGCCTATCAGGTCTTGTTCATAGCCGAGAGTGAGCAGGATCTGTTGGATCAGCTGCGAAAAGTGCCGGTAGCCGACTATCAGGCTCAGCGCCAGGGCGTCGCTCGATGCGAAGCCAACCGCCAACAGCACACGCGATTCCACCACGATCCGGCGAAAGCGATAGCGGCCTTGATGGATCAGCATGCGACCCGTCGGGCCGCGCTTACCGCAACACAAAGCCCTGACGACGCACCGACGTAATAGTTAGACAGCCAGGGGTAGGTACCCCTAGATGTAGGGGCTGCGCCGCGGCTCAAGATGGCGCAGAATTGCACCCTGGTGTGCCAGCGATTTGGCCTACTGTTAGGGGTGCTCCCACCAAACGCAGAGTAGCCAATCGAAATTTGCTAACACCACGGTCAGACCTTCTCAGGTTAACAGTTAGGTCAATTTTGCCGTTATGTACACTGAACCAACCTGCCAGCGTTTACATTGGGAGGCAGAAGTGCCAACTTTGGGCGTCCCAAAGCGGCCTAATGATGTCTAGTGCTGATTTCAAATTGCTGATACCCGTACCGCTTGCCCCACTTTTTAACATGTGTTGTGATGTCTTCACCAACGGTAGCCGCTTTTGTACTCCAAATACCTTCCTACGAAGGATATACTGACTACACTAGGGGTATTCTCTACAATCCTGCCTCGCAATTGACGTTCATCTCTGTTCCCCTACACCGTCCCTGGCCACACGTATCGCGCGCCCCCGCGCCTCTCGTCACTGGATCTTGCTCGAGCGCCGACCGAAACGGAAACGGCTCGCTCCGGCCTTGCAGAGAGGAGCATACGATGGACTGGACAGCACCACGGATTCTGGTCATTGCCTTTGAACCATCACTGCGTTTCACGATCGAGGAATTATTGCGGGCCTATGGCTACGATGTCACCACAGCGCCCAGCAGCGTGGCAGCGTTACACCTGGATGCTGAACGTCGGTTCGCGGCAATGCTGCTCGACTCCACGCTCCTCGCCTTGCCCGCGCTGGACCGCTCGCCACCGATCCTAGTGAAACCACACGATGAGCTGGAGCGTTGGCCGTTTAAGGAACACATACCCCTATGAGAGGAACGCAATATGTCCACCATATATCTGGATAGCTTGCTTGACCGGCTCCTCCCGCAGGTCCTTGCGGATCCTGATCTTGGCGATGGGCGGGTCTTCACACGACTTCATTTTAGGCATCTCTGGGCGCTAAGCTGCCTGCACGTCGGCGAATGTTACGATGAGGAGCTTCTTGTGACATGTCTACCAGATCATCTTCCGCCGCAGGTTGCTACTACCTCAGAGACCAGTGATGAATTATCAAGAAGAGGAGCTGGGCTATGCAAATCATGATGACACCAGGGTTATGTTCGAACGAACACCAGAGTACTGGCGGAACGTTCTGCGAGAGCTGTCTCGCCTCCTTTCTCCTGCACGACTGCTACCCTGATCGTGCCTGCATCACCAAGGTCGTTGAGGATGGGAAGGAAGCAACCACGCTGGTCCTGCAATACGGGGCCTATGAGCAAGCGGTGGAGCTCACGGACGCGAATCGGGAGCTGCTGGCGTTTGGTGGCTGGCCCGGCTGGGTGCAGTTCGTTGCGGAGCTCCCAAGCGCGCCCGTACAACATTCCGAGTGAGGAGGCTGCAGCGAAGAGCGAAAGGAGAATCTTTCATGGACATCCGCATGACACCACTTGCCTTCCAGTCTGCCATGGCGTGTTTTATCTGTGGTGAACAGCTTGAGCCAGACGTTGAGATTGCCACCGCCTATACGCGTACCGAGGTCGAACTCGGGCCAGTCTGCACCCGCTGCATGGAAAGCGATGGCCCGAGCCTCCGCCGGCGCGTCCAGCACCATGCGGTCACCCTGCGCCGCGAACTCGCAGTGCTGGAGCACTTGGTCGGCGAAGACCAAGCACTGATGCGCTGCAACTGACCATCCTGAGTTGGTCCGGGGCTTCCGTCATAAGACCGCACGCAGCAACCGTTCACGAGAGGAGGACCATCATGAAACAGACCCTCCCAGCACCGCCAACGCCCATGCCAGTGGATGAACCCACCCATCCGGGCGTTGTGGAAACCGTTGAGGACCAGCTGGCCCTTCGGGCGCTGATCCGCGAGTACCTCATTCCAGTCGAGACGAATATCATCTGGTACGCTCTCGGCGGCGTGCTGATGATTTCACTGATTCTGGAGTTTCTGACTGGTGGGCTGCTGCTGTTCACGTACACGCCGGACGCCGGGCAGGCGTACCAAATCACCCGCTCACTGATCAACTCGCCGCTGTGGCATATCGTGATCAACTTTCACTATTTCAACGCCTATGTCATCTTCGGCCTGGTGATGATCCACATGATGCGGGTCTTCTTCAGCGGCGGGTACCGCCGCGGGAAGCAAGGCACCTGGCTGATTGGCGCCGTGCTGGCTGGCCTGGCATTCCTGGCGTCCCTGACCGGCGAGACCCTCCACTGGGACGAGGTTGGCTTCGCAGTACCGTGGCATATCTCGGAATTCTTCCAGGCACTTGGCTTGGAGAACCTCTTCGGCTACACCTTCGCGGCGCTGAAGAATATTCCGACCGCCACCGAAAAGCTGAGCCAGATTTACGGCGTGCATGTCAGCCTTGCCGTCATCCTGCTGGTGGTGTTCATCACCTGGCATCTGTACCTGGTCAAGGTGAAAGGGATTTCCCTGCCGTTCTGGGTCAAATCCTCGGGCCGGACCGCACCGTTCAGTACGCACATTCGCGCATGGTTGGTGTACAGCAGCGTTATCCTGGGCGCAGTGCTGCTCCTGGCGATATTCTGGCCGCGAAATCCGGGCATCCCACCGCAGCTGCTGCCGGAGTCCCCGTTCTACGGGTCGACACATGGCCCTGGGTTTCTGGGCGCCAAGCCCACGTTTCCAATCAGCTGGACGCACGGTATGAACGTGTTCATTGGCGAGTACCTGGGGATTGAACCCGATATCTGGGGTACGGTCGTGGGGATGATCCTGATGACGGTGGCACTGCTGGCTGTTCCCTTTGTGGATCGCGCACCGCGGGAGCCCGCGAATCGGCAGGAAGCCTTTGACTGGCGGCAACGCAAGTGGGCATTTCTGGCGATCGGGCTGTTCTGGCTGGTGATGATTCTCGGCGTTGTCGTCAACGCGACAGCTGGTGCCGGCTAGTGGTTGGCTATACTTTGGGATCCCAGACTGGACTCCGAGACCGGCTTTCGAAGTGCGCGTGCATGAGCAATGGAGCGAAGCCAATCGGGTGTCGAGCGCCGCCCGTTTTATCTGCCCTGGCGCCAAAAACAATCTTGTGGGCATACTGCAAATGGCTGACAACCAGGTTGTCAGCCATTTTTCCGCTCACTTGTTCGAGTCTTTACAGCGTGGGGAGCGTGTAAAACCTGCTAGCTTCAATCGAACATTCCGACCACATTGTTGCTGTGCCTACGTTGCGTTTGGCGAAAGCAACCCTAACACTAGGCGGATTCGCAGGAATGATATCCAATGCCGAAGCATCCACTCATCTCGATCCCGCTCGACATCCCCGATCTGCGGGTTCTCCAAACCGAGATCACCAAGGCGGGCGAACTCGTCCTCACTGTCGAATGCACCCTGACGAGCACCACCTGTCGGCGCTGTGGGCGCACCATCACCGAACGTCATGGCGTTGACGAGCCGCGGCTGCTGCGCCATCTGCCCATCCTGGGTCGGGTCGTCTATCTGCGCATCCGGCCCAAGCGCTTCGGCTGCCCCTGGTGTGATGACCATCCGACCAGCACCCAACAGCTCGATTGGTATGACCCGAATGCGCTCCATACCAAAGCCTATGAGCGCCATCTGATCGTCCAGTTGATCAATAGCACTCTCACGGATGTCGAAGCGAAGGAGGATGTCACCTCTGACGCGCTCCTGGGCATCCTCGACCGCTGGATCGCCACCAACGTGGAGTGGGATGCCCTTGAACCGTTCGCGACACTAGGCATCGATGAGATTGCGCTCCTCAAAGGCCATCGCGACTTTGTGGCCGTCATCAGCGCACAGACCGAAGACGGGCACCTGCACATCTTGGCGGTCCTGCCGGATCGACTGAAGACCACGCTGGTCGCGTGGCTCCAAACCATTCCGGCGGCCATTCGTGCATGCATCACAACCATCTGTACTGACATCTGGGAAGGGTACATCACCGCCGCACAGGAGGTGCCCCAACGCGGCGATTGTGATTGATCGCTTTCACGTCGCCCGCCACTATCGCGAGGGGGTCGACGCGTTGCGCAAGCGGGAAGTCCGGCGTCTGTTGAAAGAACTGCCCAAGGAAGCCCATGACGACCTCAAACGGACGCTGTGGCCCTTCCGCAAGCGGTCAGCCGACCTTGAGGCAGCCGAGCGAGAACGCCTCGATGCGCTCTTGGGACACAGCCCGGCGTTGCGGCAGGCCTACACCCTGCGTGAAGAGTTGACGACCATTTTCGACACGGCACGCTCGAAGGCGGATGGGCTGCGCCGCCTCCACTTCTGGCGTCGGCGGGTCGAAAAGAGTGGCCTGAGGTGCTTCGAGCGGTTCCTGAAGCTGCTCAACACCTGGCAGGATCAGATTGCCAACTACCTCATCAGCCATCAAACGAGCAGCTTTGTCGAAGGACTGAACAATAAGCTTAAAGTGCTCAAACGCCGCTGCTATGGGCTGCGGAACGTCACGCGCCTGTTCCAGCGGTTGACCCTTGACTTGGAGGGGTATCGCCGGTTCAGTCCGTGGGGCATCCCTACCTATAGTGGTGTTTCCGGCAGCTCCTGAAGAACCAATTAAAAATACGCGCAACGGAAGAGCCGTTGATAATGATGGCAAGTTTGCCGCAGAAGCGCAGCGCTTGCACAGCCTGTGCGCCTGGTGATGCGCGAACGAGCAAGGTCGCGGCTGATATAGATAGAAAACATCTGCTTTTGACTCGCTATACGGTTTTCGCTAGAATACATCTGTGTACAACGCGCACCGCACATGAGAGATTGAAAGTTTCTGCCTACTCA
>WNFZ01001615.1_pt1 | contig 21645 bp, 19 predicted proteins | sample 5400081 | NCBI WGS metagenome assembly WNFZ01 (sample SAMN13153365, study PRJNA577476) | soil metagenome | isolation source: 80 cm soil or saprolite under grassland replicate 1 | place: USA:California | collected 2016-06-15
TAGTCGGAGCGGGCGTGGGAGCGTTGTCCGGCGGAGTCGCTGTGATCGCGCACCCGCGGCTGCCGGCCCTCGCAGCCGCCGGAGTCGCGCTTGCCGTGGCCGTCCTCTTGACCGGTGGAATGCACGTCGACGCCTTGGCGGACACGTTCGACGCCCTCGGCGCTTCGACCCGCGAACGTGCGCTCGAGATCATGCGCGACTCACGCGTCGGCGCGTTCGGCGCGACGGCGCTGATCCTGGACCTGCTCGTGAAGGCCGCCGCCGTCGCAGCGCTGCTCGAGCGCGGCGGAGCGCTCCCGGCCCTCGTTGCCGCAGGCGCATTGTCGCGCGCCGCCTCGCCGCCACTCGCGGTGACACTCCGCTATCCCCGAGCCGAGGACGGACCGGGGAGCGTGCTCACCGGTCGGGTGGGCCGGCCGGCCGCGCTCGGCGGCGTTGCCGTCGCCATCGGCGGCGCGAGGCTCGCTGCGGGGAGCACCGGACTGGTGATGGCCGCTTCCGTTGCCTGTACGACGATTTGCCTCGGCCTCTTCTACAGCCGCTGGCTCGGCGGCGCCACGGGCGACTGCCTCGGTGCGGCGACCGAGATCGGCGAGACAGTCGCACTCGTCGTCGCAGCAGCCCTCGCGTGACGCAGCCGGCCTCGACGTCGCCGCGCTACGATCGGTATGGCGCTTCGGCGCCGCCCTATGACGGACTGACGAGAGACACACCGCTTCCGCGCCTCGCGCACTCTCTCGAGGAGGTCCGTTGTCACGCTCGCCCGGCACGCTCGCTGCCGCCAACATCAGCAAGTCGCACGGCGCTCAGCTCATCCTGAGCGGCGTCAGCGTGGCCGTCCCGTCCGGAGCCCGCATCGGCCTCGTCGGTCCGAACGGCGTCGGCAAGTCGACGCTGCTGCGGATCCTGGCCGGCCTCGAGGACCCCGATGCGGGCACCGTGCGCCGCTCTCCGCCCGACCTCGCCGTCGGCTACCTGCCGCAGGAGGCGGACGCGGAGCCTGGCGAGACGCTGCTGGACTACCTCGCGCGGCGCACGGGCGTCGCCGCCGCCGAACTGGAGCTCGACCGCCTGACCGAGCGGCTCGGCGCCGACGCCGGGCTCGTCGACGCGCACGCGGAAGCCCTCGACCGGTTCCTGCGGCTCGGCGGCGCCGATCTCGCCGCCCGCGGCGGAGCCGTCTGCGCCGAGCTCGGGTTGAATGTCGAGCTCGACGCGCCGCTCGGCGCGCTGTCGGGTGGGGAGGCTGCGCGCGCCCGGCTCGCGGCCGCCTTGCTCGCCCGCTTCGACGTCTTCCTCCTCGACGAGCCGACGAACGACCTCGACTTCGGCGGGCTGGAGCGGCTGGAGCGGTTTGTCCGCGACCTTCCCGGAGCAGCCGTGATCGTCTCCCACGACCGTGACTTCCTCGACCGGACGGTGACGCGCATCGTCGAGCTCGACGAGTGGCGGCGCGGCGCGGTCGAGTACGTGGGCGGCTGGAGCGAGTACGAGCGCACGCGTGGGCTGGCCCTGCGCCGGCAGTACGAGGCGTACGGCGCGTACACGGACGAGAAGGCCCGCCTCGAGGAGCAGTTGCGCCGGATGCAGCGCTGGGAGGAACGCGGCTACGGGCAGGGCCGCAAGAAGAAGAAGACGAAGGACGTGAAGAGCACGATCGGCGGCCGGATCGAACGGCTCGAGCGCGCCGAGAAGCCCTACGAGCCGTGGGAACTGCGCATGGATTTGAGCGCGAACCGGCGCGCGGGCGACGTCGTGGCGCGACTGGAAGACGCCGTGGTCGAGCGCGGCCCGTTCCGCCTCGGCCCCGTCGACCTCGAGCTCGGCTGGCGCGACCGGCTCGCAGTCGTCGGTGCGAACGGAACCGGCAAGACAACCCTCCTCGAGGCCCTGCTTGGACGCGTTCCGCTCGCCGCGGGACGACGGTTCGTCGGGCCTGGAGTCGTTCTCGGCGAGCTCGACCAGCGCCGGCTCGAGTTCGCGAGCGGCCCGCTCCTCGCCCAGTTCGTGGCCGAGTCGCGCTTCGCACCGGAGGAGGCGCGAACCCTGCTTGCGAAGTTCGGGATCGGGGCCGACGACGTCAACCGCGACTGCGCCTCGCTTTCACCGGGCGAGCGGACACGCGCCGTCCTGGCGCTGCTCGTTGCACGCGGCGTCAACTGCCTGATCCTCGACGAGCCGACCAACCACCTCGACGTGGCTGCGATCGAGGAGCTCGAGCGCGCACTGGCCGCGTTCGACGGCACGGCCGTCCTCGTCACACATGACCGGCGCTTCCTCGAGGCGTTCGGGGCTACGCGGACGCTGGAGCTGTCACCCAACCCGGCTCCGGCCGCTCCAGCCGCCGCTCGCTGACGAGGCGGTCGACCAGGCCGGGCTCGAACCGCCACCGCCACGCGAACCAGCGCGGGATCTCCTGCTCGGTTGCGAGCACCGCGGCCCGGACGCCTGCCACGACCAGGTCCTCGATGCCGGCCCTGTTCTCCGCCGGCGCTGGGAAGACCTGATCCCAGCGAACGAGCTCGAAACCCTCGACCTCGCCGTGCTCGTCGGGGGAGACCGCCCGGCGCAGGACGACCCCGCACAGCTCAAGCGGAGAAAGGATTCCTTTCAGCTCCTTCGGCTTCAGCCCGAGCTCGGTCTTGAGGTCGTCCGTCGTCGAGGGCCCCGCGGCGTCCAGATGGCGCAGCAGAAGCGCCCAGTCCGGATCGGCCGCCTCCATCCGCTCGAGCTCGGCGCGGACGACCGGGTCGATCAAGCGCGCCGTCGCTTCGCTCACATACAGCGTCTTTCCGCGCTGGTGGATCTTCAGCGCGTAAATGCCGGGCCGATCCGGCAGCGCGAAGCTCCAGCCCCATTTCGTCCGCGGCCACTGGCCGAACCCCGGCTTCGTCGGTGCGTACGGCTCCTCGTGGCAGGCCTCGAACAGGCTGGGCAGCGAGCAGTCGGTCGTCCGCGTCAGCATCCCGCGGTCGCGGAGGAAAACCTCGGCCTCGTCGAGCGATTCGAGCGCGCGGTCAGGGGTCAGCCGGCACAGGTACGCACGGCGCTCCTCGAGCTCGCGCACGCCCCGTATCTTGGCAGTCCGCCCGACCGTTTCTCCTGCAACTGAAAGGAGACGCAAATGGGTATGGGAGTCAGCCTTCTCTTGATCGCCGCCGGAGCAATCCTCGTCTGGGCCGTCAACGTGACGGTCTCGGGGGTCGAGCTGCACACCGTCGGCTGGATCCTCCTCGCCGTCGGCGCGATCGGCGCGCTGTTCTCGCTGATCTTCTGGTCGACCTGGGGCGGCCTCGGCGGTCCGGATGAGCGGCGCCGCACGATGGTGCGCGACTACTAGCAGGCCTCCTGATTTCCGTTCGACTGAGAGCCCCGCCACCGGGCGGGGTTTTCAGTGCGTCGCGATCCGGCCGAGCGGCCAGTAGGTGAGGAAGACCTCGCCGATCAGCGCGCTTCGCTGCACGAGCCCCCACCGGCGCGAGTCGCAAGATTGGCGCCGGTTGTCGCCCATCATCAGGTACTTGTCCTTCGGGATCACGGTGGCCCCCGGGAGGAGGTCCGACAGCTGGAGGCTCTCGGTGTCGCGGCGATCCTGCTTCACGTAGGGCTCCTGCAGCCGCTTTCCGTCGATGTAGACGTACCCGTGCCGCTCCTCCCAGCGATCGCCCGGGACGCCGATGATGCGCTTCACGAAGACGCCGCTCTCGCAGATCAGCGCGGCGCGTGCGGGCGCGTTGAAGACGACGATCTCCCCGCGCTTCGGGTTGCGGAAGTGGTAGATGAACCGGTTGGCGAGCACGCGGTCCGACGAGCCCGCCTCGCAGTCCTCACCGGGCCGGCCGCAGTGCAGCGTCGGCTCCATCGACGCGGACGGGATCCGGTACGGGTTGAAGACCCAGGCCTTCAGCGCGAGCACGATCAGGACCGCGAAGACGAGGGTGAGCGCCCAATCGAGCGCGGATCGCTGGCGCTTGGTCAGGTTCGGGAAGAGGCGCTCGAGGGGGCCGCGCATGGCGACGGAGGTTACGGCGCCGGCGCGATGGCAGGCGCGAGCTCGCGGCCGATGAGCGCGACCGTCTCCAGGTCTTCGTGCGCGAGGTGCTGCAGCATGACGCGCTCGTAGCCGATCGCCTCGATCGCCTTCAGCCAGTCGACCACCTGATCGATCGTGCCGACCGGCCCGCGCTCGCCGTAGCGCTCCAGCACCTCGTCTGCCTCGCGGCCGAAACGGGCGCCGGTGCGTCGCGCGGCTTCGCGGAGGGCGGCCTCGTCCTCGCCGACGACGCAGGGCGCCATCAAGGAGTAGCGCAGCGTGGCCGGATCGCGGCCGACCCGCTCGCACGCCTCGTCGAGCCTCGCTTTGCGTTCGCGCATCTCGTCGGTCGTCGCGAAGAAGGTGTTGTACTCGTCGGCGAAGCGGGCGGCCGGGCCGGTCGTTCCGGGCCTGGCGCTGCCGCCGACGAGCAGCGGGAGGTCGGGACGGTCTAGCCCCGGGGCGTTCTCCAGGCGATAGTGGTCGCCGGCGAAGTCGACGCGGGCGTCGCGCAGGAGGCGATGGACGATCTCGACCTGGTCCGCCAGCCGGGCGACGCGCTCGCCGGCGGTCGCGAACTCGAAGCCGTACGCCTCGTGCTCCCGCTCCATCCAGCCGGCGCCGATCCCGAGCGTGACGCGGCCGCCGGAGATCTCGTCGGCAGTCGCCGCCGCGCGGGCCAGCACCGCCGGATGGCGGAAGGTGACGGGGGAGACGAGCGTGCCGAGCTGGAGCGTCGTCGTCCGCGCGGCGAGCCCCGCGATCGTGGTCCAGGCGTCGAGCACCGGCCGGCTCTCGTCGAATCCGGAGACGTAGTGGTCGGAGCGAAACAGTGCCTCGACGCCGTTGGCCTCGCAGGTCTCCGCGAGCGCGACCCAGTCGTCCCAGGTGACGCCTTCCTGTCCCTCGATCATCAGCGCCACCCGCACGGCCGCGGACCCTACCGTCGCGACACCTGTGGACGAAACGTCACACTCTTGCCACACCTGGGTCTGACCCATCCGAATGGGCCATGGCGCGAACGGACGATCGCGGCCTCGCCGGAGGCTTTCCGGCCCGCACTCTCCCCTGTGAACGAAGCGGCACACTCTTGTCACATCTGGGTCTGACCCATGATTTTGGGACGCGGCTGGAAAGGACACCCGCCCGGGACGAGGCCCAGGCGTCGGGACCGCGGGCGATCGTCGGCCCGGCGCGCGCATGAGAGCCCGTTCCGGCGGGTCGCTAGCATCGGCCGCATGACCGTCGCGTCTCCCGAGCAGTACCTCGCCGACCTGAACCCGGCCCAGCGCGAGGCCGTCCTCGCGACGGAAGGCCCGCTGCTCGTAATCGCAGGCGCGGGCTCGGGGAAGACGCGCGTCCTCACCTACCGCGTCGCCCACCTGATCAACGCCGTCGGCGCGAAGCCGAACGAGATCCTCGCGATCACGTTCACGAACAAGGCCGCCGGCGAGATGCGCGAACGTCTCCAGCACCTCCTCGGGAGCAGCGGCCGCGGCCTCTGGATCCTCACCTTCCACGCCGCGTGCGGGCGCATCCTCCGCCGCGAGGCGCAGCGGCTCGGCTACCGCTCCAACTTCACGATCTACGACCAGGCCGACCAGATCCGGCTCGTCAAGCAGTGTCTGGAGGAGCTCGAGCGCGACCCGAAGCGCTTCACGCCGCGCGGAATCCACAACCAGATCTCGCACGCGAAGAACCGGCTCGTCTCGCCGGACGAGTACGCGAACCGGGTCCAGTCCTTCTACGACCAGACCGTCGCGGACACGTACCAGCTGTACCAGCGCCGCCTCTTCGGCTCCAACGCCGTCGACTTCGACGATCTCCTGATGCTGACCGTCGACGTGCTCGAACGCTTCCCCGAGGCGCGCGAGAAGTGGCAGAACGCCTTCCGCTACATCCTCGTGGACGAGTACCAGGACACGAACCACGCGCAGTACCGGCTGCTCCAGCTGCTCGCGGAGACGCACCGGAACGTCTGCGCAGTAGGCGACCCGGACCAGGCGATCTTTGGCTTCAGAGGCGCCGACATCAGCAACATCCTCGACTTCGAGCGCGACTTTCCGGGCACGCATACGACCGCCCTCGAGCAGAACTACCGCTCGACGAACAACGTGCTCGATGCGGCCAACGCGGTCATCTCGAACAACCGCGAGCGCAAGCCGAAGGAGCTCTGGTCGGAGCTCGGGGACGGCGAGCCCGTCCGCGTCATCGAGGTCGAGGACGAGCACGCGGAGGCGCGCTTCGTCGCCGCCGGCATCGCGGGCCTCGTCGAGCAGGGCTTCTCCGGCGACGAAATCGCAGTTTTCTACAGGACGAACGCCCAGTCGCGGGTGCTGGAGGACGTCCTCGTCCGGCAGGGCGTCGCCTACCAGGTGATCGGCGGCCCCCGCTTCTACGAACGCGCCGAGATCAAGGACGTGATCGCGTACCTGCAGGCGATCGACAACCCCTACGACACGGTTTCTCTCCAGCGGATCGCGAACAAGCCGCGCCGCGGGATCGGGGACACGTCGCTCGCGCGGTTGCAGACGTGGGCCGACGCGCAGGGCCGTTCGCTGTGGGAGGCGACCGAGTTCCCCGAGGAGGCGGGTGTCGGCGCGGCGCCCACGAAGTCCGTCACCGCGTTCCGCACGCTGCTCCAGTCGCTTCAGTCCGGAGCGCTCGAGCTCCCCGTCTCGGACCTGGTCGAGCGCGTGCTCGAGCAGAGCGGCTACCTCGACGCGCTGGAGGCCGAGCGGACGATCGAGGCGCAGGGCCGGATCGAGAACCTGCAGGAGCTCGTCGGCGTCGCGCGTGAATACCAGGAGACGGCCGAGGAGCCGTCCCTCTCGCACTTCCTGCAGGAGATCTCGCTCTACTCCGACCAGGACGCGATCCGGGGCGAGGAGAGCCTCGTGACGCTGATGACCCTGCACAACGCGAAGGGCCTCGAGTTCCGCGCCGTCTTCCTGATCGGGATGGAGGAGGGGATCTTCCCCCACGCTCGCTCGATCGAGGAGCAGGGGATCGAGGAGGAGCGGCGCCTCTGCTACGTCGGCATGACGCGGGCGCAGGGGCTGCTCACGCTGACGCACGCCTCGTCGCGCTCGCTCTGGGGGTCGCGGAACTACAACCTCCCCTCGCGCTTCCTGGACGAGCTCCCCGGATCGGTCGAGCGCGACCGCCTCCGTCCCTCGTCGTGGTCGAACTACGGCGCACCGCAAACGGCGACGCCCAGGGACGACGTCCCGGCGCTGTCGACCGGCGACTCCGTCCGCCACGGCACGCTCGGCGAGGGCGTCGTCACCGGGATCGAGCCGGGCGGCGTCGTCATGGTGCGCTTCGCCGACGGGAGCGAGCGCCGGCTGATGCTCGACTACGCCCCGCTGGAGAAGGTAACGGTGTAGTGGCGGTCGAGGTCCGGCACCCGCAGGAGGACGAGCTGCGCGCGGCGATGGTCGCCGGCACGGCCGGATTCGGCGACGAGCTGAAGGACGAGGACTTCGAGCGACACAGCAAGACGATGCCGCTCGACCGATTCTATGCCGCGTACGACAACGGGCGCCCCATCGCCACGACCGGCGCGTACCCGTTCCGGTTGACGATCCCGGGCGGCGAGCTTCCGGCCGGGGGTGTCACCTGGGTCGCAGTCCTGCCGAGCCATCGGCGGCGCGGAATCCTGACGGCGATGATGCGGAAGCAGCTCGACGACCTGCACGAGCGCGGCGAGCCGCTGGCGATCCTGTGGGCGTCGGAAGCGCCGATCTACGGACGCTTCGGCTACGGGATGGCCGCGCCGTCGATGGACATGAACGCGCAGCGCGACCGGTTCGCATACCGCGACGACCCCGGTCCGACCGGCGCGGTGAGGCTCGTCGACCGCGACGAGGCAAGGGCCTTGTTCCCGCCGATCTACGACGCCGTCCGCCCGCAGATCCCTGGGTTCGTCACGCGCACGGACGACTGGTGGGACAAGTACCGCCTCGCCGACCCGGAGCAATGGCGTCGCGGTGCGGGCGTGAAGTTCTACGCAGTGCTCGAGCTCGACGGCCAGCCTGCGGGCTACGCGATGTACCGCATCAAGTCGGAGTGGGAGCACGGGTATTCGAAGAGCCAGCTCCGCGTCGTCGAGGCGTTCGCGCTCTCGCCGACGGCGACGCGCGAGCTCTGGCGGTTCCTGTTCGGGATCGATCTGATCGAACGCGTCCGGGCAGGAGTGGATCCCGCGACCCCGCTCCTCCTGCTGACGACCGACCCGCGGAGCCTCCACCTGGAGCTCTACGAAGGTCTGTGGCTTCGATTCGTCGACCTCGAGCCCGCGCTCGCCGGGCGGGGCTACGCCACGGACGACCACGTGATCGTCGAGGTGCGCGACGATTTCTGCCCGTGGAATGCCGGTCGCTGGCGCCTCGGGCCCGACTCGGGCCGGACCGACGAGGATCCGGAGCTCGAGCTGGACGTCGGCGACCTCGCGTCCGCCTATCTCGGGGCGTTCGACTTCCACCGGCTCGCCGCCGCGGAGCGCGTCCGCGAGCTGAAGCCGGGCGCGCTCGAGCGCGCCACGGCCCTCTTCCGCACGTCCCGGCCCCCCTACTGTCCAGAGGACTTCTGATGGCCTTCGACGTACGGTCCGTCCGCGACGCGGACGAGTTCAAGGCGGCGTTCTTCGGCATCGCCCAGTACTTCGGCGGGGCCCCGACCGAAGAGCGACTGCAGCGCTGGATCGACCAGCTCACGCTCGAGCGGATGCACGCCGCGTTCTCCGACGGAGCCATCGTCGGCGGGGCAGGAGCCTTCACGTTCAACATGACCGTCCCCGGCGGGGACGTTCCGACCGCCGGTGTGACCGTCGTCGGCGTCTACCCGACCCATCGCCGCCGCGGGGTCCTGCGGTCGCTGATGCGCGCGCAACTCGACGACGCGCAGGAGCGCGGTGAGCCGATCGCCGCGCTGTGGGCATCCGAGGAGACGATCTACGGACGCTTCGGCTACGGCCTCGCGTCATGGTGCGGCGAGATCTCGCTCGCGCACGAGTACACGTCCTTCGCGCAGCCCTTCGAGCCGGCAGGAACCATGCGCTTGGTCGGGCCGGACGAGGCGCTCGACGCGCTGCCGCCGGTGTTCGAGCGCATCCGTCTCGACTGGCCGGGGATGTTCTCCCGCAACCGGCTGTGGTGGGAGCACAAGGAGATCGACGATCCGGAGGACCGCCGCGACGGCGCAGGGCCGAAGCGATGGGTCGTGCACGAGCGCGACGGCGCGATCGACGGCTACGCCGTCTATCGACACAAGCCGGGGTGGGGCGAGGGGTCGACGATCGCCGAGCTCCGCGTCATCGAGGCGCTCGGGGGCGACGCCGGAGGCGCTCCGGGATCTCTGGGCGTACCTGCTCGCGATCGACTGGAAGGCGACGGTCAACCTCTGGATCCTGCCGCTGGGGCACCCGCTGTTCCTGCTCCTGGCGACGCCTCGTCGGATGCGGTTCCGCCTGGGCGACTGCCTCTGGATTCGCATCGTTGACGTCGGCGGAGCGCTCTCGGCACGGCGATACCTCTCCGACGGGGCGCTGGTGATCGAGGTCGCGGACGAGTTCTGCCCGTGGAACGAGGGTCGGTGGAAGGTCGAAGGCGGGACCGCGGAGCGGACGGATGGCGCGCCGGACCTGAGACTTCCCGTGCAGTCGCTCGGCTCCGTGTATCTCGGCGGCGTCTCGTTCGCGGAGCTCGCCCGCGCCGGCCGCGTCGAGGAGCTGAAGCCCGGAGCGTTGGCCCGGGCAGATGCCTTGTTCCTCTGGGACCGCCACCCCTGGTGCCCCGAGATCTTTTGATGTTCCGCTAACCTGCCGCCCCAATGAGGGCTCTGATCTGCGGCATTGTCGTGGCCCTCGCCTTGCCTGCGGTCGCCTCCGCGCACACGGACGCGGGGCGGCAGCTGTCGTTCTCGTGGCCGGCCGAGGGGACGATCACGTCGCCCTTCGGCCGGGACGGCTATCGCTGGCACCCGGGTCTCGACATCGGGATCCTGCGCTCGCCGACCGTCCGCGCGGCGTCGCCGGGTCGAGTCCTTCGCGCGGGGTACGTCCCCGGCTACGAGGGGTACGGTAACGTCGTCCTGCTCAGTCTCGGCGACGGGTTCTCCGCGCTGTACGCGCACCTGGCGTGGCCGCTCGTCGCCGCGGGCGAGCGCCTCGAGACGGGCCAGCGCCTCGGCATCGCCGGCTGCACCGGCTGGTGCACCGGGACGCATCTCCACTTCGAGCTGCGCTACCGCAATCGCGCGGTCGATCCGACCCTCTTGTTCGCCCGCTAAACTGACCCGCGACCCAGGGCGGTTAGCTCAGTTGGGAGAGCACCAGCTCGACAAGCTGGGGGTCACTGGTTCGAGCCCAGTACCGCCCACTCCCGTTCGAAGTCCGCTCGGCTTTCGCCGAGCATGATGACTTCGAACGGTTCGGCTTTCGATTCGAGCGTTCGCGGCCGATGCCGGCAAAGCCGGCATCGGCGGAGCAGGATGGTTGTCGCAGAGATCAGGCGACAGCCCGACTGGTGACCTGTCGGGCGGGTTCCAGCGGCCGTCGCCGAGCGCCGCTGGCGGGGGCGGGCTGCAACTGTTTCGCCGACCCGCCCCGCCGAGGCGGCTCCGGTTCAGCGAGGCGTCAGCAGCCAGTAGGTGACGTAGGTGACGCCGTTGAGGGTCGTTGGCGCTATCGGGCCCGACCAGCCGGCCGGCGCGGAGTCGTTCACGTCGATCGAGAGCAGGTGGATGGTCATCGTCGATGTCGAGCAGACGCCTGCGCGCAGCGGCTGGTTCTGCTCCGGTTTTTCGCCGAGCGGCGGCAGGAGAGTCTTGTCGGTTGCGTCGTTGCACACGGCCGGGTCCTGCACGTAGGTCGCTAGCGACTCGCCGAGGATCGTGGGGAAGAAGCCGACGGCGAGGTGTGGGTACACGCACGGCGCGGCAGTGCAGTCGTGAATATGGTGGTTCGCCGGCAGCGTGTCGTTCGACGCCGGCTCATCCCTTGGAGGTCACCGATGAAGAAGTTCCTGGCTTTCGCCTGCAGCATCGCCACGCTTGCGTTCGCGGCGGTCGCGTCAGGCCAATTCACATCCGGCGCATACCGGCGCGGGACTGGACGAACGAAGCCGAGCCTACGCCTGCGCACGTCGCGACAAATCAGGGGAACCCCTATCTCTTCGGGAGCCGCCTCCCTACACTCCGAAGCGAGGGTGGAGACGGCTCGGCTGAATGTCGTCGGTCGCGACGCGGAGCTCGCAGCCGTCGCGGAGTTCGCGGCGTTGGGCGCTCCGGGGGCGCGGGGGCTGCTGCTCGTGGGCGATGCCGGGTTTGGAAAGACGACTCTGTGGCGGGAGGGGGTCGGCGCGTTCCGGCGCGAGGGGGCCCGAGTCTGCCTCGCCGGCCCGGCTGAATCGGAACGCGATCTCCCGTTTGCCGCGCTTCACGACCTGCTCGCGAAGCTGCTCGACGAGGTCGGGGGCGAGCTGAGCGAGCCCCATAGGGGCGCGCTCGATGCGGCCCTGCTTCGATCGACGAGTGAATCTGCGGCCGACCGCCTGGCGGTCTCGCTCGCGGTGCTCGACTTGCTTCGCGCGGCTTCACGGCACGGGGCGCTCGTCCTCGCGATCGACGACGTGCAGTGGCTGGATCGCCCGTCGGCTGCCGCTCTCGAGTTCTCGCTCCGGCGTCTCGAATCCGCATCCGTCTCACTCCTCGGCACGCTCCGGCCAGACGGCGCCAGCGGCCTGCTCGGTCTCGCCGCCGACTCGGTCCTGCGCGTGGACGTCGGGCCGTTGCCCGCTGCCGATCTCGGACGGATCGTCGAGGCGCGCAGCGGCTGACACGCCCGAACTTGCTCCGACTCGCGGCCCTGTCCGGCGGCAATCCCTTCTTCGCGCTCGAGATCGCTCCAGCGCTAGAAAGCGAGCCGCGTGAGGGTGGCGTCCTTCGCCTTCCGCGGACGCTCACCGAGGTCGTGCACGGCCGGCTGGCCGTCCTCTCGGCTCCGACGCGTGACGCGCTCCTGACGGTCGCGGCACTCGGACGCCCGACCACCGCGGTCTTCGAAGCCGCAATCCCGGGGGACTCGGACGTGCTCGCGGAGGGGATCGAGACAGGCGTACTCGAGCTGGCGGAGGGCCGCGTGCGGTTCACGCACCCAATACTTGCTTCGGTTGTCTATTCGGACGCGCCGCCGGAGCGACGCCTGGCCACGCACCGCGCGCTCGCGAGTGTGGCCGAGGATCAGGGCGAACGCGCGGTCCACCTCGCGCGCGGTACGGAGACCCCCGACGAGGACGTCGCCGCGGCGCTCGAGCGGGCAGCCGTGGAGGCCGCCGCGCGCGGCGCACCCGGGACGGCCGCCGAGCTGGCGGCGCATGCAAGACGCGTGACGCCGCGCGAAGATGGAGAGGCCGGGGCGCGGCGCGGACTCGCGGCCGCCGGCTACACGTGGTCGGCAGGCGACGGACGCCGCAGCAAGGAGCTGCTCATCGAGCTCATCGCGCAGCTGCCGCCGTCGCCGCTGCGCGCCCGCGCGCGCCAGCTCCTGGTGAAGATCATCGACGACATCTGGGCGAGCATCACGCAACTCGAGCTCGGCCTCGACGAGGCGGGCGCTGACCCAGCTCTTGCGGCGTCCGTCCTGAACCTGCTGGCCCGTCAGCGAACGTGGGCCGGAGACACCGACGGCGCGATCCGCGACGTCCGCGCAGCGTTGGCACTCGCGGAACCTGCCGGCGCCCATGCGGAGCTTGCGGTCGCGCTCGGTCGAGAGAGCGTCGCCCGCGTCTACGCCGGCGAGCCGACACCGCACGACCTCCTCGCCCGCGCGGTCGCGGTCGAGCGCCAACTCGCCGATCCGGTCCCGGTCGGCGAGAGCCCGACGTTCTTTCGCGGGATCTGCGCGCTCTGGGACGACGATCTCGCGACCGCGCGCTCCGACCTCGAGTCGGTCGACGCGCGTGCCGTGACCCTCGCCGAGAGCTGGCGTGCGATCGTGCTCACGCACCTTGCGGATCTCGAGCTCCGCTGCGGAAGCGCCGCGCGTGCGCTGGCCCACGCCTCTGAAGCCGAGGAGATCGGCGGCTACTGGGAGGTCGGCCACGCAGAAGCCACGGCGCTTGCGGGCGCCGCGGTCGTCAAAGCGATCGCGGGAGACGCCGGCGAGGCACGGCGGTCTGCTTTGCGCGCGCTCGAGATCGTGCGTCCCGCCGGATATGAAGTTGTCATTCGGCCGGCGGAACGGGCACTGGGTCTCGTGGAGCTTTCGCTTGGCAACGCGGCGGCGGCGCACGACGTGCTCGGCCCCCTGCTCGCGCGCGCGCCGATCGGGAACCCGGCAGTCGCGGCCGCCGCGCCCGACGAGATCGAGGCTCTGCTCGAGCTTGGGCGCATCGACGACGCGAAGGCTGTGCTCGCCAGGCTCGACCTCTTTGCACGTGCGACCGGCCGTCCCCGTCCGGCCGCCGCGGCCGCGCGCTCTGCCGCCCTCGTCGCCGCGACGGAGGGCGATTTCGTCACGGCGGCGCAGGCGATCGCGCGCGCGCTGGAAGCGCATCGAACGTTCCCGGATCCGTTCGAGGCCGGGCGGACGCAGTTCGTCCAGGGGATCATCGAACGCCGCAGAAGGCAAAAGGCATCGGCGCGGGAGGCGCTGACCGGCGCGCTCGAGCGATTCGAGGCAGTCGGCGCGAACACCTGGGCCGACCGCACGCTCGCCGAGCTGCGGCGCACGAGCGTTCGGCAGAGCAGCTCCAGCGAGCTCACCCCGACGGAGCGGCAGGTCGCGGACCTTGCGGCCGGCGGTGCCACGAACCGCGAGATCGCCAAGCGGATGTTCATCAGCGTCAAGACCGTGGAGGCGAATCTCTCCCGCATCTACGGCAAGGTCGGCGTCCGCTCTCGCACCGAGCTCGCGTCGCGCGTGCGCGACCGTGCCTAGTCTGAGCCGACGATCCGGTACGTACGTTCAGGCCGCTTGCCTGCGTGGACTCCCCGTAGCCTCGTGCTTAGCGCTTGCAAGCTGGGTCGAGCGATACGTCACGTGTTCGTCGATTAGCTGACTTCGGCACTTCGTGCTGTCACGATTGTTGCGAGCATGATGAGAAACGAGATCGTTGGGCGGGAGGAGGAACTCGGCTCCGTGTACGCCTTCCTCGACGGTGCCGTCGAGGGGGCTGCCGGATTCGTGCTCGAGGGTGAGCCGGGGATTGGGAAGTCGACGCTCTGGCTCGCGGCCGTCACGGGTGCACGGGACCGCGGCTTTCTCGTCCTTTCGTCGCGACCTGCGGAGGCCGAGCGCAGTCTGGCGCACATTGGGCTCGGCGACCTGTTCGAGGACGTCCTCGACGACGTGCTGCCCGCGCTCTCGGTGCCGAGGCGGCACGCGCTCGAGGTCGCCCTGCTCCGAGAGGAGGCGCCGGGCGATCCCGTCGATCAGCGTGCGCTCGCTGTGGCCGTGCGCAGCGTGCTCCAGCTTTTGAGCGAACGGGAGCCGATCCTCATTGCCGTGGACGACGTCCAGTGGCTAGACCCGTCCTCGTCGAGCACGCTCGCTTTCGCGCTGCGGAGGCTCGGCGCGAATTCCGTACGCCTGTTGCTCGCTCGGCGGCTCGGCGAACGAATCCAGCCGTCAGGGCTCGAGCAAGCGCTCGATTCTGAGCGTGTCGAACGGCTCCCGGTGGGACCGCTGAGCGTTGGCGCGCTGCATCGCCTCTTGCTCGATCGAATCGGCATCGCGTTCGCGCGCCAGACATTGCTCCGCATCCACGAGACGTCGGGCGGAAATCCGTTCTTCGCGCTGGAGTTGGCCCGCGTTCTCGACGCGAACGTCGATCCGCTGCAGCCGTTTCGAGTTCCCGAGACGCTCGAAGAGCTCGTGCGCGCGAGGATCTCCGGTCTCCCTGCGGCTACTCATGAGGCGCTCGCGCTCGCCGCGGCGCTGGGCACGCCGTCGCAGTCTCTCCTTGAGCGGGCGGGCGTTGCGGCAGACGCGCTCGTCCCGGCTGTCGTTGCGCACGTGATCGAACGCGAGAACGGGACGATCCGCTTCACCCATCCGCTGCTGTCGTCCGTCCTTTACCGCGACCTGGGCGAGGAGCGCCAGAGCGTTCACGGACGCATCGCGGGAATCGTCGAAGACCCGCTCCTTCGCGCCCGTCACCTCGCGTTGGCGACGGAGCTGTCGGACGCCGACGTCGCCGCCGTCCTCGACGACGCCGCGCGGCTGGCGGTCGAGCGCGGCGCCTCCGCCGTGGCGGCCGAGCTTGCCGAGCAGGCACTCCGGCTGACGCCGCCGGACGAGCCCGAGGAGCGCCATCGTCGGGCGCTGGCTGCAGCTCGTGCGCACAATGCTGCCGGGGAGTGGACGCGTGCCCGGAAGATCGCGACCGACCTGCTGGGCGAGACGGACATCGGGCCGCTGCGCGCCGAGGCACTCGTCCTGCTCGCCGAGCTGGAGGGGCTCAAGCGTGCCGTCTCGCTGCTCGAGGAGGCGCTGCGCGAGGCGCGCTCGCGCCCGGCGCTTCAGGCGGAGATCCACTGCCGGCTCGCGTGGACGACGCGCTTCAAGAGGGGTTTCGTGGGCGCGCTCGCACACGCGCGTACGGCGCTCGAGCTTGCCGACGATCTCGACGACGACGCGCTCCGGGTCGGAGCGCTGGAGATGCTCGCCTTCCTCGGCTGCGCCGTGGGCGATGCCGAGGCGCCGGCACACGCGGCGCGAGCGCACGAGCTCGCGACCGCCGTCGGCGACCCGGAGCTGCTGCGGCAGCGGACCGGTGCGGTCGTGAGCGCGCTCCTGGCGCGCAGGAACGTTGACGCCGCGCGTCTGCTGGTCGAGCGCGAGTATCAGCAGTGGCACGAACGCGACGAGCTGTCGACCGCGCGTACGCTCGACGGCCTCGCGTGGATCGAGCTGTGGGGCGGGCGCTGGGAGCTCGCGGCGGAGTACGCCGCCCGCGCACGCGAGATCTTGGTCCAGTACGGGCTCGACGTGCCCTGGGTCCACCTTCCCAGCGCGGCCATTGCCGTCCATCGCGGTCAGCTCGACTTCGCCCGCGAACATTCGGAGCGCGCTCTGGTGCTCGGAGAGGAGCAGATCGGGCTGCACACGCCCGTCCACCTCGGGATCATGGGACTCGTCGCATTCTGGAGCGGAGACGCGGCTGCGGCTGCGGTGTGGTTCGACAGGGCGGAGCGGCAGACGACGAGGCTTGGCTGGGGTGAATCGAGCAACCGCTGGTGGACGGCCGACCACGTCGAGCTGCTCCTTGAGCTCGGGCGGGTCGACGACGCGTTGCGGGTCCTCGACCTCTGGGAGGCAGATGCGGCAAGGCTCAGCCGCGACCGGATGCTCGCTCACGTGACGCGGTGCCGCGGTCTCGTGGCCGCCGCTCAGGGCGCGGTCGATCAGGCCGTTTCCCTCCTGGAGGGGGCCGTTGCGCAGCACGAGGACGTCGGAGATACGTTCGGGCGGGCGCGCGCGCTGCTTGCGCTCGGCATCGTCCGCAGGCGCATGCGGCAGAAGCGCGCGGCCCGCGACGCAATTCGCGAGGCGCTCGATGGTTTCGAGGAGCTCGGAGCGGCCACTTGGGTCGCAAAGGCGCGAAGGGAGCTCGGCCGGATCGGTGGGCGCACCCGCGAGGAAGGCCTGACCGCCGCTGAGCGCCGGGTCGCGGCCCTCGTGGCCGAAGGCCGAACGAACCGAGAAGTCGCCGCGGCGCTGTTCCTTGGTGAGCGGACGGTCGAGACGCACCTTTCCCACGTCTATGCCAAGCTCGGCGTCCGCTCGCGGGTCGAGCTCGCACGGACGTTCCGGCCGGACTCGGAAGCTCCCGAGCAAAGTTCAGGGGGACTCGCGATTTCAAGCTGAGCACGGCCGCCTACGGTCGGTCGGGTGCCGAGCTACCTCGTCGAGACGTTCCTCGCACGCGGCGCCGCAGGTGAGCGCCAGGCGCGCGAGCGACGGGCGCGCTCGGTCGCCGAGGAGATGACGCGGGAGGGGACGCGCGTCGGCTTCGAGGGATCCATTCACGTTCCCGAGGACGAGATCTGCTTCTTCGCGTTCGAAGCCTCGTCGAGCCGCGACGCCGCGCTGATTGCGCAGCGGGCGCGACTCGAGCCGCTTCGCGTCGTCGAGGCGATCTCGTCGGGAAAGGAGCAACAATGAAATCGAGATTGGCTTTTGCCGTTCTCGTCGTTCTCGTGGGGGCGGCCGCGTACGCCGCCGCCGCGCCGGCGACGACGACTTCGCGAGTGGGCAGCACCCCGACCGGCGCGTCCTTATCGGCGGCGCCGGTCCGCGACTGGAGCAACGAGGCGCGGCGGGCGATCGTCCCGCCGTCTGCGGGCGCCGAGAACTTCGGCAACAAGTTCCCGGGTGAGGCGGCGGTGTACATGGGCATCGTGCACGCGGCGATCTACGACGCGGCGGTGGCGATCGAGGGCGGCTACACGCCCTATGCGATCGCGCTCACCGCTCCGGCGGATACCTCGCCCGCGGCCGCGATCGCGACCGCCGCGCACCACACGCTCATCGGCCTGCAGCCGCAGCTCGGGCTTAATCCGGCCCAGCAGGCGATCCTCGACGGCGACTACGCCGCGTACCTCGCCGCCGTCCCGGACGGCGCGGCCAAGGCAAACGGGATCGCGATCGGCGAGCAGGTCGCCGAGGCAGTGCTCGCGCTCCGTGCGAACGACGGCCGGGAGAAAAACCCGACGGTCGCGGACCTCGACCCGCCCGCGGCCGGCCTCGGCGTCTGGCAGCCCGACCTCTCGCGGCCGGTCCTCGGTCTGCGCCTGCCCGGGATCCGGCCGCTCGCGCTCGAGAGCGCCTCGCAGTTCCGGCCCGACGGGCCCAATCCGCTGACCAGCGAGGAGTACGCCGACGACGTCAACCAAGTCGAGCAGCTTGGCCGATTCGACAGCGCGACCAGGACCGACGAGCAGACGACCGAGGCGCTGTTCTGGACCGATCACGACATCAGGCAGTGGAACGACGGCATGCTCCGCCTCATCGCCGCGCGTGGACTCGACCTCGTGCAGACAGCGCGAATGCTGGCGATGGCACACGTGGCGGGCGGCGACGCGATGATCGCCTGCTTCGACGCCAAGTACCAGTACTGGTTCTGGCGTCCCTACCAAGCAATCCCGCAGGCAGATACTGACGGCAACCCGGCGACGGTGGCAGATCCGACCTGGCGCCCGCTGCGCGCGACGCCGAACTTCCCGGAGTACCCGTCGGCACACGCCTGCCACAGCTCCGGCATCGTCGAGGCCCTGGATGCGTTCTTTGGCACCGACAAGGTCACCTTCTCGCTCGACAGTCGGGTCACCGGCACGACGCGCGAGTACGACCGCCTCCAGGACGTGGTCAAGGACGTCGATTGGGCGCGTGTGCTGGTCGGCTTCCACTTCCGCAACTCCGACCAGCAAGGCTCAGCGCTCGGGCGCAAGGTCGGCGGATACGTCGTCGACCACTTCTTCCAGCCACGCGGCTGATCCAGGGTTGTCTTCACACGGGAGGCGGCACGCTATCGAGCCGCCTCCCGCCGTACCGGCGGTGCTAACGCGTGCTAACCGGAGGGGCCGAGAACCCGCGGAAACGCGCGCGAACCCGGCGTCGCCGAAACCAACGAAACCGCCGCAAACTCATGAGAAGCGAACAGCGATTGCGAAAGCGCGTCAGCACCGGTGCGGGCTCGACAAGCTGGGGGTCACTGGTTCGAGCTCAGTACCGCCCATACAAGAAAAGGCCCTGTATAGAGGGCCTTTTCTATCGGTGACGTTGTCCGGGCATGGTCACCGAGACACAATAAACGCACAAACGCGCTCTAGGTACAGGTCGTGCGGACGTGGGCTGAAGCCGAAGTACGACGCGTCACCGTAGACGCCGGCGAAGCGGCCGTTGTTCGCGTCTACGACGACGATGAAGGGCTGGCCCTGGCGCTTGCGGCGGAGGAAGATGTAGTCGAAGCCGTCGCGGACGTCTTGGCCGCCAAGAGCATGGAACGCGAGGCGAGCCGCCGGCGAGGATCTACTCTCTTTGTGGTGCGATTCGTTTGCGGTGTCATCCTGCATCGCGCGCGCGGCCCATTGGCTAAGGGTCGTTGGAGCTGGCCCTTCGGCGGCGTCGACCTCGGCGAAGAGGAGGTGGTCGCATATTCGCCGTTGCTCGGCGAGCGTGGGGCTGTCCACGTCCAGTACCGCGAGATCACGCAAGCGGCCGTAAAGCGGGTGCTCGGGGGCGGGAAGGTGTGGCTGCGGCGACGATCGCCGGACGATGGCGACATAACGATCGTGACGCTCGGGGACGCCTACACGAGGGTCGCGGACCTCTTGCGCGAGAAGCAGGTTGAGGTCGTCGAGGGCAGCCTCGTCGCGAAGGCGGTTGACCCGAACCGCGGTCGTAGGGGGAGCGGTATCCGAAGGCACGGCTGGCAAGGACGTTGCGACCGAGCCTCAGCGGAGGAGACGATCGCATAGAGATCGGCGTCTCGCCACGATCCATCCCAGGCCGAGGTATTGATGCCGGAGCCGCCCTTCACGCACCATCTCGCGCGCGCGTGAACACCTCTCGCCGACTGTCAGTCGCTCTGCCTCAAAGCGCATTCGCGGCGCGAGCGCGACACCTGCGTGGTCGCCGTCGGAGGACTACGCGCTTTGAGGCCCAGGGGTGCCTGGCGCCGACGCGCTTCTAGCGGGCTCGAACGGCCGAGCGAGCCATGACTCTTGGATGTCCGACGCGGTTCAGTTGGCCGTATCCACACTGATCACGACGATACGCGAGAAGCTGGTTCCGTCGATCTGCAGCCCGTAACAGCCGGGTTTTAGGACGCGCACGTCGGACGGAACGCCACGACTACCGCGCGGCTGTCCTTGCCACGAGACGCTCTGGTTCGGCTTGATGGGAAGCTCGCGCGCGGGCCGCTTGCGACCGTTGAAGCCCATCATCTGTGCGCCATCGAGTCGCCGGCCACGGATCAACACCGGGCCGCGATAACTCGGCAGCACGTACCAGAAGACCTTCGAGCCGAACCACCGGCCACCGTACTTCTGGTCGCGGCTGGCCATGAAGAAGGCGCTGGGGAGGCCTGGGTAGACCGGCCCGCGCCCGATTCCCGAGCCGCCGAAGATGTGGGTGCGCTTCCACCCAACGCGAGGATCGACGCGGCTCAGCGGGCAGTTCGCGCCGGCTGCCACCTTCGGCAAGTGCAGCGGCCGTCGCAACGACGTCCACGGATCACTAACACCGGCAGCGCCACTGGCACCCGAGGTGAGCACAACAGCCGAGCCCACGACCGCTGCGGCGAGAAGAACAAGTGCCACCAATCTGGCGCGCGTCCACAATGCGCCCCCACTCACGCCGATCATCGCCTTAGATCATCCGCTTTCCCGCCGACGGCTGACATGGTCTCTGGTGCTTACTACGTCGCCGATCCTCATGAGGTTCCCGACGTAACAGGCGTTTGGATGCAAGCCCTGCCAGTGCACGCGCTCGTCGCCGAATTCGGAGAATGTCCAGCTGGGCGGGGGGGTCTGGTTGCCGATCCCTTGGTGGGGGCGGTCGCGGTTGTAGTGGGCGCGGAAGCGGTCGAGCGCTGCCGGTGCTGGATGGAACACCAGCAGCTGTCGCGCAAGGGGTGTAGCCGGCACAACTTAGTACGCGCGCCCGGTGACGAGATAGGCGACGAGGAACGCCAGCCCGATCTCGAACGCGACGAGCAGCGCGAGCGCGGAGAGCAGGATCGCAGCCGCCTTCCAGACCGGCAACTCGCTCGAGTGCGCACGCGGCGGGGTCAGCCGAACCCGCCTTCCGCGCCTATCGCCGCGAAACATTGAAATTTGTTCCGATCGGTTGTTCGGACCGGGCGATGTTCGATTCCTGCTCGCAAAGGTGGTAAGTCCCGCCGGCCGAGGAGGAAACGCCCGCAGCCGGCGCAGATGAGAATCCCGGAGATCGCGCGCGTCGTTCGCCCGGGCACGCGGCGCTCGAGGTCCTCGGCATCGACTACGTCTGCGCGGAGACGCAAGACGCCTTCCGCGCCTGGGCCGGCGCCGCGCGGCTTGAGGAGGTCGAGGACCTGACGCCGCTCGTGCGGCCGCTGTGGGAGCGCCGCCGCGCCACCGCGCCAGCGCTCCCGTGGGACGTCCTGTTCCCCGACCCGGCGTACGCGCTCGGGCGCGGCCTGTCCTACGTCCTCGTGCGCGGGCGGAAGCAGCCCGCGCTCGTTCCCTTTCCGACCTAGTGGAAGCCCGGCGGCCTCCCCTGGTCGCCCTTCGAGAAGTCGCAAACGCCGCTCGGGAAGATCTCGTTTAGGCGCGCGATCTCCGCGTCGGTCGGGTGCCACCAGCCGTAGACGCCGCGGTCGATCGCGGCCTCGACGGGTTGGAGTTTGCACTTGTAGAGCTCCTCGTCGAAGGGCGCGCCTGCGACGGTCCGTGACGTGCCGTGGATCGGGAACACCTGCGTGCACGGCCCTGGTGAGGCCGAGTCGATGATCCCGTTCCATGCATCGGCGCCGCGGTAGATCAGCGACCCGTTCGTCGCGAAGCAGCTATCCACGGCGTCCGCCGGCTTGTTCCCGGCCACGCCGAGCTCGGGATGCGCGCGG
>WNFZ01001616.1_pt1 | contig 21643 bp, 21 predicted proteins | sample 5400081 | NCBI WGS metagenome assembly WNFZ01 (sample SAMN13153365, study PRJNA577476) | soil metagenome | isolation source: 80 cm soil or saprolite under grassland replicate 1 | place: USA:California | collected 2016-06-15
GTGTTGTAATAATATCTGTGGTGAGCCTAACGACTACTCAGGTCGAAACCTTCTTCGGTGAGTTGGAATATATTGAGTCGAGATTGAAAGCGCTGGGCGTCATGGGCACCGACGAGGAGCAAGAATAGTAATGGTGGAGTTTATTTGTCTGATTCAGTGGGTAGCACTTACTTTTGCGGCTTCGTGGCGGTATATACATTATATCGAAAGTGTTTTTTATAGCGCCGTAAAACAAGAGCAGACATAGCATTCACAGCCTTACGTCGTAAACCTAAAATAGTCAGAATTTTATAAGGTATATATGCGGCCCATGCAAAAACCTTCACCATGGGCATCATATGCTCGGTGATTTCATCTACCGTGACGTTTTCAAAACCGGCTTTTTGCATATAGTTTTCGAGTACACCATGATCAAATTGCTGGAAAGCTGGCATTGCTGCCATCTCGTTCATCTCGGCAAACTTTTGAGCTGCCTTTTTGGACATCTGCGTATCAGGGTCCTTAGAATATTCAAACATAACGAGCTTGCCGCCCGGCTTTAAAACTCGGTAGAACTCGCTCAATACTCTGGCTGGATCACTGGAGTGTACAAAAGTTTCCATAGTGTAGGCGCCCTCGAATGTACCGTTTTGAAATGACAAGTCAGCGTAGCTCATGAGCTGTACATGTACATTTTTACTTAAACCGCGGTCGTTAATGCGTTTTTTGGCTTCCTTGATATTGAAATCGAGTATATCAACTCCCTCGATTTTGAGCTTATTATTCTTTGCAAGATATGAAGCTACGTCCCCCATACCGCAACCGGCATCCAAAACAACAGAGCCTTCGGGAAGATTGAGCTTTTGTCCTAACAGTGCCTCCATTTGGCGCAGCGCCTTATTAAATTGCCGAGGTTTATCGCCAACATTGTAATAGCCAAAATGTTTTGTACCTTTTAGAAAAAGGACATAACCACGTTTCGATTCACTTCGGTTGTAGTAGCCGATGACCGCTTCTTCGTTTGTCTTCATTTCTATAAGTTTAACAGATTGTACAAGCTATATCACAACCAGACAGCCCTAGGGGAATCGAACACCGAAATAACAGAGGTGATGTGCAAAATAAAAAAGCTCCAGCGAATATTTTCTGGAACTTTTTACCTCTGTTACAAGCTGAATAATCTCTTGGTGAACCTTACGCCCCAAAACTGGAACACCTTATGGACGAGCCTTTTAGCATTAGACAAACGACTGATCGATTGCCTCACCTAGCTTAGCCATAGCTGCTTAGTGGCTGTGAGCTCCTGTGGATGGCGGGCGAGTTTTAAGAGCTTCAAAGAAATTTCCGTATCCCTGTAGCCGTCCTGGGATACTATATCTAGATACTCATCAAAGGTTACTTCAATAAGTTCAATCTTCTCGCCGGCATCAATATTTTGTTGGCTTACTTTTTTGCAGCCCTTAGCAATATAAGTCCAGATAACCCAGTCTACCTTTTCCGTAGGCTGCACGGCATCCCAAAGAATATATTTTCCAGCTTCGATGCCTGCTTCTTCCAGCAGCTCACGTCTAGCCGTTTGCTCGGGTCTTTCGCCCTCATCAACACGACCGCCAAGCGCGCCTATAAATGGCTTCATGCCGGGCTGTTCCTGTTTGGTAAGAATTATTTTGCCATCTTCCGCAATGGGTAAAACATTAACCGAATCGGGGCGTCGAATTTGCTCAAACGTAGCAACTTTGCCGTTAAAGAGTTCCTGCGGCCACTGATAGACATCGAAAAGCTTACCCGCAAAGACCTTTGTGGCATCGGTTGGTATAGACTGTTCCGGATTGGGGCGGTGTGCGCTCATTAGTTTTTCTCCTTAGAAGTAGGCGTAAATAGTGCTATATAACTTTCATATGCGAACTGTCGACCATACGTCACAGATTCATCTGTTTGCTTCAGAATTCCTAGCTCAACAAACTTTTTAATGAGCTGGTTAGCTGCTGGTCGAGATAAGCCTGTAATTTTTTCGGCCGTTGCGACGTCAATGATTGGCTGACTATATAAGCCGCGCAAAAGTTTCACAGCGCTAGGTGCTTGTTTGCCACCGAGAGCATGTACGACGGTCATATCTTTCTCGCGGATAGTAATTATCTGTTTTGATACAGCCGTAGCCTCTTTTGCGACTTCAGCCACGCCTTCCAAGAAGAACTGCACCCATTCCTCGACCTCGCCTTTATTGTGATAACCTGACAGCTTAGCAAAGTAGGTATCGCGATGCCGCTTGAAGTATTCCGAAAGATACAGAATAGGATATTCAAGAACTTTCTGCTGGTAGAGGTAGAGTGTAATGAGGAGCCGACCTGTGCGGCCGTTACCATCCAAGAAGGGGTGGATAGTTTCGAACTGTGCATGCATCAGTGCAGCATTAATAAGTGCCGGATATGACTGCTTATAGTTGAGAAAATTCTCGAAATCAGACAAGGCTCTGCCAAGCTCATGCACTGGCGGTGGAACAAAGTCAGCGTTGTCGGGTCGTGTACCACCAATCCAGTTTTGGGTTTTACGGAACTCGCCAGGAGTTTTACCTTCGCCTTCTAAGGTACCCTGCATAAGTTGTTCGTGCAGTTCTCGGACTATCCGAAGTATGAGCGGCATGTCTTTAAGACGCTTCAAGCCAAAGTTTACGGCTTGTACATAATGAAGGATGTTCTCAACGTCCCGAGGCACGCCCTCGGTGATATTGATATCCGCTTTTATAGAATCGTGCATTGTCGCTTTAGTGCCTTCAATATTGCTTGAAAGAGTAGCCTCTTTGCGAACATACATATAGATAAAGAAATCTATATCTGGAATAAGCTGAGCCACACCATCCAGCTTTCCAAGTGCAAGTGTAGCGTCAGTGACGAGCAACTGAACTTCCGGACTGAAATCAATACGATTTTTGGGCGGGAAGGCATCGGGAATGTACGCCTTAAAACCCTTTGGTTGTTGCACGAATTTTCCTAACAGCATACTTAACATCTCTCTTTCTAATGTTAAGTGTAACGGGTTTTACATTACATTGCAATACTGGATGTTAAGTAAACTCGCCCAAAGAGAATCGAACACCTAATGACAGATGCGGCACGTAAAAGAAGATTCCTGAAAAATAAATACTGGAACTCTTCTTATCTGTAAAAACTTGAATAATGTCTTGGTGAGCCTACGGAGCAAAAACTGGAACACTTTGCAGGCTAGCTTACAGCAGATGAGCCAACACCTAGATGAGTTAGCTGTCTTATCAGAGGAATTTAATAAGTGATGCCCCTTACAAAACGTTATGTTATTTCTGGCTCGTGTATAATACTAATCTTTAAAGGTACTCCGAGAACCTTGTCAGCTACCGCTTTTATGGCCTGCTCCTGCTGCGCATTTCCAAAACGCTTTTTATGAAACATAAACTTAAAACTCACTATAAGCGTTCTACTCTCTATCCTTGCCGAGCTCATGCGAAGAACATTGCCCAGTACCTGATCAGTAGCGATAACGCCCTGCCATATGGGCTTCCATTCATCTTGACTCAATACTCTGTCGCTGGATGAGTCCCTGGAATGTACATCTATTTGCCTCAACACACCCGAAAGTAATGTTTGCCATTTTTGACAATCAGAGGCAACCGCGACCCACAAGCTTTGGGCAGCTCGAGACATTGCAACGTATTGAATTCTCTTATTTTCACATTCAAGCATGTCATGTCCAGCGATCTTCAGATTTAGGCTTGTCAAATGCTTAGGACAGCCGCATGCAAGTGTCTTTTCCCTAAGCGCATAAAGAATGCCATCGTATGTTTCGCCCTTAACACCGTGGATAGTCGAGAATACCAGTCGTACATTTTTATTCACAGGATGGTAATCGACTGGCTTTTCATTTTGAATTACAAGCATGTTAGCGATAGGTTGATCATTGGCTGCTGTAATTGGGTAATCGCTCTTGATCTCGTTAGCAACGTCATCTGAAAGTGCTTCAAGTCGCCACTCATCTATTTTAGAAAGTTGAGAAATTGTTGGCTCTTCACCAGACAGCTGAGATTCAATCGTTAGCAAGTCAGTGTAGAGAGTTCTTCTATAGTTATAACGGTGAGCTTCATCAAGGCCCAGTCTACTGAGAAGTTCAGTTTTCATAGTTTCTATACTCTGAGCATCGCTTAGCTTATAAAGCATCCTTTCGTAGGTCTTAAATGCATTGTACCTATCTCCATTGATCAGGTAATAGGCCACCTTTAGTATCTCTCTTGAATGGGGGTAATTAAACTCTACTGGTTCAACTTTTAGATCGGGGCTTTCAATGCAAAACGCTCGATACTGTGCCGCGTCTTCTTTACTTCTTGCTAGTATCGCTAAACGTAGTTCATCCTCATTATGAGGATCTTTGGTTGAGAGATGCTGAGCAAAATCATCAACGATCGCCTTAAGTCGTAAGCCTGCATCTTTCTCTTTGATACTCCAGTTAACAATTTCAACATGGTCTGTATAATTCAAGTTCTTAGACCCCTCTGCGGGCTTTATACTGCCAGTTATCGTATGGGAGTTAAGTGCATTACAGATGCTCTGACTGTTTCTGAAAGTTCCTGCAATCTCATGATCCAGCCAATTATCATCAGCAACCTTTTTGGTAAAAAGTTCTGGACGAGCGGTATTCCATTCGTAAATCGCTTGCTGTTCGTCTCCTATCATCACTACGTTCTTTAAGCCGTTATCTATTAAGTGATCGAGGATTGCATGTTGCACCTCAGTCATATCCTGAGCTTCATCAATAATGAATATCGGAAATCGTTTGATAATGCTTTTGGTGAGGTGGTCAGAACTAGTCAGTGCCTTATAGGCAAAATAATTGGCGTCTGCCTGTGAAACTAGTCCTTCTTTATGTTTCGCTTCTTTATAGGCTCTAAGTTCTTGTACATACTTTGACTCAACACCGCCATTATTGAACCACGGAATACTGGCCGCCTGATCGCCTTTATGAATAGCTACAGTCATCTTACCTTTATCGCCATGCTTCACATTCCCGAAGTTTGGGTATATCCTTCCATCAATTCCGTAGTAGGTTTTATCAAAGATGAAGCCATAATCTAGATTACTGATGCCATTAAACTTATTGATAATGGTGCTGTCTTTCGCCTTGAAGGAACTGAACGGTTCCCCTACAAGCTTAGGCCTACCATTAGGGAATCCCATGAGTTCTCCGCCATGCAATAAGAAGAGCTTTTTATTTAAGAATGAGTCGATAGTTTCGATAGAGTGAGGGTGATTAACTAAGCTGGTATTACCTCGTGATTTTTGTAACTTTGCCTTTATTTCGTCTTTGGCCACGTTTGTATATGAGATCATAGCCATACCTTGCCAAGGCTTGAATGTATCCAGCCAATTATCAGCAACGGTGATGCAATATTCTGTTATAAGGGTTGTTTTACCGGTTCCTGCTCTCGCAGATATTATCTGTAATCCGAAGCGAGGAGAATCCGGATCCCAGAGGCTATTAGTTTGTTCTAGGGTTAGCTTCATTATCGATGTCTATTTCTGGTTCTAAAGTTACAAACTCAATTGCGTCTTTTATGTATTTTGGCACTATGAATTTGCTCTCATCAGATGAGGACAACAACGCTTCGTATAGGTAGTAGGCGTAATCAGACTTTGAGCTTAAAAACTCACTATTGGTGTGGGCACCGCCTGACCACTCGGCATTACTAACTAAGAGCGACTTTCCAGCGGGTGGCGTAGCAGTCTTCTGCTTCATTTTTTTATAGCTGAGTAGGGGGTTTGAAAAATCCAAATAATCACTAATGAAGTCGGCATTAATCTGAGCGTCGCTCGAATTACGAGCCTTGCCCAGGCTGCTTGTCAGGATACTTTGCATGTTCGTATTCCCAATGGCACTAAGCAAGAGTTCAAATTCAAATGTGCCAAGACCTTTAAAAGTTTTTAATGTTTCCGTGCCAGTGACAGCAGTAGTTGCCGTCTTCTTGACGAGGTCGGCTGCACCTGCAGGCATAGTACCTGGATCGGCGTCATCGTCCGTAATGAATGCACAACGCATAGGCAATCCACCTTCACCAAACAAAGCCTCAAAATGACTAAAGCCACCCTTGGCACCCAATATCACGATCTCGACACCGTTCTCTCTTAATCCACAGCCGATCATTTCAGAGAATCGTTCTAATAAAAGTGCCTCAGTTACACCCTCGACAAAAATTACAGAGTTCGCAAAGAGTAATTGGGAACGAGTGACATCCAGGAACTTATGTAAATATCTCTTGTCTTTATCTTTAACTATTCCAGCCAGATGAGAAGGTCGACCACCGATATCTGGTTGTGGGTGACTCATGACAATGATCTTATCTATATCGCTCTTTGCGGTAAGCGTTGGAGAGTGTGAGGTTACGAAGATTTGATGGGAAGTAATTTTATTCAATTCTTGAAAGAACGAGTCCTGTAGTTGAGGATGTAGGTGAGCTTCGGGCTCTTCAATTAAGAAAAAACGATGGATATGTGCTATCTCTTCACTTGTACGAGACAGAACAATACTTGAGTATATGAGATTGTTAATTCCTAGCCCATTACTGGAGAGATTTAGTTTGGATGCACCATGGATTCCGTGTTCTAGAACGGCTTCAAGTGATCTTAAAAGCTCATCGTTCAAGTTTGTGGGGGCAAAATGTAATACATTATCTGGAAACTTATAGGCACTCGCGTACTTGGCAAAATTTTTTCCAGCAGCATTTTCATGTTTGTTTCCATCAGTAGCTCTCTCAAGTAGTTCTCTTGCTTTCTCTTTTAGTTCAGGAGGAATATCTTTCAGCTTTTGATGGTCACCATGTCCATAGAGTAATCGCTCTATCTCTAAGCCAATCCGTCTTCGATCAGTACTCAAATCACGCAACGGCTCAAGGTATATCGATTTCATATAATCCAAGGACTCGGGGCTAACGGGGTGTGAAAAGTCCTTTCCGCCGCTTATGTCTCGTGACTTATAGCTAAATCTCTTTTTGATATCATCAAATCCAAAGTTAACCTGGTACCTGAGTTTGAATATTTCATATTCTTTATCGTTGTCGACGTCCTCATTCGTATCAATGTCATAGAACATGCCCGGAACATCACTATCTTTCCGTCCATGAAAAATCGCCTCAAACACCACCATAGCATTGTCAATATTACCAAGAAGCCGAGATACGTCTTTGTGTTGTATCCGTATTAGATCTTCTTTTTCTTCATAGGTTCCGATACTAAAGATCAACCGTAATGCATCGATCAGGGCACTCTTGCCGCCATTATTTGGGCCAACAATAACGTTCAGGTTTGGGTTAAAGTTAAACGTAGCATCCTTCAACACCCTAAAGCCCTTAATATTTATCTGGCTTAAGTAGAAGTCAGGTCGTGTTTGTGGATTATTGCTGACTAATTCACTAGGGTCATTATCATCTACTTTGGCAGTCATACTTACAAATCCGTAATTAAAGTTTCTTTCTATATAACCGATTGTAGCAGGAATATCCTTATTGACATCTATGGGAACTAATAGCAGTATAGCGGTGCTATACTTAAGGAAGAATATGAGCGGCTACGAAATCACCGAAGAAGACATACAGGGAATGTTGAAATACCTAAAAGCATTCCATCCGGAAAATGCCGACCGTGAGTTCGCCGAAGAGCTGCTTAGGTATCTCAAAGCAGCGTCTCGCCGGTTAGCACTTACCGATCCTGACGCACTGGACGAATTGTACGACTCATTCCAGCAAACGCGCCAATCATAACGTTACTTTCGTTCCAGCACTACCGATCCACCTTCCAGAGCCATGCGTTTAAACAATACACTCAATATGGTGCGTTTTTGGTTTGGCCGACTTTTTAGATAGAGTGCCGCTATTTTATTCTTGGCTTCGGTGTGGTCCGTATCTTGCTCAAGCTGTACCTCATTGAGTTTCGATAGGCGCACCGATATCTGCTCAGCTTGCTCAGCAAAATCTGCGCATTTGGCTTGATAGCGGCTGTCTGATATAAAGCCTGCCAATTTATCCTCGTACAATGCATCTTCCATCACCTGAAGCCTCTTTAATTGGCTGTTCAGCGATTTTATTACTTGGGTACGGTGCAGACCGATATATGCGGAGCGCTCAAGGTTGAAGGCGGCTTTTAGTTCATTCAAGACTTTGCCGCTGCGGTCTTTAATTCCTCCCAGCGCTTCGATCACCTGAGCCTCGACACGATCTTCACGCAGCAACGGCCTACGTCTACACACCTCGCCAATACGTTTACAGCCGCCATAGTAACGCCCTTTTTGCTTTTGCCATGTCGCCATCGAGCCGCAGTCGGCGCAGCGGATCATGCCCTTAAAAACTGGGTTGTGTTTCTTGGCGCGCCCATTCCGAGGCCTTCGTAGTTTTTCTTGTACCTCATAGAATAACTCTTTGCTAATGATGGGCTCTTGCGCGCCAGGGTACTCCTTGCCGTTAAAGCGATTGATACCTATATAGAATGGGTTAGTCAGAATCTTGTGAACGTAACTCTTGGCATATGGCCTGCCGTTCCGGCTAGTGACGCCCATTTCCGCCAGTACCTCCGTAATGCGCTTTACGCTATAGTCCGGCAGCTTTGCAAGCTTGAATATGTGCTCCATAGTGGGCACGAGATCCAGATTCGGCACATGGATCTTTTTGCTATATTCCGTGACTGTTTTGTACCCCGGCGGCGGTGGAGCTGGAAGCCAACCCTGCGCAAGCTTCTCATCCCAGCCCTTCATCGCTTCTTCGCGGAGGCTGTCGGTGTATTGCTTTGCAAATGTTACAAAAATGCCCCACATAAATTTAACTTGTGAGGTCGACCATTTGTGTAGCTCCAGTCCTTCTTTAACGGAGTGAAAGACGCGGCGCTCATCACCTTCAATCCAGTCGTAAATATCAGAAGCATCCTTAATGTTGCGAGCGGCTCTGTCCGTTTTTTCCACGGCAAAGTGCTGGATTCTATTCTTTGTGATGTACGTTAGCATTGCACGGAACTCTGTGCGGCGCTGCGTCTTTGAAGCAGTTTCTGCAATCTTGAACTCCTTAACGACATCGAGCCGCTTTTTCTTGCAGTAGCTTCTTAATAACTTGAGTTGCGAGTCGAGTGAGTAACCCTCCTCCTCTTGTGCCTTGCTCGAAACCCGAGCAAAAATGACTGTCTTTGGTAGTGTTTGCATACTTTCTCCTTTGTTACAGATCTATCATCTTGCAACTAGGATGAAAACACCACGAAGCAACTGTACGGGTTAGACTAGATTTTGTGCCTTGAAGCTGTAGTAATCATGCCTTGTTACGATCATATGATCTGCAACCTTCACACCTAGGAGTATTCCTGCTGCGACCAATTGTTGAGTCGCTTCAATATCTTGTTTGCTCGGTGCCGCTTCGCCGGAAGGATGGTTGTGCGCCACAATGATGGAGGCAGCGCGATCCTTAAGCGGCCCAGCAAACACCTCGCGCGGATGTACGAGTGAAACGTCCAGTAGGCCGATTGTGACAGTGCGACGAGCGATTAACCGGTTGCCGCTATCCAAAGACAAACACACAAAATATTCCTGCCGCTTACTACGGATGAATTTAACATGCGCCAGCAAGGCGTCGGTTGTGAGTAATGGCTCACTTCTGACCATATATCACCACCGTCCCGCCCCTTGGCATCCAGCTCGTAAGCATGTGCAGCTTTTCTTTTTCAAACTCATAGATTACATAAATCGTCCGACATACCGGCGGTATTCGTACAAAATCCTCAGCAGTCGCGAAAGTTACGTCAACTTCCAATAGGTCATCCGGCGCAGCCGCAGTAAAGCGCAACGACTGCATCCAAGCTATCTGCTGGGTTAGTTTGACGATTTTCAAGGCATCTAATGTACTCGAGCGCTCACGTTGCGCGCGACGCATGAGTTTATACCACTGTTTTCTTGCGGCAGAGAGTAGTACTATCGGTCTGTCTGTCACGATAGCAACTTTGCCCTGCATGCCCCTGTCACGTATCTGCTCGGCTAAGTCACGAGACAGGCTGCCTCTCGATGAATGATGTAAAACTTTCAGTTCGTGCATATTTTCTTTGTATTACGCTCTGTAATAGTTACGTCTGTTCTAGAATAAGACATTTTGCCACCTATTACAATCTGTAAGTGTTACAAGTTGTAATGTTTCTTTACTCTAGAAGTAATGAATGATCCAAAAGAATCTAAATACCTGAAAGCCTTCGGCAAACGCGTCGCAGAAGTTCGGCGTCAGCGTGGCTACACACAAGAAGAACTTGCAGCCAAGGCTGATATCACGCCGCTATCGATTGCGTTTATTGAACAGGGTCGTCGTTGGCCACGGCTCGTTACTTTACAGAAGTTAGCAACGTGCCTTAATGTGTCGGTAGTCGAGTTTTTCAAGGGTTTATAAGTTCGGCTATTAGGTTGCTCCTTGCTTTAAAAACAGTAAGGTGTTGTCCCTCTGTTAGCATTCCGCTACTATTAAGAGGAAATGCTGTCAGATTCTGTCTTAAGTTTCCTAGGTGACTCGACATTTAGTAGATTAGTTAATGTCGTTCTTTTGGCCGCCATGGCATACCTTTTGTACCGTTGGGTACTTGAGCCGATCTATACTACGCTGCGTGGAATCTGGAACTTCTGGAAGTTACGCGGTAGATCACTGGCTTTCCTTGAGATAACACCACCCAAGCAAACTGATAAGTCTCCGCTGGCTACACAGCAATTATTCACCATTCTACAACGGCTTATTATCAAGCATGACGTTATGTCATTGGAAATTGTGTCGTCACGCGAGAAGGGTATTCGCTACCTTATTCAAGCCGCGCCCGATGATATACCGATGCTACAAAAACATATCGCTTCATATCTATCTGATGCGCGGTTTCAGATACTAGACGAGCAACCCGTGGATTTGACTGATGATAATCAGGCTCGCCGAGTATACGAAATAAGGCAGTCTCGACACTATGCCTATCCGTTACAACATTATGAAGACCTCAGCCAAAGCGACGCGATAGCCTATATTACAGGCTCAATGACCAAGCTCGAACCAGGCGAAACAATGACGATGCAAATGATCGTTACGCCGCATCATTCTCGCTGGACAGATCGAATACATAACAAAATCCTCAACAAAGGTTACACCATACTAGATGGCAAAATACGCTACTTCCTGATGAGCCGGTGGTGGATATGGATTATTGCATTGCTGTATGCCGGAATCGCTAATGATTTGAAAGCCGGTTTCGCATTGGCGTTCGTTCTTATCATCGTATCTTTCTTTATACGCAAAGAAGAACCGACACTAACCGCAGCAGAACAGCAATTGTACGAAGGAATACTCAATAAGCTAGGCCAACCGCTTTTCAAGACTGACATCCGTATTTTTGTTTCGGCTGATAACAACAAACGCTTAGCCGACCTCTCATCCGGTATTAGCAGCTCGCTCGCGCCACTCAGTGTCAGCGGGTTCCAGCAACTTTACGTACCTCGCCATTATCCCGGTGGAATAAGTCAGAAGTTAAGTACCTACAAGCTCCAACACCGGCTGCCGTCAATCATACCTTTTAGTTCGAATATCCTTGCTGCTTCTGAACTTGCTGAGGTCTATCACTTCCCATACGGAACAATTCGTACAGAGGGGATGGTTCGCTCGCACAGCCGTACACTGCCAGCGCCGCTTGCCATTAAAAACGGCACGTTTGATGTTGTGCTTGGGCAGAATAACCACCATGGAGAGGTTACGCCTATCGGTCTGACTGCCGCAGAACGTGAACGGCACGTATTTATTATTGGTGGTACGGGTAATGGAAAGACGACCATGTTGCAATATGCCATTGTGCAGGATATCCAGAACGGTAAAGGCGTCGCGGTCGTTGACCCGCACGGCGACATGGCCGAAACGCTGCTAAATCACATCCCCGAAGAGCGTATTGATGACGTTATCTACTTTGACCCGGATGATTTAGAAAATCCTATTGGTCTAAACTTGTTGGAGCTTACGCCCGGCTTGAAAGGTAACGACCTACTACGCGAAAAAGATATAGTAACCGAATCGGTCGTGTCGGTCTTTCGTAAGATCTTTTCTGAGGATGACACTGGCGGCCATCGCATTGAATATGTGCTGCGTAATGCAATCCAGACTGCACTCTACGTCAAGGACGCTACGCTGTTTACTATCTACGACCTTTTGAATGACCCTGCTTACCGAAAGCAAGTACTGAAGGATATTGATGACAAAAACTTACAGAACTTCTGGAAGCAGGAGCTTGGCAAGGCTGGCGATATGCAGAAGGTGAAGATGGCGGCCGGTATTACCTCAAAAATTGGGCGCTTCTTGTTCTCGGCTTCAGCCAAAGGTGTATTTGAGCAACCGCACTCAACCATTAATTTTGATGAGATTCTGGACGGCAAGATTTTGATCTGTAATTTCTCGAAGGGCTTGCTCGGTGAGGACACATCGGAACTATTTGGCGTAGCCATACTTGCCAAGCTGCAACTTGCTGCTTTGCGTCGCGCCCGCCTTAAGCAAGCTGACCGTAAACCATTCTATCTGTACGTTGATGAGTTCCAAAACTTTGCTACACCATCTTTTGTGCAATTACTGTCCGAAGCTCGCAAATACAAATTTTACCTGACGATGGCGGAACAATCCACTTCACAGCAGGACGATCAGCAGATGGTTAATATTATCCTGGCGAACGTCGGTGCGGTGATTTGTTTTCGCTCGGGTAACCCCGCAGATGAAAAGCTGGTGCTGCCGCTGTTCAAGCCATACGTCGAGGAAGGTGAGATCGCTAATCTAGCGTCATTCAACTTCTACATGCGCATTGCTGCGCAGAAATCGCAAGAGCCATTCTCAGGAGAGACGATACGGCTTAGCAATGATGGCGACGAAGAACTTGCAGACAAAGTCATTGAGGCGTCGAGGAAGAACCACGCTATAAAGCATGAGACACTAGAAGAGCCAAAGTCAGCCGAACCTAAAAAACCAGACGTCAAGGTTAAAGGGAAACCTAAATCTAGTCCTAAAAGTCCAGGAATACCGAAGAAGGATAGGCTTAAGAAATAACGTTGCCGTCTTTTATGATTTAGTTTCGTCTAGCGTGCCCTTCTGGGCATTGTAGTGCTGGAAATACGGTATAGCTGCCGCAGCCATGATACTTGCGATTCCCGCGAGCACTACGATACTTGGGCGCTCACTAAAGAAGACGACTCCAAATAGTACGCCAAAGACAATCTCTAGTAGGCCAAGAATACCGGCAGCACCAGCTTCAATGAGTTTAAGCCCTTTAATGAATGTCCACGACGCGACCAGAGAGGCTGCTACGAACAATAGTAAATACAGCCATTGCACATGCCAGCCACCAGCAGGTAACGGTTCATGAAGTAAAAATACTACAGGCACATTGGCAATAATGCCTGACCCCCACAGTAAAATAGCTGATTGCGACCCGTTATATGGTACCTTCTTCGTGGTGACCATGTTAGCCGCAGTTGCTAAGCCGCTCACGAGCGCCGCGATAAGTGCTAACGCGCCAATTAACTTAACACTTGGTGAGAATACTAATATAAGCCCGACAATACCGAGGATGGTCGATAGAAGTTTATCTTTCGTATACCGTTCTCCTTCAAATAGCCAACCAAAAATAAACATGCCGATCACAATGCCAACATAGGCGAGTGCCAAGCTAATGCCAACCCCAGCATGCAGAATTGAATAGTAGAGAGGCCCGGAGACGAGAATTGATGAGATTGTCATTATAATCAACCACGTACGATCACGGCGCCAGCTAATCCTTTGCAGCTCTCCCCGTAACGCAGCGAATATAAATAGACTAGCCGCAACCAAGATGCAGCGCAGAGCACTTGCCGTAAAACTGCCAAAGAAATTGCCCATGAGTGTTGCCCAAATGCCGTAACTGGCATAGAAGACTGAGGACAAGACAATAAGGCTTGCGCCCAATGGTGCGGCGGATTTGGATTTACTCATACTATTTGATCTTATCTCGTTCCCATTTTAGCCACTCATCTACAACTTTCGGTAAGTCGTTAGCGTGTAGTAAGGGTTCGCCACGCGAGGAAACAGCAAGGCCTAAGTCCCAAACTATGCTTCGGATATCTCCGATAATGCCGAAAGCAGCAACTGCTTTTTCATCAGCTTCGCTAAATGGGCGTATCGAGCGATAGCCTTCAAGCCAGGCTTTGAAATACTCATCCGAGAGTTTTAATATGCGATACGGTTCAATCGCTCGCCAAGATTCGCCCGAACTATTGAAGTCAAAAACGGTGAGTTTATTTCCGTCTATATGGATGTTATCGGGCTTCAAGTCCATGTGGCAGACACCGTAATCAAGCGCAGGGTTATTGATAATGCTCCGTAAACGCTCAGTCAGATCAACCATGCGTTGCAACTGTCCGCTCTCCACAAGTAGTGGGTGCATCCGCTCAAGTTGCTCGTCGATAAGCAAACTGGCGTCGTACTTTGTATGAGGCAGCGAAGACTCGAAAGTATAGGCGGCCTGATGAATTTGCGCTGCTGCTTTTCCGATTAAAATATAGGTATCGCGCGAATCTTCCGGTTTTTCTCCGGCAGCCCATTCAAACAGAACGCTAACTCGTTCTTCATTACCTACGGTGAAAATGTTTAGATATCTTTTTTTACCTTTTACAGGACGCACGACAGGTGCGCCATGCTCTAAAAGATGAAGAAGCAGATCTACTTCCCACTGTATTTCAGCTCGTGATGTGACTGTATATAGCTTTAGGGCAAAATGACCATCCTGCGTAGTTACTTCTACGACATCGTTAGTGGGGGTGCCGAGGTCTTTGCATACGGGACTTTCCAGGTCGAATGCGTCTAGTAATTGATCGGTTATTTGTTTTACGTCTAAAGTCATCTGATCCGTCCACCCTCAGTAATCAGCCATTTACCCGTCTCCCAGTCACTGTCAGGCTCATCGTTTTTAAAACGTATGTCAAAACGAATGGCTAGGCTAGGCCAGGGATGCTGTACATATACGGTTCTGAAGTAGTTGGCAAGCTCTGGAAAGCTAATGCCATATGGCTCAGGGAAAAGCTGTTCAACTTGTGCTCGCGTAAGATCGGTTTCGATATCTATTTGAATCGTGGGAACAGGAGAGTAAGTGTCATGGACCAGCTCGAACTTGGGTTCTCGGCCAACGGGAAACTCAGCAATATCTGCTACATGTTCTGCTGGTGTGGCTGGCAGAATGAACGGCCAATCCTCTCCTGTCGGGTACTTATAGAGATTGCTTTGCTCGGCTATATTGCCCACAAATTGTTCCCATATATTCCGCGCAACGAGTGCAGAGGGCATATTAAAGCCCGTATGGTCAATCCGGACGATATGTGATTTCAATCTGGTAGCAACTTCTTGGATACTCAGGCGGTAGATAATATCCGTACCTACGTGTAGTTCATAGTATGCGCCGTGTACATCTTGCTTTGTTATGACTTTCGTAAAGCCTCTTTCATCAATTTTGTGATCTGAAGTCTGGCCAGGGTTAATTAGTACGTTACCAACATTAAGAGAAAGTTCAGTGACGTCATCAAAGCATAGTTGCGGGAATGGAACATCTGATTGCGTGAATATTGTTTTAGGAAGAGCATTTGCCGGTTCTACAGCAATAATCTCGATAGTATTGTCTTCCTGTAGCTGGGCGTTCGGAAGCTCTAAAAGTATGGCGCTGAGATGTTTAAAAAAATCTTGATCGCCTGCTGTGCTATCTGGAAATTTATAGATAATGTTTTGAATCATCACAGGATCGTCTCTCTACCGTCATCCACCACAAATGCTTGTGCGTCCTTTAACGGCACCGTCTCATATCCGTCAGCTTTGAGCTTATCGTCGATACCGCGAATAACTGCGGCATACTTCTCGTTATCTATATGCGGCACAATAACTTTGTTCGTAAGTCCAAGACCTTCGTAGACAACTCCTGGTGATACTTTAGGGTCATCCGCAGTTTCAAAATGATGAAGCGTCGGCCCGGCAACAATTGCTCCGGCACTACCGCCGCCATAAACTGTTCCACCTTGCACCAACTCTTTGATGATATTTTCGACTCCGGTATCACGCAGCAGCCACCGTAAGTAATAGGTGTTGCCGCCGCCGAACCACACAACGTCTTTATCTGCTAACTTAGTATGGAGTGCTCCTAAGTCCTGAGTGTGTTTTCGTAGGTCGATGTATTCGACGTTAAAGCCGTGACTCTCGATCATTTGGCGATTGCGGATAAGCCATTCTTGAGGGCCTTCTTCGACGTCGGCGGCATTTTCGATGAGAGCCAGCTTAATGCTTCTAGCTGGTTTGCCGACAAGCTTAACGAGATATGGCGCTTGTTCTTTGGAGATGGCCTGGGAGGAGAGGAAGAGTTTCATATTACAGATTCTCCAACGGCCATTTCAAACCCTTGAGATATTTCTCTGGATGTTCACGTAGCTCCTTCTCGAGTTCTGTTCGCGTGAGCCACTTCACTTGCTCGACTTCTTCCTCTTGAATAATAAAGTCCTCGGCTGACTTATCGACGACAAGTGTGTACCACTGATCGAAATAGTTATATTCGCCGCGTACTCGTAGATTCGGGCCACGGGTTGGCTTTATGTTCTTGAGCCCAATCTCTTCTTCAGCTTCTTTGATGATGTTACTTTCATAAGTTTCGCCTTCGTCGAGCGTTCCGGCTACAGCAGGTCCCCATTTACCAGGATCGTGGCTTTTGGTGAATTTGCGCTGTGCGAGGAGGATGTCACCTTTGGAGTTAGTAACCCACAGAGCGGAGACACGGTAGATGTCTTCTTTCACCAGCGTGCTGCGTTCTTTGTGGCCGATAATTTCATCATTTTCGTTAACGATTATAATTCGGGGTTTAGGCATTATTCACCTCTAGCTCAGGAAAGCCCGTTTCCTCATCAAGCTTACGTGTATATACGGCTGCTTTATCTTCTCCGATTACGATTTCAGCCGTAGGGTGAATAATCGTACCTTCTTTAAGGTGACCACCAAAGCCTTGGCCTTCCTTATCTGAAATAGCCATATGCAAATGTACTCCATTCACACTCACGGTGCCGACTAAAGAGGTTACCTCAAAGTCTCCTTTATACGTGCGAATATCTTGCTTGTCGGGCATAGCGCCAGCCATGCGCAGTGATGCTTGGCTGAGTCCTGCTACGCATGTGATGATAAAGCCCGCTTGGATATTCTTAGCCTTTACAAACTTTTCTATTTCAGTTTTGAGGTCGTTGCCGGGCTTGAGGCGGAATGTGTGAACTTCCATTGTTACTTATTTCCTTCTGCACCAACAAATTTCTGCCATGCCTCATCAGCAATTTCTATTTCGCCATCTTGCATAAACTGTTCGCGACGTTCTGAGCCTCGGAATCCGGGAATACGCACAGGATTTTGTAAGTCTATCGCCGGAACAGCCAAAATATCTTCAGCAAGTTTGGTTGTCGATTCTTTGAAGGCAGCGATATCACCAAAGGCAGCCGGGTCAATCACGATGATAAATGTTCCGATGTGACGCTGAGAATCTAGTGGCTGGTCGAGACCGCCCTTACTTCGTACCAAACTGGTCGTCAAAACCTCAACGAGTAGGTTGACCGCATAGCCTTTGAAGCCACCGAAAGGTAGTACTGCATGTGCCACGTTAGGATCAGTCGTAATGTTACCGTCTTTATCGACATAGGCATTATCTGGCAACTGTTCGCCGCGTTCCTTAGCCTGACGAATTCTACCGTAAGCGTGCATAGCGGTTGCGGCGTCAAAGATTATTGGGTACTTGTTGGTTGGAATGCCATAGGCCAACGGGTTAGTACCAGTGATGTCTGTTTTGCCGCCGAAAGGCACAACACCCTGCGGCCCACCATTTTCCACGATGATTGCGAGGCAATCCTCGGCCACTACCCGACGACAAAAGATATCAAAGAAATCGTTGTAGGTGCTGTCGTAAATACCGAGGGCATAAATACCCTGCTGCTTGGCGTTAGCAATAACTTCCGGGAGGTAATCGGCGGTGATGAGTGGCGCTAGACGGCCGTTGCCTTTGATAAGTTTCACGGCTGGCTTTGTGACAACTACTTCTTCTTTGGCAGAATCAATATTCTCAATCAGGCGGGCATGCTTACCATTTAGCTCACCAACAGCGCTAAACTGGTTGCCGACAAGTTCCTGCTCTACGACCAGGTCAGTCATAGTTTGTGTGTCTTTGTCGTTTAGTTCAACGCTTAGGAAATAGTCTGTGATCTTTTGACGGAGGTCTGTAAGCTGTATCTTCATTCTTCTATGATACCGTACAATACCTCTTTTCCTTGGTAAAAGAGGTCAACTTGCCCTTGCTAAGGCAAGAGCAAGTTACAAGATAGAACGCAGGTCAAGCGGCTCATCAGGATCAGACGCCAACCGCCATACGGCGGCGTCGTCTTTTAACCTTCTAAGTTCCTCTATCGTAGCCGTAGCAAATACAAGATCGTCAGTTAGGGTTTTATCGAGCATTTTAGCTATCTGTTTTTGGAGGCGCTTCTGTAAGCTTGCTGACTCACAAATGAATAGGATTGTTGGGAAATCAGTCTCAGTTATAGCCCAATCGCCACTTTCTTTGTAATCAATATATTTTTTGACCTTCCTAACGGCCGTAAAGAAGGGCTGACTATTTTCTTGTACTTCTACAAAGAAATGCTTGGTACTTCCTTCTGCTTCAAGTGATAAGAAAGCATCTGGCAGAGGCTTTGGATAGTGATCGTATGTCGCCAGATCGCTTTTAGTGAAGAAGTCGATACTATTACCATAATGTGCTTTGAGCTGATTGTAGCTAGCGAATATGTTAAGTGAGTGCTGAATGAATGTTTCTGAAACGAATTTGTCTTTGTAGATGCCCTTAATATTCACTTGATCGTCTTCGGAATCACGATGTTCTTGTAACTTCCGTGCACCTCCTGGCAGTAGATAGTAGGCGGCTGGTTTGCCTTGGATACGATAGCTGCTATCAAAGCGCTTGCCAATTAGCTCTTGCTCCAGCAGGATTTTCAATCGCTTAAAGACAAATGACCGGTCCTTTTTACCAAAGTACTGCGCAATTAGATCGTTACTACCAAATCTAAATTTATACAGTAATTCCAATACTTCGAGCTGTTCATCGTTTAACTTTCTTCTATGCTTCGCTTCAGTCTTATTCATAATTACTCGCACATAAACTTCTTTTGTATTGAAAATTAAACTTAACAGCTCTCTGGTCTTTATCTTCTATATATTTATATATTAAGAAGGGAGAAAAATAAAGAGAGAGTAAAGGAATAAAAGGGTTATATAAAGTTCAACAGCGCTGTTTACTTTTTCTATTGCCACAACTATTACGTTTTGTTATAGTTAATGTATTACATATTGTAATACCTACGAGGGTAAAATGGCAAGAACGAAAGGCTCACAAAACAAAGAAATAAGATTGCCGGAAACGGTAACTATGCCTGAAGAGCAGCGCGTTGAGCTGATAGCTGATTTGATCTTGCAAATTATTATAGAGGAAGAAGCGAAGGCCTAAGCAATGTCACCACATGCTAACAAAAATGCCGTTGCCGCTATTCGAGTCTCGACTACTAAGCAAGGCACTGATGGCGATTCCCCCGAAGCTCAGCGCGAGCAAATTGAGCGTTTTGCTGCGTCGCGCGGTATCACGGTTAAGCAGTACTTTGTGTTCTTGGAATCAGCCTCTAAGGAACAGCAGCCAATGCAGCCAGCTATTGACTACTGCAAAGACCCGAGGAACGGCGTACAGCTTTTTATTATCAAATCCATTGACCGCTTTACGCGCGGTGGATCGGACTTCTACAGCCCACTCAAAAACCAGCTCAAAGAATGCAATGTCGGCCTGATTGATGTCTATGGTGTTATTAGCGGCGAAGAAGTTAACACACTAGAGCACCTCGGGTTCGAGTATAACTGGAGCAAGTTTTCGCCCAGCAAAAAGACAGAAATCCTAGAAGCGGAACGAGCCAAGGATGAGTTGCGCGACATTATGAGCCGCATGATCGGTGCCGAAATCCGCTATGCCCAAATGGGCTATTGGATGCGTCGCGCACCGTATGGCCTGACAAGCGAGAAAGTCGAGACTAAAAACGGCAAGCGTTGCATTCTCAAACCGCATCCTACCGAAGCTAAGTATCTCCGCATGATGCTGGAGCTACGTGCCAAAGGAGCTATGCACGACTCTGAGATTGTCGATAAGGTAAACGAATTTGGATTCCGCACACGCGTGCAGTACAAACGCGACAAGAACGACCGCACTAAAATTATCTCAAAAACCGGCGGTAATTCTCTGACAGTAAAGGCTATGCAAAAGCTCATCGCCAACCCAATCTATGCAGGCGTGAACGCCGAGAAGTGGACAGACGGAAAGCCAGTTCGATGTGCCTTCAAGGGTCTCGTTTCTATCGACTTATGGAATCGAGCCATGCAGGGCAAGAAGTTCATTATTGAAGATGAGGATGGTGACATACAAATCCTTACTAAACGTCCAGCCGAGCACTTGATTAACAAGGGCTCGCGTAATGCGGACTTTCCATACCGCCGTTTCGTACTATGCTCCGAATGTAAGCGACCGATGCTGGGCAGCGCCTCGCGCGGCAAATCCGGCAAACGTTATCCGGCCTACCATTGCAGCAATCACGGCCATTACTACCGTGTGCCAAAACAAGAACTGGAGGACACTGTGAAGTCATTTATTAGCAACCTAACCGTTTCTAGCGAACGCATCGATACTGTTATGAACGCGATTGCGGCTGAGTGGAACATGCGAAACCAAAGTTACCTGCAAGAAATCCAAGGCATAGAGGAACGCATGGCGGAGCTGCAAAAGGATGTGCGAGCTAATGTTGCCAAACTTCGTGCCGTGGAGTCGGTAACGGTCATCAAGTTCATCGAGGAAGACATCATACAGATCGAACAGCAGATTAAAGACTTACAGGCTCTTAAAGCCAAGAAAGAAGCCGAAAAACCAACCGATATTAACAAAATTCTCGCCAAGGTGCGATATTTCCTGGAACACCTCGACGAACTACTCGTAAAACAGATTGACCCCGTCAAAAAAGCTCAACTTTTTGGTGCACTATTTGATCGTTTGCCAACATACGAAGAAATAAAACCTGGAACACCAAAAACACCCCTTTTTACAGGGGTGTCTCCGGTCTTTCAGTTGCTGAAAGCAGAAAATGATCTTATGGTGACCCCAAGGGGATTCGAACCCCTGTTGCCGGGATGAAAACCCGGTGTCCTAACCCCTAGACGATGGGGCCACGACGCAGAAATGTCATGTTATGTTTTGCATAGCAGGGATATTTCGAGTGCGCGGCTTCATGCTTATGCATGGGACCATAAATGTCCGCTAGTCCATGCGAACATGAACGGTTTATGGCTTTATATTGATAACAGATGTGATTATAGCAAATGCCCTGTACATTGGGAAGACTTAACCCCTGTGGCGGACAGCACCGGAAGTGGTCGCCACAGGGGTAGTTTCAGCGGAGATATTCTTTGAGCGCGTTGCGGATGGCCTCGACCTGCCAAGGCTCGAGGTCGGCCAGCAGTTGGTCAACCCACCAGTGACGCGCCAGGAGGTTGACGTCCCCGAAGGCCTCCGTCACC
>WNFZ01003007.1_pt1 | contig 21640 bp, 24 predicted proteins | sample 5400081 | NCBI WGS metagenome assembly WNFZ01 (sample SAMN13153365, study PRJNA577476) | soil metagenome | isolation source: 80 cm soil or saprolite under grassland replicate 1 | place: USA:California | collected 2016-06-15
TCGTCGCCATCGTTCGCGTCGCGCCCGGTGGGGTCAGGCTTTGACTTCTCAACAATCACCGGGAGCAAGGTCGGCGTTTGTTAAGAAATCAAAGTCTGACCCCGAGTTTGCCTTCCCCGGCGGGTTCGGCTACACTGACTGAACAGCGGTTCATTCGGTCACCCGAGGGAAGGTCATGGATCGTCCGATCGCTTACGACAAGCTGGCCCGCGAGGACCGCTTCGTCCGGATGCGCGCGCGGGAGGTGGCTCGGCTCAAGACCGAGCAGGGACTCCCGCCATTCCCCGATCTCATGACGCGCGAGTCCATCAAAGAGCGGGCCCATGGCATCATGGTGGGGGAGCTGCAGGCGATGGAAGGCGCCGGGCGCACCGTCTACGACTTTCCGGACGCGCCGTGGGAGTTCACCATGGACATGGCCCGCCAGGTCTGGGACGAGTCGCGACACGTCGACATCTACATCCGCCTGCTCGAGCATCTGGACGGCTACATCGGCGAGTTCCCCGAGACCACCATCCTGTGGCGTTGCGCCTGCGCCGAGGACGCGGCGGCCCGCGTGGCCGGCGTCAACCGCGGCCTCGAGGGCCTGGCCTGCGACGTGTTCAACCAGCTCGTCCACATCGCGCGGAAGATCGGCGATCCGGTCCTCGAGCGCGCCGTGGACTTCGTCCTCGCCGACGAGATCACCCACGTGCGCATGGGTTCCAAGTGGTTGACCAAGCTGACCGAGGGTGATCCCGAGCGGCGGCGCCGCGCCATCGAGTTCCAGGAGAACATCGACGAGCGCTTCAACCTGGGCGGGGTGCGCCAGGACGGAGACCACGAGGTGGTGCTGATCTCGATCGCCCGCGAGGCCCGTGAGCAGGGGGGCTTCACCGAGGAGGAGATCGAGCGGCTGATCAAGACGACGCAGCGCTCGCCCGTCTACTGACGTGGCCGGGCCGAGGCCGCTCGCCCCACACCACCGGTAGCCTTCTTTGGCACATCCGCTGTCCGGCCACTTCTCCGCCGACGAGTCCGCGCGGCTGATCCGCAACTACCGCTACGCCGTCGAGCGGATGATGCGGATGCTCGGTGGCTGGATCGCGCTCACTCCGGAGCTCTCGGCCAAGCTCCTGATGGGCCGCCATGTCTGGGACAATGCCCAGCACGCCGACGCCCTCGGCCGGCGGCTGCCCGAGCTTCGCGCCCAGGCGCATGTCTCCGAGCCGGCGAACGAGGCCTTCGTCGCCTTCATGGACGCGATCGAGGAGGCCGAGCGGCCCGGGCAGACGGTGGAGCGCGTGGTGGGCGTCTACCGCGTACTGAAGCCGCATCTGCTCGCGAGCTACGCGGAGCATCTCCAGCGGGCCAACGAGGTGTACGAGCCGCCGACCCGGCGCATCCTCGCCCGCTGCGCCGCGGACGAGCGGTGTCACGTCGCCGCCGGCCTCGCCGTCTTGCGCCATCTCACGAGCACGCCCGCGCTCGAGGAGCGGGCGTGCGCCTGGCAGGCGCGGCTCGAGGCGCGGCTGGCCGCGTCGGGGGGAGTCACGGGCCGCGGGCTGCCGTCCCCGGCCGTCGTCGACATGCCGCCGCCGGCGCTCTCCCTCAGCGATGACGCCGAGGAGCTGATCCGGCTCGAGCAGTCCGCGACCCGCTGGACCGTCTCCGAGGATCTCGACTCCGCGGTCCGGAGGCTGGGCGAGGCGCTGGCCGCGCGGGATCCGGCGGGCATTCGCCGCTGCTTCCTGCCCGGCGCGGCGCCGGCGGAGGACGTCGAGTCGGCCTTGGCCACGCAGAGGTTGACCGGCCACCGGTTGGTGGCCCTGGCCAAGGTCGGCCGTCAGCGACTGGTGAAGTTGAGGCTGGAGGGCCCGGACGGCTCGGTCGTGCTTGCCATCCGCTGGGCGCCCGGGGAGGACGGCTGGCGCGCGGCGGCGGCGGACCTCGTCGCCGTGGACACGGCGCGCCCCGCCTGATCCGTTGCTCTCGAGCGTCCTCGTCGCCAACCGGGGCGAGATCGCCCGCCGCATCATCCGTGCCTGTCGTTCGCTCGGGATCCGGTCGGTCGCCGTGTACTCCGAGGCCGACCGCGCGTGGCCCTTCGTCGCCGAGGCCGATGAGGCCCTGGCCATCGGCCCCGCCTCGCCGCGCGAGAGCTACCTGGACATCGAGCGCATCCTCGATGCCGCCCGGCGCGTCCGCGTCGACGCCATCCATCCCGGCTACGGCTTTCTCTCGGAGAACTGGCGCTTCGCGCAGGCCTGCGAGCACGCCGGGTTCATCTTCGTCGGGCCCCCCTGGCAGGTGATCCAGCAGATGGGCGACAAGGTCGCGGCGCGCCGGCTCATGGCGGCCGCCGGCGTCCCGGTGGTGCCCGGCAGCGAGGGCACGGTGGATACGCTGGAGGCGGCCCGGGACGCCGCGAGCCGCATCGGCTATCCCATCATCCTCAAGGCCGCGGCCGGAGGCGGCGGCATCGGCATGGTGGAGGTCGCCGGGGAGGCTGCCCTCGCCGCCGCCTTCGCATCGGCCCAGCGCCGGGCCCAGTCGGCCTTCGGATCGGGCGCCCTCTTCATCGAGCGGTTTCTCCAGGCGCCGCGCCATGTGGAAGTGCAGGTGTTCGGGGATGCGCATGGCCAGCTCGTGCACCTGCACGAGCGGGAGTGCTCGATCCAGCGCCGCCACCAGAAGCTCATCGAGGAGAGCCCCGCCCCCAACCTGCCCGCCACTGTCAAGGCGCGGCTGACGGAGGCGGCGGTAGCGGGTGGCAAGGCCGTGGGGTACGTCAATGCGGGAACCATGGAGTTCGTCGTGGCGGGCGTCGAGTTCTACTTCCTCGAGATGAACACGCGGCTCCAGGTCGAGCATCCGGTGACGGAAGAGGTCACCGGCCTCGACCTCGTGCAGGCGCAGCTCAGGGTGGCGGCGGGCGAGCCGCTTCCGTGGAAGCAGGACGAGATCCGCCGGCGCGGGTGGAGCATCGAGTGCCGGATCTACGCCGAGGATCCGGCCAGGGGCTTCCTGCCCTCTCCCGGCCGGCTGGCGCGGCTGGCGCTCCCGGCGGGTCCCGGGATCCGCCTGGAGTGCGGGGTCGCGGAAGGGGTGGAAGTTTCGGTACACTACGACCCGTTGCTTGCCAAGCTGGTGGCCTCGGGCACCACCCGCGAGGAGGCCATCGCCCGGATGACGGTCGCGCTCGACGGGTTCGTGGTCGAGGGCGTCAAGACGGTGATCCCGTTCCTCCAGCGCGTCGTGCGGAGCGCCGCCTTTCGCGCCGGCTCGGTGCACACCCAGATGGTCGAACAAGGAGCGTTCGATGGCTGAAGAGGTCAAGGCCCACATCACGGGGGTGGTCTTCCAGATCACGGCCAAGGCGGGCGACGCGGTGGCCGCCGGCGACCCTGTCATCGTGCTCGAGTCCATGAAGATGGAGATCCCGGTCGAGGCGCCGAGGGCGGGCACGGTCAAGGAGATCACGGTCGCCGAGGGGCAAACGGTGCAGGAGGGGGACACGGTCGCCGTCCTGCAATAGGAAGGCTGTCGCAGAAGACCTCGCGCGAAGGTGATGGCAGCGCGAGAGGAGGCTCGAGATGGGAATGGAGCTGATCCGGGGACTCTACGACTATCACCGATGGGCGAACCGGCGGCTGTTCGAGGTCGCGACGAACCTCGGCGACGCCGTCACGCACGACATGGGCAAGCACTGGAGCGTCCCGACCGTGAAGGGGATGTTCGCGCACATCTACGGGGCGGATTCGATCTGGCTCCAGCGCTGGAAGGGCGGTGCGCCGGCGCGGCTGCCCGGCGACGCGGACTTCGCGACGCTGGTCGACCTTCGCGCGAAGTGGGATGCGCTCGAGGCCGTCAGCGGCTCGCCGCCCGATACCGGCATCAACACCTACCGGACCACGGTCGTCAAGGGGTAAGACGGTGAAGGACGGCTTCAAGGTCTTCGACAGTGACATGCACGTGCTGGCCGAAGATCCACGGGGACAACTGCGCCCGGCTCTACGGCGTCCCGCCGGATTGAGCAAGATCGAACTGGTGCCCTCGTCGGGCTGAGGGCGGGCAGGGGGACAACGTGGCAGCCATCACGGTCGCCGGGCTCCGGAAATCGTACGGGTCAACCGAGGCGATCAAGGGGATCAGCTTCGAGGTCGCCGAGGGCGAGGTGTTCGCGCTGCTCGGGCCCAACGGCGCGGGGAAGACCACGACCGTCGAGATCCTCGAGGGCTACCGCCGACGCGACGCGGGGACCGTGTCCGTGCTCGGGATGGACCCCGAGAGCGGCGGCTCGCGACTGCGCGAGCGGATCGGCATCGTGCTGCAGGAGTGCGGGTTCGAGGAGCTGCTGACCGTGGAGGAGATGCTGGCGCGCCAGGCGGGGTATTACCCGGCGCCCCGTCCGGTCGAGGAAGTGATCGACCTGGTCGGGCTCGAGGACAAGGCGCGGGCGCGGGTGCGGACGCTGTCCGGCGGGCAGCGGCGCCGTCTCGACCTCGCCCTGGCGCTGATAGGCAGTCCTGACCTGGTCTTCCTGGACGAGCCGACCACGGGGTTCGACCCGGCGGCGCGCCGTAACGCCTGGGACCTGGTGAAGCGCCTGGGCGGCCTCGGGAAGACCGTGTTGCTCACCACGCATTACATGGACGAGGCGCAGTACCTGGCCGATCGCGTGGCGGTGATCGCGGCGGGGCAGCTCGTCGCCCAGGGAAACCCGGAGTCGATCGGGGGCCGGGACAGCGGCGCCGCCCTGATCCGGTTCATGCTTCCCGGCGGTCTGCCCGTGTCCGCCCTGCCCGTCAGGGCGAGGCTGGACGGCGACCACGTGGTGATCGAATCGTCGGACCTCACCCGCACGCTGCACCTCGTCACCGGGTGGGCGATCGAGCGAGGCGTGGAGCTTCGGGCCCTGACGGTCAGCCGCCCCTCCCTCGAAGACGTGTATCTGGAGATGGTGGGGCGATGAGAACGCTGGGTCTCCTCGCGCGGCAGATCGGCTACGAGCAGAAGCTCTACTGGCGCAGCCCGTCGAGCGCCGTCTTCACCTTCGCCTTCCCGATCCTGCTCCTGGTGATCTTCGCCACGCTCAATCAGGGAGCCACGATCCGGGCGCTGGGGGGGATCAGCTACAACCAGTACTACGTCCCCGGGATCGTCGCCTTCGGCGTGATCTCGGCCTGCTACACGAACCTCGCGATCGCGCTCTCCTTTCGCCGCGATGCCGGCGTGCTCAAGCGGATCCGGGGGACGCCGCTGCCGCCGTGGGTGTTCATGGGCGGCAGTATCGGCTCCTCGCTCGTGGTGAGTCTCCTGCTCGTCGTCCTGACGACGTCGGTGGGGGTGCTGTTCTACGGCGTCACGTTCCCCGGGCGCTGGAGCGCGCTCCTCCTGACGCTCGTGGTCGGCGCCTTCTGCTTCTGCGGCCTGGGGCTCGCGATGACGGCGCTGATCTCCACGGCCACCGCATCCCCAGCCATCGTGAACGGGACGCTGTTCCCCCTCCTCTTCATCTCGGGCACGTTCTTCCCCGTGCAGGCGACGTCGTTCCTGGGGCTGATCGCGGGCGTATTCCCGATCCGGCACTTCGAGCAGGCCATGTTCGCGGTCTTCGACCCGCACCTGGCGGGGTCGGGCATCGAGCTGCGGCCACTCCTCGTGATGCTCGGCTGGGGACTCGGCGCGCTGGTGGTGGCGGTGAGGCAATTCCGCTGGGAACCCCGCCGGAGCTGAGGAACCCGAGGGGGCCTCGACGGCCCCCTCGGACTAGTTCTCGACGAAAGCGCGGAGCGAGCGACCGCGCAGCGGATGCCGGAGCTTGCGCAGCGCCTTGGTCTCGATCTGGCGGATGCGTTCCCGCGTCACCGCGAAGCGCTTGCCGACCTCCTCCAGGGTATGCTCGCCCTCCTCGCCGATGCCGAAGCGCAGGCGGAGGATCTTCTTCTCCTTGGGCGAGAGCGTGGCCAGGGCGCGCTCCACCTGGGTCATCAGGTCCTGACTGATCAGGCTGTCGTTGGGCGAGCCCGCGCCCTTGTCCTCCAGGAAGTCGCCCAGCTGCGAATCCTCGCCGATCGGGGTCTCGAGCGACAGGGGCTTGCGCGAGGACTCCAGGATCAGCCGCACCTTCTGCATGGGGACGCCCGTCCGCTTGGCCAGCTCCTCCGGCGTGGGCTCGCGACCCATCTCGTTGACCAGACCGCGGTTCACGCGCGAGATGCGGTTGAGCGTCTCCACCATGTGCACCGGGATACGGATGGTCCGCGAATGGTCGGCGATGGCGCGCGTGATGGCCTGCCGGATCCACCAGGTGGCGTAGGTCGAGAACTTGAAACCCCGCCGGTACTGGAACCGGTCGACCGCCTTCATGAGCCCGATGTTGCCCTCCTGGACCAGATCCAGTAGAGACAGCTCGCTGCCCAGATAGCGCTTGGCCACCGACACCACGAGGCGCAGGTTCGCCTCCATCAGCTCGCGCTTGGCCTTGCGCACCACCTGATCGTGCTGCTCGATCTCCCGCAGCGCCGCCAGGAGCGACTTGCGGGTCAGGCCCGCCTGCTCCTCCAGCTCCCGCAGCTCCTTCCCGCTCCGCATGGATTCCATGCGCCGGGCGTGTTGTCGGATCTCCGCGACGATCTCGTCCACCAGGGCGGGCTTGAGCGGCAGCCGCTCCATCAGGGTCTGGATAGCCACCCGGTTTTGCGCGATCCACTTGTGGTAGTTGGCTCGGGTGACCGCGCTCCGCCGCTTCTTGGCGTGAAGCGCAGCCTCGAGCCGCTCGATCTCGCTCTGGAGCCGGCGGACCCGCGCGACGGCCGCCAGCATCGGCTTGACCTCATCCGGCTTCGGCTCGCCCCCTTCGGGGAGCAGGATCACCTCATCGAGGGGCATCTCCTCCTTCCGGACGCGCTCGACCAGGCCCCCAAGGTGAGCGGTCGCCATGGGGATCGCCCCCAGGGTCCGCCGCAGGGCGATCTGGCCCGCCTCGATCCGCTGGCCGATCGTGACCTCTTCCTCGGCCTTGAGCAGCGGAACCTTGCCGATTTCCTTGAGATACAGCCTGACCGGATCCTCGCTCGGAGCCGCGGACGGTGCCAGCGTCTCGGTCAAGCTGGGGGTCTCCTCGAGCTCTGCCGTGTCGGCGGCAGCGTCGATGACCTCCAGCCCCGGAAGGTCCCCCTTCTGGACCGGATCCTTTGGACCGGAAGAAAAGCCCGCCAATCGGCTCACTTCGGGACCACCGGATTCCTCTCGGAATGTCATTGCCACCCTCGTCTTCTGTCAAATTTGCGTGGCCGAGGGGTCCCTGCCCAGGAATTAGACAGCCCCTCGTAGTTTAGATGCCACCAGCGTTTCGGGAGTTTCAGGGCTCGCGGCTTTGATGAAACAGTCGGCCGCCGCTGAGTGTTCCGTAAGTAACCCGACGAGGGGCTGCGGGACGCTATTCACTCTCCTGAGCGGATGGAAGTCGACCGTCCGGATGTGGTCGCACACGGCGGGTCGGAACGGTTGGTGGCCCGCTCTCGGATGCGAATCCGGCCTTAGCGCACGGGAGGTTGCCACCATTGGGGTAGGGCTTTACCTCAGGAGCCGACGGGGACCCCCCGAACGCCTCGAAGCCACCCGCAGGCAGGCCCTGAACCCCCTCCGGGGGAGGGAGGGGGGCTCAGCCGCGCTCCCCTCAGTTTTCCTCGACGAGCTGGACATCGAAGCTCAGGAGCACCGCGTCGGCCACCTGCAGAAAGAACTTCTTCGGCGGCGTGATCCCGAAATCGCTCATCTTGAGGTCGCGCTCGCCCCTCACCCAGAGCCCGTCGTCCCGACGCCGCACGCGTGCCGGGAAGGCCATGGGCCGCTCCACGCCGCGGATGAGCATGCGCCCGCCGATCGTGAGCAGCACATCCGATCGATCAGTGACGGAGGGGAACGAGGCTTCCACGCGCTCCACCGTGAAGCGGATGTCCGGGTAGCGTTCCACGGCGAGAGCATTCCACATGTCGCGGTCGCGACTCTCCACGCCGGTCCTGAGGGTCGCGGCGTTGACGCGGAGGGCGCCGCTCACGCCCTGACGGAGATCGGCCGGATCGGCGTGGAACGAGCCTCCCACGTCCTCCGCTCGACCGGTGAAGTTGCCGAGGGGGAACGAGGCGTCGAAGGAGACGCGGGTCTTACCCGGGACCGTCATCCAGCGCTTGGGCTCCCCGTTGGCGGGAGCGATGGCGAGCGCCACGACGGCGAGGACCACGAGCGGACGGGGAGGGGCCAGGCTGATGTTCGAGCAGGGACGGGCCCATGGGCCTGCGGACCGAGCCGGAGGCGAGGCGAGGCCTGGATCGATGGCGCGCTTGGGTCGAATCACACGGGTGGGATATCACGCGGCAACGACACGGTCAACGGGCTGCGGGGCGCCCGGCATCTGGGCCATCACTCCGCTCTAACCGGGACTATGGTGGGAGGCGAAGCGGTTGACAGTGGCGAAAGCACGTCTTAGCGTCTAAGCTTTCGGTGATGGCCATCACGCCCAGCGCCTCGTACAGCTTCACCGTTCGCCTGGAGATCAGGAACAAGCCCGGCATGCTGGGCCGCGTCACCTCGGTGATCGGCAAGGCCGGGGGCGACATCGGGGCGGTGGACTTGGCGGAGATGACGACGGAGCGCGTGCGCCGGGACATCACCATCAAGGCGCGCGACAGCCGCCACGCCCACCTCATCATCGATCGGCTCAAGACCGTCGCCGGCACTCGGATCGTGAACATCTCGGACCGCACCTTTCTCATGCATCTCGGCGGGAAGATCGAGATCAAGAGCAAGGTTCCCATCCGCACGCGCGACGATCTCTCCATGGCGTACACGCCGGGGGTGGCCCGCGTCTGCCTTGCGATCAAGGACGATCCCGGCCGGGCCTTCACGCTCACCATGAAGCAGAACACGGTGGCCGTGGTCACCGACGGCACGGCGGTGCTCGGGCTGGGCGACATCGGCCCCGAGGCCGCCCTGCCGGTCATGGAAGGCAAGGCCATGCTCTTCAAGGAGCTGGCCGGCGTGGACGCCTTCCCTGTCTGCCTCAATACCAAGGAGCCCGACAAGATCGTCGAGACGGTGAAGCTCATCGCTCCGTCATTCGGCGGCATCAACCTCGAGGACATCTCCGCCCCGCGCTGCTTCGAGGTGGAGGAGCGGCTCCGGAAGGAGCTCGACATCCCCGTCTTCCACGACGACCAGCACGGGACCGCCGTGGTGGTGGCGGGGGCACTGCTCAACGCGCTCAAGATCGTGGGGAAAGACATCCGGAAGCTCAAGGTCGTGGTCTCGGGGGTGGGCGCCGCCGGCACGGCGGTGGTCAAGATGCTACTCGCCCTCGGCGCCCGGAACATCGTCGGCGTCGACGAGCACGGGACCCTCTACCGCGGGCGCCCGGTGGGCATGGACTTCATGAAGACCTGGGTGGCGGGCGCCACGAATCCCCAGAACGTCCAGGGCAAGATGTCGGACGCCATCAAGGGCGCCGACGTGTTCATCGGGCTCTCGGTGCCGCGCGTGCTCACCGCGCGCGACGTCAAGAGCATGGCCCGCGAGCGCATCGTCTTCGCCATGGCGAACCCCGTGCCCGAGATCCAGCCGGAAGAGGTCGAGCGCCACGTGCGGGTGATGGCCACGGGCCGCTCGGATTACCCGAATCAGATCAACAATGTCCTCTGCTTCCCCGGCTTGTTCCGTGGGCTTCTCGACTCCCGAGCCCGGCTCGTCAACGACGAGATGAAGGTCGCCGCCGCCCACGCCATCGCCTCCTGCGTCGGCCGGACGGAGCTCGGGCCCGAGTACATCATCCCCAGCGTGTTCAACAAGAAGGTGGCACCCGCCGTCGCGCGCGAGGTCGCCAGGGCGGCGCAGCGGACGGGCGTCGCGCGGCGCCGGCCGCGCACGGACTCCGCGGTGTGGTGGTAGTCGCGGCGTGTCGGCCGACGAGCGTCGGTGGTCGGTGGTGATTGCCGCCTACAACGAGGCGACGCGGTTGCCGCCCTCTCTGAGCGTGGAGCTCCTGCGGCTGGCCCGGCGGCGCTACCGCGTCGTCGAGGTCGCCGTCAACCGGACGGACCGGTCGGGTTCCAAGGTCGGCGGGCTGCGCCACGCGCCGGGCATGTTCCTCGAGGTCGTCGTGGCGCGGTGGCGGCTGGCCGCGCATTCCCGGTCGAGGAGGACTCCGTGATCGCCAGGCGGGCCCAGGAGATCGAGCCGTTCCTCGCCGTCGAGGTATTCCAGCGGGCGCAGGCGATGGAACGCGAGGGCATCGACGTCGTCCATCTCATGTTCGGCGAGCCCGACTTCGAGACGCCGCCGGTGATCCGAGAGGCGGCCGAGAAGGCGCTGAAGGACGGGCGCACCCGGTATGCCCACACCCTGGGCATCCTGCCGCTACGGGAGGCCATCGCCGAGCACTACCACGCCCGCTACGGCGTCACCGTCTCCCCCGACCAGATCCTCGTGACGGCGGGGACGTCGCCGGCGATGCTCCTCCTCTTCACGGCGCTGCTCGATCCCGGCGACCAGGTCATCCTGTCCGACCCTCACTATGCCTGCTACCCGAAGTTCGTGAAGTACGCCGAGGCGGAGCCACTCTACGTGCCGGTCGAGGAGGAGGAGGCGTTCCAGTTCAGGCCGGAGGTGGTGCGGGCCCGGGTCACTCCCCGCACCAAGGCCATCCTGATCAACTCGCCGGCCAACCCGACGGGGACCGTGCTGGGTCCGGACCGGATGGCCGCGCTGGCCGAGTGCGGGCCGTGGATCATCTCCGACGAGATCTACCATGGCCTCACCTACGAGGGCCCCGAGCACAGCATCCTCGAGTTCACGGATCGGGCCTTCGTGCTCAACGGCTTCTCCAAGGCCTTCGCCATGACCGGCTGGCGGATCGGCTACCTCATCGCCCCCCGGGAGTTCATGCCCGCGCTCCAGGCCACCCATGGCAACTTCTTCATCTCGACCAACGAGTTCGTCCAGTGGGCCGCGCTCGCGGCGCTGCGCGAGGCGGGCCCAGACGTCGCCCGTTTCCGGCGAATCTTCGACGAGCGGAGGCGGGCCATGGTGGCCGGCCTCGTGCGGATCGGCCTCGGGGTGGGCGCCCCGCCCACCGGCGCCTTCTACGTGCTCGCCAATGCGCGGCGCTACACCGGCGACTCGCTCGGCTTCGCCTTCGAGGTCCTCGAGCGCGCCCATGTCGGCGTCACGCCCGGCGTGGACTTCGGCCGGAACGCGGAGGGCTATCTGCGCTTCTCCTATGCCGCCTCCCTCGAGCGCATCGAGGAAGGCCTCGAGCGCGTCGGCCGCTTCCTGTCCCGGCGTGCCTCATGAGCGGGCCGGCGGCATGGTGCGCGGGCGGGCGAGTCTGCGCAGCCGGTGGAGACGTCGCTGATGGCTGAGTCGGTCGCGGCCAAGAGGACGCGCGCGCGGAAGATCCTGGAGCGCCTGGACCGCGCCTACCCCGACGCCGCCATCGCGCTTCGCTTCAGCAATCCCCTGGAGCTCCTGGCGGCCACGATCCTCTCGGCCCAGTGCACCGACGAGCGCGTGAACGCAGTGACGGAGACGTTGTTCAAGCAGTACCGAACCGCGAAGGACTACGCCGACACCGAGCCGGCCACGCTCGAGCGCGAGATCCACCCCACGGGGTTCTTCAAGGCCAAGGCGCGCTCGCTGATCGGCATGGGCCGTGCCCTCGTGGAGCGTCACGCCGGCGTCGTGCCGAAGACGGTGGCGGAGCTGACGGCGCTCCCGGGGGTGGGGCGCAAGACGGCCAATGTCGTGCTGGGGAACGCCTTCGGTGTTCCCGCCCTCGCCGTCGACACGCACGTCTTCCGTGTCTCCCAGCGCCTGGGCCTGGCGCGAGCCGACGACCCGGACAAGGTCCACGACCAGCTCTGCGAGGTCATCCCGCGCCCGCGGTGGACGCACGCCACCCATCTGCTCATCGTGCACGGCCGGCGTACCTGTCACGCCCGGAAGCCCGACTGTCCCCGCTGTCCCGTGGAGAGGTTGTGCCCGTGGACGGGGAAGACGAAGGCGACGTCGAGGAAGTAGTTGACGCGCTTCACTTTTTCCTCTAAAATGACCCGTTCCCAATTTTCAGATAGCGGCAGGAAAGGCGGAGCTCGCCCGCCCGCGTTCGGCACGCCGAGATCGTTCGGATCAACGCTGAGGGTGCAGCTCGTGAAGACGGACGGGAGACCATGACAACTGTCATGCCGAAGGATGAGGCGGTGGACCGGAAATGGTTCCTGCTGGACGCCCAGGACCAGGTCCTCGGCCGCCTGGCGACCCGGGTGGCCACGATCCTCAGGGGCAAGCACAAGGTGGTGTTCGCACCCCATCTCGATGTCGGGGACCACGTCGTGGTCATCAATGCCGAGAAGGTGCACCTGACCGGCCGGAAGATGACCGACAAGGTGTACCGCTGGCACACCGGCTACATCGGGGGGCTGCGCGAGGTCAGCGCCGAGCGCATGCTCAGGACGCATCCGGAGCGGGTCATCGAGTGGGCGGTGCAGGGGATGCTGCCGAAGGGGCGTCTGGGGCGCGCGATGTTCAAGAAGCTCAAAGTGTACCGGGGGGCGGAGCATCCCCACGCCGCCCAGAAGCCCGAGCCGCTGCCGACCGGTGGTCGGCGCGGAGAGTGAGGAGCCCTATGGCGGCGGTGACCCAGTACTATGGAACCGGACGGCGCAAGACCTCCGTGGCCCGCGTCTGGCTGAGGCCGGGCGCCGGGAACATCGTGGTGAACCGCCGGTCCTTCGAGGAGTACTTCCCGCGCGAGACGCTGCGGATGGTGATCTGCCAGCCGCTCCAGCTCACGAGCACCATGGGGCAGTTCGACGCCCTGATCAACGTGGGCGGCGGTGGGCCCTCCGGCCAGGCGGGCGCCGTCCGGCACGGCATCGCCCGCGCGCTCCTGCAGTTCGACGACAAGCTGCGCCAGCCGCTCAAGCGGGCGGGGTGCCTGACCCGCGACCCGCGCATGAAGGAGCGGAAGAAGTACGGCCAGCCCGGCGCCCGGTCCAAGTTCCAGTACTCCAAGCGGTAGGCGCACTCCACCGGATGCTCAGAGTCGCGGTCGCGGGGGCGAGCGGGTACATGGGAGCGGAATTGTTGCGCCTGCTCTCGGTGCACCCGAAGCTGCGCGTGACGGCGGTGACCTCGGAGCGGCTCTCCGGCGAGCGGCTGGATCGGGTCTTCCCCCACCTGCGGGGCCTGAGCGATCTCACCTTCCGCGAGCTCGACGGCGAGCGGCTCGCGGAGTCGGCCGACTTCGTCTTCCTCGCGCTGCCCCACATGGAGTCCCAGCGCGTGGTGCCTGGGCTGAGGCGGGTCGGGCGCAAGGCGGTCGACCTCTCGGCTGATTACCGTCTCTCCGACGCCTCGCTCTACGCGGCCTGGTACAAGACCCCCCATGGGGATCCCGACGGACTCAGGGACGCCGTGTACGGGATGCCGGAGCTTCATCGCAAGGCCATCGCCGGCGCCTCGCTCGTGGCCTCGCCGGGCTGCTACCCGATGGGCGCCGTCCTCGCCATCGCGCCCCTGCTCAAGAGCGGCTGGGGATCGACGGCGGGGATCGTCATTGACGGCAAGTCGGGCGTGACGGGCGCCGGCGCGCAGGGGCGCAAGACCGACCCCATGTACCTCTACACCGAGGCCAACGAGAACGTGCAGGCATATGGCCTCGCGAGCCACCGCCACACCCCCGAGATCGAGCAGGAGCTGTCGGCGCTGGCCGGGGGGCCGGTGGTGGTGAGCTTCACGCCCCACCTCGTGCCGCTGAACCGCGGGTTGTTCACGACCGCCTCGGTCCCGCTCACCCGGACGAGAACCACGGGAGAGCTGGTCGGCCTGTACCGTGAGGTCTACGCGGGTGAGCCCTTCGTGCGCGTCCTCGACGAGGGCCAGCGGCCGGCCACGCGCGCGGTCGTCGGCTCCAACTTCTGCGACGTGACGGTGGTCGCCGATTCGCGCGCCGGCCGCGCCGTCTGCGTCTCGGCGCTCGACAACCTGGGCAAGGGCGGTTCGGCCAACGGCGTGCAGAACCTGAACATCATGATGGGGTGGAATGAGCGGACCGGTCTCGAAGCGCCCCCGGTGTATCCGTAGCGCGATGCTGCGCAACCCCGCCGGCCCGGCCCGCTAGCGCGCATGCAGCAGATGCACTGGCTCGAGGGCGGGATCACCACCGTCCCCGGCATCCTCGCCTCTGGCATCGCGGCCGGAATCAAGCCGAGCGGCAAGAAGGACCTGGCCCTCGTCTACTCATCGGCGCCGGCCCGCGCGGCGGCGGTCTTCACCCGGAACCAGATCAAGGGCGCGCCGGTGCTCGTGTCCCAGGAGCATCTGCGCGACGGCCGGGCCCAGGCGATCCTCGCTTCGAGCGGTTGCGCCAATGTGTGCACCGGCGAGCAGGGTCTGAAGGACGCCCGCGAGATGACCCGCATCGTGGGCGAGCTGCTGCGCGTATCACCCCGGCAGGTGCTGATCGCAGCCACCGGCGTCATCGGGCAGCATCTCCCGATGGACAAGGTTCGCGCGGGGCTGCCCCGGCTGGTGAAGGGCCTGTCGCCCCAGGGAGGGCGGCACGCCGCGGAGGCGATCCTCACCACGGACACGGTCCCCAAGGAGGCGGCGGTGCGACTCGAGGTGGCGGGCCGGCCGGTCACCATCGGCGGCATCGCCAAGGGCGTCGGCATGCTGGAGCCGCACCTCGCGACCATGTTCTGCTTCATGGCGACCGACGCCATGGTGGCGGGCGACGCGCTCCACGCGGTGCTGCAGCGGGCGGTGGACCGCTCGTTCAACCGGATCACGGTGGACGGCGACCAGTCCACCAGCGACACGGTGGCGGTGCTGGCCAACGGGCTCGCCGAGAACGCGTCGCTGGAGCGGGGCGGCAAGGGGCTGCGCCAGTTCGCGCGCGGGCTGGAGGCGCTGACCACGCGGCTCGCCAAGCTCCTGGTCGAGGACGGCGAGGGCGCCACCAAGCTCGTCGAGATCCGGCTCCGTGGCGCGCGCACGCGGAGGGAAGCGCTGCTCGCGGCCCGGAGCGTCGCGAACTCGCCGCTGGTCAAGACGGCGCTCAACGGCGGGGATCCCAACTGGGGACGGATCATGATGGCGCTGGGCAAGTCGCCGGCCCGGGTGGTCGGCGAGCGCGTGGCCATCGCGATCGGGGATGAAGCACTGGTCGAGCGGGGCGTCCAGAAGGCGGGGGCCCGGCTGGACCGGATCCGCGAGGTCATGGGACGTCGCGAGTACGCGATCACCATCGACCTCGGGCTGGGCCGTGGTGAGGACTACGTGTGGACGTGCGACCTCTCGGAGGAGTACGTTCGAATCAACGCGAAGTACACGACGTGAACTCGGAGGGGGGCGAAGGCCCCCCTTGCGACCCCCCGGCCGCAGGACGTCGCGGGGCTGGGGCCCCGCCGTCCGAGGCGAGCGATCCGGAGAGCTTGCGCCGGCAAGGCCGGCGCGCGAACGGAGGTTGGTCAGACACGCGGCTCGAGGGGGTGCTGAGGAACCGGAGGATGCTAGGGAACACGCAGGCCTTTTTCAGCAGCCTGCCAACTCGCACGATCCCGAGCTTCGGTCCCCGCCGGACTGACCGGCGGGGGAGCGCGGGGCCCGTTCGGGGCCGCGCCGCTCGGGATCGGAGGCTAACCGAAGGAGACAGACCATGGCGACACTGACGATGAAGGAGCTCCTGGAGGCCGGGGTGCACTTCGGCCACCAGACCAAGCGGTGGAACCCGAAGATGCAGAAGTACATCTTCGGCGAGCGCAACGGCATCTACATCATCGACCTGCAGAAGACGCTGAAGAAGTTCCGCGAGGCCTACGCCTACGTGCGCGACCTGGCCGCGTCGGGCGGCACCTTGCTCTTCGTCGGGACCAAGAAGCAGGCCCAGGAGAGCGTGTTCGAGGAGGCCACCCGCTGCGGCATGTTCTATGTGAATCACCGCTGGCTGGGCGGCACCCTCACCAACTTCGCCACCATCCGCAAGTCCATCGCGCGCCTCAAGAAGCTGGACGAGATGAGCGAGACGGGTGAGTACGAGCGGCTGCCGAAGAAGGAGGTCATCGGCCTCGAGCGGGAGCGCGCGAAACTCGAGAGCGCGCTCGTCGGCATCAAGAACATGGACCGGCTGCCCTCCGCCGTCTTCATCATCGACCCGAAGAAGGAGAATATCGCGGTGGAGGAGGCTCAGCGCCTGGCGATCCCCATCGTGGCCATCGTGGACACCAACTGCGACCCCACCGGGATCGACTACCCGATCCCCGGCAACGACGACGCCATCCGCGCCGTGCGGCTCATCACCTCGCGCATGGCCGACGCGATCCTCGAGGGCGCGGGCACGCTCGCCAAGGAAGAGGCGGAGGCGGAGGAAGCGACGACCGCCGAGGATCTCCCCGTCGTGACCGAGACGGAGATGGCGGAGTCGGCCGGACCCGGGGCCTGACGCGCCCGGGCACCACCAGCATGCTGAACAACTCGCAGGCTGCTGAAAAAGGCCCATCGGCGGAGGTGCGGCGCCCGCGGCCGCACGCTCAACGTACAGAGAGTACGCCTCGCGGGCGGCCCTCGAGCGCCGCCGTGCCGCTGGACCTTTCCGAGCAGCCTGACCGGAGAGCTCATGGCATCGTCCGCTGAGCGGGTGAAGGAGCTCCGGGAGCGTACCGGAGCCGGCGTAATGGATTGCAAGGCGGCGCTGGACGCCGCCCAGGGGGACCTGCAGGGAGCCGTCGAGTTCCTGAGGAAGAAGGGACTGGCCGACGCCGCCAAGAAGCAGCACCGCGAGGCCAGGGATGGCGTCGTCGCCGCCTATATCCATCCCGGCAGCAAGCTCGGGGTGCTGATCGAAGTCAACTGCGAGACCGACTTCGTGGCGCGCACGGAGGATTTCCAGCAGCTCGTGAGGGATCTGGCCATGCAGGTGGCCGGAGTCCCGTCGACAGTCTACGTGTCGCGAGACGAGGTGCCGGGCGAGGTGGTGGAGAAGGAGCGGGAGATCTACCGCCAGCAGATGGCCGATCAGAAGAAGCCGCCGCAGGTCGTCGACAAGATCGTCGAGGGCAAGCTCGAGAAGTTCTACGCCGAGACCTGTCTGCTCGACCAGCCCTTCATCAAGGACTCCTCGGGCAAGACCCGGGTGAAGGACCTGGTGGACCAGGCGACCGCCACCCTGCAGGAGCGCGTGGTCGTCAAGCGGTTCGTCCGTTTCCAGGTGGGCGAAGCGTAGGCGCCGGTCGGAGAAAAGTTCATGCGACGTCATCGAGTTTCGAGCGCCGGCTTTGCCGGTGGGCGCCAGCCCCGCGACCTCCGGCGGCTCGCGGTGCGTCCTCGGGGAAGGCTTCGGACCGTGGGCGAAACCCCTCTCCGAGTCGCCTAGGCGTCGGTCCGGTCATGACCGATCCGGGCGCGCCGGCGGTCTATCGCCGCGTCGTCCTCAAGCTGTCCGGCGAGGCGCTGGCGGGGCGCCAGGGCTATGGCATCGACCCCGAGATCCTCGCCCGCATCGCCGAGGAGATCCACGAGGTCGTGGACCTGCACGTGCAGGTCGCCGTCGTGATCGGCGCCGGGAACATCTACCGCGGCATCGCGGCGAGCGCGGGCGGCATGGACCGCGCCACCGGCGACTACATGGGCATGCTGGCGACGGTCATCAACGCGCTCGCCCTGCAGGACGCCATCGAGAAGGCCGGGGTGCCGACCCGTGTCCTCTCGGCGATCGAGATGCGCGCCGTGGCCGAGCCCTATATCCGCCGCCGCGCCATCCGCCACCTCGAGAAGGGGCGCGTGGTCGTCTTCGCCGCCGGCACCGGCAATCCCTTCTTCACCACCGACACCGCGGGCGCGCTGCGGGCGGTGGAGATCGGCGCCGACGTCATCCTCAAGGCCACCAAGGTTGACGGGATCTACACCGCCGACCCGGACAAGGATCCGAGCGCGGTGAAGCTGCCGCGGGTCGGGTACATCGAGGTGCTCAACCGCGGGCTCGCGGTGATGGACGCCACGGCCATCTCGCTCTGCATGGACAACAAGCTGCCCATCGTCATCTTCGACCTCACCCGGCGCGGCAATATCCGGCGGATCATCACGGGCGAGCCGGTCGGCTCCGTCGTCGGGAGCGATGGCGCTCCGGCCAAGGGGTGATGCCTATGCACGAAGGCGTCGTCAAGGATCTGGAAACGCGGATGCAGGCGGCGGTCGAGCTCCTCGCGCGCGAGTTCTCGGGCGTGCGGACGGGCCGCGCCAACACGGCGCTCCTGGACGGCGTGCGGGTGGAGGCCTACGGCGTGCAGACGCCGATCAACCAGATGGCCTCGCTCTCCGTCCCCGATCCCAAGACGCTGGTCATCCAGCCGTGGGACACGTCGCAGATCCCCGCCATCGAGAAGGCCATCCTGAAGTCGGACCTCGGGCTCACGCCCAGCAACGACGGCAAGGTCATTCGCCTCACCATGCCCACCCTCACCGAGGAGCGCCGGAAGCAACTCGCCAAGACGGTGGGCAAGCTGGCCGAGGAGACGCGCGTGGCCATCCGGAACATCCGCCGCGACGCCAACGACCGGCTCAAGGCGCTCGCCAAGGACAAGAAGGTCTCGCAGGACGACGAGCGGCGCGGTCACGACCAGATCCAGAAGAGCACCGACAAGTTCATCGCCAAGGTGGACGAGCTGACCAAGAAGAAGGAGCAGGAGATCCTGGCCATATAGTAAGATTGATCGCTATGGCGTTGAAGCCGGGATCAGGCGTGACGGTAGCCGAGCTGTCGGCCTTGCCCGAGGACGAGTTGCGAGAATTGATCGTCTCCCGGCCGCTGCCCCGGCACGTGGCGGTGATCATGGACGGCAACGGCCGCTGGGCGACCCAGCGCGGGCTCCCGCGCGTCGCCGGCCACACCGAGGGAGTCACCGCCGTGCGCAACGTCGTCCGGGCCGCCGGCGAGCTGGGGATCGAGTTCCTCACCCTCTACGCGTTCTCCTCGGAGAACTGGAACCGGCCGAGCCACGAGGTCTCGACGCTCATGAGCTTGCTCGAGCGGTCGATCGACCGGGAGCTGCCCGAGCTCATGGCGCGCAACGTGAGGTTCCGGGTGATCGGCCGCTCCAACGGCGTGCCGACGGCCGTGCGCCGGCGGATCGAGCACGTCGTCCTCGCGACGGCGGGGAACACAGGCCTCACGCTCCTCATGGCCTTCAACTACGGCGGCCGCGACGAGCTGATCGACGCGTGCCGGGCGCTCGCCCGCGAGGTGGAGGCCGGGCGGCTCCGGCCGCAGGACATCGACGAGGTGCGGGTGTCGCGGGCTCTCTACACGGAGGGGGTGCCGGATCCCGATCTGCTGATCCGGACGAGCGGCGAGATGCGGGTGTCCAACTTCCTCCTGTGGCAGATCGCCTACACGGAGCTGTGGGTGACGCCCACGCTCTGGCCGGACTTCGGGGCCCGCGAGCTGTACCTGGCCCTCGGTGACTTCCAGCAGCGGGCGCGGCGGTTCGGGCGGGTGTGATGGCGCAAGCTGACGGAGTCCCGCTCGTCAAGCGGGCGCTGAGCACGCTGGTCCTGCTGCCGGTCTTCCTCGCCATCGTGATGGCCGGTCCCGTGTGGCTCTTCGGCGCCACCGTCGTGCTGATCGGCGCCGCCGGGCAGTGGGAGTTCACCGGCATGTTCGAGCGGGCGGGGATCCGGACCCGCCGCGTGATGGGTCTCGTGGGAGGCGTCGTGGTCACGGCGAGCTTCGCGTGGCCGGCGTCCGAGCGCGTCGCCTTCACCGCGGCGCTGCTGACCGTGCTCGCCGCCGCTCTCTGGCGGCCGCGGGGGGAGCGCGTCGCCTGGGAGCCCCTCGCCATCACGGTCTTCGGGATCTGCTACGTGAACTGGCTCCTGGGCCACGGTTTCTGGCTCCGCGACCTCCCGTTCGGGAAGCAGTGGGTGCTGCTGCTCATCTGGGTGACCTGGCTGGGCGAGTCGGCGGCGTATCTCGTGGGCTCGACCGTCGGGCGTCGCCCGCTGGCGCCCGTGATCAGCCCGCAGAAGACCATCGAAGGGGCCGTGGCCCAGTTCTGCGTCTCTGTCGTGGCGGCGGTGGTCGGGCAGGCCTGGTTCTTCGCCGCGCTGCCGCGCGAGCACGCGGTGGCGGTGGGCGTCCTGCTGGGCGTGGTCGGGCAGGTCGGAGACCTGGTCGAATCCGCGCTCAAGCGGAGCGTCGGGACCAAGGACACGGGGCATCTGATTCCCGGGCACGGCGGCATCCTCGATCGGGTCGACAGCCTGCTGTTCAATACCCCCGTGCTCTTCTACTACGTCTCCCACGGAAGGATCCTGACCTCATGAAGCGGCTCACGGTCCTGGGCGTCACCGGCTCCGTGGGCAGACGGGCCCTCGAGCTGGTGGAGCGCTTCCCGGACGAGTTCAGGGTCGAGGGCATGGCGGCGCGCGGCTCCACCCCGGAGCTGATCGTGGAGCTCTGCGCCCGGCACCGCCCCCGCGCCCTCGCGCTGTCCGACCCCGACGCCGTGGATGCCGTGGCCCGCGCCTTGCCGCGCCCGCTCCCGGAGATCCTGAGCGGACCCGCCGGGCTCGTGACGCTGGCCGCGGAGGTGGAGGCGGACATCGTGCTCTCGGCCATCGTGGGCGGGGCGGGACTCCTGCCGACCATGGCGGCGATCCGGTCGGGGAGGACGGTGGCGCTGGCCAACAAGGAGACGCTGGTGATGGCCGGCAGCCTGATGACGGCGGCGGCGCGCGAGCGCAAGGTCCCGCTCCTGCCGGTGGACTCCGAGCACAGCGCCATCTTCCAGTGCCTCCAGGGGCATAACCGGTCGGACGTCCACCGCGTCATGCTCACCGCCTCGGGGGGGCCGTTCCGGACGGTACCGAAGGCGGCGCTGTCCGGGGTGACCGTGGCGGAAGCCCTCCAGCACCCGACGTGGAAGATGGGCGCCAAGATCACCGTCGACTCCGCGACCTTGATGAACAAGGGACTCGAGGTCATCGAGGCCCGGTGGCTCTTCGACCTCCTGCCGGAACAGGTGCAGGTGGTGGTCCACCCGCAGTCCGTCATCCACTCCATGGTGGAGTACGTCGACGGCTCGATCATCGCCCAGCTCGGGGTGGCCGACATGGGGATCCCGATCCTGTACGCGCTCAGTTACCCGAGGCGGCTCCCCTGCGATGGGGCCCGGCTGGACTTCACACAGGTGGGTCCGCTGACATTCGAGGACGCCGACGTCGGCCGCTTCCCCTGCCTGGCGCTCGCCCGCCACGCGCTGCTCGAGGGCGGGTGCGCGCCGGTGATCCTGAACGCGGCCAACGAGGTGGCGGTGGCGGCCTTCCTGGGCGGGAAGATCCGCTTCACCCAGATCCCTGAGCTCATCACCGAGGCGCTCGCACGCGTGCCGAACCGCACGCTCGACAGCATCGAGTCCTGCGTGGACGTGGATGCCCGCACGCGGGCGCTCGTGCGGGGATGGGCGCACAGCGAGCCGCTCGCGGGCGCGGCGGCCCGATGAGGCTGGCAGACCATGGCGGAAGACCTCGTGCGAGGTGATCGACGGTCCGAGCGCCGGCTTTGCCGGCGCAATCGATTCCTGGGGGGAGGTTCCGGAAGGGGGGC
>WNFZ01005461.1_pt1 | contig 21624 bp, 21 predicted proteins | sample 5400081 | NCBI WGS metagenome assembly WNFZ01 (sample SAMN13153365, study PRJNA577476) | soil metagenome | isolation source: 80 cm soil or saprolite under grassland replicate 1 | place: USA:California | collected 2016-06-15
CAGGTGAAGTCCATTCTCCTCAACGGAATGAAGAACTAGAGAATTAAGCAAATACTGGTGAGGGCAGGGTACGACCGAACACGGAATGCTGGATAGCATTCCGTGTTCAGCTTTAATCCCAAGAACCTTGCCAAGATTTCTAGAACCCGTGTAAAAATGGCATGTCACTCTGAGGGAGCGCTTTTTGCGAGCGAAGAGTCTCTGATACTAACTTTGAGATCCTCCCCGGCACCCCGTTCGGGCCGCGAGCCCACGGGGCGAGACGGCCGACCAACTCCCTGACACCTTCCCGTCAGGGACAGGTGCGGGGCAGTGTCGCTCCTCTCACACCGTCCCGAAGCGGTATCCCTTCGGGAGGATGACATTATTGAGATAACTTCTTGTCAACCAGTAGATTGATTCCTGAAAAAACGGAAGATTAGGTAGCCACCTAATAGGATTAACACGGCGGGCCACAAATATTGGGTCAGTCCAGACAATGGTGTTCCAAGCAATGCTCCGAACAGGAGCAGAACTGCTCCAGGAATCAATGCCCAGGAACGCGAACTTCCACCGGGCAAGATCGCGACCAATACAAATGTGAGTCCAAGCCCAAGAAAGAAGCTGCCGCCGGTTTGCATCTCGGTCATGTTGTCGAGCACGGAGACCACTCCAAGCGTGAGCAAAACTCCGGCAGGGATGATCGCCCACCAGCGCTCGGTATTGCTGAAGTACACCCACCAGAAGGCGAGGCTGATTCCGGCAAAAAAAGCGAGTCCGCCGTAGGCATGGAGAGATTCTGGCAAAAACGCGGATAGCGCTAGCCCAAAAAGAGTGAAGGCGGGGAATGCTGCCCACCAATTGTTGCGATCATTCAATAACATGTACAGGAACACCGCGCCGCCCGCTGCAAAGACCAATCCCCAAAAGATTCCGCCGGCGTTCGAGATGATTCCCTGCACTTCGAGCAGCGATAAAAGCCCGCCAATAATCAGCACACCGCCAATGAGTAATCGTGGATCAATTCGTCGCATATACTTTTCCTTTCCGCTATTTTACCGAAACGGCACCCAGCCCTGATTCGATGGTGATCTCTGCGCGGTTTTGGGACGCCTCAAAATTAGAGGATTGATAAATCCCTGAGTCGAGGCGTGGGAAACGGTTTGTATCTACATTGATAGCAGTCACACCTTCTTTGACGCGGATACGTCCCGCGGTCACTTCAGGGACGCGAATGTTGATGGAAGCCGCGCCCGCTTCCACATCCAGAAGAGAGGCGCCGCGCGCAGGCATGATCACATTCGTGCTGCTGGCTCCTGTCTTCAAGGCGAGCCGCGTCACAAGCACATCCGTCAAATCAATATTGAGGGAACTTGCGCCGGATTCCACCGTCAACAACGCTGGCACATCTTGTGGAAGTTGAAATCGCCAGACTCCTTCATTCGGTCCAACAAACGGTACGAATGACGGTCCCGCCTCAATACGAACCTCAAGCTGGTTCCCGTTTAAATAACTCTTTCTGTTCATCCCAACTGCTGACGTGCCGACCAAAGCCTGACCCACCGGTGCTCCCCCACTGATCTCCAGTTGGCCCGCCCCATGTGAGAAATGATATCTCACACTTTGCGCGGCATTCAGTGGAATTGAAAATGTTTCATCCGCCGAACGTTCAGGCTTCCAATAGACTCCCAGAACGATCCATGCGCCCACGGTGATCAGCATCAGCGGCCAGAAATATTTGAAAACGTCAGTAACGTAGCCTTGTGTTTGCAAATAAAGCAACACACCGACCAGGATGAGCACACCACCCCAGAAAATATTATTGCGCCGCATTTTGACCCCTGTTTCGTAAGAAGCCGCGTAAGAGAATATATAAACCCAGAGCGATCAGCAAAATCGCAGGTCCGTTAGGACCAAGGAGGCCGAGTCCGCCGAAGATCGCGCCGAAGACAAGGAACATCACGGCGCTGATGACAATGAGATTCAAGCCGCGCGAGATATTATGGCGTGTAAATTCACCAAGCAAGCCCGTTATGATTAATCCTACGCCAACGAAGCCGGGGATCAATGTCCACATGTAAGACCAGGATGCGAAATTAGCCGTGGCGTTTTGATAGTACAGGATTCCCCCAATTCCCGCCACGATCGCCGCTGGGACAGACATGCCCGGTGTGCCGACGATCAATCCGATCAGAAAGATCAGCAACCCCGCGCCGATGGTCCACATGGGCCAGGTGAAATTTGTATCCAGCCAATGGCGAACTTCCGGTACCTGACGGCTGACCACGAGCCAGGCGCCAATCAGAATCAGTAGAACTCCCAGAAAAAGTGTGGAACGGTTTTGTCGCATTGTACATCTCCTTTTTGTGCGTATCGTCCCACAGACTTGGGCATATGGGCAGGCTCAAATTATCATCTGCGAGACGTTTGAGTTAATGAGTTCAATATCATTATACGAGAAAGTAAGAACACGGTTTCAACACCTTACCCTAAAGGATACCCTTCGCCAACGCTTCTAAACTTTCCATATCATCCAGATCCAGCCATTGCAGCATGATGCGCTGCAAACCAGCCTGTTCCATAGCCTGGAGTTGTTGTTTGATGTCACGCAGACTCCCTGCAATGATTCCGCGTTGTCGCAGTTCTGCCAATGTTCTCCCACGTGAACTCACTTTTTGATTCAAGGTGAGATCATCTTTGCCGAACACGCAACCAGTCATCATGGAACGCTTTACCGACTCTGGTTTCCGACCCGCTTCGATCAACATCTCACTCAGGCGCTGATTCAAGCGAGCAAAATCCTCTGGAAGCAACATGACACAGTTCCACTCGCCCGCATATTGCACAACATAAGTCAACGTTCGCTTGCCGCTGCCGCCAATCAGGATGCGTGGTCCACCGGGGCGCTGTGCTCTCGGCAAAAGGATTGCATCATGCAATTGATAATACTGACCTTCAAATGTCACAGGGTTTTCACTTTGCAAGAGCCGCGTGACAACTTCGAGTCCTTCTTGAAAACGGTCAAAGCGTGCCTGTGGCTCCAATAGATCAAAACCAAAAAGATGATGTTCTCGCTCATTCCAGCCCGCGCCGAGTCCAAGCACCAACCGTCCATTGGAAAGATCATCCACGGCGGAAGCCATTCGTGCGGTATGGACCGGGTGACGGATTGAAAAGGGCGTCACGAGCGGACCAAATTCAATCCGACTAGAGTTGGATGCCAGCCACGTTAAGGATGTCCATAATTCGAGCGATTCAATCTCTGGTGGATTCGCATTCGTGAAATGATCCGACCGGAAAAGCCCGACAAAGCCGGCATCTTCAACTACCTGAGCGATCTTCTGCCAGCGAGACCAGGTCAATCCATTCTGACCTTCGATCATGATTGCGATTTCAAGCATATGTACCTCCTCAAGATAAGCCTGGTAAAGAAAACCACTCCCCTTTTTCTTTTGGATGTGCTGTGGAAACCAGTTTGTGTTTCTCCACCAGACCGTTAATGGTTCGCGTGATTAGTTCTTTTCTCCATCCGAATAATTTCGCGGCGTCCCCTTCTTTGGCTGCGCCGACCGAATTGAAATAGAGCTCCATCAACCTGGATCGATTCTTTGGCATTCATCAGCTTTGCGGCACTTCTCAAATCAATCGTGTGCAGCGGACCTTCCTTAAGCAATGCTTCATAAACTTGTTTCGCAGCCTGCGACAAACGTCCCTCTTCATAAGCAAGCAAATAATCTTCCTCGGGCGATCCGTAATTTTCAGACAGCGCGTAAAAATAAGGGGCGATGTCCAACGAGATCATTGTCGCCTTTTTACGCAAGATCTTGGCATAGTACCAGAGCTTTTTACCCAGGGCATTATCTTTCCAACCCCAGGTGATATGACCGGGATCATCATGCTTATCCGCGACGACTCGATTGCCTGCGACGGCTGTCCACAGGCTGGGTAGATCGATCCCTTTGATGGGCCAGAAGTAAATAAAGCCGCGTGCGTTGATATATTCGAGAGCCGCCTTGGGCGAAGCAACGCGTGGAGATGGCGGAAGACGAAAGGTCCGGACGCGATGCGAGTTTAATTTTTTTAGATCAAGAATGGGCATGAAGCAATTTTATTCCATCTAAGAAAAATTGTCATTGAAACACCGCTTCGACTGCGCTATGCTCCGCTCAGCGCGAATAAGGTTGTATAATCCGCCGTTATGCGTGTCCTATTTATCTTTCTCGATGGTATCGGTTTAGGAGAGAACAATCCTGAAGCCAATCCGTTTGCGCGGGCGAAGATGCCGATATTGAATCAATTATTGGACGGCAGATCACTGCTCAAAGATGCCGCGCCTTTTCATGGAGAACGCGCATCACTATTGGCAGTAGATCCAGCCGTGGGTGTGGATGGTCTTCCGCAATCAGCAACCGGGCAAGCCATCTTGCTAACAGGGAAAAATATTCCTGCGGCATTGGGGTATCACTACGGACCCAAGCCGAATCCTGAGGTCGCCGCGTTTTTGAACGCTGACACTTTGTTTTCAAACTTCATAAAAGCCGGAAAGAAAGCTGCGTTGCTGAATGCATATCCGCCGCGTTATTTTCATGGGATTGACTCAGGAAAGCGTTTATATTCTTCGATTCCATTGGCAGTGACAAATGCTGGCATTCCACTTTTCACACATGAGGCGCTCTTTGAAGGACGCGCCCTCTCGGCAGATTTCACCGGTGATGGATGGCGAACCATGTTGGGATTCGCCGAGGCGCCCATTATGGATGCGGTTCAGGCAGGGCGGAAGCTTGGTACGCTGGCGAAGGAATATGACTTCTCCTTATTCGAATACTGGGCAAGTGACTACGCCGGACACAAACAGCAGATGGACGAAGCGATCCATCTCATGGAAACATTCGATACTATACTGGGCGGGCTTGTAGATGTCTGGGATGATGGCTTGATTCTAGTCACATCCGATCATGGCAACATGGAAGATTTATCCACACGCCGACATACGGATGCAGATGTTCCCGCTTTGGTAATCGGAGAGAAAACCGCGCGCCAAGAATTCACGCGCGACATGAAGGACCTAACTGATATTGCTCCTGCAATTTGGCAGACAGTAATGCGAGATTACGAAGTGCCGCACTGATAAATGGGTCTTCTTGATAATAGATAAGATTAGCGGCAATCTCGCTCTACACAAAACGCACAAAGACTTGGTTGCCCAACAAGCGACCACGTCTGGTAATCCTAATCCCTTCGCCCCTGACCCTTTCTATCAATCCCAATTTCAACAATTCATCGATCTCTTTTCCATATACATCACTCATCGATTGAGCAAATCGTGTTTGGAATTTCTCTTCGCTTACACCCTCTTGTGTGAGACGCAATCCCGTCATCATGAATTCAGACATGTCATCCTGGAGGGATTGTTTGTGCTGATTGACTGTTGCAGGGGATAATGGAAATTCGATATTCGAAATTCGAGATTCGAGATTCGATAATCGATCAATATAAGTTTTGATTCTCAAGACATTGGAATAGCGGTAGCCATTGGCATATCCATGCGCGCCTGCGCCGAAAGCGAGATAAGGATCGCCGCGCCAGTATTGGAGATTATGACGGCATTGAAATGACACTTGCACCGCACGTGATTTGCTTGGCAAATCATGCAGGTGAGAATGAGGAATGCAGAATGATGAATTTGCTAACTCACATTCATCATTCTGCATTTTGCCTTCATCATTTATTCTCGCCCAGTTGCTAATTTCATATTGAACATATCCATTTGCTTCGAGAGTTTCACCCAGCCATTCATAAATTTCCGCGGCGAGGTCGGGGTCAGGCAATGGTAATAATCCCTTTGCTGACCAGCGTCCAAAGGGGGTGCCATGTTCAAGAGTCAACGCATAGGCAGAGATATGTTCCGGGTGCAGATCGAGAATCCGCTTCACAGTCGTCTGCCAGGTTTGGAGAGTCTGCTCGGGCAAACCATAGATTAGATCGAGATTTAGATTATCAAATCCAGCTTTTCGAGCGGAGCTCACTGCTTCGATGACATCAAAGAAATTGTGGACGCGTTCGAGCATCCGCAGTTCCTCTGTGTTCGCCGATTGGACACCATAACTAATGCGGTTGATTCCAATCTTTCGTAATTGAATCAAGTTTTCATAAGAGACTGTGCCAGGATTGGCTTCGATGGTTATTTCGACATCGTCGGTAAGGCGAAAACTATTATGAATAGATCTAAATATCGATTCGAATTGTTCAGGAGAAAGCAGAGAAGGCGTTCCTCCGCCAAAAAAGATGGTGTGAACTTTCCCTTCTCCCTTGTTCTTTTGCCCCTGTAGTTGATTGCCGACGAATTCAACCTCTTTACACAATGCTTCTACATAAGCAGGCATCAGCTCTTCCTGCCCTGCATACGTGTTGAAATCGCAGTAGGCACAGCGATGTGTACAAAAGGGAATGTGAAAATATAAAGAGGTGTCAGGTGTCATGTTTCAGGTGTCAGGCTTATATTTTCTCGTGGTAAACCAATAAGTAAGGCAATGGGACCCAGTATCAGAATCCACATGGCGGTTTGCAGACCAAACTGATCGGCAATGAAGCCGATAAGGAATGGAAATAATTTTGCAAGCGGAGCCATCACCGAGCCAAGCGCCATGCTGCTCGCGCTTTGTCCCGGCAGGCTTGAGTATAACCGTCCCTGCAGGATGGAGTACCAACCCGTATTGAATAGATTTACAGCGATCACAACGATCAACTTGGGAATAAATCCCGGCAGAAGCAGAAAGACAGAAAACGCAAACAATTCCATAAATGCGGTGGTACGCAGAAATTTCATCGTATCTTGTTGGCGATCTATAAAGGGAATGAAGAGAAAATCGGTTACGAGCCCGAGTGCAAGCCAGATTGTCACCGCAACTCCGGCTTGTGTTTCTGTTGCTCGCCCAACGTCTACAAAGTAAAGTGCCAGATAACTGAATAACACGTCACCCATTAGGTCTGAGAATTCGAGCAGGAGCAGCCAGCGCCACACATCGACGCGTTTAAGCGAGTTGAACGCCGCACGGAATCCATCGAATACCACGCGAAAAGATGGAAAAGACGGAGTAGAAACTGAATCACGAGGTAAATATCTTAACGCCCTCAGCAGGCATAGGATTGAGAAAGAGGCGAGCGCAGCGTACGTGCCACGCCATCCCAAACCGAAGTAGGCAAACAATCCGAGAAGCAGAGGTCCAGCGAGAACGCCGAGTGAGCCGGCAAATGTCCAGCGCGCCATGTTCTGTTCGTGACGCGTTGTATCCGAATCCATGAGGTTTGCTTGCGAAAGAGAAACAAAGGCACCGGAGGAAGGAAAGAAGAGAATAAAAGAAAAAAGTAGAAGGGAAAAAGTCTTGGAGAGTGAAGTGAGAGCAAGGGATAATGCAAACAGGATTCCACCAGCAATAATCAATAAGCGGCGTTTCCAGACGTCTCCAAGAATGCCGATAAATGGTTCAATGAAAGCCGCGAGAATACCGGGCAAACTGAGCAGCAAACCAATCTGTGTATAAGTGAGATGGACATCCGTGCGGATTAAAGGTAGTGCTACTTCGCCGACGCCGAAGACGAGCTCGTCCACAAATTCGATCAGGAGATAAATGAAATGCACAGGGTGAGATTATAGCGTGCACCGCAAGGATCCCTTTGAAAAAGGTGACATTTTCATGATGAAAAAAAGCTTATCAAAAGATTGACTTTCTGCTGGGACATAGTATAAATGCCGCAACAGAGTCTATCTGAAGGCGGTTTCGCACGTTACACAAGGCAAACATCTTGCGGATCGTGTTGAAATTCAAAAGTTCGATGTCTTCAGATGGGTTCTTTATATTTTTAAATCCCTGGAGGTGTGAGTGAACGTGACTTTGAAATTGGGAGAGCACTTTATTTTCGATCTCTCCAACTGCAACCATAAGATCCTCATGGATAGCGAGCGGGCATACTCGCTGTTTGCGCAAGCCGTGCGGCAAAGCGGCTTGACGGTTGTGGACGAGGGCTTTTACAAGTTTAGTCCTCACGGCTTTACTTGCTTTTTGCTTCTCGCAGAGTCGCATGCAAGTTTGCATGCCTGGCCCGAGTACGATTATTGTGCGATTGACCTATTCACCTGCGCGATCGGCAAAGATATGATGCCGTTGATTCAGCGCATCAAAGAAATGCTGGGTGCCGATAATTTTATACTTCGCAAAATCGACCGTGATGCCGAAGTGGAACGAATCCCATTCACAGTACAGGGTCTATCCTAAAGGATTGCTACGCTTATGAGCATTTGGTTTACGGAGGAATTGCATCCTTACTATCGCAAGGGCGTGCGTGTGAAGCGCGTCCTTGCAGATGAACAGACACAATACCAGCACCTGCAATTTGTCGAAACAGAGTTCTTCGGCAAGACGATGATTCTGGATGGCATTATTCAGTTGACCGAACGCGACAACATGGGCTACCACGAGATGATCGTTCATGTGCCGATGCTGGCGGTGGGACAACCGAAACGCGTGTTGATCGTCGGCGGCGGCGACGGCGGTTCGTTGCAACAAGTATTGCGTTATCCATCCGTAGAGGAAGCGGTCGTCTGTGAATTGGATCAGCGGGTCGTAGACCTTTCACGGGAATACTTCGCCGCTTCTTTCGGGGATCCTTGGGTGAACCCGCGCACCAAATTATTTGTGCGCGACGCCTTTGGCTATCTCGAAGAAAACCCTGGTCAATTCGATGTCATTATCTCCGATACGACAGATCCCATCGGCATGGCGGAGAGACTCTTCTCGGACGAGTTCTACAAGCTGATGGTGGGCGCGCTCGTCCCGGGCGGTGCCGCAGCGACGCAATGTGAGCAGCCTTTCTTCGATACTGCGCTTATCAAAGAGATTTACAAATCTGCCAAAGAACTGACAAAAAATCCTGCGTATTATTATGCTAATATTCCCACCTACCCCGGCGGTGGAATTGGTTTTATGTATGTCTCCGATACGCCATGGGAAAACGGATTGAAGACTCCTTTTCCACCGGGAGTGAATAATTACATCAACCCTGAAATCCATAGGGCGGCATTTGCACTGCCGGAATTTTTCAGAAGAGAATTGTACGGTTAACCTGTAGAGGCGGAGCAGTGCTCCGCCCCTAGGTTTTGTGTTTCTCATGCGTAAGAAAGCCATTTCCATCTTCCTCTAGAATTACAAGGAGAGCGAATGGACGCGATTAAAGGTTTACATCATGTCACTGCAATTGCAAGTGACCCGCAACAAAATGTCGATTTTTACCGGAATGTACTTGGGCAAAGACTTGTAAAGCGAACGGTGAACTTTGACTCCCCCGATACCTATCATTTTTATTTCGCCGATGAAATTGGCAATCCCGGCAGTGTGCTGACATTTTTCGCCTGGCCCACTATGCGTAGCGGCATACGCGGCAACGGGGAAGCAAATGCAATTGCTTACAATGTACCTGTTGGGTCGTTATCTTTCTGGCAAGAGCGACTCGAGCGGAACGGCATAACATCACAACCGATGGAAAAGCATTTTGGCGAGAATGTGCTTGCGTTCGAAGATCCCGATGGCATGCGCGTGGAATTGGTAGAGACCGAGAATTTGCCCAAGATCCAATTTTGGAAGGAAGGACCAATCCCACAGGCATATATGCTGCATGGTTTTCACAGCGTCACTTTATGGCTGGAGGAGGTGCAATCCACCGCGGAGTTGCTGACGGATCAGATGGGCTATCGCCCGCTGGCACAGGAAGAGAATCGCCATCGGTTTGTTGCTGACTCAAACGTCCTAGGTCATTTCATTGACCTTGTCGAAGGTCCCGAAAAACCACGAGGCAGATTAGGCGTTGGATCTGTCCATCATATTGCTTTTCGTGCTCCTAACGATGAAGAACAGTTGAAATATCAAGCGCTCATTCGCCATGCAGGCTTCAACGTCACAGAAGTGCTCGACCGGAGTTACTTCCACTCCATTTATTTCCGCGAACATGGTGGTGTATTGTTTGAGATCGCCACGGATACACCTGGTTTCGCCACTGATGAACCTGTCAATTCGTTGGGGGAACACCTCAAACTGCCCGAGTGGTTGGAGATCAACCGTGCTGAAATCGAAAAGAGTCTGCTTCCCATTGAATTGAAATCCATTGAAAAAGTTAAATGATTTTTTATATATAGAGGCGACCCACCCATGATATCCATCATTCTGTCTTGGAAGTAAATAATATTGCAGTGGACGATCAAAGTACATTTGTGGCTTTGGCTGGCTGCGCAGAGCAAGTCCCTTTCCACTGTAGGAAGTCATGTAACGTGAAATTTTCACCGAATAAATTGTTTTAATCTCCCCATCATCAAATTCTTCCATGACGTGCATTGAGGAGGCGTTGTTGAAACAGGGATGTGTCAATGAAAAAACAAATATTCCATGAGGTTTGAGGAGTTTGGGCAAAGTTCTAAAAAGTGTTTCAATGTTCGCCATATCGAAGAGCGCCATGTTGGAGAGGGCAGAATCGTAGGATTCTTGACCGAGGGAAAGAAGTTGTTGCTCGTTTGTGGCATCGACTACGTGATAGGAGATTAGAGACTGGAGACCGGTAGAGCGGGCTTTGGCTTTTTCAATCAGATTTGAGGAAAAATCGAATGCGGTCACTTCGGCGCCAAGGGCTGCCAGGCGCCGGGAGGTCAACCCGTTGCCACAGGCAATGTCGAGGATATGCTGACCAGGTTTGATACTTAAAAGAGAGGCGAGTGATGGCCAGCAAAGGAGGTTGAAGAAATCGTTACCTTCGTCGCCCATGCGCACATCCCAGATTTCTGCATTGGCTTCCCAGGCATCACGAGAAAATTGATTTGGATCTGCAGTTGTCATATGCTATCCTTATAGAGGTACGCAAACAATAGCACGGTTTTACCATAAAAAAGAAACTAACTCTCAAGTAAAATAACGGGGATTATAAAGGTGCTGCATGGCTAAATTATTCGTGTCGTATTCCAGAAAAGATTCCGTTGCCGCTCGAAAACTCATCGAGTCCTTCAAATCTATGGGAGAGGAAGTGTGGGTGGATTGGGAATCGATTCCCCCGGCTGTGGACTGGCTGGAACAGATCTTCCGTGGCATCGAGGAAGCGGATGCGTTCATCTTCATGGTCAGCCCGGATTCGATCATCTCCGAAGTCTGCAAGGTGGAGCTTGGACGCGCCGTTCAAAACAACAAGCGCATTATCCCGATCGTTTTGCGAGATGTGAAACCACAGGATACTATCGAAAATATCCGCAAGCTCAATTGGACATTCATTCGCGAGACCGATAATTTGGATGAGGGGCTGGCAAAGGTCAAGACCGCCATCGAACTCGATCTGGATTGGCTCGAAGAACACAACCGACTGCAGGTCCGCGCCCTGGAGTGGCACCGCAAAAAGGATGTAAGTCTGCTGTTGCGCGGCAGGGATCTTCGCAACGCTGTTCAAATGGTCGAGACGTATACGTCTAAAGATCCTATTCCCACCGAACTTCAACGGAAATATATTGAATTCAGCAGACGGACAGAACGCAATCGGACCATCGCCTGGATCGCAACAGCCATTGCATTAGTTGCTCTGGCGATCTTATCCTACACGGCTATAAAAGAATCGAAAATAGCACAAGCCAATGAAGCGGTTGCAGTGGAGCAACGAGAAGAGGCACTCAAACAAAAAAAACTGGCAGAGGATTATGCTGCGCTTGCCGAGACGAATCGACAGAAAGCAGTACAAAATGCACAGGATGCACTTAAGCAAAAAGCGATTGCAGAAAAAAATGCAGTGCTTGCCGAAGCACAGCGCTCCGCTGCCAGAGCGCAAATCTATCAAACCCGAACCGGAAGCTTATATACAAGTACTCTGCTTGCCCTGGATTCGTGGGAGAAATCACCGTCGGATGAAGCCGAGCAAATTCTTAGGAAGAATATCAGCCTGCTTCCATTTCCTGTCGTGCAAGCTCATCAGAATGGAAGCATCACCGCTTTAGAGATGAGTCCTGATGGAACCAGCTTTCTCACTGCCAGCAATGACGGAAACACTTGCGTGAGAAATCTCAAAGATGGCAAAGACATATTTTGCGTGCAAAGCTCCAAACCTGTGAATGAGGCGATCTTCGTCCAGGGCGGCAAATCGATTGCCACTGCCGACGATGCCGGGCATGTCCAAATTCTGAGCGCACAGGATGGCAGCCTCGTGCGTGAGATCGATGCCGGTTCCTCTGTGCGAATTTTGGATGTCGGTCCGAACGGAAACGATCTTGCCATTGCCCGCGCAAATGGGAACATCACAATTATCAACATCGCCAATCTAAAAGATAAAGGATATAACATCCAGATCGCAGGCACATTGACTGCCGCCGATCTCAGTCCGAACGGTCGTTGGTTTGCTGCAGGATCTGCGACCGGTACGGTAACCGTCTGGAACTTGAACAGCACAACAATATACTCCGCGGGGCGTCACAAAGGCGCGGTGCTTGCGATTCAGTTCAGCCCCAACAGCCGCTTTGTGATTTCAGGTGGCGCTGATAATTATGCAGTTGGCCTTGATACACAGACCGGTCAAGAGGTCTTCCGCTTGCTTCATGCGGATTCGGTTGAGAAGATTGACTTTGCGCCCGCCGGTTCCTGGTTCGCCACAGCTTCTGATGACGGACGTGCCAGAGCCTGGAGTATGAGCACCGCCCAGGAAGATCTCGTCATGTCGCAAGACAGTGCCATCATTGATGTTCAAATCAGCTCTGATGCGAAATGGATCACAACGACAGGCGATGACAATACGATCCGTGTTTGGAGCGCGTACACCGGTGTAGAGGTGTTCCAAATTCCGCTTGAGGCTGCTGGCGTTGCGCTCGCCTTCAGCAATGATAATGACAGGCTTGTCTCTGGAGATGGAAACGGGAATATCGGCATCTGGGATATTTCAGGGATGACCGCGCCGACAAATTACATCCGATTCTCGGCGCTGACTCAGACTTCAAAGTTCACAACTTCAGGGAATACACTCGTCGCAGCAGACACTAATAGAGTCTGGTTGCTGGACCCTCGAGAATTATCCAGCCCTCAATCGCGCCTGCCAAGCAATTCAGAGTTTGAATTCAAAAATAACATTTCCAATCTCGTCGTTAGCCCGGATGCACAATGGATTGGTGTTTCCACATCCGCAAATGAATATATTATCTTTAACTTGAAAACTCGCATTCCTATCCGAGTGAATCCTTCTGGTACTGCCAACGCACTTGCCTTTTCTGCAGACAGTTCACGATTTATCACCGGCACCACAGATGGCGTGATCCAAACCTGGGCTGTAAAAACGGGTAAACAGATCAGTTCCTTCCCGGAGGGTGATCCCATCTTATCCATTGCCACAGGACCAAAAAGCATCGCTGTAGGCTCAGAAGATAAAATTATTATTCTCGATACGAACGCCGAACAAAAGATCACAGAATGGAATGCACCCGGTAAGAATCAATATGTGGCGTTCAACTCGGATGGTTCTCTGCTTGCTTCTGCCATTCCATCGGGGCAAATTGAAATCTGGCAGCAGGCAGATGGAAATTATGAGTTGCAGAAAACAGTAACGAGAGAACAACCCTACTCACTTGCATTTGCTCCTCAAAGCAATTTGTTGGCAGTTGGAACAACCACGAATGCATATCTCATCGACGCCAGCGGCGAAGAAGTGGGACGTATTCCTCATAATGGTATTGTCTACAGCGTATCGTTTTCGCCGGACGGGAAAACTCTGGCGACTGCATCGCTCAAAGCCATACAACTTTGGGATATTTCCAGGTTACAACCAACCAAAACGGAGACCATCGTCCAGGCGGCTTGTTCGCGACTGATCAATAACTTCAGCATATCGGAGTGGCAGGTCTTGTTTGGGAAAGATTTGCCCTACGTGGAACTGTGCCAAGGGTTGCCAATTCCTGATTAACTGCAAGATCACATTTGAGTTGCAAATCAAGTAGTTGTTGACTTATAAAATTATTCCATCCGGTGTTTCGATGCCAGAATTTTCGAATTCGATGGATTTCGCCACAGTGCGGATCCATTCGTAATACAAACTCTTCGCGCTGAGGATGATTCCACCTGCGCCGCGTATTCGATTCAAACCGATTCGATGCGCCTCGCTTGGAGAACCGGTCGCATCTGCAACCACCGCGACTCGATAACCCAAATCGATTAATCCCAAGGCTGAATGTGTGATGCACACGTCTGTCTCATAACCGATCAGTACAGCGGTTTTGCGTTTGGTTTTTTGAACGGCTTCCAAAATATCAGATTGCGCCGCAAGGCCAAAGGTCAGCTTGTTGAAAACTTGGGTAGTTGGCAGTAGGATTTGCGCCACTTCCTCACAGATATTTCCCGTATGAGAAATATCCTCCGCGGTGACTACGAGTGGAACCTTCAACCAATTGGCCACTTTGATCACCCAACACATTCTCTGTAGAAGCGGATTGTTCTCTGTTTTATTCTCTTTCTTTACAAACGAAGGCTGGATATCAATGGCTATGAGCAGGGAGTCGTGTACTTTGAGAAGTAAGTTGTTCATTGTTTCTCTTTCTGAGGTCAAAAACAAACTTCCGAAGTCTTTGAGACTTCGGAAGTTTACTTTTCTACACCAACATCCGCACCGGATTTTCCAGGAACTCTGCCAGCTTTTGCATAAAGCGAGCCGCCTCTGCCCCATCGCTGACGCGGTGGTCCACGGAGATGGTGGCTTTCATGCGCCAACCAGGTTTGACTTGACCGTTCTCTACTACAGGAACTTCACGCGCCGAGCCAACCGCAATAATGCCCGCTTCGGGTGGATTGATGATGGCGGCAAAGTTTTCGACATCATACATTCCCATGTTTGAAATGGAGAATGTTGAACCTTCGATGTCATCAGGTCGCACTTTGCCTTCACGCGCACCGGCGACCATGCGTTTTACATCTGCAGAGATCTGTCGCAGCGGGAGCTGATCAGTGTTGCGGTTGACAACTGTCAACAAGCCACCTTCCACCGCTACTGCCACGCCGATATTGATCGATCCATGTCGGATGGCTTTATCCCCGGCAAACGAGGAATTGAGATTCGGGAAATCACGCAAGGTCAATGCGACGGCTTTGATAATGAAATCGTTGACCGATAACTTTTCGTTATCAGACAAATATTCATTGGCTTGCTTGCGCATTGCCATGAGGGCATCCATTTTGTATTCATGGGTGACATAGAAATGCGGGACAGTGGTTGTAGATTCCACCATGCGGCGCGCGATCGCTTGGCGCAATCTCGTGAGAGGAATAGTTTCATCGCCTGGTGCTGGGACGACAGTGGACGGACCACTGACCAGCGGTCTACGGTCTACGGTCTGCAGTCCGCCAGCAAGCGCGGCTTCCACATCCTTACGAACCACGCGTCCACCCGGACCAGTGCCTTGGAGGTGCGAGAGATCAATCTTCTTGTCGCGAGCAATCTTTTTCGCCAGAGGGCTCGCTTTGACAGGACCAGACTCGACAGGAGTTACCGCTTGCGCCAGGGGCGCGGGTGTAGTTGTCGGCGGAGGCTGAGTCGCAACATCCGGCATTGCACGTTCAACGTTTGACGTCTTAGGTGCTTCCGCTTTCTTCTCTTCTGTCTTCTGCGTACTGCCTATGGAAGACTGCTCACTGACTTTCTCCCCTTCCGCGCCCACAACAGCAATCGGCGCGTTGACCGGAACAACAGTGCCCTGATCCACAATGTGTTGCAAGACAACGCCGCTCGCAGATGATTCCACCTCGACGGTGGCTTTGTCAGTTTCGATCTCAGCGAGCACATCGCCTTTGTTGATATTTTCGCCCACTTGCTTCACCCAGCGGACGAGAGTGCCCTCCGCCATGTCGAAGCCAAGTTTGGGCATATTGATTGTCTCAGCCATTACTTCAAAACCTCCTTCACCGCCGCGACGATGTCGGGCACTTGCGGGAGTGCAGCTTGTTCGAGAGTGCGGTTATACGGAAGTGGTACTTCTTTTTGTGCGACTCGCAGGATCGGCGCGTCGATGTAATCAAACGCTTGTTCATATATGCGACTGACGACTTCAGAACCAACACCATAAGATCTCCAGCCTTCTTCGACGACGATGGCACGATTCGTTTTCTTGAACGATTCGAGAACCGGATCCATATCGAGGGGGCGCAATGTGCGTAGATCAACAATTTCTGCTTCGATGCCTTCTCCAGAAAGTTCTTCAGCCGCTTTCATGGAAAGCTCGAGTCCTTTGCAGTACGTGACGATGGTGACATCCTTGCCTTCACGCTGCACTTTGGATTTTCCAATCGGGATCGTATACTCACCATCCGGCACATCCCCGCGGACCTGATACATTGTCGCGTGTTCGATGAACAAGACCGGATCATCCAGGCGAATTGCTGTCTTCAGCAACCCTTTGGCATCTTCTGGCGTACCGGGCGAGACGACTTTCAAACCGGGAAAGTGAGCAAAGATCGCATCCGGAGTCTGTGAGTGAGTTGCGCCAAGCTGACGTCCGCCGCCGCCCACGGCGCGAATCACCAGCGGGACTTTGAATTGTCCGCCAAACATGTAATGAAGTTTGGGCGCCTGGTTAACAACATAATCCATCGCAGAGAAGGCGAAGTTGATCGTCATCAATTCCGCAATGGGACGCGTTCCCACCATTGCGGCGCCAATCGCCGCGCCGACGATTGCATTTTCGGCAATCGGTGTATCCTTCACGCGGTCGGGACCATATTTGTCATAAAAACCTTTGGTTACTGCGTACGTCCCGCCCCACAAGCCGACCTCTTCGCCCATGATAAAAACGGCAGGGTCGCGATCCATTTCTTCCATCAGTGCCTGCGAGATTGCCTCGCGCATTGTAATTTTTGCCATAAGTTCCTCGTGATTCAGAGAGCAGTGAATAGATGATTAGAAAGTAGTCGCAGCTTGGTGACTGATCTCTATTCTCTCCTCTCTGTTTCTCTATTCTTCCACATAAACATTCTTGAACAAATCTTCCATCGTCGGTTCGGGAGAAGATTCGGCGAATTGGACCGCCTCGTTAACTTCCTGTTCCACACTTGCATCCAGGTCATCCAATGCTTTTGCGCTGGCAGTCTTATGCTCGGTCAAATATTTGCGGAAGATTCCGATCGGGTCGCTTTCCTGCCACTTCTTCACTTCTTCCGCTTTGCGGTAGCGCTCGGGATCTCCCATCGAGTGACCGCGATAACGATAAGTTGTCACTTCCAATAGATAGGGCTGGCTTTGGGTGCGAACATATTCAATCGCTTCCTTCGCCGCATCATAGACCTTCATCACATCCATGCCATCCACGCGGCTGTTCTTCATGGCATAGCCTTCCGCCTTCTGACGGATCTCAGAGACAGCAGAAGCGCGTTCGACTGAAGTGCCCATGCCATAGATGTTGTTTTCACAAACCCACAGCACACGCAGTCCCCAGGTTTTTGCTAAATTGAGTGCTTCATGAAAATAACCGATGTTGGTGGCACCGTCGCCGAACATGCAGATGGTCACGTTATCGTTCTTTTCATACTGATCGCCAAGTGCCAGCCCTGCGGCTATCGGCAAGTGCCCACCCACGATGGCATGTCCACCCCAGAAGTTCTTCTCGGTGCTTGCCATATGCATCGAACCGCCTTTGCCATGGGATATGCCTGTGGCTTTGCCTAGCAATTCAGCCATGACTTCTTCGGCGGAGATGCCACAATTGATGGCAACACCATGGTCACGATAGGCGGTGATCACACGATCACGAGGTTCACGAGCGGCGATCAAGCCGGTGGATACGGCTTCCTGTCCGATGTACAGGTGCATAAAACCGCCAATCTTACCCGCCTGATACAGTTCCGCGCCGCGCTCCTCCACGCGACGAATCAATACCATTTGATGGTACAGGTCTAATAGTTGTTCCTTCTTCATCTCTACTCCCAAAAAATATAATAGCTTGATACAGGCAAAATAACACCGGGGAAACCCCGGCGATATGCTTACGTCTCTCCGTAAAAAATTATATCAGAGATTTTCCATCCACTTTTCCATCCAAGGTTATAGGGTTTCAAAGACCAAGTACAGACCTGCCTCGATCATGGCAATTCGGTTTACCGTGGTTGCTTTTGCTTTAGTGCGATTTCATATGAGCGCTTCAACAGGTCAATCGCCCGTTGTACATCTGCCTGGTCGCGTAAATAAAAACTGACCCAGCCTGTCTCGGGCAAAATATGATGGGGCTCAGCAAGCCTGGCATCCACAATCTCATCACGTACTTTTTTCGGGAAGGGAATATCTACAAGTGCATCGCCATGGATATGACCAAGTTCACGCGTGCCGAGACGATATTCCACACCACCGAAGCGATGCGGCGCCGTGGAAACGCCGTCCCAAGAGGACAAAGCTTGCGTAATTATTTTCTGTGCGCCGGAAACAGGCATAGATTCACCTATAGAAAGGATAGGCTAAAAAGCCTGTTCCTTACGGCGTTACTTCCAAACTGCTTTCGGGTTATCACTCCAAAGTACTTATTGGTAAGGAGCACCCATGAAACGAATTCACATCTTGCTGACGGTACAATCTCTTATCGGAATTCTAGTTTCCCTAAACAGACTTGGCAGCTGGACTCTCGGGTATGTGTTACCCAATCAATTCCTGCGCTGGGTGGATCTGAACAATATCCTGCTGTCGCTAATCAGCATGATCGCCCTATATCTTCTGAAGAAAGCAATTGAAGATAATTCGCTCGCTGGTGAGAATCGCGCCCAGGTTGCATGGAATCTGGTTTTCATTGTCGGCTTATATCTCACCGCAGCAAGTTATGGCAACCATGAAGTGACAAATTATATGCACGCACGATTTTGCACAACCGAAACAACCAGCGATCTTTGCCGAATCGTGATTTTTAACGATGATGAGTTTAGCCACCGGATATTCTTTACCGGTTTTGTGATGGTAAACGTTGCTATTTTGTTTTTACAGAACATTTTTCCTTATCGAGAAAAAATCACAAACGGTGATATTGCTGTGCTTTCCCTTAATGCTTTGTTCCTAGGCGCGGCCGTACTTGCGAATCTCGGTTTTGAGGAAATCGGTCTTGATCTATATGTAGTGGCATTGCTCGCCATCATTTCAGCGTATCTATTATGGAGGCGTGGCAGGCAACCAATATTTATTTACTACACCGTTGCTTATTGGCTTGGATTGATCAGCGCACTGATCGCACAATCTTTTAGGTAAAATAAAAAAGCCGAGTTCATCTCGGCATTTTCTGAATTGATTATGCACTAGGCTTTTTTGCCTTCCATATCAAAGCCCGGGATGCGTGTTGTCCGTTCGAGCCAGCGCAGGAAGGCATCCAGAATGTAAACTGCGGCAAGATAGATCACAGCAACAGCAAGATAGGAACCGATCGGGTCATAAGTTTTCGCAGCAATCGATTTGGCTTTCGCCATCAGTTCAGGAACAGCGATCAGAAATACAACTGCGGTAGACTTCAACAACGATACTGGTTCATTTGACCACGCTGGGATCGCTAGCCTCAGTGCCTGCGGCAAGATCACATACCAGATCGTTTTCCATTTCGACATGCCGATGGAACGTCCCGCCATCATTTGGTTATCACCGATCGCAAGGATGGAGCCGCGTAGATATTCTGCCTGGTAAGCGCCACTGTTTAAGCCCAATGCCAGGAATGCAGAGAGTTCGCGTGAAAGTGTAATTCCCAGTCCCGGTAACCCATAATAGATCAGGAATAATTGAACAAGCAATGGCGTTCCACGGAATAATTCAATATAAGCGATGGCAAGTCCGCGCCAGAATTTGCTGCCGTATGTGCGTGCCAGCGTAGCAAGCATACCAAGCACAAAGCCAGCACTTAAGCCTTCGACAGTGAGCAAGAGAGTAATGCCCGCACCCTTCAACAGGTCAGGCAAAAAGCGGATGAAGAATGAGTAGAAATTGCTCATGCTTTCTCAGCCTTTTCTTTCTCTTTCTTGCCATAAAGTTCTGTGATCTTCCACAGGAATTCGCGAGTGCGATCATGCTTGGGATGATAGAACAGATCGTCAGGCGTTCCTTCTTCGACGACGCTTCCCTTTTCCATGAAAATGATGCGGTCGGCGACCTCGCGGGCAAATCCCATCTCATGCGTGACAACGATCATTGTCATGTGATCGCGTGCCAGCTGTGCCATTACGCCGAGTACTTCACCGATCAATTCGGGATCAAGCGCCGATGTTGGCTCATCGAACAACATCACTCGCGGGTCCATCGCCAATGCACGCGCAATTGCTACGCGCTGCTGCTGTCCGCCTGAAAGCTGACCCGGATAATGGTGAGCGCGATCAGCAAGGCCAACCCGATTCAGTTCATTCATTGCTTTCTCGCGCGCTTTATCTTTCGACATCTTCTTGACCTTTGTCAAACCGATTATCACATTGTCGAGCGCGGTGAGGTGATTGAAGAGCAAGAAGTTTTGAAAAACCATGCCGATGTGCTGGCGGACTTCATCTTCGTTATACCCTTTGGCAGTGATCTCTTTACCATCTAGAAAGACCTGTCCGCCATTGTGAGAGGTTAGCAAGTTGATACAACGCAGCAAGGTACTTTTGCCGGTCCCGCTCGGACCGATGATCACGACTGTCTCACCCTCATTGACCTTGAGATTGATATCTTTGAAGATAGTGTTCTGACCATAGATCTTCGTCAGGTTGCGAGTCTCTAAAATGGGATTCGTCATCAAATTCTCCAGATAACCTTGCGAAGGTTCGAAACCTTCGCAAGGTTGGCATTTATGGATGTGTTGGTAATTTCGTGCGCTCAGATAAATAGTCGAGTCCGCGGTTGACGGCGAAGACTAAAACAAAATAGATGAGAGCCGCTGTCCCATAGGCGACGAACGGTTGTTGCGTCGTCGCGGAAAGCTGTTGGGCGCGCCGCAAAATCTCAGGGACACCTAACGCATACACCAGAGAGGAATCCTTCAGAACAATGGATGCCTCGTTCGACCACGGGGGAATCGCGATCCGCAACGCCTGTGGCAAAACGATGAATTGAATCGCCTGCAAGCGACTCATCCCCACGGCACGCGCCGCTGTCATTTGTCCGCCACCGACAGCTAAGAAAGCGCCGCGCAAAATTTCCATTTGATAGGCGCTGCTCACAATGCCGAGAGAAATTGATCCTGCCCAGAACGGCGAGAGATTGATCGAACCAGAAAGAATGAAATATAGAATAAAGAGCAAAACAATCGGAGGTACACCACGCATTAAAAGACTATAGGCTGTAGCGACGCGATTCATGACCTTTCCCCCGTATGTGTGGACGAGCGCCATGAGCAAGCCAATCAACAAACCAAATGGCAACGCGACCAATGTCACCGCGATGGTGATAGCGGTCCCCTGGACAATGTAGGAAAAGATGTTGCTTAACATAAAATACGTAGGGACGGATCGCGATCCGCCCCTACAAATTTTTTATTGTGCGGCGAAATATTTTACAGCAAGCTTATCAATGAAGCCTTCATCCTGTAATTGCTTGATGATGTCATTGATCGCTTTCTGGAGTTCCTTATCATCCTGCGGAATGACGAGGTTCATTGGTCCGCTGGAGAGCACGCCATGA
>WNFZ01004466.1_pt1 | contig 21616 bp, 22 predicted proteins | sample 5400081 | NCBI WGS metagenome assembly WNFZ01 (sample SAMN13153365, study PRJNA577476) | soil metagenome | isolation source: 80 cm soil or saprolite under grassland replicate 1 | place: USA:California | collected 2016-06-15
GAAAGTAGAACCTCACCTCAAGTCTACAGACATTAGCTCTGATATTTATGTGCAAGTTTGGGGATTGGACGGGGAATTGCAATCGAGTTTTGGAGCGCTTGAAAATTTCATTGATAAGCCTTTCGACCCCTACGCGCTGCACTCTGATCAGCCTATTTATCGAGATACGAATGCGGATGAATTACATATCCGTGTACTCAGCATTCCTTTGCAACGACGCGGCCATATCATCGCGATTCTACAAGTGGCTTCCAGCCTTGAGGTTGTGGATACTGCTCGCAAGAACCTAACCGACGTTCTTTCGATCATTTGGCTGGTTGCCGTTCTGTTCTCTGGCATTGTCGTCTGGTTTACACTGGGCCAAACGCTGAAGCCGCTTGGCGCGATCACTGAAACGGTCGAACAGATCAACCGCGCAGACGATCTCTCGCGGCGCATTCCTTACCAGGGTCCAGAAAACGATGAAATTGGAAATTTGGTCAGTTCATTCAATCAGACATTGGAGAGACTTGAAGCGCTTTTTACTTCGCAGCAACGCCTCCTTGCGGATGTCAGCCATGAGTTGCGAACTCCACTTACCGTGATCAAGGGAAATGCAGATCTGATGCGCCGCATGAAGCGCCTTGATGAAGAGTCATTGACGAGCATCGATCAGGAGGCGGGGCGGCTGACGCGCCTGGTTGGGGGACTCTTGTTGCTGGCACAGGCTGAATCCGGTAAGCTGGCGCTCAATATGAAACGCGTTGAATTAGATCTTCTTCTTACTGAAGTTTTTCAGGAAATGAGCATTCTGGCAGGGAGCAAGGTTCACCTGCGACTTAATGAGATTGATCAAGCGTATGTAAACGGGGACCGTGATCGACTCAAACAGGTATTCATCAACCTTGTCGCGAACGCAATTCAATATACGCCTCAAGGTGGGGAAGTTTTCCTAAGCCTTGAGAGGATCGGTGAACAAGCGCGCATCATTTGTCGAGACACAGGACCTGGCATCCCCGCTGAGGATTTGCCTCATATCTTCGAGCGTTTCTACCGCGCTGAAAAATCACGCACACGTAGAGAGATCACAGGCTTTGGCTTGGGCCTCTCTATCGCCAATTGGATTGTGGAACGTCACGGGGGAAGGATCGAGGTCAACTCACAAGAGGGCAAAGGGACAACTTTTGCGATATGGCTACCTCTCTACAGCAATAACAAGTGAATTTGCTGCACACTTGCTGGAAACCTTCGCAAGGCTCTTGTTAAGGAATTCCGAGTCTTTGTGCGGCTTGCCTGCAAAGACTGACCCCGTACTTTTGATACCACTCAGTTAGCATGGCACTGGATATTGCGCCATTGCGTGCGTCTTCATAAATCGGCGCGCCATAATATACATAGCGCTTTGTTTCCGAGGGCCACAACCACTCACTGCGTGAGATCACGCCGACTCCGCCATTGTAGCCAGCCATTGCCAGGCGTGCATTTCCACTCGCGGTTCCGAGCGAGCGTGAAAGATAGTTCAAACCGCGCACTGCATTTGTTTCTGGATTGTAGGGGTTTTCGCCAATCCGAAAATGAAATGGCATCACTTGAAACAATCCCATGGCTCCCGATCGTGAAGTGGCGCGCGGATCTCCACAAGACTCAATCTGCATAACTGTGGCAGCCAGGTTCGGGTCCACAGACGCCGCGTTTGCCCATCGGATGATGTCATTTCCCCAATGCTGCACCTCCTTTGTGAAGATAGAGGAGAGTCCGCTGGAAGAGATCGAGTTGTCGGACGAGAAAGACCAAATCGGCGTGACTACCTTTTCAGGAGATCCGGAAAGCGCTGGGGCTTGGTTAGGCGAGATCAAGTTGTTGATTGGAGGCGCTGAAGTCTGGAGCAACATTGTTGAATTATGCTCAGCAATTGGTAATGCCGAAGGCGGCAGCGGTGACTTGAGCGCCAGAAACGCCACAAAGCCTACAATCACAAGGGCTGCAAGCGGTGGCAGGATATAAAATGACAAACAGCCGCTACCATTTTCAGAGGCCGCGGCTGTTTGCCAGTCGTCTTGATTTTGGAAGCGAGCACGGGGCATAGAAGGGTACCTCAATTCAGATAAGGGACCCGAGCTCGAAACGAGTTCGGATATTAAGTTGTATTTCTAGTCGAACAAATACTTTGAATATTGTCCTTAAGAATTTATGCGTCGTAGCCAGTACGTTCGTTGTTGTTCTGGCCATGAAGATTGTGATAAGTTGGTTCCTGCCTTGCTGAGAAAGATGTTTGTTGTGGATTATTCGTCTTCGGTGCAGGATGGAACGTCGCCGGATTGCTTTGCACTGGGCGGCTCAAGCTGGAGGCTGGGCGAATTGCAGAAGAAGGCGAAGATATATAGGACTGTCCCTGTGCAGGGCGAGGAGTGTTGTAGTAGGAGCGGCGCTGCTCGTCGGTGGTGAAAAGACGGTCGCCCGCGAGCGAGAACGTACCAATGATCAACACTCTGATCAGGAGGATCATCGCAGCGACAAAGATTGGGACAATCTTGGTCATGGCTGCAGTGCTGATCACTGCACCAGCAGAAGCGCTGGTATGACTGACGATTGCAACTGACACACCCCACCAAGTGAGAATGGCATTGAAAGCCGCTGCTAAAAACCAGGCGCCAAAGAGATAATAAACTTCTTTGGGTTCATCAGCACCTTGTTCGGGTGTGAAGATGCGGGCGATGCCAGCAAAGTCAATGCCACAGAAGGCGATGGCTAGGATGGTTGCCCAGCGGAAACCTGCAAATGTCAAGTCGCCCAAAACATCTCGCAGTGCGAATTGGGTGGTACTGTAGTTGAAGATCTCGAATGCAAGCAACGCACCGATGATCATCATTCCCCAAGCTGCACCTCGATTAAAACGACGTCCGTGAGTTAGATCACGGAACAGAGAGCGCAATCCATCCCCAGTATTTCTACGGTATGCAGTCATCTCGACCTCCTTTGTCGAATCAGGACACGTGCCCCGATTATAGAACGCTTGTTCTAATAAGTCAAGGTTTTGAGATGTGTTTTTATTTTCTAAAATAGTTTTTCATCGGCTTGAAATAAAAATCTTCCCAACCTTGCCGATATGATTCAACTTGATCTTCGGGCATATCATTGTGGATGACCGTTACTTTTGTCCCACTTGCCACTTCTTCAAGCAACACTTCAACGTGTGAGTCGGGCGCGTTGTCGGGGAATTCAGAGGTCCGCCAGGCTTGAACAATGCGTCGGTTCGGCGTCAATTCAAGAGTCGTCCCAAAGATATATCCATCCCAGGCGCTGAATTTTCCTCCCACCTTGCCATCCACATTTGCAGAACTTCTCGTCATTTCGGCGTGACCCTCGGTATTCAACCACGCCTGATAAATTTCCTCTGGCTTGGCAGGAATGATATCTGAAATCGTAAACCCGTTTTTCAATTATGCCACCCTTCGCTTTTCAACGGCACGCAATGCTTTGGCGATCTGCGCCGCGAGACGAGCGTTATTGAGCAACAACGATAAATTTGCGCGCATAGACTTGCCTTTGGTTAAGTCACTGATCCGCTGGAGGAGGAAAGGAGTCAATTCCTTTCCGCGGATTTTTTTATCCTTTGCCTCCTTGGAGGCCTTCTCAATGATTGGTTCGATTTCTGAACTTGAAATTGCATCCGTTGTAGGAACAGGATTCGCTACGAGGACTGCGCTCTGTAATCCCGCGTTCCAGTGTGCCTTCGCGAATTCGACAATTTCCTGCGGAGTATTAAGTTTGATACTTACGTCCAATCCACTTTCGCGCGAATAAAATGCTGGAAATTTATCCGTGCCAAAACCAATTACAGGTACACTCATCGTCTCAAGATATTCGAGCGTTGCAGGGAAATCCAGGATCGCTTTTGCACCCGCGCAAACTACGATCATCGGAATTGTCGCCAGTGCCTGCAAATCTGCCGAGATGTCAAATGGTGATTGCGTGATCACCGTTGCGAAATCGCGCGGACCAACTTTATATATTCCCTTTTCATTTGCAAGCCGATCAAGTTCACTTTCACTCAAGCCAATATGGAGATAGCCATCTAGAAACCCAATGGTGGCAGGCGTCGCGCCCTGATCGCGAACTGTACGCTCAATGTCATGCGCGAGTTGTAGATTCTGTGGGCGGGGCAACCCGTGTGTAAGAACCGTTGATTCAAGCGCAACAATGGGCAATGAAATATTCATTGCCCGTTTCACCTCGCTGGAACTTACTAGAATATTTTCAAACGATGGCACAAATTTTTATAGGAAATGATATAAAGTGTTATTTATATGCGTAATGGCTTCTTCAACATTTGGTGGGACTGCTTCTCCCTTGGCACGCATAAATTCAGCAGCTTCAAGCAGTTGTTGGCGGTAATCCTGCAATAAGGATCTTAATGCCTTTTTTTGTTCGTATTTAGCATCTGTGGCTTGATGATAACCCGTGAGAGGGACATCTCGAATCAAGGATGTCATCTTTTGGATCATGGCTTCCCTCTCAAGGGCAGCCAACACTTCAGGGTTTTCACGATATAGGTTGTCATTGCTAATATTCCAGGCTTCTAAATGTTCTTCAGAGACAGCCTTCGTCTCGGGGAAAATGTCAACGGGGACTTTCCACGTGCCTACGCCAATCCAGTGAAGTTCCACGCCGCTGCTATATGCTCTCTTCGTAAACTCCTCGGCAAACTGTGAGAACAAATCCTTGACTTTGGTGCGTGCCTGGAATTCAGGTAGGCTTCTTGTTCTCTTTGAGGAAAAAAGAAAATCCTCCCCCGTCTCTGACTGAGTTATATTTTTTGCCTGTTCAACAATCGTTTCTTCGCGCCGCTCAAACTTTTCAAGCTCCGGCTTGCCGGTGCTGGCTAGATAGGAAGTCAATCGATGCTCACTCATGAACCCGCTCAGCTTGCCACGGATCAACCCAATCATGTTGTTGACCCAGGAAAATTCAAAGGTAGAAGGATTGGCTTTCGTGGGGGTTACCTTGGAGGATGCTTTATAAACGAGCTGCTCAACAGCCTTTTCACTAAAGGGATAAGGATGTTCGAGATCTGGTTTCTTGCCACCGCGATAAACGCTGAACATGAGTCGTACATCCGTTGCCTCGATGGGAATGCCATCCAAGCTTCGGCTTTTCACGGACTCAGACTTGGAATCCTGGTCACGCAAGTCCACATAATGATCGCGAATGTCGATCGCCTGGCGAAAACGCTCAAACCCATCCAGGGTTGCTCGAGCACGCGGCTCTTTGACCGTTGGCCCAATGATATGGGGAGTGCCATCCAGTTTTTCAAACATAGCCACGGAGTCAAGATCGACAATCACTTTGCCGGGGCCACCGATCAAGAAGGTGGGTGACTGGCGGTTATCCTCTGAGATCTCTCCCTGACTGATACGAATGGTCTCTTCGCTTCCAGAAAGGGCAACTGCCCAAATAAAAGCTCTCGCAACACTGACGTGCTCCAGTTCAAAAATATCAGCCAGGTAAAGTGCCGCACATTGGAGCGCAATGAAAAACGGCGCAAGGAGAATCGGGAAATATTGAAGTATCCGAGGATCAGTGAATACATGGACAGCGAAGTTGAAAAAATTCAGGAAGGGACTGCCGATGTAAGAGGCTGCGAAGCCAGGGCTTAACAAATAGGAAAACATATCCCGGACATATCCTGCCCACTGAGATAATTGATAGTACCTTAAGCTAATGAGAAATCCACTTGCCAAAAACAGCACCAGCAAATACCACAGGCGACGCGCAGCTTTTTCGGGCCGAAGATCGAATACCCTATTTAGGAATGCATTGATCAAACGATCAAATAATTCTCCAAACAGCTTTCGTTCTCTTTGGAGGGGTGTCTCAGCCGTATTTTGAAGAGGCGATGATACAGAAATATTCATGCTTCGCTCCCCTCGATCCAGCGGATAATATCTTCCAAGTCCTGCTCTTCCTCGCTCATCCGCTGACGGAGTTGAGGATTATTGATAATCAACGCGCGGGTCCGCAAGAGAATCGTCTTAAGCGTTTCTTTGATTCCCACCGGCTTCTTTTGAATCAAGTCCTTGCTTAGGTAATTCGCATATTGGCGGATGGCTTTCTCATTTCCATTCGTTTGAACCAGGTTTCGTTTTCTTTCAATTTGCTCACTTTCCGCTTTGGCATTCAACAACCAGCTTGCTGACCACTGATGAATGATCGTTTGTTCGATGGTTGGACTAAAACGAAGATTAAAAATGCCGATGCTCTTCACTTCAAGACCGCGATCCTGTAATAATTGGTACTCGGGACTTGACTTGGTCTCTTGACCGCGCACGCCGTGATCATCAAGCTCATCCACCCTCGGTTGAGTTAGACGTGCTCTCACCATCTCGTTAATCACCTGCAAGGCAGTCTTATTCTCAGGTTCTTTTTTTCCAACCGGCTCGGCCTGAAGAGGTTGAGGGATCGTCGGGCGTTTGTTCTTGCTATCTTCTTTTTGCCCTTCTAATACCCGAATCGCTTTCGACATCATCAGATTAAGCTCACGAACCATTCTGGCAAGGCTATCTTGCATCGTATCGCGGGTCGCGCCGACTCGTATCGGTTGGCTCAGTGGGTCAATTTCTTCTTCTGTGGGCTGAGGGAGCTGAGGGGGGGGCGGGGGAACGGATTGAGTTGGCTGGAATAATTCATCGAGGGTAAACTTGCCAGCATATTCACGCCACACATCCACGGCCAATGCGGCAGGAAGTTCATTCCATGCAACGCGCCGACGCGGCGAATCCAGTACGGCATTCGGATTAACGGCTTCACCCAGCATTGCCTTACGTACGACGATCCTGAACCTGGAACCACTCTTCTTGAGCTTGATCTTCCTTGCGTTCATCAAATGGTCTGTCAGAATCTCTGGGTCCAATAAATTGTGATTGAGTGTGTAAATCTACTGTTCCGGCGATAGTCTCATATCGTTCGATAAAATGCACGCCAGGGCCAATCACCTGCCTGATCGCAACCGGTGTGCGCGTTACCGCGGCACTGGCAGAATCCAGCCACAATACGCCTGGACCCCTTTGTCTTTCCTCCCCCTCGCGCTTTACTAATTCTCCGTTGCGGATAAATATTGCAGGACCATGCCCACCCAAAAGATAGGTAATCAAACGATCGAAGATTTTTTGGCGATCAAGGAAGGTGCGCACAGGCAGAACGAACTGTGCAAAGAAAGCCATCCATAAGATGAGTAATATGGGGAAAACACAGGCTAAATCAAAAGCAATCCCAAGTAAATTTGCACGAATTCCACCCATGTGAAAAATCTGCCAGCCGTAAACAACTAGCAAAATCGCCAGCCACAGCGCGATGTAAGCCCAAGGTCGTTTGTACCAGGGAAGATCGTCCATCTGTTGAATTTTATAACAAAACCTCCTAAATAGCCACCACAGAATGGCATTACAATCTGACCCATGCTGACTTATCTGGGCGTCGAATTCCATTGCCATACTGTTTTTTCTAAGGACTCCCTCACGCTCCCGAGTAATTTGGTAGCTACCTGTCAGCGTAAAGGCATTGACCGCGTCATAGTGACCGATCACAACACAATTGCTGGCGCACGGGCAGCTCAGGCTCTTGACCCCGAGTTGGTCATCGTGGGAGAGGAGATCATGACCACGCGCGGGGAGATCCTGGCTGCGTTTGTGAGTGAGGAGATTCCAAAAGGACTCACACCACAAGAAACGATTCGTCGCTTGAAGGATCAAGGCGCGTTTATCAGCGTTTCACATCCATTTGACACAATTCGAAAAGGCGGCTGGCAGGAGAACGATCTGCTTGAAATTCTGGCACAAGTGGATGCGATTGAGGTCTACAACTCGCGCTGTATGCTTCCCTGGCACAACCGCCAATCTCGTGAGTTCGCGGAAAAGCACAACCTCGCGGGCACAGTTGGTTCGGACGCGCACGCGGCATTTGAGCTAGGGCGGTCGCTAATGGTGTTGGAGCAGTTTGAGGGTCCGAAAGAATTGCGCAAAGTGATTCGTGCGGGAATCCCAAAGGTGAGGTGGTCACCGCCCTGGTTTCACTTTACATCCCGTTATGCGTCGACTTACAAAAAGGTTACAGGAGGCTACCCTCAGTCTTGACATCGCTTAATAGACATGATAATCTTGCCTGCGTCGTGCCCGGTTCGCCTTTGAAAGCGTAAGGTGGACGGGCATAAATTTTAATTACAGCAGGAGTAATGTAAGATGTCAGAACGTTACGTTGGAACCGTCAAGTGGTTCAATGCCACAAAAGGCTATGGCTTCATCGGTCGCGAAGGTGGTGAAGATGTGTTCGTTCATTTCACCGCAATCCAGTCTGACGGCTACCGCAAGTTGGAAGCTGAACAGAAGGTGGAGTTTTCCGTTGAGGAAGGCCCCAAGGGGTTGCAAGCCGCCAATGTGGTGCCCATCTCGTAAGACTGAGCCTGCTGGCTTGCTGGCTTAAGTTTTGCGAAATAGACAGAGTTGCCGTAAGGCAACTCTGTTTTTTATTTAGTTTTCGTCTGTGAATACTTCTCACAAATCAGGAAAGTTGATCTCTATTCTGTGACCGGCGTGATAGATGGGATCTCGATCGTTTCAGTATCGTAATTGTTTTCCACATTCATTACGGCTGGAATAAAAAATCCTGCAATGCCCATCAATAAACTAACAATCCCTGCGATCCAGTACCAACTGCGGATACCAATTATGTCGGAGACCGGCCCTGCAATCAACAACCCGATGGGAGTCATAGCGGTAGCCGCGCTATTGACCAGGCCGTTGACGCGTCCCTGCATGTCTTTGCGGACAATGGACTGAAGCAAAGCGCCAAGTGGTCCGTTTGCCATTGAGTTCATGACGCCAATGATTGCCATTGCGGCAAGCGCCAAAAAGAATCCATTTGATGGGGCGGAGGCCACGATCATGACTCCTGCGCCAATGCCTGTAATGCCGATCATCGCTGTGATGACTTTGCTTTTGAAGCCGCCCCAAACTCCCAATAAGATTCCACCGGCGATCACGCCCAAACCCCAAGCTGAATCTGTGAGTCCAAATTCCAGCGCCCCTTTGCCGAAATGCTTTGTAACAAGAAGAGGCATGAGCGAGCCAGTCGGTGTGAGCAAAAAGTTTAGCAGTACTGCCATGAAAAGGATCGCCACCAACCCAGGCCAGCGGCGAACGTAGGCGATTCCCTCACGGACATCCTGCAATAGTGAAGGTTTTTTCTCATGTGCAGCTCTTGCTTTTCGTTCTGGCTGGGGAATGCTGAGGAAGAGCAAAGGTAAGATCGCAAGCATAGCCGTTCCAATATCCACGAAAAGAACGCCTTGAGTTGGAAACACGCTAATCAACAACGCTCCGACCGGTGGAGCAACCAAAGCCATTAATCCCTGCAAAGTCTGGTTCATCCCACTGATGCGCGTGAGATGTTCTTCAGGAACCAACAATGGAGTAGAGGCCGACATAGCAGGGAAGTGGAAGGCAGTGCCCAAGGCACGAAGCGCCAAGATGGCGTACACATGCCAGATTTGTACGCGTCCAGTAGCAAAAAGCCACGCAAGCAAAAGAGTGAATAATGCTATCGAACCATCTGCAACGATCATAATGATCCGGCGATTCCATCGGTCAACGAGTGCGCCTGCAAATGGGCCAAATACGATCTGTGGCAGCATACCGACCAGAGTAGCAAGTGCTAATATGGTGGCTGACCCCGATTTTTGTGCAAGCCACCAGACGAGGGCAAACTGAACAAGTTGACTGCCAAAAAGCGAAAAGGCTTGCCCAGTCCAAATTGTAAAGAAGCGGGCAGCCCATTTATTAGGGGCATTTTGAGATTGATTTTGCATGGCGATCTCCAATTTCCTGAAGAGAAAATAAAGAATATTGAAATTCTATTCTCTATTATTTGATATTATACACAATGGATTGAAAATGTCAATAGATTTACAAGATCTTTAAGCAATTTAGTGAAGAAACTGAGGAATCTGAAAATCTCCTTGTATTCTTTGATAGGTTTGCTACAATTTAATAAAATTTGATTCGGGAGGCAATTTATGACCAGTCTCGTCTTCAATTCACGGCGCTCCCCGGTCTACAGCCGCGCTGGGGTAGTTGCCACATCGCAACCTCTAGCAACTGCCGCAGGCTTAGAAATCCTTGCAAAAGGGGGGAATGCCGCCGATGCCGCGGTGGCCGCGGGTGCAGCGCTCAATGTGATTGAACCAACTTCCACTGGTATCGGTGGCGATATGTTCGCGTTGTATTATTCAGCAGATACAAAGCAAGTGACCGCGCTCAATGGATCGGGGCGCGCTCCGGCCACTCTGACGCTTGATCGGCTAACGAAGGAAGGATTCTCCACTAAGTTACCTCCATTCCACGCGCATACGGTCACTGTTCCGGGCGCGTGTGCAGGGTGGTTTGATCTTATCGAAAGGCACGGCTCACTTTCGATGTCTGAAATTCTTACACCCGCGATCCGACTCGCAAGCGAAGGTTTTCCTGTTGCGCCGATTACGGCTCATTCATGGCAACGCGGCGCACAGAATCAATTGAAGTCAGGGCTGAATGGACATGAATTAACAATAGATGGTCGCGCACCTCAACCTGGAGAAATTTTTCGAAACCCAAATTTGGCGCACACATTCGAGATGATTGCACGCGGAGGCAAGTCAGCTTTTTATCAAGGTGAAATCGCTGAGGCAATTGTCAGCGTAATCAAAGAAGCGGGCGGATGTATGTCCGTGGATGATCTTGCATCCCATATATCCACATGGGATAAGCCGATCTCAGTTACCTATCGCGGATTGCGTGTCTATGAATGTCCACCCAATGGACAGGGGATCATTGCGCTGATTGCTGTAAATATTTTGGAAGGATTTGATTTGGCGTCATTTGCCTCTCTTTCAACCGAACGCCTGCATCTTATGATTGAAGCGTTGCGGCTGGCTTTTGCCGACTCACGTTGGTACGTTGCCGACCCGAAGTTTTCAGATATACCTCTTGAGGAATTGTTGTCAAAAGAATATGCAAACGAACGCCGCAAGTTGATTGACCGAAAACGCGCCACCGTTGGCCCAAAACATGGCGCGCCCGTTTCATCGTCGGATACGGTTTATCTGAGTGTCGTTGATAAATTTGGGAATGCGTGTTCATTTATCAATAGTAATTATTGGGGCTTTGGAACAGGCATTGTGCCGAAGGGCTTCGGCTTCACACTACAAAACCGCGGACACAATTTTAGTCTTGACCCAAATCATCCCAACGCACTTGAGCCGCGTAAGCGACCTTATCACACTATTATTCCGGCGATGGTCACGCGACTCCCCTCTCCTTCTAGGAGAGGGGCCGGGGGTGAGGTCAGGACTGAAGGAGAATCTTTGTTCGCCTCCTATGGCGTCATGGGTGGATTTATGCAACCGCAGGGACATGTTCAAGTCTTGTCCGCGCTTGTGGATCTTGGACTCGATCCTCAGGCTGCGCTTGATTTGCCGCGCTTCTGCATTGATGTAGAAGGATCAGGCGGACGAGTCGCGGTTGAAGAAGGGATTCCTTCCGATGTCGTCTCCGATTTAGAAAAGATGGGACATCCTTTGTATTCGGTCAGTGGTTATGATCGTTCCCTCTTTGGTAGAGGACAGGTTATTTTGCGTGACGCGGAAACAGCTGTCTTATGCGCGGGAAGTGATCCACGCGCGGATGGCTGTGCAATGACGCTTATTTGATTGCCTGTATTTCCAAGCCAGGCATCGTCAATTTTTTGAATATTTCATCAATCTCTTCGGGAGAGTAAATCATTTTATTCTCAAGCCACCACTTCAGTAGAGTGAGGAAACTGCCCGCGATGAAATTTGCCAAGATCGGGGTTGCAACCTTGAATTCCCTTCCACTTCCTTGAAGACCTCCTTCGATTCTTTTGCTCAGAGATTTTTGCATATGCTGTATGAGCAAATCGATACCGGACGTCCACAGAAGCGCCTTATATAATTCGTACTCTTCTCCAACATGGCGGAATAGACCCAAGCTAGGGAAAAAGGGGATTTCTTCCTGATTTGGAATATGACGGCTCAAGACCTCGATGACACGATCCATTTCTCCAACAAATAAATCATCTTTGTCATGATAATGAGCATAAAATGTTGATCGTCCTACATTCGCGCGTTCAATGATGTCACTGACCGTGATGGTGTTGTAATCTTTTTCTCTGATCAATTCAACTAGTGCCGCACCCAATAAATGGCGCGTCCGCTGACTGCGGCGATCCTGTTTATCACTCATGGCCTACTTCCTCGTTTCCGCACACTTTGACTGTTTTATCCTTTAATGGACATTCTAATTGTTCTGATGATTGATTCTGTTGAGCTATAAATATAGAATGATGCCATCAAGGAGAACAATAATGGCACACCATTTTCATGCTGTTGAAGGACCTGCACAAACGGAAGGAAAGTTAATCCGCTGGTCACCTTACTATGATTTAGCTGTAAGTATTACCGCGCTCGGACAAGCGCGCCGTTTGCGAAAAATGACAGTTGAGCAAGCATTGATCAATCCTGGCAACAATGTCTTGGATGTAGGTTGTGGTACAGGCGAAGTGACTCTGTTAGCGAAAACATATGCAAAAAATGGCAAAGTCCACGGTATTGATCCAGCTCCAGAAATGATTAATGTGGCTCGAAAAAAGGCTGCACGCAAAAGACTGGACATTGATTTCCGTATAGGCGTCATCGAATCGCTTCCATTCCCCGATGCGAGTATGGATGTAGTCACTTCCAGTCTGATGATGCACCACTTGTCAAAGGATTTAAAAGTGCGCGGCTTGGCTGAGATTTACCGCGTGCTCAAGCCAGGCGGACGGTTTCTCATTGCAGATTTCATGCGCCCAACTGGTTCACTTCTCAATCATCTGTTTATCGCTTTTACAAATCACCGAGGCTTGAAATCTGGTGTTGAGGATTTGCAAAAGTTGTTGAAAGAGGCTGGTTTTAGCCAGAGCAAGAAAGTTGATGAAGAGGTCTTAATCATTGGATTCGTGCGTGCTGTGAAATAAGCTGTCAGCTTTCAGCAATCAGCTTTCAGTGACTAGTCCTCAAAGTTTTTAGTAATGAAGCTAACATCTTTTTGACTTCTTCAACTTTACTTTGTAACTCTTCAAATCGACTTCTTGAAAGAAATTCCAAGTCACAAGCAAGGATGAGTTCATATTCGGTTTCACTTGCTGATCCTATCGCGATTTGTAAAAAGCGTGCAAAGTCTGCGCCGGTGTTGCGGCCACAACCTTCTGCTATATTTGTTGGAATTGAAATACTGGCGCGACGTAACTGAGATGTTAAACTGTAGAGTTCTTCCTTTGGAAAAGTCGCGGGGGCTTTATATACTTCCAAAGTCAAATGGTGAGCCTTTTCCCATACCTTCAGTTGCCGAAAATCTTTCATGTAAGCCTCCATATATTTGTGCATCAGCTGTCGGGCTTAGATGCTAATGGCTGATAGCTGAATGCTGATCGCTAATACTTATAAAACCCTCTTCCACTCTTCCTTCCCAAATAACCCGCGTCTACCAGCTTTCTCAACAGTGGGGCAGGGCGGTATTTGTCTTCACCGAGATCACGTTGCAAAACTTCCATCACAAATAAGACAACATCCAATCCGATTAAGTCTGCCAGAGTCAGCGGACCCATGGGGTGATTCATTCCCAGCTTCATCACCGTATCAATCGCTTCAACCGTGCCAACGTTTTCCTGCAAAGCAAAAATCGCTTCGTTGATCATCGGGCATAATATTCTGTTTGAAATAAAACCTGGAGAATCGTTGGCTTCGACAGGTTCTTTCCCCATTACTTTGCATAATGTCAATGTGGTTGTGAGAGTCTCGTCGCTCGTTGCGAGACCTTTGATGACTTCTACTAGTTTCATCAGTGGGACGGGATTCATAAAATGCATCCCAATCACTTTATCGGGCCGCTTGGTTACTGCGGCGATTTTGGTGATGGAAATGGATGAAGTGTTGCTTGCTAGAATCGCATCCTCACGCGCAGCCGCATCAGTCTCTTTGAAAATTTTGAATTTCAATTCGGGTTTTTCCGTTGCGGCTTCGATCACGAAATCTGCATCCTTCATTGTGTCCATATCTGCAACAAAATTAATTCGATCTGCTAAGTCTCTTTGCTGTTGCGTGATTGTCCCTTTTTCCAAAAGTTTTGTCGTAGATTTAGCAATCGTTGTCTTCGCTTTTTCCAGGGCAGCAGGCATGACATCCATGCACGTGACCTGATACCCGGATGTCGCCGCGACCTGCGCGATCCCGTTGCCCATTGTCCCCGCGCCGATGACGAAGATATGTTTGATGGTCATGTATGCTCCTTGGTTAAGTACATAGGTACACAAGTAAACAAGCAGACATGCATGTACCTGTGTATATCTCTATCTTTTTGCTTTTTTCCACGCCTCATAACTTTTCTTCAACTGCTCAATATGATCAGGGATATGCCGCGCGTAAATATTCAACCATTTCTCAAAAGTATACGGCTCATCATATTCCTGATGTTTTACTGAATGTGCAAAGACTTCATCGGGTAATGTCTTGAGCAGGTTATAAGTCGTTTGCCGCGCATACTTGATCACTTGCAACGCATCGTCCACGCTTTGATTGAGATAATTCAGCGCGTCTGACCATTTTGCTTCCTCGTATCCCATCAACATACTTCCTGGCTCGACGATCAACTTGCGGACGCGCAATGCAGACATAGATTCGCTATCTGCCATGTGGATGATGATCTCGTGGATGCTCCATTCGGCGGGGGACGGTTTGAACTTCCACGCTTCACGTGGGACCTGATCCAGTGTGGCGATCAACAAATCATATCCATGCCCGTACTGCTCAATCTTTGAGGCGCGTTCTTGTTTATCCATACCAAATCTCCAATCTCCAGTCACCCTTTACCAATTATTCAACTTCCACTGCCATCGCCACCGCTTCACCGCCACCCAGACATAACGACGCGATGCCGCGTTTCAAGCCACGATCTTTCAAGGCACAAAGCAAGGTGGTCAACACGCGTGCTCCACTTGCGCCGAGCGGATGCCCCAATGCGATCGCGCCGCCATTGACGTTGACCTTGCTCCAGTCCCAACCTTGATCGGTGAGGGCATAACCATCCGCCAGGACTTGCGCGGCGAAGGCTTCGTTGAGTTCGATGAGGTCAACATCTTTTAGTGTCCAACCAATTTTTTTCAATAACTTGGGAATTGCCTGAGCTGGTGCAGCGAACAAATATTTTGGTTCCACAGCAGCTTGAGCGTAACCAATAACTTTCGCAAGTGGTTTGAGATTGTTTTTTTCCGCATACGCGCGCGATGAAATGACTACTGCCGCGCCACCATCATTCATTGGAGATGAATTTCCCGGTGTCACTTTTCCATCAGGTTTGAAAGAGGGTTTAAGTTTTGTCAACGCTTCGAGCGAGGTTTCCCTACGCGGACCTTCATCTTGATCAACCACTGTCACTTCACCCTTTTTGCCCGGAATTTGAACGGGGACGATCTCAGCTTTGAACTTCCCTGATTCTTGAGCCTCAACAGCTCGCTGATGAGATTGAAGCGCATATTGATCCATCGCTTCGCGCGTGACCTCATACTCATCCGCGATAAATTCAGCCGCGTTTCCCATCCCCCAATGTTCAAATGGATCCCAGAGACCATCATTGAGCAAAGCATCAGTAAGTGACTGATTGCCGAATTTCAATTCGCCCGAACGACCTGCAACAAGATAGGGTGCGCGGCTCATCGACTCGAATCCACCTGCCACGAAGAGATCCGCGTCGCCGGCGCGAACGGCTTGAGAGGCGAACATCGCGGCTTTCAATCCCGATCCACAAACTTTATTGACGGTGCTCGCGCTAACTGTCGCAGGGATTCCACCCAGAATCCCGGATTGGCGCGCGGGAGCTTGCCCTTCGCCCGCCTGCACAACGTTGCCCATAATCACTTCTTCGATTTCTTCGGGATTAATGCCTGCTCGTTCCACTGCGGCTTTGACCGCAATTGCACCAAGTTGTGTCGCAGGCACACTGCTTAGCGACCCTTGAAACTTTCCAATCGGCGTGCGCGCCGCGGAAAGAATCACAGCCTCGTTTTCCTTGGTCATCGCTCCTCCTTTACGAATTTTACAAGTCCATTATAAATCCTATGGGAATGGTGTATAGACTTCTAATACCTACATATTTTTACTCTGAAAGATGTTTCATCGCTTCACGTCGACTCAATGGATGCAGCGGCGTGGACTTCACAAATTTCTTTACGGCTTGCGGGTCAGTGCGCGCGTACTGTCTCAATGACCAGCCAATAGCTTTATTAATAAAGAATTCTTTTGAATCCAGATTCTCACAGATGATCTCGCACAATAGATCAAAGTCTGTTTCTTTTTTGTAATTAAGCTGGAATAGGATCGTTGCACGCCTCAGCCAAAAGTTATCAGCAGCGCGCCATTTGGTAAGATATTTTTCTCGAACATTGGGAAACCTCCGAAAATGGATACCTAGCGTGCCGCCAGAAATGGTATCCACCGTATCCCACCATGATTTGGTGATGAGCAAATATTCGATCGTCTTGATAAATTTGGCAGGGAGTTTTGTATTGAACCTTCCTAATAATCCTACCGCTACATATTGAAACTCACGCTCAGGGAGTGACCATAAGTCACGCAGGATCTCGTCGAGCGCAGAGACTTCTGGCAAGCCATGTTCCGCGTAGAATTCCTTTTGGAGAGCAACATTCTGAGGTGTCTTGATTCCCAAATATTCAAATTGATCGCGCATGTATTTCTTCATTGGCGCGGCTTGGGTTGGGTCAGCGTTTTGCTCGAACAAGGCTTTCAAGAGGATGATGTAGGGGTGCATACAATCTCCAATTCTCTAATCTCTAATTACCGCGTGGTCTCGACACCTGCACTTGCGTGCTGGTGCAAGTGTACGCCCTCAAAGAGCATTCGGAGCTACTCGACCACCGTGAGTCTCTTCATTATGGCGCAGGCGTATCTTCGGGATCATACGGCTGGACAAATTGAACCAGCCAGTTTTCATTTCCTTGATCTGTTACGGATGAGAACGGTGTGACAATGTGAATCCAAGTTCTTCCAGGATGCAGCGGGACAAGATTTCCTTGCGCGTCAATGAAGTGCATGGGACGCACGAGTCCTGTTTTCCTTTCCCAGTCGTGGTTTTCTGTAGACCAATAAATCTTGAAGGCTTGTCCATCGCGGAATAAATAAGCAGGATGTTTTTGCCCAAGGCTGAAATCGATTTCAAGTTGATTGTGTCGAAAATGATGGTGTTCGGCAAAAACGACGATCACATTTTCAAATGCCATTTGTCTTTCAGTTAACCTATCCGTTGCGCGGATCAGTGTTCCTGTACCATCGGCTAAATCTGTCCAGCGCAGGTAGCTTTGTGAGATTGGGTCATATTGCCATGCAGATTGAGTATAAGCATGATAAAAAACGTTGATCGAGTTTGCCGGTTGCCCACCTAGAGGAATAGCATCTGAAAATAGATTTCCTGAATAATTGACAGGCTGTCTTGGATTCAAGCTTTGTTCGGCAAGTTCATGTAAACGAGTCACAGTTAATAACGCGCTGTTGGGAGTGGTCTTATCCACACCGTAGACGATCTGACATGCGTCCAGCATCTCGCCAATATCCCATGCGGCGCTGGCATACACGAGACAGCTATTCGGGAACATGTGTCCAATTTGATTGTAGGTTAAGCGGCCTGAGCGGATCGGTCCCACATAGGGCTCGGGCGGAATAAACCAGTTGGGCGGTGTTCCTGTCACGATAGGGCTTGGGGTGACAACCGGCTCATTAGTCAGGATCAAGCCTGCGTCCCAGAAGGAGACTGTGGAGTCGGCTTGAAAAATCTTCGTTTCGCCGGTTGTTGAGTCCGCGTCACTGTCACGGTCATCATCTCCTATGTCCGATTTGGTGAATTGATAAGCATCAGTTTTGACAAATTGAATCATCACGTCACCATCAGGACGCTCGAACGCATAATAGCCATTGGAATCAGTTGTCGTTTCAGCCAGGACTTCGCGGCTGATTCCGTTTAACAAGCGGACACACACGCCACCGACGCCAGCCTCCCACGCATCTTGCTGACCATTCTCATTTTCATCCAGCCAGACGCGGTTGCCAATCCAGTCTCCGTTCGGATGGATAATTTCTTTGCGTACCTCACACCCCCCGTTGACGTTTGGAATCCCTCGTGGGAAATCTCCGTAGAAGACATTCAGAAAACGCGTGGTTCCCTCGCCGATGTAAAGCTCATAGACCCACGGCGCGAAACCGGGACCTGCTTGCGGACGCGCAGTGACAGGCATATTACTGATTGAAACAAGTACTGCCGGAAATTTGAGAAGCGATGGATCTTTCACTGCGCGACCGGTCAACGGGTTGACATTCGGAGGGAAATCTTCTGCTTCTGGCCCGTAGGTGGAGAGGGAGAGACGCGGTTGAGGTGTGGGTGTGACAGTTGGAATACTTTCAGTTGCTGTGGAGGTGGATGCAACAATGGCTGTTGTGATGTTTCTCTGGGTGGATTCGCTTCGAGGATTAATGTTACTGTTTGTACAAGCAGTAAAAAGAAAAAGCAGAACAAATATTAGTTTCTGAATCATATTGGGGTTTTAACAAATCTCCGGTCAATAGTCTCAACTTGCGCTTCGACCTCGCTTGGTCTCGATGTTTATATCTCGACCAGCGCCGCTCAGCGCGATGATTTCACTTTGCCCCCGGCGGTTGGGAAAACTGTAATAACCATTGGCCCGCAGCCTGTTCAGTGACGGATGTTTCGGGCGTGACAACGATGATCCATGTATGACCAGGCTTGAGTGGGAAAGGGGTTTTATCATCGAGATTTAGAAATTGAATCGGTTTACGGCGACCCGATTGTATTTCTGCATCTGTCGCGACTGTGCTCCATCTGATCTTATACATTTTTTGATCACGAAATAGCAGTGCGTCGCCGAGCCAATCTTGCTCAAGGTGAATGTCTAAATTCGTGGGTGAGATGACGTCATGTTTCGCATATAAAACGATGACGTTCTCAAAATGTAACTGTCGTCCCGTCAGGCGGTCAATTTCTGGATGGACAACGCCTGCTGTTTCTGGGTCCGCGTTGTCTACGTACCGCCACCAACTTTCATAGAGCGGATCATAAACCCACTCCGATTGATTGAGCCAAGCAATATACACATGGAGACGTGATGCATCCACGCCTCTGTCAGGTGCACTCCCTGAATAAATATTACTTGTGTAATCAATGACCTGATCTGGTTGCTTGTTGTCCTTTGTATATTGGATCATCTGATTGATGTCCAGCATGTAACCACCACCTTGGATATCATGCTCAACAAAAGCACATTTCGGCAAGTGCACTAACACCTCAGGAGAGGCGAAAGCATAGATCAAACAGGAATCTGGGAAAAACGCGGCGATGTCCGCGTAGACCAAACGACCGGATCGAACGGGTCCAACCTTTGCTTCGGGAAGATTGGTTGGTGAGGGAATGCTTCCTAACGGAATCAAGCCTACGTCCAGATCGAGAATCGAGGAGGTGACATCCAGCGCGTCTCAGACTTGATTGCCCAGTATCAAACCGGTTTGCGTGAATAGTTCTCTTCTGACTTCGCAATTCCCAACGATAGGTTCTTCGGGGGCGGGGAACTCGCCATAAAATGTCGTCAGAAAACGTGTCGCCCCTTCAGTGATATAAATTTCAAAGACATAGGGCGCGAACGATAGTCCCGCCTGTGGACGCGCGTTGACCGGAAAATGTGAAATTGAAACTAGTGTTGCAGGGAGTTGGAGCAGAGATGGGTCTGCCACGGGCAAACCTGTCAGTGGATTATCGATCTCGACTACAGGTGTCGGTGCAACAGTCTCCGTGGCTTGCACGGTTGCCGGAAATGTTTCAGGGATAATTGTCTTAGATATAGAGGGATTAGTCGGTGCTATGACAGTCGAGTTGCAACTGTTGAGAACGAGCGCTATTAAGATAACTTGAATGAAAGGGAACTGATTGACAAAACGAAACATTCTTAAGATTGGTCCAACTGCTGTAAGCGAGGTTGGAACTGCTAATCCTCCAAAAATCCGTTGCTGATGCGCTGATAGGTATCTTCAAGCGCCTCTGGCAAGACGCGCGTCTCTCCTAATGTGGACATGAAATTTGTGTCGCCTGCCCAACGTGGAACGATATGGATGTGCACATGTTCCTTCACACCCGCACCTGCGGCTTCCCCGACATTTGCGCCCATGTTGAATGCTTGAGGACTATAAACTTTTCGCAGTACGGTCATACAGCGGGTTGTCAATTCCATCATTTCTGCGCGGGTCGGCGGATCGAGTTCCTCAAAATCTGCTTTGTGCTCAAACGGGACGACCATCAAATGTCCGCTTGTGTAGGGGTAGCGGTTCAGAATCACGTAGGCGCGATTGCCGCGGAACGCGATGAGATTCTCCGGGCTATCTTCTTTCTCCTGTGCATTGCAAAAGATACACCCATCTTCTTTATTACTATTTTCAATATATTCCATACGCCATGGGGACCAAATGTGATTCATAGGATGGTTGAATTGTAGCAGAGAAATGGTTCTTTTTCTTTCTTCTTTTATCCCTTCGACAAGCTCAGGACGGGCCTTCATCCTTCCTAATTCATCCTTTTTCGAGTATCCTCCCGCTAATGCAACCTACCTTTTTCTCTGCACAAAGCACGCAGCAATGGACAGTCTCCAAACTGACGTTCTATATCCGCAAGCTTCTTGAAGAGAATGAAACGCTTCAGGACGTGTGGGTACAAGGGGAAATCTCAAATTTATCGCGGCCTGCTTCGGGACATATCTATTTCACGCTGAAAGATTCGTCCGCCGCGCTCAAGTGCGTGATGTGGAAGACGAGCGCGATGCGTCTGGGGATCGCGCTTCAGGATGGCAAAGCAGTCGAAGTGCATGGCAAGATCGGTGTCTACGAAGTGAGCGGGCAATATCAACTTTATGCCGATCAGATTCGATCGGTAGGGGAGGGCGCGTTATATCAGGAATTCATGCGGCTGAAAGCCATGCTCGAAGCCGAGGGGCTTTTTGCGCCTGAACGCAAGCGTCTCATTCCGATGTTCCCGCAAAAAATAGGTATCGTTACCTCAGCCACAGGCGCGGCATTGCGCGATATGCTCAATACGTTGCAACGTCGTTTGCCACTTGTTGAGGTGATCCTTGCTCCTTCACCTGTTCAAGGGACCGAGGCACCTCCTGCGCTTGTGAAGGCGATCCAGTCTCTAATTCTCCAGTCTCCAGATGTTATCCTTCTGGCGCGCGGTGGGGGTTCGATTGAGGATTTATGGGCATTCAACGATGAGCGCGTCGTGCGCGCAGTTGCGATGTCGGCTGTGCCGATCATTTGCGGAGTTGGTCACGAAACGGATTTCACGCTCTGCGATTTTGCTGCGGATTTACGCGCCCCGACTCCCACGGCTGCCGCGGAACTTGCTACTCAAATTACAATGATCGATCTGCGCGCAGGGTTACAAAATTATAAGACTCGTATCCTTTCCGCAACCCTCCAATTGCTCGCGGA
>WNFZ01001621.1_pt1 | contig 21600 bp, 22 predicted proteins | sample 5400081 | NCBI WGS metagenome assembly WNFZ01 (sample SAMN13153365, study PRJNA577476) | soil metagenome | isolation source: 80 cm soil or saprolite under grassland replicate 1 | place: USA:California | collected 2016-06-15
CGCGTGGATGTGCAGCAGCGGGTCGCCGGCCCGGCTGGTGCGGTGCTGGAAGAGCGCCGCGATGAACCCGTTGCCGCGCACCAGCTGCTCACCGCCGTGTCCGCGGCGGGCGATCGCCGCGTGCTGCTCCAGGTAGCCGAGCGCGGCGGCAACGGCTTTGGCGTTGGCTTCTCGGACAGCCGCGCTTACTTGCGGCCCGCCGAGCGCATACAGCAGGCTGACGCTCTTGGGTGCCCGGAAGGTCAGGTCGAAGGCGAGGACCCGTTCACCGTGTGGTGACCCGCCAAGCCGCGCCGCGGTGTCGGGGTGGGCGCCGTTGAGCACCCGCAGCAGCCCGTCCTCGCTGACCTCGCCAGCGATGTCGAGTTCGGCGGCGGCCGTTCCTGCCCACTGCCCGGGCGCCTCGCCGGCGCCGGTGTAGTACTCCTCCTGGCTGCGGGCGACCTTGTCGAGGTAGTACCGCTCCTTGCCGCGCAGCAGCTTGCCGATGTTGAGCACCGCTCCTCCCTCGATCCACCGCCCACACCCGGCGCGAACCGAGGCGGGCAAGCAGGTTGGAGCGGCAGCGTGGACCCTGCTACTCACCGGGAAGCTCACAGTCACGCACCCTTGGACGCCCCTATTGAGGCGCGGATCTCATGGCACAGGGATGCTGGGAATGCGCGGCAGGTTTGCCTGCCACGCGGCTCGCGGTAGGGTCACGGCTGGGGTGGTGCGAGTCCGATTCTTCAAGGTGCAGCCCGAGCGGCTTGCTCGCCTGCGGGCCTGGACGGCCGAGCTGGCGCAGCGGCACGAGGAAGTCCAACAGACCTTTCGGCAGGAGACCGTCCGCCACGAGCTGGCCGACCTCATCCAGGGCTCAGACGGACCGATCCTGGTCTACCTCATCGAGGCCGGGGACTTGGCGCAGGCGGCCAGGGCGGTCCGCGAGAACCCGCTGCCGATCGATCTTGAGCACCGGCAGGTGATGACGGAAGTCCTCGGCGACCCAGTCTCCGCCGAGTGCCTGTTGGACATGACCCTTGATTCGCCAAACTGACCCGCTACCGACCCGAGCTGGCAGCTGAATGGTTACGGGATGCGCGGTCTAGGCCATGCTGCCGAAGGTCGGCTTGCCGGCGCGCTCGTAGGTGAGGAGCACGGCGCCCTTGGGGAAGGTCGCCGACTCCACCAGCCGCAGCGCGGTCGGCACGGTGCCCTCGGCGAACAGCCGCTTGCCGCTGCCAAGCAGGACCGGAAACACCCACAGGTGCAGCCGGTCGACCAGCTCGTTGCGCAGCAGCGTCTGCACGAGGTTCCCGCTGCCGATGACGTCCACTCGGCCGAACTCCCCCTTGAGCCGCGCCACCGCCTCGGCCACCTCGCCCTCGAGCAGCTTGGAGTTGGTCCACCCCACCGTGTCCAGCGTCCGCGAGGCGACGTACTTGGGCGCGCCGTTCAGCCGGGCCGCGATCGGGTCCTCGGCCGCCTGCTTGGGCCAGTAGGCCGCGAAGATCTCATAGGTCTTGCGGCCGAGCAGCAGCGCCTCCAAGCCCGCGATTTGGTCGCTGATGACCTTCCCCGACTCCTCGTCGAAATAGGGCGCCTGCCAGCCGCCGTACTCGAATCCCCCCTCACGGTCCTCGTCAGGCGCGCCGGGCCCCTGCAGGACCCCGTCCAACGAGGTGAACATATTGACGACCAGCTCTCCCATGACGTCCTCCTCGATGGCGTGACCTCCGAGTGTACCGACCACCCGGCCGCCCGAAACTCATCGCCCCACCGAGGAAGGTGGGCGCCGGCTACCGCGGCTCGGTCGTCTCCTTCAGGACCTCGTGGGAACTCCGCGATCCCGTGCTCGGCGAGGTCGACGCGCAGATCGAAGTGGATGTCGCTGACCAGCGCGACCCGCACGCCGCGGGCCCGCAGGGCGGCGAGCACCTCGGGGAGGTCCGGATACAGCGGATGGCTCGGCCAGGTCCTCGACAGCCCACCGAGCCAGGACTCTCCGGCCCGCGGCGGGCTCTCGCACCGGCCGGCGAGCGAGTCCTGGACAGCGTTCGTCAAGGCTTCCATCTCACCGAGCGGGCGAGCCAGCGTGACCCTGCCGCACCTGACCGCCTTCCAGCTGTGAGCACCAGGGATCCGGCGCTTCTCCTTCGTCCTGTCAGCCGATCGGTACCCTGCGGCCTGAGCGTTCGTGCGCCGGTGTCGCGAGACCTGGCGTCGCGGGGCCGTCGCGGATCACCCCGCGCACCTGGTCGACCGAGACAGGGACCCACGGGAGCTCGACCAGCCACCAGGTGGCGCCCGCCGCGGCATAGGGTTCGGGATCGGTGCCGGGCGGGAGGGCGACGACGACGTCGTAGGGCTCCCCTCCGGCCTTGCCCGTCTGCTGGCGCAGCGAGGTGAGCTCGGCGACGACCTCGGCGAGCTGGTCGGGGTGCTCGATGCCGAGCGGGAAGAAGCCCTGGTGGCGGGCTGCTCGGCGCAGCGGCTTGGAGTTGCCGTAGTAGCCGGCGACCCAGATCGGCACCCCCGGCCGCTGCACCGGCCGGGGCAGGAACCGCATGCCGTCGACCACATAGTGCTCGCCCCGGTGCTGCACCGGCGCGCCCGACCAGGCGGCTGCCAGGATCTCCAGGGACTCGTCGAGCATCCGCGCGCGCCGCCGGTCGTCGAGTTCCTCGCCGGTGAGGGAGAACTCGCGGGCGAAGCGGTCGCTGCCAAGGCCGACCCCGAACGTCAGCCGGCCACCAGAGAGCCGGTCGAGCGTGGCGGTCTCCCTGGCGACCTTGACCGGTCGGCGTCGCGCCAGCGGCGTCACCATGGTGCCGAGGCGGAGGCGCTCGGTGGCGGTGGCGATCGCCGCCAGCGTGATCCACGGGTCGGCCACGTCGACCACTGGTTTCCCCCAACGCACCTGGTCCCAGACGAAGACGCCGTGCCAGCCGGCCTCCTCCGCCTCGGCGGACATCCGGGCGACCACCGCCGGGTCGGCCAGCTGGTCGAAGAGCGGCAGGAACAGACCTGAGCGCATCGGCGACACCTCCGCGGTCACGGCGATCTACAGGCAGAAACCGATTCTCGAACGGGTCGGAGCAGTCCGGCTGTCTGGAGCGGTGTGCTCGAGGATCGCGGGGATCAGCGTGACCCAGTCGGCTCGGTCGACCCCGTGACCGGCTCCCTCGAGCGGCAGCAGCCTCGCCCCGGGGATCTCGTCGGCCAGTGCCTGGCCGTGCGCGAGCGGGAACATCGGGTCCGCGCTGCCGTGGATCACCAGCGTGGGCACGCCGATCGAGGACAGCGGCCCGGCTGGCAGGCGTCCATCGTCCGCCTCGGCGATGGCGTCGTGGTTCTGCAACGCCGCGAAGTTGCGCGCGCGTCGGACGTCGCGGCGCACGAGCTCGCGGACTGCTGTCTCGTCGAACCGGCGCTGACTGCCCGCGAGCACGCGGTAGTAGTCGACCAGGTGGTCGATCACCGACTCCGGGTCCGACCAGTCCACCTGCGCCGTGGTCACGAACCGCGTGAACGCCTCGGCCGGCGGCGGGAGGCCGCGCGGGGCAGCGCCGGGCAGCGCGGGAGAGGTGCTGATCAGCACCAGCGAGCGGACGCGGTCGGGGACGTCGACTGCGAGCAGCTGCGCGAACGCCCCGCCGGCGGAGACGCCGACCACGTGCGCGGCCGAGATGCCGTAGGCGTCGAGCACGCCGGCGGCGTCGGCGACCAGGTCAGCGCCGCTGTAGCCGGGACGGCCCGGCGGGTAGGTGACCGACCGGCCGGTGTCGCGATGGTCGTAGCGCAGCACGAACCGGCCGCCCTCGGCCAGGATCCGGCAAAAGCCGTCCTCCCACAACAGCATCGACGCGCCGACGCCCATGATCAGCAGGATCGGCGGATCGGCCGGGTCGCCAAACGGCTCCGTGCACAGCTCGACGCCGTTGGCCTGGATCATCTGCTCGGCCATCATGGTCTCCTCCTCGAGCTCGAGGCAGTCGCGTGCCTGCTGACGGGGCGCGGCGCCGCGTGGTACAGGATCCACAGGGCGGGCGCGACCACCAGAGCCACCGCGCCGATCGCCAGCGCCGTCACGCCCGCGGCGGCCAGGACGAACCCGCCCAGCAGGGTCAGCCCGGCACCGGTCGCGCCGGACAGCAGATCGTTCAACCCGAGCAGCCGGCCGCGTTCCCATGGCTCGGACCGGTCGGTGAGCTCCGCGGTGGCCGCGACGAACGAGAGGTTCCAGCCCAGTCCGAGGCCGAAGAGCGCGGCCGCGGTCGCGTGTACACCCTCCACCCACAGCAGGGCGCTCACCGACAGGCCCATCAGCAGCAGGCCCCCGGCCAGGGAGCGGGCCCGCCCGATCCGGTCGACCAGGTCGCCCATCACGAGCACGAACGCGTACATGCCGGCGATGTGCGCGCCGATGATGGGGAAGACGTCGTGGTGCACGTGGTGGAAGTGGTCGACCACCACGGCGCCGGTGAGGGTCATCACCCCGACCATCACGCCCCAGCTCGCCTGGGCCGCCACCAGCGCCGGGACCACGCCCGGCCGGCGCAGCAGCTGGCGGATCGGGGCCGGTCGCGCGGTGAGGTCCACCGGCTGGTGCCGCAGGAGGGCCGCGATCTGTTTGGGGTCGGGGCGCACCGCTGCGACCAGGGCGAGGCCGACCAGCTCGAACCCGGCGGCGGCGACCCACAGCGCTGCCAGCGGGTCGCCGGACAGGTCACGCCCTGCCAACAGGGGGCTGAAGACGGCCGGTCCGAGGATCGCGCCGAACACCGCGCCGAACAGCACCAGGGCGATGCCACGTGCCCTGCGGTGCGGCGGGTACATGTCGCCGGCCGCGGTCCGGGCGAGCAGAGTGGCGCCGTTGGCGGTCCCCACGCCGACCAGGCCGGCGAGCACCGCCGCCGTGGCGTCCCGTGCACTGCCGAGCGCGGCGAGCCCGCAGCCGGCGGCGCCGACGGCGAAGCCGGCCACCAGCACCGGGACCCGACCGAAGCGGTCCATCGAGCGCCCCACCGGGACCGCCGCGAGCGCCCCCGCGGTGAGCACGATCGCGGGTCCCAGGCCCAGCAGCCACGGCACGTGGAGCACCAGGACGAGGGTGATCGAGGCCACGGCGGCCGCCAGCTGGAGCATGGCCGAGTGGGCGCCGAGGGCCGCCGACAGCAGCGCGGTGTTGCGGGCGATGGGCAGAGTGGGCGAGGCCGGCGGCATGGTCGCGCCGTCGGTCAGGTGCCGGCCGGTCATCATCTCCATGCTCCTCTCGTCGGCTGCCATGGCCGCATGGTACGGTCCACTGGTCCATAATCTAGATCCACTTTTCTTGCCATGTACGAGACCAGTCACGAGACCAGCCACGAGACCAGCCAGCCGATCGAGCTGCTGCTGTCGGTCACCAGGGACGGATCCCGGACCCTCGGGGCGCAGATCGAGGACCAGCTGCGGCGCGCGATCCGGGAGGGGACGCTCAAGGCCGGCACGCGGGTGCCGTCAACGCGGGACCTGACGCGGCAGCTCGACGTCTCGCGCCGCGTCGTCGTCGACGCCTACGCCCAGCTGGCCGCCGAAGGCTACCTGGAGCTGCGGCAGGGGTCCCGCCCGAGGGTGTCGGAGACCGCCGTGCGCGGCGGCGTCGCCGCGCACGAGCCGGCTGAACCGCCACGTCCGCCTCGGTTCGACTTCCGGCCGAGGGCTCCGGACGTCTCGAGCTTCCCGCGGACGGCGTGGCTGCGCTCGCTCCGCGAGGCGCTCGCCGAGATCACCAACGCCGAGCTCGGCTACGGCGACCCCCGCGGGGTCCGGGCGCTGCGCTCGGCCCTGGCGGACTACCTCGGTCGCGTGCGCGGCGTGGTCGCGGATCCGGCACGGGTGGTCGTCACCTCCGGCTACTCGCAGGGCCAGGGGATCGTCTGCCGAGTCCTGGCTGCTCGTGGCGCCAGGCGGATCGCGTTCGAGAACCCGAGCCATGCCGAGCAACGCCGCGTCGCTGGCCGTGCCGGTCTCGAGGTCGTGCCGGTCACGGTGGATGCGGCCGGGATCCGCGTCGAGGAGCTCGAGCGGGCCGACGTCGACGCGGTGGTCGTGACCCCCGCCCACCAGCACCCAACCGGCGCGGTGCTGGCGGGTGATCGGCGCACCGCCCTGCTCGCCTGGCTGCGAGCGCGCGACGCGATCGCCATCGAGGACGACTACGACGCCGAGTACCGCTACGACCGGGCCGCGGTCAGGGCCCTGCAGGGACGAGAGCCCGACCGGGTCGTCTACGCCGGGTCGGCCAGCAAGACGCTGGCGCCGGCGCTCAGGCTCGGCTGGCTGGTGGTGCCGCCCCGCCTGCTGGATGCCGTGACCGACGAGAAGGACCTGGCCGACTGCGGAACGGCCCGGATCGAGCAGCACGCGTTCGCGAACTTCCTGGCGCGCGGTGAGCTCGACCGCCACCTCCGCCGGATGCGCGCCCGCTACCGCCGGCGGCGCGACCTGCTCGTCGAGGCGCTTGCGGAGGCGCTTCCGGAAGCGACCGTCCGCGGGATCGCCGCCGGCCTGCACGCGACCGTCCAGCTCCCCGACGGCTACGACGAGCAAGCGATCCTCAGGCAAGCCCGCCGCCGGCGGATCGACCTCACCACGATGCGCGACTTCTGGGGCCAACCTGGCAGCGGACCACCAACGCTCCTGCTCGGCTACGCTCAGATCTCCGAGCACGCCATCCCGGCCGCCGTCCGTGAGCTCGCCGAAGCGGCCCGAGCCGGAGCCCTCTCGTCCGAGCGAAGGAAGGTGACCTGAACCCGGCGGGCCTGCCCGAGTACGCGGACACCGTGGTCGGCGCGCCGGGAGGCACCCAGTTACTACTGGGCCCATACGAGATACAACGAGTCAGGACCTGACCCGGCGTCCCCACGCGAGTCCTGATCGGCCGCGAGGACCGCCTGTTCCCCGCTGGTTCCTTCGCCGCGTCGCCCGGCAGCGCCTGGGAATCACCCCCGACGAGATCGATGGCGGGCATCGTGGCGTGCCTTCCCATGCGCTCAAAATCCCTGCTGGTCTCCGGCGGGCTAACCGGCCCCAAGGGGCTGAACGGCGGGGGCCATTCACGATGGAATGCCGGTGACCAACAGCACCCAGGCGGCCCCGGGCCGTCGTGAAAAGGACCGCGATGCGACACGCCGCAAGCAAACACACGCCCGACCCCAGCGGATACGACGCCGAACTACGGCGCCACAACGAGGTACTGCGCCGGGCGGTTGGCGTCCAGCTCCACGACCACGTCCTCGACATCGGCTGTGGGACCGGGCAGACGACCCGACAGGCCGCGCGCACGGCCCGGGCGGGGAGTGCGTTCGGGGTAGACGTCTCGGCGCCCGCGATCAAGCGCGCCCGCGAGCTGGCCCGGGCGGAAGGACTCCGCAACGTCACCTTCGAGCATGCCGACGCGCAGGTCCACCGCTTTCCGCAAGAGCGCTTCGACCTGGCAATGAGCAGGTTCGGCACGATGTTCTTCGACGACCCCGTCGCCGCGTTCGCCAACATCGGGCGGGCGCTGCGCCCGGCCGGGCGCCTGATGATGATGGTCTGGCAGGCCCACGAGCGCAACGAGTGGGACGTCACGATCCACCAATCCCTCGAAGCAGCCGAAGGGCCAGTGGCCGCCGCTTGCGAGGGACCGGATCCGTTCTCGCTCGCCGACCCGCCGACCGTGCAAGAGATCCTGCAGGCTGCAGGGTTCGCCGACGTTACCTTCACCGACGTCCACGAACCGGTCTACTACGGTCCGGACGTGGCCGCCGCCCTCGACTGGGTCCGCGGCTTCACCTGCACCAGCGAAGTCCTCAAGAGGCTGGATCCCGCCGCCGCGACGCGCGCGGTCGAGCGTCTACGCCAGGCGCTCGCCGCGCACCTGAGCGACGACGGTGTCTGGTTCAACTCCCGCGCCTGGATCGTCAGCACTCATCGCCACCGAGAGGGAACACAACCGCGCTCGGCCAGATGATCAACCCGAAAACTGTCAGCACCATCGCATAACCTGACCATGAAGCCGGAACCGCGCCCATCGATTTGCACCGGATTTCGGACGCCACCGTGACGTGGCGCTCGATCGGCAGGCCTCTTGTATGTGGGCCGGTCGGGCGCGTCTCTTCGGCGGCGACGATGTCGCGGTAGTACCAGCCCCGGTGATAGCTATGTCACGGACGAGTCCGGCCGGCTGATGCGGGCGCCCAGTTCCGCGCGCGAGCTGATCCCCAGCTTGCGGTAGATCTTGGCCAGGTTGGCCTCGATGGCTCTGGGGGTAACGAACAGGGCGTCGGCCGCCTGGCGGGTGGTGCGGCCTGAGGCGATGAGCTCCGCGACCCGCTGCTCGGTTGGGGTCAGGGTCCGCGGCCCCGATGGTCGGCCGCCGATGCGGGCCAGCTCACCGCGTGCCTTCTGAGCCCACGGCTCGCAGCCGATTCCTGCCAGCTTGGCTGCCGCCGTCGTCGCACGCGATCCCGGCGCAGGGCAAGGCGGGTACCAACGCGTACGCGAATCGCTACCAGAACCGCTACCAGTGGGAGGGGTCGTCCGCGACGGCTCCGCCGGAGCTGCGCTGTCTGGTCGCCAACCCCCGGAACGTCCTGGCTGCCAGCTCGGGGCTCGGCCTGGCCGGCGAGATCATCAAGTACGCGGAGGTCGCCGCGTTGCTCGGCGGCGAGACGGCGATCCAAGGAGCGACTCCGCCGACCTCCTGCTCATCCGCAAGCCACCCCGATCGCCGGTGCTGGGCCTGCCGGACACGGTCTACCGCAACCTGATCGACGCAACCGAGCGGGAGGTCGAGCTTGTCCTCGTCGGGGGCGATTCATTTGCCGGCGATACCGAGCTGATGTCGGCGCTCAAGCCCCGCGACGTCGAGGTCGTCCCCAGTGCTGCGGGGGGCTTCCACAAGGCGGTCGACGTGACCACAACCGCGCCGGTTCCCGATGGCGACGAAACCCTCGCCCAACTGACAAGCGAGCTGCAAGCGGGGCTTGCGGCACTTGGTGGGGACAATCCGCCGCCAGGCGGGGGTCCCGGTCCGCCGGCCAACACCTACAGCTACCTCAAGGCCCACGTCTCGGGCGGCGCGGCGGCCGCTCTGCCCGATCCGGTCTTCCGAGGCCTGCTCGCGGCCAAGGTCGGCGTGCTGCCAGACGGGTCGCTCAACCTCGAACGGGTGCAGCTGGAGCCGCTGTTCGAGGCGGACGACGACTTCCTCGGCCACCTGCTCCACGCCGACGTCGACCCGGCGACCGGGCTGCTGGCCGACCCAACACCGCCGTACGCGCTCTACCTCGCGAACCTCAATCACGTCGGGCCCCTCGGCAACCCATTCCTCGGACTCCCCTAGCGACGCGGTCAGCTTGTTGGCGCCTGATCCTCCTGGGCACCTGGAAGCGTGGACCCGAGGTGGAGCCCTGCCTTGGTCGTCCACGGGCTCGTCGTCGCGGTCACCCGACCCGCTGGCGTTCGCCCGGTGGGGAGGGCCAAGGTACGTCGTTCGGTGACAGCGGCGGAACGGGCTGCTGCATCGCGGTCAGACCGTTGTGCACCCAGGAACGCACGGCGACAGCCGGAACGGTCGCCGCTCACGGCGCTGTGCCACGGTTGGGTGGCAGACTGAACCTCGTATGAGCTCCCTGGTCGATTCGGCGCGTGTGGCCTTCGCCCGCCGGGCATGGCGGGAGGCGTGTGACGCGTTTTCCGCGGCCGCCGGGGCCGACCAGCTCCCGGCGGATGACTCCGAGCGGTTGGCGGTGGCCGCCTACCTGGTCGGCGAGAACGATGTGTGCACGCACGCGTGGGAGGACGCCCACCGGTCAGCGCTCGAGACGGGCGACGGGGCGGCGGCGGCTCGCTGCGCGGCCCTGCTCTCCTTGTGCCTGCTCTTGCAGGGCCAGATGGCCAGGGCGAGCGGATGGCTGGCGCGAGCCGAAAGGGTGCTCGACGATACCGGGCTCGACTGCGCGGCGTCGGGCTACGTCCTGGTGCCGAGGCTTCTTGGCGCGCTCGACACCGACCCCTCGTTGGCCGCGGACCTCGCGGTGCGGGCGGCCGAGGTGGGCAAGCGCTTCGGTGATGCGGATCTTCGGGCGCTGGGCCTGCTCGGCCACGGCCAGGCGCTCATCGCGATGGGCGAGGTCGCCCAGGGAGTCGGTCTGCTCGACGAGGTGATGGTGTCGGTCACCAGCGGCGAGGTCGGGCCGGTGGTGACCGGCATCGTCTACTGCGCGGTGATCATCGAGTGCTTACAGCTCCGCGACATCGGTCGCGCGTCGGAGTGGACTGCCGCGCTCGGTGACTGGTGCGAGGTGCAGCCGGATCTGGTGCCCTACCGTGGGCAGTGTCTTGTTCACCGATCACAGCTGCAGCAGTTCGCCGGTCGGTGGTCTGACGCGATCACGACCGCTGGGGCGGCCTGCCGCTACCTCGCGGATCCGCCGCACCCGGCCATCGGCCTGGCCTACTACCAGGAAGCCGAGCTCTACCGTCTCCGTGGCGACTTCGATCGTGCCGAAGCGGACTACCGCGAGGCGAGCCGGCACGGGCACGACCCGATACCGGGCATCGCCCTACTCGAGCTCGCCCGGGGCAACGTGACCTCCGCTGTGGTAACGGTCGGGCGAGCGCTGCAGGAGCACCGCAAGCCGCAGGAGCGGCCGGCGCTGTTGGCCGCCGCGGTCGAGACATGCCGCGCCGCTGGAGATCTGGACGGGGCGCGGGCGGCCGCCGACGAGTTGGTCGGGGTCGCCGCTGGTGCGTCCTCGACCGTGCTGCGAGCGATGGCCGCTCATGCTCTGGGCACGGTGCTTGCCGGTGAGGGCGACGTGGTGGCCGCCCTCGCCGAATTGCGTACCGCGGCGGCGGCGTGGCGGTCGTTGGCCATGCCATACGAAGCTGCGCGCACCGCGGTCGCGGTGGGCTTGGCGTGCGCGGCGATGGGCGATGGTATGGCCGCCGCGCTGGAGCTGGCCAACGCTCGCGACGCCTTCGTCGAATTGAGCGCCCGCCCTGACGTCGAACGTCTTGACGCGCTCATGAGCGTAGACGTCCGCGGCTCGGGTGCCCCCGCTGATCGCGGCGCGAGCCTCTCGGCTCGAGAGCGGGAAGTACTTGCCGAGTTGGCGGCCGGCAAGACCAACCGGGAGATCGCCGAGACGCTGGTCATCAGCCAGCACACCGTCGGTCGCCACGTCGAGAGCATTTTCGCCAAGCTCGGCGTCACCAGCCGCGCGGCAGCGACCGCCTACGCCTACGAGCACCACCTCCTGTCCACGCGGTAGCCGCAAATTGGGGTGTTCGCCCTACCGCGGCCCGCGGTGAATGGGGCATTCAGGCGATGCGCGGTGGCGGCCGGCCCTCGTACGGTGCGGCCATGACCGTGCACGCGCCTACTGCGCCGCTCGACCAGGCCGCCGCCGACCGGCTGGCTGCCGGGTTCCACCGCTGTTTCTCCGACTTCAAGGCCGACGACGGCCTCTTCGCCGACGACGCGTTCTTCGATCTCCTCCCACCGCTGTGGCGCTTCCAGATCCAAGGCCCCGGTCGTGCATTCACCGCCCAGCTGCAGTCGGTTGCCCAAGGCCCGGTCGAGGTGGCCATCGTGCGAACCGTCCCGACCGCGACCGGCTTCGTCACCGAGCACGTCGAGACCCAGCACACACCCACTGGTGTCGTCACGGCCCGCCGCATCCACTTGTGCGAGGTGCGCGACGGCCGCATCACAGCGGTCACCACCTACTGCAACGGCGGCTGGGGCGAGGGACTCCGGGCCCGCCACGCCGCCGAGGCCCCGATGATCCGACCATGATGGAGGACCTGCCGATGAGCACCGTCTCCTACCGCGACTTCACCGGCACCGCCGCCGAGAGCTACCAGCGCTACTTCGTGCCGGCCATCGCCACGCCGGTGTCCGCCGGCCTGCTCGAGACCGCACGCCTACGGCCCGGCGAGCGCGTCCTCGACGTCGCCTGCGGCACCGGCGTCATCGCCCGGCTCGCGGCCGAAGCCGTCGGACCGACGGGCTTGGTCACAGGTATCGATCTCGCTCCAGACATGATCGCCGTCGCCCGCGCCACGCCGGCACCGGCCGAGCCCCCCGTCGACTGGCACGTCGGGGACGCGACCACCCTGCCGTTCCCCGACGACACCTACGACGCCGTGCTCTGCCAGATGGGCCTCATGTTCATGCCCGACCGAGCGGCGGCCGTCGCCGAGATGCGCCGCACGCTCGTCCCCGGTGGCCGGGTGGCAATCAGCACACCGGGCGCGATCCAACCGCCATTCGAGATCCTCGAACGCGCCCTCGTCGAGCACATCAGCGCCGACCTCGGCGGGTTCGTGCGCGCCGTGTTCTCCATACACGACCCGGACGTCCTGGCCTCCGCCCTGCGGGGCGCCGGCCTGCGGGACGTGACCGCCACCATCGAGCAGGCGACGTTGCGGCTCCCCGCACCGGCGGAGTTCCTGTGGCAGTACATCAACATCACGCCAATGGGCCCGATCGTCGCCCAAGCCACCGAGGAGGCCAAGAAGGCGATGGAGAGCGACGCCGTCGAACGCTGGCAGCCCTACGTCACAGAGAGTGGCGGCGTCCGCGGCGAGCAGCCAATGGTGATCGCCATCGGCTGGAAGTAGGCATCCACTCAAGGCGTGCCCGGGCGAGCGGCAGCCGTTCACTGGCGAAGAGCGCGTGGTGCGGCTTGTGGACCACCACCGTGCAGACGGGCTCCGCACACGCTCGTCGGAACGCGCAACTCGGGGCCGGCCTCGACCAGGCTGGTGACAGTTGCCTCGACGTTCGGGACCCATGCCGCCGACTGCCGCTGACCATGCCCACCGGCCTGGTCAGCGGCAGTCGGGTGTGCGCACCGGCGCACCCTGCGGGTGGCTATTCAGACACAGGGGGTGTACCGCGCCAGCGCCCAGTCGAAGCCGAGATACCCAGCGGCCAGCGCCGAGCCGTTGGGCAGCAGCGCCACGTCCTGGAGCGCGCTGTTGAAGCCCGCCGGGTCGTGCTGGTGGACCACACCGCCCGTGCCGAAGCGGGCATCCAGGGTCCCGTCGGCCAGCAGGGCAACGGCCGCCATGTCGGAGAGGTTGGTGGCCCAGGCGGCGCCAACCGCAAGGATCGTACCGTCGGCGTGGATCGCCACCGCGGAGGCTCGGCTGCTCAGGAACCCACTGGGGTCGACCTGTACTCTGGTCATGCCGCCGGCGCCGAAGCTGTCATCCGTCTTCCCGTTGGGGAGGTAGCGCGCCACGGTGAGCTCGGCAAGCACCTCACCGGCGGTCACGATGCGACCGTCGGGTTGGACGGTGACGTCGTACCAGGTACCGCCAACCGATGAGAGGACCAGGCCCTTGCGGCCAAAGCGCCGATCGCGGCTGCCATCACCCAGCAGGCGGCCCAGCCACGGGTTCACACCGCTCCCCACCCGCCCATAGGAGCCTGCTACCACGATCGCCCCGTCGGCCTGCACGGCCAGCCCGTGGGCGACTCCCTGGTTCTTGGCACCCAGGTCGACCACGACGATCCCCTGGTTGCCGAAGGACGGGTCCAGGCTGCCGTCGGGGAGCAGGCGGACGACCACCGCGTCCGAAGCGTTCCCCTCGAAGGGCTCCGAGTGGCCCGCCACGACGATGCGGCCCGCGCTGTCCACGGCGACCGCCGCCGCCCAGTCGTGCCGGCCCTGTAGATCGAGGTAGACGGCCCCGTCGCCGCCGCCGAAGGAGGCATCGCGCGTGCCGTCCGGGTTGAGCCTGGCTACCGCAATGTCGAATCCGGACGAGCCGGACACGGCGAACGCGGCGTTGCCGGCGAGGACCACCTTGCCGTCCGGTTGCACGGCCACATCGTAGTCGGCCGACGAGAAGATGGGGTCGTGGCTGACTTGAGCGATCCCGTCACCGCCGCCGAAGGCGGGGTCGAGCGTGCCATCGGGGAGGTAGCGCGCGGCGGTCATGTACCTAGCCTCGCCGGCGACGATCGCGGCCCCGTCCGGTAGGGCGGTCACCCCGCGGGCCAACTCGTCGCTAGTGCCCAGGTCGGTCACGAGTACGCCGTCGCTGTCGAAGGCGGGATCAGGGCCGCACTGCGCCAGGGCGGAGCCGGCAGGCCCGACGAGAACGAGCAGGCCGATCAGCGCGGCGGTCAATGCGATCAATGACAGACTGCGTCGGCGACCCAGCAACAACATCCCCTCCCAGGGCTCACGCTAGCGGCGGACAGCACGGACTTCGCGGCTCAGGCGCGGCCGCTCGTCCGTTCGGATAGTCACATGACCCACTTAGTTGTTTGCGACGTTACAGAAGGATTGATGACAATCGCGCCGAACAAGGGGGCGCGAAGCTATCAGCTTGAACCGGCACCTGTACAGGCAGTCCGCCGGCAGGTCGTCGGCGCTGGACGAGAACCCGTCGTAGCGGGCTGCCTGGCGCAGCGGTTTGAGGTGGCCGGGGACCCCGCCACCCACACCGGCACCCTGGGCCATGCGTCGGGCAACGCGGGCTAGACTTGGTCCCGTCGCACGAGGAGGTCCCTGGCCTGGCCCCTGAAGCGCATCACGACACCGGATCGGACCGCCGCGCACGGCTCGCCGCGCGCCTGGGGGCGCTTCGCAGCGCCGTGCGCGAAGGAAAGGGGACCACGGACGTGGCCACGCGGCAGGCCGCCTTCTCCGGACAGCCGCTCCAGGAACCGCTCGACCTGTACCTGCGGAAGGTCCGAAGTGCCTCCTACCAGCTCACTGACGCCGACGTCGAGCGGCTGCGATCCGCCGGCGTGGCAGAGGACACCATCTTCGAACTGACCATCGCCGCCGCACTGGGCGCCGCCGAGCGAGGCCTGCGAGCCGGGCTTCTGGCCCTTGGCGAGACGGACGGGGGCTGAACGTGCGGCTGGAGGTCCTCGAACACGGTCATCGCCGTCGCGCGAGGATCGCGCTTGGCCTGGCGAGGAGGCTGACCGGCAAGAAGCCCGACGAGGTCGCCATGACCTCGCTGTACCGCCCGGAGTTCTTCGGCCGCCCATGGCTCGCCCTGTTGCGTGAGGTCATGCGCGGCCCCTCGCCGTGGTCGCCGGGCGAGCGGGAACTGCTCGCGGCGTTCGTGTCGCGGTTGAACCACTGTCCGTACTGCGTCGGGGTCCACACCGGCACGGCCACGCTTGGGCTGGACACGCCCGTGACGGTCGACATGCTCGACCACTGGCAACAGCAGGGCAGGCTCTCCCCAAAGCTCAAGGCCATCTTCGCGCTGCTGGAGCGCGTGGTGGCCAACCCCGGCGCAGTCGCCGTCGACGATGTCGAGGCTGCGCGCGCGGCGGGCGCCGCCGACGACGCGATCGTGGACGCGTTGTACGTCGCCTTCATGTTCAACCTGGTCAACCGGCTCGCCAACGCTTTCGGCTATTCGTGGGAGAGCGAGGAGGAGCGGCTGCTGCTGGCGCGGGCCCTCCACCGGATCGGGTACCGGGTGCCAGGCTTCCTGCTCCGCTGACCGGTGCCTGTCCTGGTCGTGGCAGGAGAGGCGATCCAATCCAGCTCGATCGACAGCTCTCGTGCCCGCTGGACCACCCGAGGGGCACTGTTGTCGCTTGGACCGGAAGCGGTCCGGCGCGGCCATGACGTCCTTGCCCGCGTCGACCTGGTCAGGATCAACGATCGAGTCCTGTACACCGCCGGCGCGATGCTGCCGGTCGAGCTCAACTCCCTCGACGCCATCCACCTCGCGACCGCACAGCAACTCGGCGCTGACCTTGCCCGGATCGTCACCTACGATGACCGGATGGCCGTGGCAGCCAACCAGCTCGGCTTGACGGTCGCGCGACCAACCTGACAGGACCGCGAGTCGGGCGCGTCAGCGATCGATCACGCCGCGCACGGCTTGCACACCGCCGCCGGTGGGGTGCCACAAATTGGTCCGTCATGCCGCGTACTCGTACTGGCGCTGGTGCGTTCGCGGTGACCGCCAATGCAGCTGTGATTCTTCCGGTGTGGTACCGGTCTGGCTGTGGTGGGCCGGGCCGGTGCCGGCAGGGAGTGACTCCCAACGGCAATGCAACGGCCGTCGTGGACGTACCTTGGCGCTGAAGCGCCCTCAAGCTGCCGGCACCGGCCCGGCCCACCACATCGCTGGCCTAATCAAGTAGTGCGGTAAAGGGAATCACCCGCGCATCTGGCCTCCGCCTCTTGCAGCACCTCGGGAGCGACGAAGATCGGTGCCTGCACCAGCGCCGCGAGGTTCACTCGACGCAGGCTGCCCGATGTCGCTGGTGGTCGCGCCCAGTTGGCCAGCAGGTTCAGGGAGTCATGCGAGGGCGACCCCGGCTCGGCAGTGTAGGTGAGGAGGCTCTGGCTGGGATCGGCAGCCAGCGGGAAGGACTCGAACGCCAGCTCCAGGTCCCCGACGACCGGGTGGTGGAAGCGCTTCACGCCGGTGGTGTGGATCCGGACGTGGTGGGCTGCCCATCGGCCCCGGAACTCCTCGCTGCGGGTCGACAGCTCCCCGATCAGGTCCGACAGCTGCCGGTCGTAGGGATCGCGGCCGGCCTCGGCGCGCAACAGGGCGGCCGTGTCGTTGGCGACCTTGTCCCAGTCACAGAAGAACTCGGTCGCGTGCGGGTCCAGGAAGATGAACCGGGCGTTGTTGGGTGGCCTCACCGGGTCGGCGTAGATCGGTGAGTAGAGCACGGGCCCGAGGTCGTTGGCGGCCAGGATGTCCAGGCGTCCGTTGAGCACGAACGCGGGCGTGCCGACCATCGAGTCCAGGATGCGCTGCACCGTGGGTCGGACTCGCTGCTGGGCCGGCCGGCGGCGTGGGGGGCGGGTCGTGCCAGCGGTGCGGAGCAGATCGAGCAGATGGGCCCGCTCGGCGTCGTCGAGTCGCAGGGCTTGCGCGATGCCGTCGATGACGCTCTCGGAGACGCCGGTGGCGTTGCCGCGCTCGAGCCGGGTGTAATACTCGCTCGAGATGCCAGCCAGGAGCGCGACCTCCTCGCGGCGCAGGCCCGAGACCCGTCGGCGGTCGCCGCCGTACACTGGCAGCCCGGCCTGCTCGGGAGTGATCTTGGCCCGTCGCGTGCGCAGGAACTCCCGGATCTCCGTGCCGGCAAGGGCCTTTGTGGCCTGGACCAGCACCAGGTCCGCCGTTGGCGCTGCTGGTACCGGTGGGTCACCCTTGCCATGCTGGCCTACGCCTTCCTGGTGGTCGCCGCCCTTGCCGACCACGCCCGCCACCCACCACCGCCCGGGCTGATCGGGTTGACCTGCAACGAGATCCAGCACCTGTACTGGGCGCTGGTCGCTTGGCCCGCTGGCGATCGCGACCACCGGGTGCACTGGTCAGTGTGGCGACGTCGACATCAGGCACGCGCCCGCACCTGCCACTACCGACGACAAGCCGCCTGGCAACCATGAGAATCACCAGCTACGGCGTGGAGTCCAAGCGACGCTGCGCCTCGGGCAACGGCAGCTTCATCCCCGCGTGGGTGGCGCGAAAGCCAAGCGACTGGTAGAAGCGCAGCGCCTCTGGTCGGCGCTGGTCGGTCGTGAGCTGCACCAGGCGGCAACCGCGGGCGCGTGCCTGCTCGATCGCCCACCCCACCATCGCGCGCCCAAGGCCGCGATCCCGGCTGCCGGCGTCGATGCGGACCGCCTCGATCTGGGCCCGCTCACCGCCGCGGTAGGTCAGCGACGGGAGGAAGGTGAGCTGCAGCGTCCCCACCACGCGCGCGTTCAGCTCGGCCACGACCAGGAGCTGGCGGGGATCGGCATCGATCGCCTCGAACGCCTGCCAGTACCCCTCGGGGAGCTCACCTGTGCCGCTGGTCTCGCGAGCCGCGCCCAGCCGGTCGCTGGCCAGCAGCCGCACGATGGCCGGCACATCCTGGCGGCGGGCGCGCCGAAACCGCAGTCTGCCATCGCTCATGGTCCAGGAACAGTCTACGGTCGCCGGCCGGGACACCGCTCACCGATTCGGGGGCGGGAACCGCCGACTGGTTCCGGCCGAGGTTTCCACGGGTGCGACGGGTCGCCCAAAGGTGCGACCATGATGCCAGTGCGGCCTACCGGCTGGATAAGGAGCAGAGGGAGTTGAGATCGTGGACGGCGCGACGGTGTCGGTGGCGGTCGTTGCTAGCCGCACCGAGGCGGAGCTGATCGTCGGCGTGCTGCGCAGTCACGGCGTGAGCGCAGTGGTGTCGGCAGATGATGCCGGAGGACTGTACCCGCAGATGCAGATCGAGGGTGTTCGGGTGCTGGTTGCCCGCGCCGATGAAGCCTCGGCCCGTCGGGTCCTCGCCGCCGCCGATGACACCCTCGAGTAGGCCGGTCAACCCAAGAGCTTTCGGCGATGGATGAGCCGACGCGGCCTGACCCGCCCATCTAGTGTCATGCCAGGCATCGCTGAGAGGAATGTCCGCCAGCTGTGGCCGCGAGCTGGACAGCCGGGAGCGGGCGAGACAGCCCGGTGCGGAACCAGCCCGTGTTGCCGGGTAGGCGGACTCGATCTGCGGGGGCCGCGTAGCGGCACCGCTACCCGAACGTGAACACGTATGCCTCGGCGCCGGGCTCCAGGAACCTGATTTCAAGGGTCCGTTCGCGGACCGCGTCGTGCGCGCGCACGAGCTGGTACAGGCGGCCGTCGGCGAGCACGCCGTTCCCGTCAGGGTCGACGTCCACGCCGTGTGACGGGCCGGGAGCCTGGCCGTCGAGGAGCACGCGGAAGGGAATCGGCTCGCGCGCTCCGGGAGACAGCACCAGATGCGCGTCGCGGGCGCGGAGCCGGTAGGCGATGGTTCCGCCGGCCTGGTCGAGCACGACCCGCTCACGGCCGATCGTCCACTCTCCGGCGAGGGCCCAGTGGTTGAGGAGCAGGTGCTCGGGGAGCTCGTAGGCGCGGCGTTCGTCGAAGGTGGCGCCGTCCGGTGACGCGAACTGGTCGCCGCGTCCGTAGCCGAGATAGGTCTCGGGCGTCCGCAGGTGATCCCAGTCGGCTTCGGCCTCCACGCCGACCCCTTCGACGGAGACGAGCTCGCGCTGGATGCCGAGCAGCTGCTGGATGAAGCGCTCGGATTGCTCATAGCGACCCTCGCCGAAGTGCTGGTCACCGATGATGCCGTCGCTGTCGACGAAGTACAGCGCCGGCCAGTAATGGTTGTCGAAGGCGCTCCAGATGGCGTAGTCGTTGTCGACCGCGACCGGGTAGTCGATCCCTCGGGCCCTGGTCGCCTGCCGAACGAGGTCGAGCTGGTGCTCGAAGGAGAACTCCGGGGTGTGGACACCGATGACGACCAACCCGTCGGCTCGGTAGGCCTGGGACCAGGCACGGACATATGGCTCCTGGCGCAGCCAGTTGATGCAGGTCAGGGTCCAGAAGTTCACCACCACGACGTGGCCGCGCAGCTCGGCGGGGCTGAGTGGCTCGCAGTTGAGCCAGCCGGTCGCCCCGCCGAGCAGGGGCATGTGCACACGTCCGAACACAGTTAACTACCGAAGCGACCGGAACGCGGCCCGGACTTCGTCGGAGAACAGCTCGGGCTCTTCCCAGGCGGCGAAGTGGCCGCCCCTGTCGGCCTCGTTGAAGTAAGTGAGGTTGGGGTAGGCCTTCTCGACCCAGCTGCGCGGGGACCGCCAGATCTCCCCGGGGAAGGTGGTGAAGCCGACCGGGAGCGAGACCTCAGGAGGAGCCTGGCCGGCGGCAAGGGCCGCGGCTCGTCCGCTCTCCCAGTACGACCGGGCCGCCGAGGCCCCGGTGCCCGTCAGCCAGTACAGCGTGATGTTGTCGACAATGTGGTCCCGGGTGAGATTGCCCGCGGGCTGGCCGTCGACAAAGGCGCGCGAGATCTTCTCGTAGCTGTCGGTGTCGTGGTCGAGCATCCAGGCCGCCAGGGCGACGGGTGAATCCAGCAGGGCGTAGCCGATCGTCTGGGGCCGCGTGGCCTGCTCAAGGAAGTAGCCGAAGCCGCTCGTCCTGAATGTGGCGAGCGCGTCGGCCGCCGCGCGTTCCTGCTCGGATTCCGCCGGCTGGGGGCCGGCCAGCACCGTCACGAGCAAGTTCATGTGGATGCCGACCAGCCCCTCGGGTGCCTGGCGGCCCATCGCGTCGGTCACGGAGGCGCCGACGTCGCCGCCCTGGGCGACATAGCGGGTGTAGCCGAGGCGACCCATCAGCTCCGCCCACGCTTGCGCGACGCGGCCGGGGTCCCAGCCGACCTCGGTCGGCTCCCCGGAGAAGCCGTAGCCGGGCAGGGACGGCAGCACCAGGTCGAAGGCGTCCTCGGCGCGTCCACCATGGGTGGTCGGGTCGGTGAGGGAGCCGACGGTCTCGAGCAGCTCGATGACCGAGCCGGGCCAGCCGTGGGTCATGATCAGCGGCAACGCGTCCGCGTGGGGCGACTTGACGTGGATGAAGTGGATGTCGACCCCGTCGATCTCGGTCGTGAACTGCGGCAGCGCGTTCAGCTTGGCCTCGGCCTTGCGCCAGTCGTAATCGGTCGCCCAGTAGCGGGCGAGCTCCTGCATCGTGGCCAGCTGCACGCCCTGCGACCGATCGGCGACGAGCTCCTGGGAGGGCCAGCGCGCCGCGGCGATGCGGCGGCGCAGCTCAGCGAGCTCCTCTTCTGGAATGTCGACCTGGAAGGGGCGGATCTCGTTGGCGGTCTCGACGGTGTTACTCATGACGACCTCCTTGCTAACGCCGTGAGCGGAACGTCGCGCGGACCTTCTCGGTGAAGAGCTGTGGCTGTCCCCAGGCGGCGAAGTGGCCGCCCCTGTCGACCTCGTTGAAGTAGATGAGGTTGGGGTAGGCCCGCTCAGCCCAGCTGCGCGGGGCCTGGTACTGCTCGCCGGGAAAGACGTACTCGACTTGCTTGTACGTCCTGATCAGCTGGTCGTAGGCGCGTCGTTCCTCGGCTGAGAGACCATCCGGTGGCGGGTCGCCGGCCAAAGAAGCCTTGTCGACGCCAGCCGGAACGGTGGCCGGCATGTTGGTGTGGATGCCGAGCAATCCCGCAGGTGCCTGCAAGCCGATCTGGTCGACGACGAACGCACCCCAGTCGCCGCCTTGGGCGATGTAGCGGCGGTAGCCGAGGCGCTGCATCAGTGCTGCCCAGGCCCTGGCCATGCGCTCGGGACCCCAACCGGTGCTGGTCGGCTTCCCCGAGAACCCGTAGCCCGGCATCGACGGAATCACCACATGGAACGCGTCCGCTGCGCTCGCGCCGTAGGCCGTGGGATCGGTCAGTCGATCGATGATCTTCAGCTGCTCGATGATCGAGCCCGGCCATCCGTGATTGACGATCAGCGGCAACGCGTCCTCGTGCTTCGACCGAACGTGAATGAAATGGATGTCCAGCCCGTCGATCTCGGTCAGGAACTGCGGGAGGGCGTTCAGGTTCGCCTCGCACGTGCGCCAGTCGTAGTCGGTCATCCAGTAGCGTGCGAGCTTCTGGATCATGTGTTAGCCGACGCTCCGGATGAGCACGCGGCGTCACTTGGCACGAGCATGCGGATCCTCACCAGCAGTGACGCCGATGCTGCCAGGTCGCGCCACGGTGGTGAGGACCGGTGATGAGCCTGGGCCCGCGGGACAGCG
>WNFZ01003318.1_pt1 | contig 21582 bp, 20 predicted proteins | sample 5400081 | NCBI WGS metagenome assembly WNFZ01 (sample SAMN13153365, study PRJNA577476) | soil metagenome | isolation source: 80 cm soil or saprolite under grassland replicate 1 | place: USA:California | collected 2016-06-15
GGATCCCGTTCGCGATCCTGACGCCGCTGATCGTGTCCATCTGCGCCGTCGGGGCCTACTCGGTGCACAACAGCATGCTCGACGTCTGGTACATGCTGATCTTCGGGGTGATCGGCTACGCCTTCAAGAAGCTGGATTACCCGCTCGCGCCCCTCGTCCTCGCTCTCGTGCTCGGCGACCTCGCCGAGAACGCCTTGCGCCAGAGCCTGATCATGTCCCAGGGGTCGCTCCTGATCTTCTTCACGCGACCCATCTCGGGGGTCATCAGCGCGGTCGCCCTCTTCTTCTTCGCGCTGCCTCTCATCACGCCCTACTGGCGCCGGCTCCGCGGCCTGCCCGCCCCCGCGCCCGCCCGCCAGGAAACGTGATGGCAGGCAGGAGAAGGGCTCGTGCGACATGATCGTGGTTCGCGCCGCCCGCCGGGAGCCCGGTAGCGACGGGGGCGTGACCGCATGACGGGCCCGTACACGGCCGAGTTCTGGGCGCACCTCCTCGAGATCGGCTTTCTGAACCTCCTCCTCTCCGGAGACAACGCCGTCGTGATCGCGCTGGCGGTGCGCACGCTCCCCTGGCGCCAGCGGCTCCTGGGGCAGATCTGGGGCACGGTGGGTGCCGTGGTGCTCCGCCTCCTGTTCGTGGGCATCGTCAGCGCGTTGCTGCGCATCCCGTTCCTCCGGCTCGCCGGGGGCGTGGTGCTGGTCTGGATCGCGGTCAAGCTCGTCCGGCCCGAGGAGGGTTTGGAGGAGGGGGCGCGGCACGGGACCTCCTTCTGGGAGGCGATTTGGATCATCATCGTCGCCGACGTCACCATGAGCCTGGACAACGTGCTGGCCATCGCGGGAGCGGCGCGCGGGGACATGCTGCTGGTGGGCCTGGGCATCGTCACGTCTCTGCCCATCGTGGTGTGGGGGAGCGGCGTGCTGGCGAGGCTCATGAATCGCCACGTCTGGATCATCTGGCTGGGTGGCGGGGTCCTGGGCTACGTGGCGGCGGACATGATCCTCGAGGACCCCGTCGTGTCGACCCGCCTCGGGTCTCTCGTGCATGTCCTCGCGTATCCCGTTCCTCTGGGGCTGGGAGCGGTGGTGACGGCCTGGGGCTGGTGGAGCGCGCAGCCGCGTGGGCGCCGGGACCCGGTGACAGAGCGGCGGGCGCGCCTCAGGCAGGGAAGTGGTCAGTGAGGCGGGGCACGTGAGCGACATCGGCGATCCGACATGGAACTAGAGCCGATCAAGTCCACGCGCATCTACGAGGAGATCGTCCGCCAGGTCAAGCAGCTCATCGCCGAGGGAAAGCTCAAATCTGGCGATCGGCTGCCGCCCGAGCGCGACCTCGCCGAGAAGTTCGTGGTGAGCCGCACCTCCGTGCGCGAGGCGCTGCGCGCGCTGCAGAGTCGGGGCCTCATCGACATCCGCGCGGGAGAGGGTGCCTTCATCCGCGACATCTCGGTGGACACTGGCCATGGTCATCCTGCCCCACCGCGAAGCCGTCGGTGAGCTGTTCGAGGCGCGACGCCTGCTGGAGCCGGCCATCGCCGCGCTCGCCGCGCGCCGCGCGACGCGCGATGAGCTGATCGAGATGGAGCGCATCCTCGAGGAGCAGTCCAAGGAGGTGGCCCAGGGACGGACGGGGGTGACCCAGGACACCGCGCTGCATTCCGCCATCGCCAACAGCGCGCACAACCGCGCCATCACGCGCATCGTCAGCGCCCTCATGGACCTGCTGACCGAGAGCCGCGAGGAGTCCCTGCTGACCCCGGGCCGACCCACCCGCTCGCACGAGGACCACCGGCGGATCCTCGACGCCATCCGGCGGCGCGACGAACTGGCGGCACATCGCGCCATGCTGGATCATCTGATCGCGGTGGAGAGCCTCGTGACGGGAGCCCAGCGTGACCAGGGCCAGAAGCCGGTGGCTCGGAGACGAACTCCCAGGGCCTAGTCGACGTTCTCACATCGGATCGCGCGCGACGGCGCCCGCGTCCGACCGCGTGTCATCGGCGCGGGTCCTGGCCTCCCCGCGCTCGCCTGGCGCCGCCCCCGTCCCGGCGCCGGAAATGAGCGTAAGTCCGCGTGGCGGAAGAATAATCGTTGACATTGTAAGAGGCGGCGCTTACGATTTCAGAACCATCAGGCCCGCGCTGGGCTCATCACTAGTTCTCGGCCCACCACTGGGCTCTGGCCAGGGGGTTGCTGATATGGCAGTGACCAAGATGCGGAAGACTCCCAAGGGCAAGTTGCGGGCGGTCTCGACGCGGACGCCCAAGTACGTGTACTCCTTCGCGAACGGCAAGGCCGACGGCAGGAGCGCGATGCGCCCGCTCCTCGGGGGCAAGGGATGCGAGCTGGCCGAGATGACCAATCTCGGCGTGCCGGTGCCGCCGGGTTTCACCATCACCACGGAGGCATGGGCGGCGTACAATGGCGCCGGCAAGAAGCACCCCCCGGGGTTCTGGAAGCAGATCGAGAGCGGCCTGGCCCGTCTCGAGGCCGCCGCCGGGAGCCGGCTGGGCGATCCCGATCGGCCGCTCCTCGTGTCGGTGCGCTCCGGCGCGCGGGTTTCCATGCCCGGAATGATGGACACCGTCCTGAACCTCGGCCTCAACGACGAGACGGTCGGGGGACTCGCGCGCCGGACGCGGAACGAGCGCTTCGCCTGGGACTGCTATCGCCGCTTCCTCACCATTTTCGGAGACGTGGTCCTCGGCATCGACCGTCATGGGTTCGACGCCCTCCTCGACCGGGTCAAGGAGAAGGCGGGAGCCAAGACCGACGCCGACGTTCCCGCCGACGCGCTCAAGGAGCTGGTCGCGGACTCCAAGCGCCTGGTCCAGGAGAGGACGGGCCGGCCCTTCCCTCAGGACCCCACGGAGCAACTCCGGCTCGCCATCAACGCCGTCTTCGACTCGTGGTGGGCGAAGAAGGCGGTGGACTACCGGCGCATCCACCGGCTGGCCGACGACTGGGGCACGGCGGTGACGGTGATGGCCATGGTCTTCGGCAACCTCGGGACCACCTCGGGCACCGGGGTCTGTTTCTCACGGGACCCGGCCACCGGCGAGAAGCGCTTCTTCGGGGAGTTCCTGGTGAATGCCCAGGGCGAGGACGTGGTGGCCGGCGTCCGCACGCCCGAGCACCTGGACGATCTCAAACGCCGAATGCCGAAGGCGTACAGGCAGCTCGTGGCGATCAAGGACAAGCTCGAACGCCACTACCGGGACATGCAGGACATGGAGTTCACCGTCCAGGACGGGCGCCTGTACATCCTGCAGACCCGCTCCGGCAAACGTACGGGGGCGGCGGCGGTGCGTATCGCCGTGGAGATGGTGGAGGAGAAGCTGATCGACAGGCCGACCGCGCTCTGCCGGGTGGAGGCGGCCTCGCTGAGTCAGTTGCTGGTCAAGACGGCGGATCCCAACGCCAGGTACAGCGCCATCGCCCAGGGGCTCTCGGCCACGGCGGCGGCGGCCGTGGGCAGGGTCGTCTTCAATCCGGAGAAGGCGGTGGAGACGGCCCTGCGTGGAGAGCGGGTCATTCTCGTCCGCGCCGAGACGTCACCCGAGGACGTGGCGGGGATGCACGTCGCGGAGGGCATCTTGACCTCCCGCGGTGGACTCACCTCGCATGCGGCGGTGGTGGCCCGCGGGTGGGGCAAGTGCTGCGTGGTCGGCGCCGGGGACGTCGTGGTCGACGAGGAGAACGGCCTGTTCCGGGCCGGCAAGAGCGTCGTCCGCGAAGGACAGGTGATCACGCTGAACGGCGCCACCGGCCAGGTCATCGTGGGGCCGCTGCCGCTCGTGGACCCGAAGCTCTCCGAGGAGTTCAAGCAGCTGCTGGGCTGGGCGCGCGACGTCGCGACGACCAAGGTCCGGGCCAACGCGGACACGCCGGAGGACGCCCGGAAGGCGCGGGAGTTCGAGGCCGACGGGATCGGGCTCGTGCGGACCGAGCACATGTTCTTCAAGGATGAGCGAATCCCGATCGTCCGCGAGATGATCATGGCCGAAGACGTGGAGGCGAGGAAGAAGGCCGTGGACCGGCTCCTCCCCTTCCAGCGCGAGGACTTCATCGGGATCTTCAAGGCGATGACCCCACACCCGGTGACGATCCGGCTCCTGGACCCTCCGCTCCACGAGTTCCTGCCGAAGTACAAGGACGTCATCGAGGAATACACGCGGCTCGACGCCCTCCGGATCAACCCGGCGCGCCACCAGGAGCTCGGAGGCATCAAGGCTCGGCTGGAAGCGCTCCTCGAGGCCAATCCCATGCTCGGGCACCGGGGCTGCCGGCTCGGCATCACCTTCCCCGAGATCTATGAGATGCAGGTGCGCGCCATCATGGAGGCGGCGTGCACCGTGGCCAGGCAGGGCGTCGCGGTCGAGCCCGAGATCATGATCCCGCTGACGGGCACGACGGCCGAGATGAAGCTCACCGGGGAGATGACACGAAGAGTCGCCGAGGCGGTCACGGCGGAGATGGGCGTGCGGGTGCCGTACATGGTCGGCACGATGATCGAGGTGCCGCGGGCCGCGCTCATCGCGGACCAGATCGCCCGCCACGCCGAGTTCTTCTCCTTCGGCACCAACGACCTGACGCAGATGACCTTCGGCTACAGCCGGGACGACATCGGGAAGTTCTTGCCCTTCTACCTCGACAAGAAGCTGCTGCCGGCCGATCCCTTCGCCGTGCTGGACCGGGAGGGGGTCGGCGAGCTGATCCGGATCGGGATCGAGCGGGGGCGGAAGACGCACCGCGACCTGAAGGTCGGCATCTGCGGCGAGCATGGAGGGGAGCCGTCCTCGGTCGAGTTCTGCCACCAAGTGGGCATGACCTACGTCTCCTGTTCGCCGTACATGGTGCCGATCGCCTGGCTCGCGGCGGCCCAGGCCGAGATCACGGAGCCCCGCCGGAGACCGGAGCCCGCGCGAGGAGGGAAGCGACATGCGTGAGTTCGACGGCGTCTTCATCCCGGTGCCGACTCCCTACAAGGGCGATGCGGTCGCCACGGACCGGCTCAAGGCCAACCTCGAGCGCTGGAACCAGACGGGGCTCGGCGGCTACGTCATCCTGGGGTCCACGGGCGAGTTCCCGATGCTGTCCGAGGCCGAGCGCGACGCCGTGCTGGTGGCGGCCCGCGAGGGCATCCCGCGGGAGAAGGCCTTCATCGCCGGCACCGGGAGCAACGCGACCCTGATCACCATCCGCCAGACCAGGCGCGCGGCCGAGCTCGGCGCCGACGCGGCCATCGTGATCACGCCGCACTACTTCACGAAGGCGTTCTCCACGCCGGCCGCCCAGATCCGGCACTACCTGGCGGTGGCCGACGCCTCGCCCATCCCCGTCATGCTCTACAACTTCCCGCTCAACACGGGCATCAACCTCGAGCCCGACACCGTCGCCCGCATCGCCGAGCACGGGAACGTGTGCGGGATCAAGGACTCCTCCGGGAACATCCCGCAGGCGGCGCAGTTCATCCACCTGACGCCGAAGAGCTTCCACGTGCTCGTGGGCGCGGCGGCGGCGCTCCTCCCGGCGCTGACCATCGGTTCAGCGGGCGGCATCCTGGCGCTGGCCGTCATCGCGGCCCGGGAGTTCGTGGACGTGCACGCCCTCGCCCGCCAGGGACGCTGGGCGGAAGCGAAGGAGATCGCCGCGCGCATGATGCGAGCCGACCGCGGCGTGCCGGGCCGCTACGGGATCGGCGGGCTGAAGGCCGCCCTCGACCTGCAGGGCTTCTACGGCGGGCCCTGCCGCGCGCCGCTCGGGACGCCCGACGGCGACGCCATCGACGACATCAAGGAGAGCCTCGCCTCGGCGGGGCTGCTCTGACCACTGCTCTACGGAGGGATGACGACGTGGTGAAGCTCCCCGGTGCGCGGATCGTGCTCGAGTGCCTGAAGCGGGAAGGGGTGGACCTCATCTTCGGCTTGCCGGGCGGCGCCGTGCTGCCGATCTACGACGCGCTCTACGATTTCCAGGGGCTCCGGCACATCCTGGTGCGCCAGGAGGCGGCCGCGGGGCACGCGGCGGAAGGGTACTCGCGCACGACGGGCAAGGTCGGCGTCTGCCTGGTGACGTCGGGGCCGGCCGCCACGAACCTGGTCACAGCGCTCCAGGACGCGCTCATGGACTCGATCCCGATCGTCGCGTTCACCGGCCAGGTGCCCACCCATCTCATCGGCAACGACGCCTTCCAGGAGGCGGACAACGTGGGCATCACGCGCTCCGCCACCAAGCACAACTTCCTGGTCAAGGACGGCAAGGACCTGGGGCCCATCATCAAGGAGGCGTTCTACCTGGCCTCCACCGGGCGGCCGGGGCCGGTTCACGTGGATCTGCCCAAGGACATCCTCGTGAAGGAGTGGCCGTTCGAGTACCCCACCGAGGTCCATCTCCGCTCCTACAACCCGACCTACGAGGGGCATCCCGGCCAGATCAAGAAGGCGGCGCGGGCCATCGTGCGCGCCAAGCGGCCGGTGCTCTACGTGGGCGGCGGGGTGATCTCGTCCGACGCCTCCCCCGAGCTGATGGAGCTCGCCGAGCTGACCCAGATCCCCCTGACCCAGACGCTCATGGGCCTGGGGTCGTTCCCGATGGCGCACCCGCTGTCGCTCGACATGCTGGGCATGCACGGCACCTACTACGCCAACATGGCCGTGCACAACTCGGACCTGCTCGTGGCCATCGGCGCGCGGTTCGACGACCGCGTCACCGGGCGGGTGGACGCGTTCGCCCCGAACGCCGAGATCGTCCACATCGACATCGACCCGTCGTCGATCTCCAAGAACATCAAGGTCCACATCCCGATCGTCGGCGACTGCAAGCGCGTGCTGGCGAAGCTCGTCGAAGCCGTGAAGGAGGACATGAAGGACGGGGTGACCGCCGCCGTCGCCGAGGTCCGCAAGCAGTGGGCGGCCCAGGTCGCGTCGTGGAAGCACGACTTCCCGCTGCGCTACGACTGGAGCGACGAGGTCATCAAGCCCCAGTACGTGATCCAGGAGATCTCGAACGCGACCCAGGGCGAGGCGTTCGTCGTGACCGGAGTCGGGCAGCATCAGATGTGGGCCGCCCAGTACTACCGGTTCAAGCACCCCCGGCGCTGGTGCACGTCGGGGGGACTGGGGACCATGGGCTACGGCCTCCCGACGGCCATGGGCGTGCAGGCCGCCCACCCCGACAAGCTCGTCATCAACATCGACGGCGACGGCTCGTTCCAGATGAACAGCCAGGAGCTGGCCACCTGCTTCTGCGAGGGGCTTCCCGTCAAGACCGTCATCATCAACAACAGCGGTCACGGCATGGTGCGCCAGTGGCAGCGGATCATCTACAAGGAGCGCTACTTCGCCATCGACCTTCCCGGCGTCCCCGACTACGTGCGGCTCGCCGAGGCCTATGGCTGCGTCGGGATACGGGTCACCAAGCCCGGCGAGGTCGTGCCGGCGATCGAGAAGATGATCAGCACGCCGGCGCCGGTGGTGCTCGACGTCTGCGTCGACAAGGACGAGTGCGTCTTCCCCATGGTGCCCGCCGGCGGCGCCAACAAGGACATGATCCTGACCCCGCCCACCCGCGAGGTGAAAGACAAGGCGGCGAAATCGCAGACGGGGTTTTAACGTCGGAGGGGGCCTCGACGGCCCCCTCCGAAGCCTCCCCCAAGGATGCAGGGCGAGCCGCAGGACGTCGCGGGGCTGGGGACCCGCCGTCCGAGGCGAGCGATCCGGAAGCGGCGCCGGCGAAGCCGGCGCTCGAACGCGGCAAGCGGCAAGCCGCGGGGCGGTGGCTGCGGCTGACGCAGAGGGGATGAAGCGCCCAGCGCAGCGATCCGGTGGGGCATGGGCGTGGCGACAGCCCGGGTGCCCATGCCCGAGGGAAAGGAAAACAAGATAGTGGACGTCGAGAAGCATACGATCGCGGTGCTCGTCGAGAACAAGTTCGGCGTGCTCTCGCGCGTGGCCGGGCTCTTCTCGGCCCGCGGGTACAACATCGAGAGCCTGTCCGTGGGCGAGACACTGGACCCGTCGGTGTCCCGGATGACGCTGGTGGTCACGGGCGATGCCTTCATCATCGAGCAGGTGCTCAAGCAGCTCCACAAGCTCATCGACGTGATCAAGGTCACGGATCTCTCCGACGAGGACCACGTGGAGCGCGAGATGCTGTTGCTGAAGGTGAACGCCGAGCCGGCCAACCGGGCCGAGATCCTCCGCATCGGCGACATCTTTCGCGCCAAGGTGGTGGACGTCACGCCCACCACCTATACGCTGGAGGCCACCGGGGAGGAGTCGAAGATCGAGGCCATCATCGAGCTGCTCCGGCCCTTCGGCATCCACGAGGTCGTCCGCACCGGGAAGGTCGCCATCGCCCGCGGGCCCAAGACGCGGCTGCGCAAGGTCGAGGAGAAGCTGGGGAAACCGCGCGAAGTCGTGCGACCGCACGAAGATCCCAAGGTCGTCGGGTTCGCGGACTGATCGAGACAGCCAGACACGGAGAGTGCCATCATGCCGGCCAGGATCTACTACGACCAGGACGCCGACGTCGGGCTGCTGCGCGCCAAGAAGATCGCCATCATCGGCTACGGGAGCCAGGGGCACGCGCACGCCCTGAACCTCAAGGACTCCGGCCAGGATGTGGTGGTCGGGCTCTACGAGGGGTCGAGGAGCTGGGCCAAGGCCGAGAAGGACGGGGTCAAGGTGATGACCGTGGCCGAGGCGGCCCAGGCCGGCGACGTCATCATGATCCTGTTGCCGGATCAGAGCCAGCGGCAGGTCTACGAGGAGTCGATCAGGAGCGCCCTCGGCAAGGGCAAGACGCTCATGTTCGCCCACGGCTTCAACATCCACTTCAACCAGGTGGTGCCGCCGCCGGACGTCGACGTGTCCATGATCGCGCCCAAGGCGCCCGGCCACGTCATGCGCGACCTCTTCACCCAGGGGCCGGGGGTGCCGGCGCTGGTGGCCGTCTACCAGGACGTGTCGGGCAAGGCCCGGGATACGGCCCTCGCCTACGGCAAGGGCGTCGGCTGCACGCGAGCGGGCGTCATCGAGACCACGTTCAAGGAAGAGACGGAGACGGATCTCTTCGGCGAGCAGACGACGCTGTGCGGCGGCGTCTCCCACCTCATCAAGGCCGCCTTCGAGACCCTCGTCGCGGCCGGCTATCAGCCCGAGGTCGCCTACTTCGAGTGCATGCACGAGATGAAGCTGATCGTGGACCTCTTCTACCAGGGCGGGCTCGCCTACATGCGCTACTCGGTGTCGGACACGGCCGAGTACGGCGACTACACGCGCGGGCCGCGCATCATCAACGAGCAGACCCGAGCGGAGATGAAGAAGATCCTGGACGAGATCCAGTCCGGACAGTTCGCGCGGGAATGGGTGCTGGAGAACCAGGCCAATCGCGCCGGGTTCCTGGCCATGCGCAAGCGCGACGCCCAGCACCCGATCGAAGAGGTGGGCGGGCGGCTCCGCAAGATGATGTCCTGGATCAAGCCGCCCCGCATGTGACGGACCGGCGCCGGGCGGGCGTGCGCATTCCCATAGCCGCCGAGGGGTGGCCCTTCATCTTCCCACTCGCCGTGGCCGCGTGTACTCTGGCCGGGATGGGCTGGTGGGCGGCGGCGGGCGTGGTGGCGGTGCCCGCGCTGGCCTTCCTGGGGTTTTTCCGGGATCCCGAGCGCCAGCCGCCCGATCTGCCGGGCGCGGTGCTGGCGCCCGCCGACGGGAAGGTGATGGAGGTCGCCCTCGTCGACGACGCGTGGGTGGGACCGGCGGCGCGCGTCTCCATCTTCCTGTCGCCGCTGGACGTGCACATCAACCGGGCGCCGGTCGCCGGGCTCGTGGCGGGGGTCGAGTACGTCGCCGGGAAGTTCAGGGCCGCCTACAAGGCGGAGGCGTCGGAGGTGAACGAGCGCTGCACCGTGGCGCTCGAGGGTGATGCGGCGCGCGTCGCGGTGAGGCAGATCGCGGGGGTGCTGGCCCGGCGTATCGTGTGCCGCGTGCGGGCCGGGGACAAGCTCGAGGCGGGCGAGCGCTACGGGCTGATCCGCTTCGGCTCGCGGACCGACCTCTTCGTGCCCCGGGCGACCGAGATCCGGGTCCGGGCGGGGGACCGGGTCCGGGGAGGGGAGTCGATCATGGGGGTGCTGAGGTGACGAGCCGAGAAGCCGGGAACGGAAGGAAGTGGAGATGAGGAGACGGCACTTCAGCGCGGAGGGGGTACGCGGGCCCCGGCGGCGGCGCTGGCAGGAGTTGCGCGAGCACCCGCGGAGAGGCATCTTCCTGCTGCCCAGTCTGCTGACGACGGGGAACCTCTTCTGCGGCTTCCTCGCCCTCATCCTGACCGCCGAGGCGCGCTTCGTCGAGGCGTCGGTGGCGATCTTCGTCGCGATGGTCATGGATGTCCTGGACGGCAAGGTCGCCCGTCTCACCAAGACGACGACGCAGTTCGGGGTCGAGTTCGACTCGCTGGCGGACGTGGTGTCCTTCTGCGTGGCGCCGGCCTTCATGCTCTACACGCTGGCGCTGGCCCGGCTGGGGCGCGCGGCCTGGCTGGGCACCTTCCTGTTCGTGGTCTGCGGCGCGCTCAGGCTCGCCCGGTTCAACGTGCACTCGGGCGTCAGCGACCGCCGGTACTTCGTGGGGCTGCCGACGCCGGCGGCGGCGGGAATCGTGGCGTCGGTGGTCCTCTTCCTCGGGAACGGCGTGATCAGCCAGTGGGAGGGCGCCGCCATCGCCGCCGGGACCTACATCGTGGCCATCCTGATGGTCTCGACCTTCCGCTACTACAGCTTCAAGGAGATCGACTTCGCGCGCCGCCGGCCCACTGGCGTCCTGCTGCTGTTCGTGCTGGCCGTGCTCATCGTCGCGACCCACCCGCAGTGGTTCCTGTTCCTCCTGTTCTCGGCCTATGTCCTGAGCGGCCCGACGCGCCCCGTGTGGGCGCGCCGCCGGGAGGGGGCGCTGGTAGTCGAGAAGGGAATCAGGGACGCGTACTAGGAAAAGTTAGGAGAGGACAATCATGGATCGCGTGATCATCTTCGATACCACGCTTCGCGATGGCGAGCAGTCCCCCGGCTTCTCGATGAACACCCAGGAGAAGCTGGAGATGGCGCGACAACTCGCCCGGCTCAACGTCGACGTCATCGAGGCGGGCTTCCCCATATCCTCCGACGAGGATTTCGGGGCCGTCGGCGAGGTCGCCCGCCAGGTCGGCACGCTTCCCGGCTCGCCCGTCATCTGCGGGCTCAGCCGCGTGGGGCTCATGGACATCGACCGCGCGTGGGAGGCGGTGAAGTACGCGCGGCGGCCCCGGATCCACACCTTCGTGGCGACCTCGGACCTGCATCTCAAGTACAAGCTGAGGAAGAGCCGCGCGGAAGTCCTGAAGGCGTCGGTGGAGGCGGTCCGGCACGCCCGGGGCTACTGCGAGGACGTGGAGTTCTCCCCCGAGGACGCCTCGCGCTCGGACTTCGACTACATGTGCGACGTGCTGGAGGCGGTGATCGACGCCGGCGCCCGCACGATCAATATCCCGGACACGGTGGGCTACGCGATCCCGAGGGAGTGGGGTGAGCGGATCGCGCGGATCCGGGAGCGGGTCCGGAACAGCGGCCAGGCCGTCCTGTCCGTCCACTGCCACAACGATCTCGGGCAGGCGGTGGCCAACTCGCTGGTGGCGGTCCAGAACGGCGCCCGGCAGATCGAGTGCACCATCAACGGCATCGGGGAACGGGCGGGCAACGCCTCCCTCGAGGAGATCGTGATGGCGCTCAAGACCCGCAAGGACTACTTCGGGATCGAGACCCAGGTGCGCACCGAGGAGATCTACCGGACCTCCAAGCTCCTGTCGCACATCACCGGCGTCCACGTCCAGCCCAACAAGGCCATCGTGGGGGAGAACGCCTTCGCCCACGAGGCGGGCATCCACCAGGACGGCGTGCTCAAGGAGAAGCTGACCTACGAGATCATGCGGCCCGAGGACATCGGCCGGGCGGCCAACAAGCTCGTCATGGGCAAGCACTCGGGGCGGCGCGCGCTGGCGGCGCGGCTGGGCGAGCTCGGCTTCGAGCTGGATGAAGGGGAGCTCGGCAAGGCCTTCAAGAAGTTCAAGGACCTGGCCGACAAGAAGAAGGATATCTTCGACGAGGACCTGATCTCGATCGTGAAGGACGAGATCGCGCAGGTGCCCGAGACCTACGCGCTGGACTACCTGCACATGGTCAGCGGCACCGGCGTCATCCCGTCGGCCACGGTGCGGCTCAAGAAGGACGACGAGGTCTTTCAGGACTCGGGGGTGGGCGACGGACCGGTGGACGCGGTGCTGAACGCCATCGACGCGATCACCGGGCTCAAGGGTCGGCTGCAGGACTACCAGCTCCGCGCCGTGACGTCGGGAAAGGATGCCCTCGGCGAGGTGTCGGTCAAGGTGGACTTCGACGGCACGGTGGTCCCGGGCAAGGCCAGCTCCACCGACGTGGTCGAGGCCAGCGCCCGCGCCTACCTCAACGCGCTGAACCGACTCGTACAGCCCGGCGGGGCGCGGCGCACCCAGGAGATCGGCCCGTAGATCACCGGGAGGGGGCCGGCGCCGCCGCGCGAACGCGGCGAGTTCCGCGGGTCCGCCGAGTTCGGCGAATCACCGGGACGTTGTCGGTGTCGGGCGGAGGGAGTGCATCATGGCGATGAGGGGCACCGGCGGTCCCCGCCGGGACGGAGCCGGGCGAGCCGGCGGACTGTGCGCTCGCTACGAACGGTGAGGGAGGCATGATCTGATGGCCGTCCACAAGATCGCGGTGCTGGCCGGAGACGGCATCGGCCAGGAAGTCACGCCGGAGGCGCAGAAGGTCCTCGACCTCGTCGGGAAGGCCACCGGCGCTGCCTTCGAGTTCGAGCCGGCCCTGGTCGGCGGGGGCGCCATCGACGTCACCGGGGAACCGCTGCCCGAGTCCACGCTGCGACTCTGCGAGGAGAGCGACGCCATCCTCTTCGGGGCGGTGGGTGGGCCCAAGTGGGACGACGCGCCGCCGGAGCAGCGTCCGGAGCGGGGCCTGCTCGGGCTTCGCAAGGAGCTGGACCTGTTCGCCAACCTGCGGCCCGCCCGCTGCTTTCCCATGCTCGTCGACGCGTCGCCGCTCCGGCGCTCGATCGTGGAGGGCACGGACCTGATGGTGATCCGGGAGCTGACGGGCGGGCTCTACTTCGGCGAGCCGCGGGGGCGCGAGGAGTTCGCCGACGGCGGGGCGCGGGCCGTGAACACCATGGCCTACACCTCGCGCGAGATCGAGCGCGTGGCGCGGGCCGCCTTCGACGTGGCGATGAAGCGGCGGAAGCGCCTCGCGTCGGTCGACAAGGCCAACGTGCTCGTCGTGTCCCAGCTCTGGCGCGAGGTCGTGACCCGCGTGTCGAAGGACTACCCGGCGGTGGCGCTGGAGCACGTGCTGGTGGACAACTGCGCGATGGCGCTGGTCCAGAACCCCACCCGCTTCGATACGCTCGTGACGGAGAACACCTTCGGCGACATCCTCTCCGACGAGGCGGCCATCCTCGCCGGCTCCATGGGGATGCTGCCCTCGGCCAGCCTGGGCGGTCGGGTGGGGCTCTACGAGCCGGTGCACGGCACGGCGCCCGACATCGCGGGACAGGGCGTCGCCAATCCCATCGCCGCCATCCTGTCGGCGGCGATGCTCTTGCGGTACTCGCTCGGCCGGGCGGCCGACGCCGACCGGATCGAGGCGGCGGTGCTCACGGTGCTGGAGCAGGGGCATCGGACGCGCGACATCCACTCGGCGGGGATGAAGCTCGCGGGCACGAAGGAGATGGGCGACCTGATCGCCCGCGAAGTCGAACGGTCGTACTGAGAGAGGGAACAACGCGATGAAGCTGGCGGTGGTGGGGGCGACGGGCGCGGTGGGGCAGACGACGCTGAAGATCCTGGACGAGCGCAAGTTCCCGGTGCGGGAGCTTCGCGCGTTCGCCTCGGAGCGGTCCGTCGGCAAGAGCGTCACCTTCAAGGGCGAGAAGATCCGGGTCGAGAAGGTCGGCCCCGAGGCCTTCCGGGGCGTGGACGTGGCGTTCTTCTCGGCGGGCTCGGCGCAGTCCAGGGAGTACGCGCCGCAGGCGGTCAAGGCGGGCGCGGTGGTCGTGGACAAGTCGAGCGCCTTCCGCATGGACCCGACCGTTCCCCTCGTGGTGCCCGAGATCAACGGCCACCGGGTGAAGGGACATCGCGGCATCGTCGCGTGCCCCAACTGCACGACCATCGTCACCGTGATGCCGCTGAAGCCGCTCCACGACGCGGGGCGGCTCCGTCGCGTGATCGCCACCAGCTTCCAGGCCGTGTCCGGGGCCGGGGTCAACGGCGTGGAGGAACTGCGCAGCCAGACCCTCGCCTGGGCCCGCGGCGAGGCGATCACGCCCGCGCACTTCCCCCACCAGATCGCGTTCAACCTCATTCCCCACATCGACAGCTTCGGCGAGAACGGCTACACGGGCGAGGAGCTGAAGCTCGTCAACGAGGTCAGGAAGGTCCTCGAGCTGCCGGAGCTCGCGCTCTCTCCCACGACGGTGCGGGTGCCGGTCTTCACCGCGCACTCGATCGCGATCAACGCCGAGACCGAGGTGAAGGTGAGCGCCCGGCGCGCGCGCGAGGCCTTCGCCGGGTTTCCCGGTCTCAGGCTCTGGGACGAGCCGGCCGAGAACCGGTATCCGATGCCGGTGACGGTCGAGGGCCAGGACGACTGTTTCGTCGGCCGGGTCCGCGAGGACCTCTCCCTCGCGAACGGGCTCAACTTCTGGGTGGTCGGTGACCAGCTCCGCAAGGGCGCGGCGCTCAACGGGATCCAGATCGCCGAGCTGCTGATCCGCTGACCGCCCGGTCGGGGGCCACGACGGCGCGCACGCTCCGGCTCACCCTCGCCTACGACGGCACCGAGTTCCACGGCTGGCAGTACCAGCCCGGCCTCCCGACCATCCAGGGACTCGTCGCCGGGGGGTGCGAGCGGATCCTGGGGGCGCCGACGCGCGTGGTGGGGGCGAGCCGCACCGACGCCGGGGTGCATGCGCTCCGCCAGGTGGCGAGCCTGAGCACGACGGCGTCCATCGACGCGCGTGCCCTCCGTCGCGCCCTCAACGCCGTTCTGCCAGCGGCCATCCGGGTCCTGGATTCGCGCGAGGCTCCCGCCGGCTTCGACGCCCGGCGCGCGGCCCGCGGAAAGCGCTATGCCTACCTCATCGACGGCGGCGTCTGCGCCGACCCCTTCCTCCGTCGCTATGCGTGGCATCTCCCCTGGGATCTCGACCGGACCGCCATGAGCCGGGCGCTCGCGCTGGTGAGAGGCAAGCACGACTTCTCGGCGTTCTGCGCCGCGGCCGGACGGGGGCGCAGTCCGATCTGTACCGTTCGCTCGGCGCGCCTCGTGAGCCGGAAGACCCGGGTGGTGATCCTGGTCTCGGCGGACAGCTTCCTCCACCACATGGTGCGGAACCTGGTCGGGAGCCTCGTGGAGATCGGACGGGGAGTGCACCGGCCGGAGTGGATCGCGCAGGTGCTCGACGGGCGGGATCGGACCCGGGCCGGCCCCACCGCGCCGCCGCAGGGACTGGCGCTGGCGCGCGTGATGTATCCCCGGTGACCGGCCCCGTGGTTGACCCGCTCGTGCGCGGACCCGTACAATGTCGCCGTGCGGACGTTTCTCCAGGTCAAGCACGGTCGCGTCGAGGAGGTCAAGGGCGACGTCGTCCGCGAGCAGCCGTTGACGCTGTACGTCAACGGCGAGCGCTTCCTCACCCTGCTCTGCTCGCCGTTCAAGCTCGAGGCCCTCGTCCTCGGTTACCTGTGGATGGAGAAAGTCATCGGGGCCCTGGAGGAGATCGCGTCCCTCCAAGTCTCCGAGGTGGATGGACGCGCCGACGTGGCCCTGACCCATCCGGTGACGCTGCCCAGCGAGCGCATCCTCACGTCGGGCTGCGGCGGGGGCATCACGTTCCGGATCGATCCGCGCCTGTTCACCCCGCTGCACTCCCCGCTCCGCATCGGGCCGGCTCGGCTGAGCGCTCGGTTGAAGGACCTCTTCACGGCGGCCGTCCACTATCGCGCCTCGCGCGGCATCCACGGGGCCGCGCTCACGGATGGAGAGCGGCTGCTGGTGGTCGCCGAGGACGTGGGCCGGCACAACGCCGTCGACAAGGTCAAGGGGGAGGCGTTGCTGCGGGGCATCCCGACGGCCGACCGGATCCTGCTCTCGACGGGGCGGGTGTCGTCGGAAATGCTGCTCAAGGCCTCGCGGATGGCGGTGCCGCTGGTGGCGTCCCGGACATCGCCGACCGAGATGGCCGTGGCCCTCGCCGAGCAGCTCGGCATCACCGTGGTCGGCTACCTCCGCCCGGATGGCCTGAACGTCTACGCCGGCGTCGTCCTTCGCCTATCTGGTGGGGCGCCGTGAGGGGTTCTGGCGGCTCGGCGTGCTCATGACCCAGGCGGGCTGGGTGTGCCACACCGTGGCGCTGGTGGTTCGCGGCGTCGAGCTGGGGCGCCCGCCTCTGGTGACCTTGCCCGAGGCCGTCTCCGTGGTGATCTGGGTGGCGGTGCTGCTGGAGCTGTGGGCCGAGCGGCAGTACGGGATCAAGGTGCTGGGCGCCTTCGTCCTGCCCGTGGTGTTGACGCTGGGCCTGGCCCTGCCGACCGGACTTCGCGCGCTCGTCCTCGGGCCCAGCATCCGGAGCGCGTGGATCTGGGTCCACGTGGTCCTCGCCTTGCTGGGTCTCGCCGCTCTCGTGCTGAACTTCGCCGGCGCCGTGATGTACGTGCTCCAGGAGCGCCAGCTCAAGGCCCGACGGCCCGGCGCCTTCTACTACCGGTTGCCGCCGCTGGAGACGCTGGACCGTTTCACCTATCGCGCCCTCACCGTCGGCTTTCCCTTCCTGACCGCCGGACTCCTCCTGGGCGCCCTCTGGGCCGGCGCCGCCTCGGGGCGGGTCTTGACCCTCGATCCGCTGACGCTCTTCTCGGTGGTCATGTGGGTCGTCTACGCGGTGACCCTCTCGGGACGCGCGGTGGGCGCCTGGCGCGGCCGGCGCGCCGCGTACTTCGCCATTGTCGGGTTCGGCGCCCTGCTGCTGAGCCTGGGAGCGAGCGTGCTCTTCCAGGGCCGCCATGGGGCGTGACGGAGGATCATGAACAGGTCCTTCTTCGTCGCGGGCATGAGCCACCTGACGGCGCCCGTGGAGGTGAGAGAACAGCTCGCCCTCGAGGAAGAGAAGGTGCGGGAGATCCTGACCGACCTCTGGGGCCGCGGTCTCTTCAGCGAGGTGATGATCCTCTCCACCTGCAATCGCGTGGAGGTCTACGGCGTCGCCGAGGCCCCCGGCGAGGCCCGCCAGACGGCCTTCGGCCGGCTCGGCGCCCAGCGGGGGCTGGCCCTCCGCGACATCGAGCCGCTGCTCTACACGAAGATCGAGGACGAGGCGGTCCACCACGTCTTCCGCGTCGCGGCGAGCCTGGACTCGATGCTGGTGGGCGAGCCGCAGATCCTGGGGCAGGTGAAGGAGGCCTTCGCGCTGGCCCAGTCCTCCAGCACGATCGGTCCGCTGCTCCACGCCCTCATGTCCCGGGCCTTCGGCGTCGCCAAGAGAGTGAGGACGGAAACGGACGTGGGCCGGCACGCGGTGTCGATCTCCTTCGCCGCGGTGGAGCTGGGGAGGAAGATCTTCGGCGGGCTCGACGGCAAGGCGGTCCTCCTGGTCGGCGCCGGAGAGATGGCGGAGCTCGCGGCGAGGCACCTGGTGGACCAGGGGGCGCTGCCGGTCTACGTCGCCAACCGGACCCCGAGCCGCGCGCAGGAGCTGGCGCGGCTCCTCAGCGGCACCGCCGTGCCGTTCGACGAGCTCCACGCCGTCATGGCGTCGGTGGACATCGTCATCGCCTCCACCGCCGCGCCCGAGCCCATCATCCGCGCCGCCGATGTCCAGCACGCGCTCCACGCGCGGCGCGCGCGGCCGCTCTTCTTCATCGACATCGCGGTGCCGCGCAACGTGGAGGCGGGCGTCAACGATCTCGACAACGCCTTCTGCTACGACGTCGACGACCTGCGCTCCGTGGTCGACGCCAATGTGCGCGAGCGCCAGCGCGAGGCCCAGCGCGCGGAGGCGCTCGTGGCGCGCGAGGTGGAGCGCTTCGCGGCGCGGCGTCAGGATCTGGAGGTGGTGCCGACCATCGTCTCGCTGCGCGACAAGCTGGAGAGCATCCGGCGCGCCGAGCTCGACAAGGCGCTCGCCCGTCTGGGAGACGCGGACGAGGAGACCCGGCGGGTGATGGAGGTCCTCTCGCAGGCCATCGTCAACAAGGTCCTCCACGCGCCGATGGTCAAGCTCCGGGACTCTTCGCGCGCCGGGCACGGTCATCGCTGGATCGAGCTGATCTCGGAGCTGTTCGGGCTCGGCCGGGCGGGCAAGCCCCGAGAGGAACCGTGAAGCTCCGGTTGGGGACGCGGGGAAGCCGGCTGGCGCTGGCCCAGACGCGGAGCGTGGCCGACGCCCTCGCCGCGCTCGGCCTCGACGTGGACGTGATCCCCATCAAGACTTCCGGCGATCATCTGGCGCAGGTGGCGCTGGGCGATTTCGGCGGCAAGGCGCTGTTCGTGAAGGAGATCGAAGAAGCATTGCTCGAGGGGCGGATCGATGTCGGCATCCACAGCCTCAAGGACATGCCCGCCGTGCTGCCGGCCGGGCTCTCCCTCGCGGCATTTCCGCCGCGCGAGGACCCGCGCGACAGTCTCGTGAGCCGCCGGGGCGGCGGGCTCGGCGACCTGGCTCCCGCCGCCGTGGTGGGCACCTCGAGCCTGAGGCGGCGCGTCCTGCTGCTCTCGCGACGTCCTGACCTCCGGGTGGAGCCCATCCGTGGCAACGTGGAGACGCGGCTCGCCAAGCTGGAGAGCGGCGCCTACGATGCGCTCGTCGTGGCCCGAGCCGGGCTCGACCGCCTCGGGCAGGCGCCGGCCCATGCCACCGTGCTGCCGGCGGAGGAGTTCCTCCCGGCGGTGGGGCAGGGCATCCTCGGTCTCGAGGTCCGTGAGGACGACCGGGAGACGCAGGAACTCCTGGGACGCCTCGAGCACCCCGGGACGCGAATGCAGGCCGAGGCCGAGCGCGCGTTTCTCCGCCGGCTCGGCGCCGGTTGCCACACTCCGGTGGCGGGCTACGCGCGCCTCGACGGCGACGCCCTCAGCTTGACGGGACTGGTTGCGAGCCCCGATGGGGCCACGGTGCTGCGGTCGTCCATCAGCGGGCTCGCCTCCGCCGCGGAGGCGCTGGGCCAGAAGGTGGCCGACGAGCTTCTGGCGCGCGGGGCGCGGCGACTCCTGGACGCGGGCGGCGATCAGCCATGAAGACGCATCTCACCTCGGCGCTGCCGCTGGCCGGGCGCGTGATCCTGGTCACCCGGGCGAGGGAGCAGGCGGGTCGCTTCGCGGCCTTGCTGGAGGAGGCGGGAGCCCGGGTGCTCATGGTGCCGACCATCGTGATCGAGCCCCCGGATTCCTGGGCGCCGCTGGACGAGGCGCTGGCGCGCTCGCGGGAATACCGGTGGGCGATCTTCACCAGCGTGAACGGGGTGGAGATGGTGCGCCGGCGGCTCGAGCAGGCGGGGCGGGGGCGCGAGGCGCTCGCCTCGTGCCGGATCGCCGCCATCGGCCCCGCCACGGCGGAGGCGCTCCGGGCGTGGGGGCTGCCCGCCGAGGTGGTTCCCGAGGAGTACGTCGCCGAGGGGCTCGCCGACCGGCTCCGGTCCCTGATCCGGCCGGGGGAGCGCGTGCTGCTGCCGCGCGCCGCGGAGACCCGCGATCTGCTCGTGCGAGCGCTCGATGCCATGGGGGCCGTCGTCGACGAGGTGGCCGCCTACCGGACCCGCCCGGCGACGGAGGCGGCCGCGACCCTTCGGGAGGGGCTCCGCAACCGGGGCGTGGACGTGGTGACGTTCACGAGCTCGTCCACGGCGAGGAACTTCGCGGCGCTGTTCGGCCCCGGGGAGCTGGCGCCGTTGATGGCGGGCGTCACCATCGCCTGCATCGGACCGATCACAGGGGAGACGGCGGCCGCGCTCGGGCTCGGCGCGCAGATCATGCCGGACGAATACACCATCCCGGCCCTGGCGCGCGCCATCGTCACCTACTACGGGGAGCAAAGGAGCTAGGAGCGTGTCGGACAGAGACCTGGTGGGAAGACATCGTGGTTCGAGCGCCAGCTTTGCCGGCGCAAGCTTCTGGACGCTCGCCTCGGACGGCGGGGCCCCAGCCCCGCGACGTCCTGCGGCTCGCACTGCGTCCTGGGGGGAGGTTCGGAAGGGGGGCGGAGCCCCCCTCCGAGTTTGGATCCCGGCCCTGGCGCGCGGCATCGTCGCCCATTTCGAGAGGAGCTAAGGAGCTAAGCGCATGTCGGAGAAAAATCTCGTGCGAAGACATCGTGGTTCGAGCGCCGGCTTTGCCGGCGCAATCGATTCCCGTTCCTGGGGGGAGGTTCGGAAGGGGGGCGAAGCCCCCCTCGGCGTCCGCGAGCCGATCGCGTCCATGCCGGGCCAGTTCAGGCTCTCCATCGACGAGCTCCTCAAGGAATGCAAGGACGCCGCCTCCATGGGCATCCCGGCCGTCCTGCTGTTCGGGATTCCCCAGGAGAAGGACGCGCGGGGCAGCGAGGCCTATGCGGAGGACGGCATCATCCAGCAAGCCGTGCGGGCGGTCAAGGAGACCATCCCGGATCTGCTCGTGATCACCGACGTGTGCCTCTGCGAGTACACGAGCCACGGGCACTGCGGCGTGGTGGAGGACGGGCGGGTCAGGAACGACCCCACGCTCGAGCTGATCTCGCGGACGGCGCTCTCTCACGTGGAGGCCGGCGCCGACATGGTCGCCCCGTCCGACATGATGGACGGACGCGTCGCCGCGATCCGGGAGGCTCTCGACGAGTCCGGGTACCAGGAGGCGCCCATCATGGCGTACTCGGCGAAGTACGCCTCGGCGTTCTACGGCCCCTTCCGCGACGCGGCGGGCTCCGCGCCACAGTTCGGCGACCGGCGAGCGTACCAGATGGATCCGGCCAACGCCGTCGAGGCCATGCGGGAGGTCGCCCTCGACGTGGACGAGGGCGCCGACATCGTGATGATCAAGCCCGCCCTCGCGTATCTGGACATCATCTCGCGCGTGAAGACGGAGTTCGGGCTCCCGGTGGCCGCCTACTCCGTCTCCGGCGAGTATGCGATGATCCGGGCGGCGGGACAGCTCGGCTGGATCGACGAGGAGCGCGTCATGGTGGAGGCGCTCACGGGGATCCGGCGCGCCGGGGCCGACATCGTCATCACGTACTTCGCGAAGGACCTCGCGAGGCTGATCGAGCAGGGCCGGGCGTGAGGGTCTCCGCGAAAGGAGAATACGCCATCAAGGCCTTGCTGGACCTGGCCCTGCACGACCGGGAAGGGCTTCAGCCGATCCAGGAGATCGCCGCGCGCCAGGGGATCCCCCAGCGATATCTCGAGCAGGTGCTGCTCCAGCTCAAGCGCGCCGGACTTCTCGAGTCCCGCCGTGGCTCTGCGGGAGGGTATCGTC
>WNFZ01002678.1_pt1 | contig 21568 bp, 22 predicted proteins | sample 5400081 | NCBI WGS metagenome assembly WNFZ01 (sample SAMN13153365, study PRJNA577476) | soil metagenome | isolation source: 80 cm soil or saprolite under grassland replicate 1 | place: USA:California | collected 2016-06-15
TACTGTTGAAGCAAGGCAAAGCGGTGCGTGCAATGGTACGAAATGAAGACGACCGCGCGCAGGCGTTACGCGACATGGGTGCGGAGGTCGTGATCGGCGATCTGCTCGATCTCGATTCGATGCATAGAGTGATTGCCGGTTGCGAGACGATGTACTTCGGCATGTCGGTTTCGGATACCTATCTAGCCGCGACGGTCAACGCGGCGGCGGTGGCGAAGCATCACGGCGTGAAGGCGTTCATCAATATGTCGCAGATGACGCTCTCACAGATGAACATTACCGAAACCACGGCGAGCCCGCAGCACAAGCTGCACTAATGGTAGTCTGATCTGATTTGATTGCCTGACCGAGTGCTGCGCGGCGGGTACGGAATCTATTACTCGAGGTATGTGGGACAGACGATATACCAGTCAGTACTGAGCCCGCCTTTTAAGGTACTGCGCCAGATTCAAGGATCGGCAAACGCGGCGGCATCGTTTGCCAACCCGTTTGGTCCGGAAGTTACTTTGCCGCAGTTCGTTTCATATTCCCCAAGCACAAGCCTAACTCCCAGATTTATCGCACAGGATTTTCGTCCTCCGGTTACTCAGCAATACAGCCTCAACCTGCAAACTGATCTGGGCAGTAACCTCCTGTTGGAAACCGGCTATGTAGGCGCGCGTGGCACGCATCAGATTACCAACCGCATCTACAATCAGGCGCTGTTAGCCAGTATTTCAAGTCCTATTCGCGGCGTAACAACTAACACCATTGCCAATATTCCCTTGCGTGTTCCTTACCAGGGATTTGCTCCGATTGGCTTGAATTCGATTCAAACAACCGCGTCCGCCTGGTACAACAGCCTCGAGGTCAGCCTTACCAAACGACTGAGCGCAGGTCTCCAACTCCTGGCATCCTATACTCTCGCCAGTTCGCTCAGTACCGCCGCTGCCGACACCGGGACCAGCGGCCTCCAACACAATTCCGGGAAACCAGAAGGATGGCCACCTGAACTATGGGCGCAGCGATTTCAATCGCAAACACCGCTTCGTGGCGAGCTATTTGTATCAATTGCCCACCGCTAAACGATTCAGTGGCTTCGTGAAGGCGCTGCTGAATGGCTGGTCCATTTCCGGCGTAACCACTTTTCAGTCCGGATTGCCTTTGACCTTAACCGGCACTAACAGCAACAACATCTTCGGCATCACGACGGACCGCGCGCAGCTGGCGGCCGGTTGCACGTATGGTGATCTCGTTACTAAGGGTTCGGTTACCAGCCAGCTGAATAACTACTTCAACTCAAGTTGTATTCTGAGAACCTCTAGCGGCGCGGCAACCTGGCGAGTGATTGGCGATGACGGTACGGCCACCGCGTTCGGCAATTTCACTGATGAAGCGAACTTCGATCAGGAGGCTGGGCGAAAGCGGTAACTTCGAATTACGAGCAGAGTTCTTTAACGCCTTCAATACGCCGCAGTTCGCCAACCCCGGCACCAACGTCTCGGCAGCGAACTTCGGGGTGATCTCAGCGACCTCGGTCAACCCGCGAGTGGTTCAGTTGGCCGTGAAGATCAACTTCTAAAAGGCTGAGTGAGTCTGGCGGGCTTGATGAATGCGCTCGGTAGTTTCAATCATCGGCGATTAACGAACAACGAAACACCGCTAACTCATGAAGGCACCGGGCTTTGCCTCAAAAGTCAGAAACTGGAACGAACGTACCGATGAATGATCTATTTCTTAGCCTGCGAAGCAGGCGTAAGCATAAAGCCTGGGGCGCGAGCCCCAGGAATCAATGTGGTCATAATTTGAGCCCGTGAAACAGGCGACAGCCGCAACGTTTTAAGGCTTTCGCCCGCTCGACGCAGGCTCCCAAATAGATTGATTGTACCTGGGGCTCACGCCCCAGGGTTTACGCTTACGCCTGCTTCGCAGGCTAAGACAAGATTGAAGTTTCACGTTGACCTAGCGAGGTACGCCGAGTCCTTGCCGATCTTCCTGCGACGCTTCAATCCTCTCTTCGTCTGTCACGAACGAACGCGCAATGATGACTTTCAAGCGCCGCTCCCAGTAGTCGAGCGCAGGACGGCGTTCTTCCGGCACGGTTGGTATCAGATCACTAATGAGCGCGTTCATCCGCCGCATTACCTGGACACTGGTAGCGCCGTAAAAGGAAATCTCATCAAAGGCCAGCCGCAGGAGATCGTCCCAGCTGGGGAATGAAACCACTAGTCTCAATTTGCCGTCCGCGTCGCGAAAGTCACCGATTTCCAGGTGGCGTTGGCCCAGACGGAGCAGCAGGTCTTCGATTTGATCCAGCGCCTGAACTGCCGTCGTTGGATCGTTAACTGCCGGCGATAAAGCTCTGATGGCGATGTCAACCAGGAGCCGGATCGCGTATTTGGGATCCTGCTCAAAGGTACGTTCCCCGCCTAATTCAATTCCCTTCCTCAACTCCCGTTCACCGATAGGCTGACCACCAAAGACGTGCAACAAAGGCATCGACTCCCCGACCGTGTCGCCAACTGACACCGCCATTTCGATCACGGCGTCGGCCGACTTGGCCAAACTTACCAACCTCGTCACCTCAATACTTTGAATTGAGCAAGGTCTTCCGTGATGGATTAGCGCATGGGTGCAAGGCACGGCGCGAAAATCTTCACGTCCAGTGACTGGAGCTGGAGGCTGCAGCGGCGGATAGAGTTTGGCAATTACCTTTCGTCCCTGATCGCCTGTGAAAATCAACATCTGGTTAACCTGAAGCAAACCGATGCGACGGATCAGCGCAATGAACATGGCCACGCTCGCCAGGAGCAAGCCAATGATTACCAGGACACTGATGAAAGGAACCCTTCCGGAACCGTACCGGTCGATGCCAGCGAGCGCCGCCACCGCGTAGAGAAAAGTAGCGGTAAATATCCCAAGTGCATGCGACATTACCGGATCCCGAGCAAGCAATAGCACCAGACGTGGGGAGTAGGCAGTAGCGCTGAACTGCACCATTACAAAGGTCAAGGAAAAAACGATTCCCGTAAGGGCAATCATGCCCGAAGCGATCGAGGAGTAAATCGCCATTCCAGATGAAACGCTCATCGGCGAGACGAAGCTCGGAAAAAGGTGGCTCTCGATTCGCGGAAAAGTCAGGCCGGCCAACATTGCGGCGCCCGCGTACAATGCAGGTATGCCCCAGGTACTCAATTGACGCACAGCACTCTTATATAGCATTGGCCACCTCCACCGTTCCTCACTTCACCTTAGGTCTCTTGCATAATTTCTTGTTCGTAACCCGCTCACCTCAAAAGTGAAACGCCAACGACGCTCCGATGGCATTCACGTATTGAGTGTCCGAGCGGCTGTCGTTTTGCCGCATGTAGTAGAGATCCAAAATGACCTGGCGCTTGGGCAGCAACATTCTCCGGAGCGGCCCGCGCCTCAATGATGTTTGCACGCCGGCCGCCAAACGGTTCCGGTTCCAGATGCCGTAGCGCGTGTCGTAAAAGAGCTCACCTGAGACATAAGGAGTGATGGTTCGCTTCTTCAACTGAAATTCTCTTTCAATCGTTACGCGATTACGGCAGCGAAAAGAGAAGTCTCCCTTGAGAAAACGGAAATCCTCCCGATTCCGATCGCTCAAGAGCAGATTACCCGGAAGCAGCTTTCGCAACGTCTGCTCGGTCAATAATCGGTGCTCCTTAAAAGGCTCACTGGTTTCCTCCACCGAGGTTCCGAAACGATAACCGGTCCGCAGTATGACGTGATCGTTGGGAATGTAGTCGACGTGTACTCCGATTTGAGACTCAAAGGCCTTAGCGTTAAAAAGCTCTCCGTCCTCAACCGACTTGCTGACGGTGCCGAGCAAGAAAAGCCTGACCTTCGGCTTTAGATTGATATATACGTCAATCTCGGGCCAAAACTCATTGCGGGTCGTCGGCTCTTGGGCTTTGACTGCAGGCGCCGCAACAAGCAAGAGACTCAGGAAGAAGGTGACGAGTAATGTGTGACCAGGCCTTCGAGCGTTGTGTGACTTTCGCAAACTCATCGCCCATGTTGTCCCACTCATCACACATCACACATCACTCATCGCCTTCAATAGACCCACTGCATTCGCAGTTGCAGGGCGTTAGTATGGCCAATCGTATTAAACCGATTAAGGTCAGCAAACCCATAGCCGACGCCCAACTTCCACTGGATCGAGGCCCACCAGTTCATACCAAAGTAAAGCTTGTTCAGGGTGCCGCCCTTGACCAACCTGTCGTCGAGATCCAGATGAGAGTAGCGGCCCACTGCTTCCAGTGCTCCCCAACGAGATTTCGGAATAATGCGACGAGCGTAAGCGGCCTTGCGATCGTAGGGCCGGTTCTCACCAGTGAGGACGTAGTTGCCAGTGACATAGAAGCCACTGAAACCCGGGTCCTGCATCACGGGTGAGCTGACCCAGGCGTGAGCATATTCGCTCAGGACATTGTAGGGCCCATTAGTGTAAAGGGCTTCAAAGGCCAGTTCGGTCGCATGGCTGGCCTGAATGTTTCCGGTATCAACATAGTTATCAATCACGTTCGACTCAGGACGGCCCTTGAAACGGACCTTGCCCTGGTCGGCACCGTAATAGCGGGCCCCTACTCCGACATGTAAATATTCTCGACCATCCTTCGCGAACACGGGCAATCCCGTCAGTCGTCCCGCCACCTGGATGCCACCATCGCTAAACTTTACATGCTGGGTTTTCCAGTCGTTGAAGATGCCGACACTCAAGGCTATCCGATCCTTTAAGAAGTTGTCGGAATACTTGATCCCGCGGTTGCGCTGGAAAAAGAACGGATTAAGGATGCGTTCCTGTTGTGGCAGGAACGCGGCATCGCCAACGATCTCGTAAACGCAAGGCTCTTTCTCTTTCCCTATGGTGATTCGCGCATTCTTCCAGAGCGGTATGGTGAGGTTATAGTCTACGGCGTCAAAGACATCGTAGTGGTCTGGGTTACGTTTCCCCTTTCTTGCGTTATGCAACTTCAACCCATTTGATCTCTCGCAACGTCGCAACCGCGGTCTCAATGGTGGGAAAGAGGTTGGCAGCTTCAAGTTCTGAACTGTGTAATCAACCTTAATCTATGGCTTACTCTCTTCTTCACAGCTGCTCGGCCAAAATAGGTTTTGATAGCCAGCAGGTAGTGATTCAGTTTCAATCCTCTGCGCAATCTCTGGGTGCTGGTTCAGTTTGAATCTTCTCTCATTCTCACCGTGGCTTTAGCCCGGTGCCCCTGCTGCCCCCCGTTTATTGAACCGTTTCAACGGTTTGGTCCGGCGAGCGGGAAAGAAACCGTTGAAACGGTTCGGAAATTCCTTTTCGCTCGCCTACCACCGGGCTAAAGCCACGGTGAGAATGAGAGATCGAATCTGAACGAAACAGTAACCGCTGCTCAAACTGAACCAGTACCAGCCTGCATGATTGCTTGTGCGCCATTCATATGATTTGTTGCCTCCGTTTGTTGCTTTGTCTGTGGTGCCTTTTCGCGGTTCGGTTGCTTGCCCTAACGTTTCAAATCCCATTCCTTGAGTTTCTTCGACGCGGTGCCGAAATTGCCGAGCTGGTAGATCGCGACGCCGACCGGATGGAATGTGATTGCCTCGAACGGCTCGGCTTTCATTTGCTTGACGAACGCCTCCGTCGCGGTACCTGCGGTGACGTGAGGAAAATATTTCGCCCCGCTGGACTTTTGTACGAACGAATTGACATAGGGGACAATCTCCGCCCCTGGCGGCGTGTCGATAAACGCCGCTTCCGTTCCGCCGCTGCCAGAGAATGGCGCCACGGCATCGACGACCTTCTGGTGCAACTGCACCAACTCGGGTGTGCGTTCGACCACGATGGCGGTTATGGCGACTCCATTCCAGTTCTCGTATAAGAGGCCCGTCGCCTTGAGCTGCAAAGCGCCGGGACGTTCCGCGGCGAGCACTTTCGTGATGGCCGCGGTTACCGCGTCGAAGTCCTTTGCGCGCACGAAACACTGCAACATCGTGACGTGCGGTGCATGTGTCGCATCGAGCGAATACCCTTCAGGATAGTTACTGCGCAGCTTGGCATTGATCGCGTTGGCCCTGGCCACCATCGTCTGATCCGGTTGGAGCAGGACGTCGATCGCGATGAGCTTGTCACCAGCCGACTTTGTGGTTTGCGGTTGCGCCGCTAATAGCAGCGCGAGTGCGACGCCCAGCAGCAAGCTGGCAGCGACGCGAGTGATGTGGACCTTCATGATTGTCCTCCTTTGCATTCAATACTTCTCCGGAACGAATTTCCTGTTCTTGAGCGTGGCCTGGTCGTCGTAGGCGTGTTTCATCGAGCGCTTCGGTAGCTTCACCTTCTCGCGCGGCACTCTCTCGTAGGGAATGAGGCCCAGGATGTGCGCGATGCAGTTGAGTCGGGCGCGCTTCTTGTCATCGGAATGCAGGACATACCGCGAGCTTTTCGGGCTCACTTCCTTTCTGACGCGAAGACGATCCTCCAATCGTCCTTCATGCTCACGACGGTCCAGCCTTTCGCGTTCGCTTCATCAAGACCTTTGTCGAGGGCGCCAACGGGCGACTGACGGTCGTAAGCCCATTCGCGCGCGGCGTCTGTGTGGTGAACGTAAAGGCAGAAGCGCGTGCCGGGACCGGCTGCGGTGTATTGCAGCATTTGCAGATCGCCATCGGAGTTGCCGAACGCGGCGATCGGACGGCGCCCAATGTGCTCGTTGATGCCGACAGGCTTGCCACCTCTGTCGTCGTTGAAGTTCAACTCCGGCAACCGCACAAGCACGGGCTTGCCGTCGCGCATTTCGAACTTCGTCTTGATGCTGCTGCCAACGACCTGCTCGGGCGGGATGCCGTAAACCCGCTCGGCCCACGCTCGCATGAACTCGATGCCGCCGCCAGAGACGATGAAGGTCTTGAAGCCGTTCGCGCGCAGGTAGGCGAGCACTTCAAGCATCGGCTGATAGACCATTTCGGTGTAGAGCCTGCCGGTCTTCGGATGTTTCGCGGTGGCGATCCAATCCTTGACGATCCTGTCAAACTCTTCACTCGTCATGCCGGTGTGCGTGGCCATGACCATTTCCATGATCGCGCGCTCACCGCCGGCCAACGCGGATTTCACGTCGCCTTTGAGCACCAAAGCAAACGGTTCCTTGTCCTTCCACTCCGGATGCTGCGGCGCGAGGGCCTTGATGCGGTCGAAGACGAAGAACAACTGGAAATACATCGGCTGTTCGCTCCAGAGCGTGCCGTCGTTGTCGAACACGGCGATGCGTTCGGGAATGGGGACGAAATCGGGCGAGCCAGGCTTCGTTACCTTCTCGACGAAAGTGATGATCGATTGTTTGGCTGAGCCGTCGTTCCAGGACGGCAGCGGATCGGCGCGAGCAACCGTCGCCGTAAGAGTCAATGCGAATAGAAACGCGGCAGGCATGACGACTTGTTTTAGTAAGGTTTTCATCGCGTCTTTCGACCTCCCTAAGGTCGGGATGAATCCTGCTAAAAAATGTCCTGGATTGATGTTCACAAATGTCACGGTCGCCTCCCTAAAAGCTCTAGTTATTTAATCCTATGTTTTTGTCTGTGACTCCCGTGCTGTGGCCCAGCGCGAGTTCAATGGCGTCGATCAGAACCTGATCGTTAACCGGTTTGAGGAGAAAGGCGACCGGCTTTCCCTTCATTGCCCGCGCACGTGTTTCAGCAGAATCCTGTGCGGTGATAATAACGACGGGCACGTGCATCTCTGATTTGTCGAGCCAGGCCTGAACTTCGAAGCCGCTAACGCGTGGCATCTCCAGATCCAGCACCAGACAGTCGGGTTGCCGGGTTAACAGCGAATCGAGAAACTCGGCTCCGGAGGGAAAACTCTCAACGTCCAAACCAAACGAACGAAGCAGTCTCGTCAATGCTTTGCGGATGGGTTCCTCATCGTCGACGATGGCAATTAAAGGCCTGGCATTAGTCACGATGATGAAGGGTAGATTGGATGGCGGGTGGAAAGATATTGGACCTTAGGGCAACAAGGAGAAGCCAGTGGCAGGTGGCGGTGCGTCTTAGCCCGAATTGCGTTTCGTCGTAGAGCGACGGCTGAATTTTGCCCGGTCTTCTAAGGTCGCGCTAGCATAGGCAAGCCTGATCACGTCGCGTTAGCAATGACTGAGTGAATACTTCAGCCGTCGCTCAAGCAAATGATGTTTGAAGGCGCTGCTGTTCCCGGCTTTGCACAAAACGTTCCAAATTCCACCCACGGCAGTAACGGCAGTGGGTGGTATTTTCGACTTTTTGTGCAAAGCCGTGTTGCGTCAAGAAAAAGCTTTGGTTGGCCAGAACGAGAAGTAACTTAAAGTGCGATGAATAGTTTGGACATCAACCATCCACCCGCTGCCGAGACTGTGTCAAAAGTGAAAATCCCCCACACGGCAGTGTGGGGATAGTTCAGATCCTTTCTACAAAAAGCATCTACAACTATCGGACGCGCGCAGCGCGCCGGAGGTAAACGTATGGTTGTAGAAAAGACTTGAACCATCCACCAACCTCCCCGTTGCTGGATAGTTGTTTATTTCCTCTCTACGAGATGGGTGCGGGAAATGTGTCTACAAAAGCGCGGTCTTTCAGCTCCACGCGCTGCGCGCGTAGTAGTGTTACAGCTGCTCCTGGTAGAAACGATCTGAACTATCCCCACACTGCCGTGTTGGGGATTCTTACTTTTGACACAGTCTCTACCGTGAGTGAGATTTGGCCTTTTTGTGCAAAGCCCGCTGTTCCCGGCCTTAACGGGCAGGGCTACATCGAATCCAGAGCGTGGCGCGGATTGCGCATTTCCTGATTCTGTTTCCGAACCACTTCGACATAGTCTCTTGCGGGCTCTATCTCGGCTTTCCAAAATGAAAGACCAGTCCGGTTGAAAACCGGGGAGAGGTTTTGCCTACTCCGTCGAATCGTGTGTACGAGGCGTCCACCTGGACCACACGCGCCGACCAACTTTCGTTAATCCGCACATCCAATCCCCCACCAAAGTTTGCGGCAAACGCGGTCGCAGTCTCAGTGTCTGCTCCAGTCTTCACGTTCTCGTGCGCTCCGCCGAAGAGCGCAAAGGCGAACGGTGTAACTCGCGAACGATTCTTCAGGGCGACATGCGGACCGAAAGTGAAGCCGTGCTCCCGCACACGCACATTTTCAAGTCCTTCGCGATGCGAACCGTAATGACCGTCGAAGTCCGCGGCAATAGCGAACCAGCTATTGACGTTCGCGATGAAGGTGCCGGTCCAACCAATCAGGTTGTGACCTTCGTCGCGCAGATAAGAAAATTTCGTATGGCCGCTCACCCTCTTCGGCGGAGTTTTTGGGCTCCGGTTGCTGTGCAAGGACCAAGGGCGATAGCGTGAGCATCGTTAGAGCAATCAAGCAAATTCGAAAACTGCACGCCACTCTGCGTCGACCTCTCAGGTGCACCCGAAATATTCCGTCTGGTTCTATGAGCATCTCGTTACTCCGTGACTTAAACAAGAGACTTCGTTCTTGTCTCTCTCATTCACACCTGGCTTCAGCCAGGTGAACTGCGCCAGATTAGGTATCGGAAACCGTTTAACCGGTTTCCCATTTATCCTGACGCTCCATCACCCGGCTGAAGCCGGATGTGAATGAGACTCTCAACCTTCTCCTCGTACAAGGTCCTTCTTATCTCCCCCTCGCTAACGCTCGGCATTCTGCAAAGCAACAACAGCGGTCTCGATCGTGGGAAAGAGGTTTCCAGCTCCAATCTTCTCGTTCAGCCCCGTGCGTTCAAACATGAGCCTGAATCGCTCGTTGGGCCTTGCCACAGCGAAACCGATTCCCTGCCCCGACAATTCTCCGATTATCTCCTCAAGACTTGCGGCACCGGTCGAGTCAAGCAGCGGCATAGACTCAGCATCGAGCAGAAAGTGGTGCGGTGTCACAGATGCGTCTTTGACATGAGCTCGAATGCGCGACTTAAAGCAATCCGAGTTATAGAAGAGCAGCGCCGCCTCGAAGCGGTAGATCATAAGTCCCGGAATGGTCTCCGCCTGCGGGTGATCCTTAATATTGTGAAAACCGGCAATGCCGGGCATTCGCCCGAGCACTGCATCACGCGGACTTGATGCCCTGATCAAGACAAGTAACATCGCCATTCCCACGGCAATCACGACTCCGGGTAGTACACCAAGGGTAATGACGCCCAGCGTTGCTAGAAGCGAAACATTAAATTCCGTTCGGCTGATATGACGCAGCTTGATCAGACTCTTCAGATCGAAGAGTCCCAGGGCCGCATTGATCAGCACCGCCGCGAGCACGGTGATGGGTAAGAACGACAGCGCTCCAGTAAGGAAAAGAAGGACCAGGACCAGAAGGCCCGCAGCCACCAGACTTGTTACCTGGCTCTTGCCGCCCACCGAGTCGTTGACTGCGGTTCGGGAATCCGCGCCACTAACTGCAAAGCCCTGCATCAGACCAGCGCCGATATCCGCCACACCTAACGCAATGAACTCCCTGTTTGAGTCAATCTCGTAGTGGTTCTTTACGGCAAAGCTACGCGCCGTCACCATGCCGCTGTTGAAGCTGATCAGCGCCAGCCCGGCCGCTCCGAGCACCAGTGGGCCGAGATCACTTGCGCCAATTTTCGGAATCATCAACGACGGTAGTCCCGCCGGAATGGATCCCAAAATGGCCACACCATGTGCTCCCAGGTGAAAAAAGTACGATGCCGCAATTCCGAGCGCGACGGCAATCAACGGCGAAGGTATCTTCGGTACGACGTGCTTGAGCAAACGCAACAAAGCGAAAGTGCCCAGACCGATCGCCAGCGTGAGCCAATGCGTCTGACCGAGTTTTATTACGAACCGCCACATCAGGCGAAAGAAACCGGCGGATGCTACTGAAAACCCAAATAGCTTACCGAGTTGTCCACTGATGATGCTGAGCGCGATGCCATTGAGATAGCCAGTGAGAATTGGCCGCGCCAGAAAGTTAGTGAGAAATCCCAAACGGGCAATGCCGGCTACAATACAGAAGACTCCGGTGATCATGCTAAGGACCATCGTGAGTGGAATTATCCGCTCCGGATTACCTGCGGCAAGCGGCGCCACAATAGTTGCGACAACCGCACACGTCGCAGCATCAGGGGCAAGAATCAACTGCCGTGAAGTACCGAAAATCGCATACGCCACCAGCGGCAGAATGCTCGCGTAAAGCCCGTTAGCTGCCGGGACACCTGCGAGCTGAGAGTAGGCGATGGCGATCGGCACTGCTACTGCAGCGACGGATACGCCGGCGAGCAAATCGTTCGGCAACCACGATCGGTCATAGCGCGACAGCGATGCCAATCCCGGGAAGAGCTTTTCGATCCTTCCTGTTTGTTGTTGGTCCATGAGAATCAAAGTGCCAGACGCACCGGCACTTTCAGCGGTTCTTCACTATGCCTAACCTCACGGTGAAACTACCCGGACGCGTACCTCCCCAAAAAACGTTGGGTTCGATCCACGCCGCGACCTTTTTGCTGAACACTCGGCCAACCTGCACACCGCCTTTGAACCAGGTGCGGTTTGAGTTTTTGAAATCAGTGTGTGACTCAGCCGTAACCAGCACCCACCGATGGTGCGGCAGACGCCAGCTCATGAGCGGCGTCACCTCCAGGAAGTTCAGAGCCCTACGCGTCGATGGTCCGGCAATGGAAGCGCCATACTGAACTTTCACGAACGCAAAGTGGCCGGGCTTGAAGTTGATGAGTGGTCCGGCTATCGGACCAATCGTCCATTTACCTGTGCCCAGGGTCTGGTAGGTTGCCGTGGGGATAGACACACCACCCCCCACGAAGAACCCAAGGCGTCGGTGTAGTAGGGGTAACTGGAGCGCCTGGATGTATATGTCCCCAAGTCCTGTGTGGGTCGAGGATCCGATCTTCGCCGTCACTAGCGGAATATCGAAACGCGTGAGCAGCCCCACCTTGCCGCCATAGCGATTGTGCTTAAGCAGTACTCGGTCGCTACGAAGGATCAGGGCATCAGTCCAGTTGTCACCATTCAGGTTGGTATATTCGCTGCGAATTTGCATGAAGACAACCTGCATCGGATTGGAGTCCGCGGCTTCCTCGCTTTGCGCCGGTCTTTGTTGTGGGTCTCCTCCAGTCTGCGCTCCTCCTGCCTGTGTTTGGGCTAGGGCGCACATGCTCAGCGCCAGCATCAAGATTGCACCCGTGAAGACGGATCTGCGCTTCATGGCGTTTGCAACGAAGCGCATAAACAGTCGTAACCTATGCGGCTCTGCCCCAATTGAGATCCGAAGGCAACCGTCGAGTGGCTCCTCTGTCATACACATCAACCAATTTTGATTGCCCGAACTTCCGCGGCTCGCTCATCAACCGGGATCACCGGCAGTTCGCCTGGGCTTTTGACCGGCAGGCTACGCAAGTGGTCCATGATCGCCTGCCACTCTTTGATCTCGTGTACAGTGTTGTTTCCTCCTCTGGTGGCAATGCTGCCCTGATCCACCTGTCCCTGCGGCGCCATCATTTGCGCCGTGCTGCTGCGAGGGTCGTCGAGTGCTTCAATCCGCGATGTCAGAGCCTGACCGTCCTTGTTCTTGGGAACCAGTGACAGCTTGCCCTTGGAGTATTTTGGAATTGCTACAAGAATCAGGCCGACCATGAGCGGGCAGGTGAGACTGTACAAGCTGTCGTCCGCACCACTGATGTCAATAGCGTTGTAACCACGGTCGAGGTCTCCGAGTTCAATGGCCGTGACGACATCAAACATCGGGCGCGACTTGTCGTAACGAAATCTCATTCCCGAGGTGCGGGGAAAATACTCGCCAGGGTGAGCCGGACTCTCCACGAGAAAGAACTCGAGCAGTTGTTTCAACTCGATGCCGGTGAAGTAAGCGGTCACTAGAGCGCTGCCGGCCGTCGGATCCACAACACCGGCACCAAGTGGCGCCACGGCGAACACATCGTAAACCGTCAGCACTCCCGACTTCCCGCGCATCAGAGGCGCGCGCATCATTCCGTTGGCAGTGAAACCGATGTCCGCTTTTGTGGCGATCCTGAATGCGTCGGTGCAAAAGTTTGCCAGCGGGGTCCCAGCGACGATGTCCGTAAAAGTGTTGGGCAGATCACATGGAGTAATCGCCAGCGGCTGATCGATACTGTAACCGCGCGACGCGAACACAGCCGCGGTGACCGATTCTTTGAGTTTTTCTATCTCGGCGGCAACGGCTTGATCTCCGGCAATGGTGTCGTCGATCGGGAATAGTCGGTAAGACTCGACGGCCAACGTATCACCATCGATTGTGATCACCAGTTCGCCAAGATTCCGTCCTTCCTTCCCAGTCTGGACCACCGGAGTGCGACCGTTGACGATGATCGGCTGGTTGAGTTTAGTATGACTGTGACCACCGATGACAACGTCGATCCCCGGAGCGGCTACGGCTAATCGAACATCGTCACCGTCTGTGTAGTTCCCTTCCTTGTCTTTTTCCACGCCGCCGTGGCTCAAGGCAATAACCACATCTACTTTTTCCTTTTCGCGCAGGAGCGTCACCACTTCACTGGCAGCTGCGAGGGCATCGGAGAAAGTTACCGCGCCGCCACTCGTGTAAATCATCGCTTCCTTGCCAAGCACACCTAAGATGCCGAAGCGAATGCCGCCGCGCTCAATCACATGGTAGCGACGGATCACACCACTCTCAGATAGCCGCCGTAAATCCGACAGCGTTTCGGCGGCGGCGGTGAAGTTGGTATTCGAAGACACGACCGCAGGAATCGGACCGGCCTTGCTGGCTACGTCAATTGCTTTACCGAGACCTTCTGGTCCAAGGTCGAACTCATGATTGCCAAAGGTGGTGGCGTCGTAACCCATGCGGGACATCATTTGCAACTCGCCGCCGATCTCGCGGCTGGCAGCAGCGAACGGCGTTCCCATGCTGAAGTCGCCGGCATCAAGCACCAGCACCGGGCCTTGATCATTTCGTGCTGCTCTTTTCTGCGCGATTATTGTAGCCAGACGCGCGTACCCACCGCGGGTCGCGTCGTCATTTAGTGTGAATGGTGTGTAGTCAGCGGCTGGGCCCATTCCGATAAAGGCTGAATGAATGTCGTTCGTGTGCAGAATGGTAAATGTCTTACTCATGGTCTTACTCCTCTGGTTGTCACTCGCCGTGGGGAATCTTTGGAGCAGAGAGACTCCAAGCCTTTCCTCATTGACGTCAAATTCAGTCTAGTGGCGCCTCGGTTTGCTCGTAACTGTCACTTTTTACAGCTGTCACTCGATGATAAAGATTGAATGAAGTGCGTAAGGAAAGATATTGGACCTTAGGGAAATAAGGGGAGGGGCAGGTGGCGAGTGGCAGGGTTTAAGGTCCGAAGGACCGTCATTAAATAGCCACGTCCGTGAGGCCGCACAGTCAGTACCACCTGCGTAAGCGGATGGTACTGACTCCACGGCCTTACGGCCGCGGCTACTGAATGCCGCGCCTTCGGCGCTGTTTAAGCACTAACCTGTGAGGCATCGAATACGACCTGGTCGTACGAATACAATCGTGCAAAAAACGTGCGGACCATTTCATTCTTAGCGGGTTGGTTCGCTCCCGCTAATTCACTGATGCTGAGTTTGCCGTCGATAGCCTCGTACATACGTTTTTCGGCGACGGATATAGGCAGATAAATATCGCGAAAGGTGTGGGTCCGGTTAATCAATACTCCTGCGGCGCCTTTCGGCAGCCGCTCCGTCACACAGATGGTGTCGGGCAATCGGATCGGAACATAGTCCGGCCAGGCGTCACCGTCCAAGTCTATTACTTGATCTTCAGAAGCATCGTCGCGATACGCGACCACGCTGTGCATGAGCATGGCGCCGCGAAACAACTCGACCGCAGCGTATCGCTCGGCCGGCGGCAAATTGGCGAGCTGCTCCGAATGCGGGATCTGCTCCATCACGCCACACGCGGAATAAGGCGCCTGTTTTATCCAGCGCCCGAATTTCATCCCACCATTCTCAAGCAACTCGAACAATTGCGACACCGTGTACGCTCGATCCTGCGGATGAAGAAGAGCGTCGGCAAGTGCGGCTTCGCTTCTGAAATCAGGAGCCTCGCGGAGCAGAGTTTCAAGCGGATGGCCCGGCGGAAGCAAACCAAGTGCGGAAATAAGGTCGCGTATGCCGTCATCGGTCGCGGCAATACCGAGCCTTCTACAAAACTCTTGCAGCATGTAGATGCCGGTCCGGCCGTATTGGGCATACACCATCAGATGCATTGCTCCGTCCGGCTTCAATACCTGCCGCAGGGCCGCGAGTCCCGCGTCCGGATCTGGAAGATGATGGAGCACCCCGGTACAGACTATCTGGTCGAATGCCGAGCCGAGTTCGGCGACGCGTTCAACCGGCAGTTGAACAACAGTGAGATTGTCCAACTTGTATTTCAGCTTCAGTTGATTGGTGCAGTCGACACTCGTAGCGCTGAAATCGATGCCTGTGACCTGTGCCTGCGGCCAACGCAGCGCATGTTTCGCTGCCTGCGATGTACCACATCCGGCAACCAGGATCGAATGGTCTTCACGAAACGTTTTGGCCGGCCAAAAAAGATGATGATCCACGCGACGCCGCATCGGATCGTTCCAGCGTTCGCGATACTTCTCAAGGCTCTCGACCGGCGGCGGATACGGATATCGTTCGTAAAAATCCTGGACCACGTCTAAGACAGCGGCGGTGCTTTCGTCCTGTTTATTCATAGTGCCGTAGTACTTAGTATTATGACAGAGATCCCGGCAAACCATTTCGTTCGCCGGGGATCGCCGCTTATCGTATTCGCCCGCCGAGCGAGCGTTCTATTCGTAGTTCGCTACGCCACCCCGACACCCTTGGCGCTTTCCAGCGCTTCCTGTTTTTGACGGAGCTTCTCGAGGAAGCCTGCCGGACTCCAGCTCTCCGGAGCCTGCCTCGGCGGGAACTCCTTCATAGTTGCCATATATTGTGCAACCAACGCACCGAACGGAGTAAGGGCGAAAACGTGGTCGATGCGCCACTTGTTGTAGTAGACGTCGGCGCAGACCTCTGCGTTTTCGAAGGGATCGGTCCGCAGATTTACCAGCATCGGAAATCGCAGGTTCACCAGCGGCTCCTGCCACGCATGCACGCCTTCTGCACGCTGCACGGCGAAGTGCACCTTCCAGTTGCCCATGCGGAGCGCCATCAGGTCACCCTCGTCACTCCAGTACAGGAAGCCGGGCCGCGGATTCGGAGCCTCACCTTTGAGGTGCGGGAGGAGGTTGAAGCCATCCAGATACACCTTGTAGGTCTTGTCCCCGGCCTTATAGCCCTTCTTGCACTTCTCGACGATGTCCGGTTCCCCGGCCGCAGCCAGAAGTGTAGGCAGCATGTCCTGGTGCGAGAAGATCTCGTTGGACACTGTGCCCGGTTTGATGACCCCCGGCCAGCGGATCGCGGTCGGCACGCGCCAGCCGCCTTCCCAGTTGGTGTCCTTCTCGCCGCGGAACGGAGTGGTGCCGCCGTCCGGCCAACTCAACTCTTCCGCGCCATTGTCGGTCGAGTACATAATGATGGTGTTGTCGGCGATGCCCAGCTCGTCGATCTTATCGAGCAACTCGCCGACGGAATTATCGTGCTCCACCATGCCGTCGGGATAGACACCCAAGCCGGTTACGCCCTGGCTCTCCGCTCTCAGATGCGTATTGATATGCATCCGCGTCGAATTCCACCAGCAGAAGAAGGGCTTGTCCTCCTTCACGTTGCGCTCAATGAAGTCGATTGCTTTTTCCGAGACCTCCTGGTCGATGGTCTCCATGCGCTTCTTGGTGAGCGGGCCTGTATCTTCAATCCTCTGCGTGCCATCCGGATTCGCGAACGAGTGCAGCACGCCCCGCGGTCCAAACTTCTTCTTGAACTCGGGATTCTTTGGATAGTCCACATTTTCAGGCTCTTCTTCCGCATTTAAGTGATAGAGGTTGCCAAAGAACTCGTCAAAGCCGTGAACGGTCGGCAGGAACTCGTCGCGGTCGCCGAGGTGGTTCTTGCCGAACTGGCCGCAGGTGTAACCTTGCGGCTTAAGCAATTCAGCGATCGTCGGATCTTCCGGCTGGAGGCCGAGCTTCGCACCCGGCAGGCCAACCTTGGTAAGACCAGTGCGGATTGGCGACTGGCCGGTGATGAACGCGGCGCGGCCGGCGGTGCAGCTCTGCTGCCCATACCAGTCCGTGAACAGCGCACCTTCCTTCGCGATGCGGTCGATGTTAGGAGTCTTATATCCCATGATGCCATGGTTATAGGCGCTGATATTGAACCAGCCGATATCGTCCCCCCAGATGATTAATATGTTTGGTTTCTTTGTTGCCATAGATTCATCCTTCCTTTCAAAGGACCATTGATTTGCGGTTGATAACTGCCGGTTCGCCTTTATGTGGAGCTTCCATCGCGGGGCTCAGCCGGCTGAAGGGTGAAAGTGGCGCCTTGACGCCGTGACAGAAGCGAAACTTGCTCCCGCTTCTGCAGGGACAGGGCTGATAGACCCCGCGTTTTTCGTCCTCGGCGGCGACCAACGCCATCACATCGGAAGGCGCACGGCCTCGCTTTAGCAGTTGAGCCATCAACTGCATCGCCGGACGCGTGTGAGTAAAAAACAGCTCCAGACCTGAACAGAGATAGTTCTGCCCCGGCTCGCCGTCGCGCGAGAGCGCAAAACGGTCCTTGGGACAACCGCCGTTGCACAAGCTTTTGACTTCGCAGTTCCGGCACTGCGCCGTCAAAGTATCGCGCTTGTCGTCGCCGAACTTTCGCTGTTCGGCCGACGACACGAGTTGTACCAGGTGCGTCTGGTGGATGTTGCCCAACTTGTACTTTGGCTCAACGAAATGATCGCAAGAGTAAACATCACCGTTGTACTCCAGCGCCGGGCCGTAGCCGCAAGTCGGGGCGTGGATGCACAGCAGATGTCGGCCGAAGTAGGCCTCGAGGGTTACGTCGAAGAGCTGGACGAAGACTTGGCCCACGTCGTGGCGCACCCACTCTTCGAAGATATCTACACACCCACTTCGCTTTCATTTCATCGCGGAAGAAGCGATAGACGGTGCGGCCGTGTTTCTCGTTGACTGCGTTGACCGTGCAAAGGATGTTGAATTCGACCCCGTGCTTGCGCAGGTAACGCCAGCCCTGCATCACTTTATCGAAGGTGCCTCGCTTTTGGCGGTCAACCCGATACGCGTCGTGCAGCTCGCGCGGGCCGTCAACACTCAGACCAACCAGAAAATTGTGCTCCTTAAAGAACGAGCACCACTGGTCATCGAGCAGGATGCCGTTGGTTTGGAAGGTGTGTTCCACAATCTGACCGGGCTTGCGGTACTTTTCGACCAGCTCGACTGAACGCTTGAAGAACTCGAGTTTCATCAGCGTCGGTTCGCCGCCCTGCCACGCCACGGTCACGTGGGGCGTGCGGTGCGACTCGATCAACTGACGGATGTAGACCTCCAGGGTATCCTCAGACATCCGGCTCTTCTCGTTTGGGTACAGCGCTTCCTTGGACAGGAAGAAGCAATACGTGCAATCGATATTGCAGGTGGAGCCGCTCGGCTTGGCCAGCAAGTGAAAACCCGGCGGAGCGTTGGCTGGAAGAGTATCGTTGGCCAGTGAATATTGATTGGTCGACATTTTGGGTCCTCTCTAAAATAGTTGGGCTGCGCACCTCAACTCAAACTAACCATCCATATTGCGGCCTTACCACATCGAACAAATGTAGCAGGCGACTACCAACCAAATAACTGTCAAGTTTGACAGGTAGACAGCACGGACAACATCCTTACTGCCGGAAGATGACGGCGATAAACGCCAGAATGCCAAGAAGCGAGATCACCGCCGCTAGTACTGCCGCCAATGAGTACGGGACTTCAACGTACTTCTCTCTTAATGCCTGCATAGCGCGCCGGTGCGAAATCGTCGCCAGTAACAAAGCCACGAGTCCGGTGCCGATCATTAAGAGCCCGTAGCCTCGCGCTCCAATCAGTTGTCCGGGCTGCGCACCAGTCTCTTTCTCCACGTATTGAACAAACTTGTAGAGCGTGAACCCAAACGTGATCAGTGATACGGCCGTTCTGATCCACGCCATCATGGTCCGCTCGTGGGCCATGTCCGTGCGGTCTCAGGAGTCCTTCTTTACAGCGACCGGCTTTCCCTTTCGTGCCCCCGGCGCGATTTAACGATCAGCTTGCCGCGAAGGAACGATCTCCACGGCAGCACTCCCCTATCTCACTTTGACTTCTTGGGAAAGAGTGCGGTAACGATGATGCGCATCCCGCAACCTTCCGGTCCGCCGCTGGGACTGGTTGCCCAACAGCGCATCGCTCCGCCAAACTGGACGGGCTGCTTGCCGAATCTAACTATCTTCTGGACAGTGAAATGAATGGGAACGGACCAGTGATTGCCGGTCCAGTCATAAGTCGATTCCGTGTTGACCCCGTAACTCCAGCCGTCCTTAGTCGAATAGGTTAAGAACGGTTGAATAAAGTCAAAGTTCACTTTGGCCCGTCCGCTGCCGCCAGCTACCCGCCAGACGTGATTCCACAATGTGCCAACGGTCCAGCCGTGCGCCTGCTTCAACACCACCACCGTCGGTCCCACGCCCAGTTGTTTGTTCCCCAGGAATTTGTTCGTGGCGCTTGGTACCAGGATCGCCGGACCAACGCCCCAGGTGAATGGCTCAGACTTGTTTGGCGAAAAGAACAAACTCTGCAGAATGTCTCCCAACCCTGACTGGCTCTGACCAGGACCAGTCACGTTACCTTGATGGATGATTGGTGTTACGGTGCGGGAAATCATGTTCCAATCCTTATTAAGTGCGACCGGAATCACAGGCTGAACGTTGGTTGTGTTGCGCCATCCACTTCCGGTTCCCATGCGAAAGTCAAAATTCGTCTGAATAGGAAAACTAATAAGGGAAGAGATGGGATTGTTGATTTTCTTCGCGAGTTCTGCCGTGTCATCTTGCGCAGCCGGCGAGGCCTGCCCGGCGTCAACCGGATTATCAACCGAAGCTGGCTTCGTTTCCGTTGGCAACAGCGTTGCTTTGTCGGCGATGAGTTTCTTCTCAGGAACTGCTGACGGCTTCCTGGAATTCTGTTCCTTTTCGGTTGCTGAAACGTCAGACGATTTCGATATTGATTCGGGGGATTTAGCTGGTTCGACTACGCCGGCGGCCGTTTGAGTCTCCTGACCAAAAACTGGCATTGCCATTAAAACCAGTGCAGCAAGAACAAGAACGTAGCTGCGTGAACGTGATTGGAACATTGTTTGACTCTCCTAATAGAAAACCGACGGGTGAAATAGACGAGGCGACCTTAGAAGAAGCGCAGAGGCTTGAATATTGGACCTTGGGCCAATACCGATATTTCTTCTGCCGCTCGGGTCAAACGGACGAGGTTGGCCACGGAATCCACGCTCATTTTTTCCATCGCCCGGGCGCGATGGACCTTAAACGTTTTTCCACGGTGCGAGCTCGAATGCGATCTGTTTGTTCACCTGGCCGAATACTACGTAGGTGAGAACTTCGCGCGAGCCGTACTCGGATATCACTCAACTCTCAGCACGGGCTTTTCGCGCGATGCGGTCCTGCTCAATTGCTGCGAGGACGGCTTTGAGTAGATCCTCGTCGTTCACCGGCTTGGTGAGAAAATCCAGGGCGCCGCGCTGCATCGCCTCGACACTGGTGGGGACATCGTCATGTCCAGTCAGGAAAATGATCGGGACCGCGCTGCCTTTCTTCATCAGTGCCTCTTGTAACTCAAAACCGTTCAAACCAGGCATCGAGAGATCGAGTACGAGACAGCTGGGTGCTTTTGGGTCGAATCGTTCAAGAAACTCCAGTGGTGAAGTGAAAGTGGCGGCTTCAAGCCGAACCGAGCGCAGCAAACGCGAGAGGCCTTTCAACACGGCCGGATCGTCGTCCACGACGAAAACTGTCGGCACGACGTCGCTCTCCTGGCTCGGTTGTTCACCGCCCATAACTTGCCTTGCTGCTCCGAAATGATCCTGCGACATACGTTTCTGTTGGTGAAACGTCAGACGAATTCGATATTGATTCCGGGGGAGATAGCTGGATTGGAACAATTGTTCGGCTTCTAAAAAACCCTCCCAAGCGAAAATGACAAAGCGATCCTAAAGGAGGCGCAGAGCACAGATAACTGTCAGTTTTGACAGGTTGCGAGAGATGTCTGGAGATCGAGTCGGCCCAACGACACAGTCGGAAACGCCTGCGGTCCGAAAAGAGGTTTGAGCGTCGCGACTAATGGCACTAAAAGCGGCCGCGGTTTTTGCGGGACCTGACCCGGGCGTCTTCAGGTTGGTATGCCCAAAAAATCGATCAGCGTTGCTAATGAGTTCTGCTTCGTCGCAGAGCGACGGCTGAATTTAGCCCGGCCTTTCAAGGCCGGGGTCGACGAAGCAAGCGAAGTCACGTTGCCTTAGCGACGATTGAATGTTTCAGCCGTCGCTGACGCGACGATGTTGTTGGCGCTGCCGAGCCCGGCCTTGAAAGGCCGGGCTAAATTCAACCGCCGCTACGCGGCGAGACTAAG
>WNFZ01001643.1_pt1 | contig 21558 bp, 15 predicted proteins | sample 5400081 | NCBI WGS metagenome assembly WNFZ01 (sample SAMN13153365, study PRJNA577476) | soil metagenome | isolation source: 80 cm soil or saprolite under grassland replicate 1 | place: USA:California | collected 2016-06-15
CGGCACTCCCTCCTGCTGCAAGCGCGCCAGCCATTCGCCGACGAGCCGTGTCTGGAAGAGCGCCTCGAGTTGCGGGATCAGGAGGGCGCGATTGGCGACCCGCTCGGCGTTGCGGTCGAACCGCGGGTCGTGCTGGAGGTCGGGCCGGTCGATGGCCCGGCAGAAGCCAGCCCAGAACTTCTCGGCGAACACGGCGACCACCAGGTGGCCGTCGGCGGCCGGCAGCGCCTGGTACGGCACCACCGAGCTGTGCCCCGACCCCATGGGGCCCGGCACCTTGCCATCGGTCCAGAAGTACTGCGCGAGGTAGGTGAGCAGCGAGACCTGGCAATCCAGCAGCGACAGGTCCACGAGTGTCCCCTGCCCGGTGCGCTCCCGCCGGTAGAGCGCGCCCGCCACCGCGAAGGCGCCGAACAGCCCGCCCGCCAGGTCGCCGATGGGCAATCCCATCCTCACCGGCGCGCCTCCCTCTTCCCCGGTGACGCTCATGCCGCCCCCCATCGCCTGAAGCGCCAGATCGAAGGCGGGCCAGTCCCGGTACGGCCCGGCCTGGCCGAAGGCCGAGATCGAGCAGCAGATGAGCCGCGGGTTGAGCTCATGGAGCCGCGCATGCGGGCACCCGAGCCGCTCCAGGATGCCGGGCCTGAAGTTGTCCCAGACGACGTCGGCCACGCGCGCCAGGTCCAGGAAGACCTCGCGGCCGGACGGGTGCGTGAGGTCCAGGGCCACGCTCTTCTTGTTCCGGTTGATGCTGAGGAAGTACGCGCTCTCCCCGCCCGGCAGGAAGGGCGGCCCCATCCGCCGCATGGGGTCGCCGCCCTCGGGGTCCTCGATCTTGATCACCTCGGCGCCGAGGTCCGCCATCAGCATGGCGCCGTAGGGTCCGGCCAGCATCCGGGACAGATCGAGCACGCGAACGCCGGCGAAGAGTGGGGTCAGACTTTGACTTCTATGCATTCCGCCTGCCCCGGCGCCGCTCCCCGGCACGTCCTCGCGTCGCGGTGTTCAGAAGTCAAAGCCTGACCCCAACCGATTCCTTGTGCTCGCCGAAGACGTCCTTCATGGCCGCCGCGATCTCGCCGAGCGTGGCGTACGCGCGCACGGCGTCCAGGATCGGCTCGAGCAGGTTGCCGGGGCCGCGCGCCTCGTCGCGGAGGCGCCCGAGGGCGCGCGTCACGGCGGCGCCGTCGCGCTCGGCCCGGAGCCGCCGGAGCTTGGCCACCTGCGCCTCGTAGACTTGCGGGTCGAACGCGTACAGCTCGAGCGCCGGCTGGGCGCGCTCCGCGTCGGGGGCGATGTGCCGGTTGACGGCCACCTTGGGGATCTCGCCCGAGAGCAGCCGCTTCTCGAAGAGGTACGCCTGGCGGGCCACCTCCGCCTGGAGGGCACCGGACTTCACCGCCTCGACGATCCCGCCCAGGCGCTCCACGTGCTCCATCTCCGCGCGGATCTTCTCCTCCATCTCGTTCGTCAGCCACTCGACGTAGTAGGAGCCGCCCAGCGGGTCCACCGTGTCGGCGACCCCGGTCTCCTCCGCGCAGATCTGCATGGTGCGGAGCGCGATGAGCTGGGCTTCGGGCGACGGGATCGTGTACGCCTCGTCATACGTCGGCAGGGCCATGGTCTGGGCGCCCGACAGCGCCGCCGTCAGGGCGAGATACGCGCCCCGCACGATGTTGTTCTCGGGCTCCTCGGCGGTGAACGCGGATCCGCCGCCGCCGATGAGCGAGCGGAACATCATGGAGCGCGGGTTACGCGCCCCGAACCGCTCCTTCATCATCCGCGCGTACATCCGCCGGCCCGCGCGGAACTTCGCCACCTCCTCGAAGAGCTTGCCCCAGCAGGTGAAGTTGAAGGACAGGCGCGGCGCGAAGTCGTCGGTCGCGAGCCCCCGCGCCCGCAGCAGCTCCGTGTAGGCGGCCGCGATCGAGAGGCCGTAGGCCATCTCCTGGGCGGTGGTGCACCCGGCCTCACGGATGTGGTAGCCGCAGATCGAGATGGGGTTGACCCGGGGCGCTCGTCGGGCGCAGAACTCCGCCAGGTCGATGACCAGCCGCAGCGACGGCTCCACCGGATAGACCCAGGTGCCGCGCGCGATGAACTCCTTGAGGATGTCGTTCTGCGGCGTCGTGACGATCCGGTCCCACCCCACGCCCTGCTTCTCGGCCACCACCATGTACATGGCCTGGATGACCGCCGCCATGGAGTTGATGGTCAGCGACACGCTCACGCGGTCGGTGGCGATCCCGTCGAAGGCCTCCTCCATGTCGGACAGGCTGTCGACGGCCATGCCGACGCGGCCCACCTCGCCCTCGGCACGGGGGTCGTCGGAGTCGAGCCCGAGCTGGGTCGGCAGGTCGAAGGCCACGTTGAGGGCATCCTGCCCGCGGGCCATCAGGTACTTGAAGCGCGCATTGCTCTCGCGCGGGGTGCCGAAGCCGACGTACTGGCGCATGGTCCACACCCGCGCCCGGTACATCTCGCGGTGGATGCCCCGGGTGAACGGGAACTCCCCCGGCGCGCCCAGGTCGCGGGCCGGATCGAACCGCTCGAGGTCCTCCGGACCATAGACCACCTTCACCGGGATGCCGGCGTGAAGCACCACGTCCTTCGGGTTCTTGGCGTCAGCCATGGTCAGCCCCGTCCGCTCGCCACCCCTTCGGCGAGCTGTCGAAATGCGCTGATGATGTCGGGCAGCGGCGTGCCCATCGGGAAGACGGCCCACGCCCCGGCCTGCAGGAGCTTCTCGACGTCGGGGCCGGGGATCGTACCCCCGACCGCGACCCGGATGTCGCCGGCGCCGGCGGCGGCGAGCTCGGCCACCACCTTGCGGCACAGCAGCTCGTGGGCGCCCGACAGCACCGAGAGCCCGATCACGTCCACGTCTTCCTGGATGGCCTCGCCGACCACCTCCGCGGGCGTCCGCTTGAGGCCGGTGTAGATGACTTCCATGCCGGCGTCGCGCAGGGCCTGCGCCACGACCTTCGCGCCGCGGTCGTGGCCGTCGAGGCCCGGCTTGGCCACCAGCACCTTGAGCCGCTTCACGCGGGCGCCTCCGCCGGCTCGAAGGCAAGCAGGTAGCGCGGACTCCCCCTGGCGTCGTCGGCCACCCGCACCGGTGAAAGTCGCACGGGCGAGCCCACCCTGACCGTGGTCGCCCCGGGCCCGACGATGGGCGCGAAGATGCGCGCCTCGCTCACCTTGACGATCGCGAAGACGCGCGGCGCCTCGAAGCCGTGGGGCACGCCCGTGTCCTGGACCGTGAAGGCATGGACGGTCCCGTCGCGGGGCAGCTCCACCCAGGAGAACTCGTCCGAGGCGCACTCGGGGCAGAAGCCGCGCGGCGGCCAGGCGGTCCGCCCGCAGCGCGCGCACGCCGTCGTCGCCAGCCGCCCCTCGGCGAGCCGCTCGTAGAACTCGTGGAGCTTGTTCTGCTCGGCGGATTGCAGCGGGAACGGGTCCGTCGCCCGGAAGTACGTCATCGTCATGCGGCGTCGCGCCCGTAGATCATGACGACGTGCTCGCCCATGCCGCTGTTGTTGTGGGTCAGCCCGATCCGCGCGTTCGCGACCTGGCGGGGACCGGCCTCGTCGCGGAGCTGCGCGAACACCTCGGCCGCCTGCGCCACCCCGGTGGCGCCGAGCGGGTGACCGCATCCCATGAGCCCGCCGCGGGGGTTCACGACGACGTCGCCGCCGTAGTCGGCCCGCCCCTTCTCGACGAAGGGGCCTCCTTCGCCCTTCTCGCAGAAGCCGAGCTCCTCGTAGGCGATCACCTCGGCGATGGCGAAGCAGTCGTGCACCTCGGCGAGGCGCACGTCCTTCGCCGTGATCCCCGCCATGCGATACGCGGCGTCGGCCGCGCGCTTCATCGCCGGCCAGCGCGAGTAGTCCTCGGGCAGCGAGGAGAGCGTGAAGCCGTCGAGCGCCTGCCCGGTGCCGCGGATCCAGACCGGCCGATCCGTGAGGTCCCGCGCCCGCTCCTCGGAGGCCAGGATCACCGCCGCCGCCCCGTCGGTGATCGGCGAGCACATGTACAGGCGCAGGGGCGAGGCGATCATCCGCGAGCCCAGCACCTGCTCGAGGGTGGCGCCCTTCTGGAAGTGCGCGGTCGGGTTCCGCGCGGCGTGGGTGTGGTTCTTCACCCCGACCAGGGCGAGCTGCTCCTCGGTCGTCCCGTACTGCGCCATGTGGCGCTGGGCGGCCAGCGCGAAGCACGGCGGCGCCGTGAGGCCGTGACAGGCCTCCCATTCGCGATCCACGCCGGCGCCCATGTTGAGGATGGCCTCGTCGGTCGCCGGCTGGTTGAGCTTCTCCACGCCCAGCACCATGACGAGATCGGCGAGCCCCGCCGCGATGAAGGCGTAGGCGTAACGGATGCCCACGGTGCCGGAGGCGCACATATGCTCGGTCCTGGCCGACAGCGTGCTTGGTTTGATGCCCAGCGCCTCCGCCGCCAGCGAGCTGATATGGCTCTGGAACGCCGTGCGCTCCGGCATCACGCTGCCGACCACGAGGCCCTCGAGGTCGCGGGGCCTCACCGCCGGCAGCGAGTCGAAGCAGGCCTTGCCCGCCTCCCAGATGAGGTCGCGATAGCTCGCCTTGCGCACCCCGAATTTCGTCACCCCCGCGCCGACCAGCGCGACCGGTCTCATGTCACGGCCTCCTCGTCTAGTCTAGTCCAGGAGCCTCTCCGAGAACCCCTTGGCTAGAGCGATGAGAAGGGTCCAGCTGCGAGGCGGCGCCCGAGGGCCGCACGCGAGGCGTACTCTCTGTACGTTGAGCGTGCGGCCGAGGGCGCCAACGAAGCAGATGGGCCCTTATCATCGCTCTAGAGCCCGCGCGCGATGATCAGCCGCAGGATCTCGCTCGTCCCGCCGCCGAACAAGAGGAACCGCGAGTCGCGCAGATACCGCTGCACCGGGTACTCGGTGGCGAGACTGTAGGAGGCGAAGATGCGCGCCGCCTCGTCCGCCACCCGCACCGCCGTCTCCGAGGCCACGAGCTTGGCCATGGCGGCCTCCCGCGTCACCGGGCGGCCGCCGTCGAGCGCGGCCGCCGCGTCGTAGGTCATGAGGGCGGCGCCGTGGATCCCGGTCAGCATGTCCGCCAGCTTGAAGGCGATGGCCTGGTGCTCCACGATGGGCTTGCCGAAGGCCACCCGCTCGCGCGCGTACCGGAGCGCCGCGTCGTAGGCGGCGCGCGCGAGGCCGACGGAGAGCGCCGCCGTCATCACGCGGATCTCGGAGAGGATGGAGCCGATCTTCTCGACGCCGCCCGTCTCCCCGCCGAGGAGATGGCTCTGCGGCACCCGCACGCCGTCCAGCGTGATCTCGCCGGTGTCCGAGGCGCGGACCGACACCTTGTCGATCTTCTTCCCGATCACCACGCCGGGCATCTCCCGCGGGTCCACCAGGAAGAGGGCGATGTGCTCGAGCCCGCGTTCCGGCGACGTCTTGGCCCCGACGGTCACGAAGTCGGCGAGGGGGGCGCTCGTGACCCAGGTCTTCGCGCCGCTGAGCACCCAGTGGTCGCCCTCGCGCCGAGCCACCGTGGCCATGTTCCCGAGGTCGGACCCGGCGCCCGGCTCGGTGAGGGCGAAGGTGCCGATCTTCTCCCCGCGGAGCGCGGGGACGAGGTAGCGCTCCCGCTGCGCCTCCGTGCCGTACGTGAAGACGAAGTGCGTCCCCATGAGCGACTGCATCATGGCGGCGGCGGCCAGCGACATGGAGCCGCGGCCCAGCTCCTCGGCGAGCAGGCAGAAGGTCACCATGTCACACCCGGCGCCGCCATAGCGCTCGGGGTAGCGAAGGCCGAAGTAGCCGAGGGCGCCCAGCCGGCGGAAGAGGGCGAGCGGGAACTCCCCCCTCGCGTCGACCTCGTCGGCGACGGGGACCACCTCGGCGTCGACGAGCTTGGCCACCGCGCGCCTGAACTCCTGCTGCTCGGGGGTGAGGCTAGCCACGTCGCGCTCGCTCGGTGGCGGGACCATCCACCGTCATCGTCACCGGATCGATCACGACGCCGTACTCCCGCCGTGCCGTCTCGATCGACACGTAGCCCTCGAGCACGTCCTCGAGCACGCGCGACGGTTCGCGCTCGAAGGGCGGACCGTAGCCGCCGGCTCCGGACTGCTGGAAGGAGATGACGTCGCCGTACGCGAAGTCCACCGAGGCCTTGCCGTGGACCACGCGCTCCCCGGGGCCGGGGTTGATCACGGTGCGGGCCAGGACCCCGCTCTTCCCGCCGAACAGACCGTAGGGCGCGAACCGCTGGCGCTCCGACAGGTTCGTCAGCTTGCCGTCGTCGGCCAGGAACTTCATGTCCCGGCGGATGCCGCAGCCCCCCCGGAACTTGCCCGCTCCCGCCGAGTCGGCGATCAGCTCGAAGCGCTCCACGACGACCGGATGATTGGCCTCCTGCGCCTCCACCGGGATATTGGAGGCATTGAAGGCCGAGGCCAGCGCCTCGCAGCCGTCCTTGGCGGCCCGCGCCCCGTTGCCCGAGAGGACCAGCTCGTAGGCGACGAAGCGCCGCTGCCGCCGGGGATCATAGCCGCCGAAGGTGGGATTGGCGAAGTGGGAGGAGGCGGCGACCACGCGCCCGGGAAGCGCCGCCGCCAGCGCGCCGATCACCGCCTCGAAGACGCGGTAGCAGATGATGGCGCGGGGCCCGCCGCCGGCGGGCGGCCGCGGGTTCAAGAACGAGCCCTCCGGCGCTTTCACCTCGATGGGCCTCAGCGCTCCCTCGTTCATGGGCCCCAGCGGATCGGTCAGGCACTTGATGGCGGCGTAGGAGTACGAGCGCGTGTAGTTGATGTAGGAGTTCAGCCCCGAGGCCGTCTGGGGCGAGGACCCCTCGTAGTCGACCTCGAGCCCGTCTCCATCCACCGTGACCAGCACCGCAACCCTTACCGGATCGGTACTTGGGCCCCAATCGTCGAGGAAGTCCTCGAAGCGGTAGGCGCCGGCGGGGATCCCCGCGATCGCGGCCCGCATCTGGGCCTCCGTCCGGTCGAGGATCTCCTCCATCGCCTCGAACAGCGTCTCCCGCCCGTAGCGCTCCGCCAGCTGCTGCAGCCGCTGCTCGCCCACGCGCAAGGCGCTCAGCTGGGCGCGCAGGTCGCCCAGCACCTTGTCGGGCGTCCGGGTGTTGGCGGCGATGATGCCCACGACGTCCGCATTCTCCCGGTACTCGCGCCACACCTTGGTCGGCGGGATCCGGAGGCCTTCCTGGAAGTAGTCGAAGATGCCCACGACCCCTTGGCTGCCCGGGCGCTGGCCGCCCACGTCGGTGTGGTGGAGGATGTTGACGGCGAAGCCGATGAGGCGGCCTTCCAGGAAGACGGGCTGGGTGATGAAGAAGTCGGGGAAGTGCCCCGAGCCCAGGAGCGGATCGTTGAGGAGGACGGCATCACCCGGCCGCAGCGTCTCGACCGGATGGGCGGCGAGCGCATTCTTCACGGCGAAGGACATGGCGCCCATGTGACCGGGGCTGTACGGCCCCTGGGCGACCATCCGGCCCTTCTGATCGAAAAGCGCGACGGAGAAGTCCTGGCCTTCCCGCGCCTGCTCGGAGTACGCGGTCCTGTGCACGGTCGTACCGATCTCCACCGCGATGGACTGGAGCGCCCCCCAGATCACCGAGAGCGTCAACGGATTCACGGCCCGAGCTCCACCAGGAGGCTCCCGAAGTCGTCCACCCGCCCGCCGCAGCCGGGCGGGAGCACGGTGGTCGACTCGCGCTCCTCGACGATCGCCGGTCCGTAGAGCGCGACGCCCGGAGAAAGCCGGTACCGGTCGTACACGGGCGTCTCCACGTAGCCGCCCTTCTCGGGGAAGTATGCAGGCCGCCGTCCCGTGAGCGCCGTGTCGAGGGAGCCGTGCCGCTCGTATCGGGGCAGCTCGAGCCGGCGGCCGACCCCGACGGCGGAGAGCCGCCAGTTCACGATCTCGACCTGCTCCGCGGGGCTGGCATAGCCGTACCGCGCCGCGTAGGCGCGATCGAAGTCCGCGCGGAGCCGCGCCGTGTCCTCCCGGCCGAGCGCGCCGAGCGGCAGCCCCACCGAGAGCTCGTAGCCCTGCCCCGCATAGCGCGCGTCCGCGCTCCGGAGGAGGGTCACCGGCCCGGAGACGGCCGACTCGCGGATGACCTCCATCGCCTGCGCTTCCATCTCGCCGTACATGGCATTGAGGTAGTCGAGCGCGACGTCGCCGATCTTCCTCACGTACGTCCGCGAGACATCGAACTTCACCTCGGCGGCGAGCAGGCCCAGCGCCGCCGTCACGCCCGCCGCGGCGGGAAGAATGACGCGCGGGATCTTGAGCGCCTGGGCGAGGCGGCACCCGTGGACGGGCCCCGAGCCGCCGAAGGCGACCAGGGCCAGGTCGCGCGGGTCGCGCCCCCGCTCGATGGACACCACGCGCGTGGCCAGCTCCATGTTGCTGTTCACCACCAGGTGGATTCCCCAGGCGGCCTCGGCCGGTGACAGCCCCAGCGGCCTCGCCACCCGCTCCTCGATGGCGCGCCGGGCCGCGACGGGATCGAGGCGCATGCTCCCGCCCGCGAACTCCTCGGGGTTGAGGTAGCCCAGGACGAGGTTGGCGTCCGTGACCGTCGGCGCCTCGCCGCCGCGCGCGTAGCAGGCCGGCCCGGGCGTCGACGAGGCGCTCTCCGGCCCCACAGCGATGGTCCCGAGCTGCGCGCGCGCGATGGAGCCGCCGCCGGCGCCGATCTCCACGAGGTCGATGGCGTGGATGTTCATCGGGATCCCGCTGCCCGGCTGGAGCGCCACCTTGTGGACCTCGAAGAGCGCCGTCATGAACGGCTTCCCCTGCTCGACCAGGGCCAGCTTGGCCGTGGTCCCACCCATGTCGAAGGCGATCAGGTCCCGCTGGCCGGCGAGCTCGCCGTAGGCGGCGGCCATCAGCGTGCCGGCGGCGGGGCCGGACTCGATCATCCGCACCGGGTAGCGCTCCATGGCCTCGGCGGTCGCGATGCCGCCCGAGGACTGCATGACGAAGAGCCGGCCCCGGTAGCCGCGCCGCTTCAGCTCCGCGCGGAGGCTCCGCAGGTACTCGCGCACGGCAGTCATCACGTAGGCGTTGACGACCGTGGTGCTCGTCCGCTCGTACTCCCGGAACATGGGCGAGATCTCGTGAGACAAGCTCACGGCCATGCCCGGGGCCTCCTCGGCGACGATCTCGCCCACCCGCTTCTCGTGAGCCGGGTTGACGTACGAGTGCAGCAGGCACACGGCGAGGCTCGTGACGCCGGCGGCCTGGAGCTGGCGGACCTGCCGTCGCGCCTCCCCTTCGTCCAGCGGCGTGAGGACGGCCCCGTCGCTCAGGATGCGCTCGCTCACCTCCACGATGCGACGCCGCGCGATGAGCGGCGCCGGCTTCTCGATCTGGAGATCGTAGACCTGGTAGCGCTTCTCGCGCCCGATGACGAGCACGTCGCGGAAGCCGCGCGTGGTCAGGAGCGCGACGTTCTGCCCCTTGCGCTCGATGACCACGTTCGAGCCCAGGGTAGTCCCGTGGACGGCCTGGCCGAGGCTCGCCCACGGCGCCGCTGCGCGCGCCATCAGCCGGTCGAGGCCCTCGAGACACGCCTCCGATGGATCGGGATACGTGGTCAGCCGCTTGGCGGTGTGGAGTTCGCCCGACGGCGACTGCAGCACGAAGTCGGTGAAGGTCCCGCCCACGTCGAAGCCCACGCGGTAGGCGCCGGCCGCGCTCACCCCTCGCTCCACCCCCTCCGAGTTTCTTATCCCGGGATCTGGGCTTCCTCGGGCAGGCGGTCCCAGACGGGCGCCCACTCGGGGACCGTCAAGCCGACCTCGCCTGCCTTGTCCTTCACCTCGGCCGCGAAGGTCCGGCGCACCTCGTCGTTGTCGCGCAGCTTCAGCCGGTACTTGCGGTACAGCGCGTTCTTCGCCGAGCCCGGCCGGCCGAAGATGTTCATGGTGCGGATGTACCACTTGCCGAACGTCGTCTGGGCCTCATCGTGGGTCTTCGGGTCCTCGGCGAGCCGCTTCACCCAGTACTCGCCGTGACGGATGTGGAACTTCTCCTCCTTGAAGATGCCCTCGATGGCCCGCACCCAGGGCCCGTACGAGCAGTGGCGGACGTCCTCGAGCTGGTGGCCGGCGCCGCGGTCCATGCAGAAGTTGAAGAAGATGAAGTCCGCCCACGTGTCGATGGGGTAGTAGAAGATGTTCACGCGCTTGTCGCTGGTGATCCGCTCCGTCCCGATGTCGGCGTCGGCGGCGACCCGCATGGTGAAGATCTCGTCGTGGGCGCTGACGTGGCCGCCGACGTCCACCCCGAGATCGGCGAGCAGCCCGTACATGACGGTGGCGTGGCGGATCTCGTCCTTGACGATCTGCGCCACCACGTGCTTCTCGTCCACCCCGGGCGCCTTCATGATCCACGGCACATACCCGTAGCCGCCCGCCAGCTCCGAGTCGGCCTGCATCGTCATCAGGTGAATCAGGCTCGCGCGGTACTCCTCGGTCATCTCCTCCTGCGACTCGATGCGCTCGCCCGCCCCGATCTTGGCCAGCATCCGTGCTTCCTTGTCCGACGAAGTCATCGTTGTCTCCTCCTGACTCATTCGCCCCCGCTATTGCGTTCGCGTCGGCTCAGCCGATCTCGACACGCCTCACCAGCCAGGACTGCCGATCGAGGAAGCGGGCGATGCTCTCGACCAGCGGCGCGCTCGCGGCGGCGTCCAGGCTGATCCGGTCGGGGAGCACGTAGCGCACTTCCGGGTACGACACCAGGACCTTGAGCAGCGTCCTCACCTTCGGGTCGGTCGCGAACAGCCCGCGGTGGGCGGGCGCGGTGCCCGCCGGATCCCAGGCGGGCTGGAAGACGATCCTCAGCCTCCGGGCCGCGGCGTCCACGGGTCACGCCTGGAGCAGCCGCCCATAGTGGCCGACCATGGCCTCCACCTGGCGCGCTGCCGAGAAATGCCGCTCGGCCACCGCTCTCGCCGCCCGGCCCATCGCCACGCGCCGCTCCCGGTCCAGGAGCAGCCCGATGGCGGCGTCGGCGAACTCGCGCGCCGCGGCCTTGGTCAGGAGCCCGGTCTCGCCGTCGCGCACCACCTCATCCACCCCCGAGGCGCGCACGGCCACGGCGGGCAGCCCGCAGGCGTGGGCCTCCGCCAGCACCAGCCCTTGCGTCTCCGTCTCCGAGGCGAAGAGGAACAGGTCGGCCGCGCGGTAGAAGAAGGGAAGCGTGTCCCGGTCCCGGCCGCCGTGAAACCAGATCCGCTCTCGCGCCGGGCTCGCGTCGGCGCGTCGCCGCACGGCCGTCTCGTGGGCGCCCTGGCCGACCAGCGAGAGGCGCGCGCCCGAGATCGCGTCGGCGACGGACCCGAAGGCGTCGATGATCCGATCCACGCTCTTCTCGCGGTCGAGCCGGCCGACGTAGAGGCAGAGCAGCTCGTCAGCGGGCAGACCGAGCTTCCGCCGCGCCTCACCGCGGTCGCCGGGACGGAAGAGATCGAGGGGGACGCCCGTCGGCACCACCGCCACCGGAGCGGTGACGCCCCGTTCGCGAAGGGTGGCGGCGATGCGCTCCGATGGCGCGACCACGAGATCGGTGGACCCGGCGAAGCGGCAGGAGAGGCGGACGGCGAGCGCCGCCACGAGGCGCTCCGGCAGCGGGACGTAGTGCGCGTACTTCTCGTACCGGGTGTGATACGTGAAGACCAGCGGTCGTCCGTACCCCCTCGCGAAGCGCCGCGCCGCGGGGCCGAGCAGGAACGGGTGCTGTGCGTGCACGATGTCGGGCGCGAGCGCCCGCGCCGTGCCGTGCAGCCGGCGGGAAAACGGCAGCGCGAGCGCGAAGCCCGGGTAGGTCGGCGCGGGAATCGACGGGTAGCGGAAGACCCAGGGGGGGTCGGTTACCGCGGGGCGCGAGGCCGGGGCGAACACCCAGGCGCGATGGCGAAGTCTCTCAAGACCGCGGCGCAGGGTCTCCACGGCCGTGGTGACCCCGCCGCGAAACGGCAGGTAGTTGTTGGTGAAGAGGGCGACGCGCATTCACGCCCGAACTCGACGAGGGGCGCCGCCCCCCGTTCGAGCATCCCCCCGGAGCAGCAGGCGGCGCGGGCACAGCCCGCGCTCGAAGCGGAACGCGGAACGACGGACGCTCTGGCCACGTTTCACAGGCACCCTGCCCGGAACCATTCCTACTCTTCGGGCCGATCGGGGTCCTTGCCGCGCTCGAGCTTGTCGAAGTCTCCCGGCTTGATCGATTCCAGCCACTCCTTGATCCGGGCCGGATCGTCCGCCTTGCCGGGGCCCTCGGGCTCCTTGGCCACCTTGACCTCGATCGACTCCGCCTTGGTCAGCACCTCCTCCTCCACGAAGATGGGCGCGTCGACCCGCAGCGCGAGCGCGATGGCGTCGGAGGGGCGCGAGTCCACCGTCAGGTCCGTCGATCCCAGCCGCAGGTGGATGACCGCGTAGAACGTGTTCTCCTTGAGATCGTTGACGACCACCTTGGCCACGCGGGCGCCGACGGCTTCGAGGATGTTCCGGATCAGGTCGTGCGTCATCGGCCGCGCCGTCGAGATCTTCTCCAGCTCGAGCGCGATGGCGTTCGCCTCGGGAAGCCCGACCCAGATGGGCAGGGAGCGCTTCTCCTCCTCGTCGCGCAGGATGATCATCGGCATGTTGGACAGCGGGTCCAGCGCCAGCTGCTTGACCTTCATCTCGAGCCACATGATGCTCCTCCTCCCAGGAAACTCGACCCTTCTCCGGCAGATGCCTAGGCGGGCACGAGGGCAGGGAGCCGCGTGACCGCGCCTCGATGCGCCAGCTCTCCGCGAAGGCTGTGAGGCAGGGCCTGGGTGATGCACACGGGCACCACGCAGCCGAGCAGATCGCGTCCTTCCGTGTCGAAGTTCACGACCCGGTTGCACCGGGTGCGGCCGGTGGCCTCCCGCGGATTCTTCCGGGACGTCCCGTCCACGAGCACGGGCATCACGCGCCCTTCGAGGCGTCGGCTGCGCCCGGCCGCCACGCGCCCCGCCACCTCGAGGAGCGTGGAATTCCGGTTCGCCTTGACGTCGTCGGGCACCTGGTCCTCCATCACGGCGGCCGCCGTCCCCGGGCGCCGCGAGTAGCGGAAGACGAAGACGTTGTCGTACCCGACGGCCTCGACCATGTGCACGGTCTCCGCGAAGTCCTCGTCGGTTTCTCCCGGGAAGCCCACGATGAGGTCCGTCGACAGCGCGATGTCGGGCACGGTCTCGCGGATCTCGGCGATCTGCTCGAGGTAGCGCCCCCGGGTATACCCGCGGTTCATCCGCTCGAGGACGCGATCCGAGCCCGACTGCAGCGGCAGGTGGAGGTGCTCGACCACCTTCGGCACATCCCTGATCGCGCGGATGAGCCGGGAGGTGAGGTTGTAGGGGTTCGAGGTCGTGAACCGGATCCGCTCGACGCCCTCGATGTCGTTCACCTGCTCGAGGAGGGCGGCGAGGTCGGTCGCCGGCGTGAGGTCGCGGCCATACGCATTGACCGTCTGCCCGAGGAGGGTGACCTCCTTGCAGCCGGCGGCGGCCAGCCCTCGGATCTCCTCGACGATGGTGTCGGGGGCATGGCTCCGTTCCCGCCCGCGGGTCGTCGGGACCACGCAGAAGGTGCAGTGCTTCTCGCAGCCCTCCATCACGGTGACGAAGGCTTTGAGCCGATCGACCGTCTCCGGCCGGGCGGTGATCTTGACGAGGGGGCCCTCGCCGGTCTCGAGGACGGGCCGGCGGCCGGCCTTGACGCGCGCCACCAGCTCCCCCACGCGCGCGATGGCGGGGGATCCGAACACCAGGTCCACGTAGGGGGCGCGCTCCTGGATCTTCCCCTGCTGGAGCTGCGCCATGCACCCCATCACGCCGATGATGAGGTCGGGCCGCGCGCGCTTGAGATGCTTGAGCAAACCCAGCTGGGAGAACACCTTGTCCTCGCACTTTTCCCGGATGGAGCACGTGTTCAGCAGGATCAGGTCCGCGTCGTCCGGCCGGTCGGTGAGCTCGTACCGCTGCCCCCTGAGCAACCCGGCCACGCGCTCCGAGTCGTACTCGTTCATCTGGCAGCCGTAGGTGATCAGGTGGAGCTTGGACATGACCTTAGCGGCGCCGGCGCCGCGAGCGATGCGGATCGACTTTGTGCATGAAATCTTAGCAGTTACGTTATCACCCGTGTTTGGGCATGTCAAAGAGCATCGGAGAGGGGGTCAGACTTTGACTTCTTGACCGTTCGCAGAACCGACCTCCCGTCCGCGATTGTTAAGAAGCCAAAGTCTGACCCCCCTAGGATTCCTCGAAGACGCCGATCCGGCGGAATCGGTCGTAGCGCTCCTCGACGAGCTCCTCGCCGGATTTCGACCTGAGCTCCCAGAGGTGGTCCCTCAGCGCGACGCGCAGATTGGCGGCGGTCTCCGCCCAGTTGCGGTGGGCGCCTCCCGCCGGCTCGCGAACGATCGCATCGATCGCGCCCAGGCGCAGGAGGTCGGCCGCCGTCACCCGCATGAGCTGCGCCGCCTCCGGCGCCTTGGCGGCGTCGGCCCAGAGGATGGCCGCGCACCCCTCGGGTGAGATGACCGAGTAGATGGCGTGCTCGAGCATCAGGACGCGGTTCCCCACGCCGATGGCGAGGGCCCCGCCGCTGCCTCCCTCGCCGGTGACGACGCAGACGATGGGGGTGGCGAGGCCTGCCATCTCCTTGAGGTTCCTGGCGATCGCCTCGCCCTGGCCCCGCTCCTCGGCGCCCAGCCCGGGGTACGCGCCCGGCGTGTCGATGAAGGTGATGATGGGCGTGCGGAACTTGGCGGCGAGCTGCATCAGGCGCAAGGCCTTGCGATAGCCCTCGGGGTGCGGCATGCCGAAGTTCCGGGCGATGTTCTCCCGGGTGTCGCGCCCCTTCTGGTGGCCGACCACCACGACGGGCTCGCCCTCGAAACGGGCGAGGCCGCCCACGATGGCCTTGTCGTCGCCGAAGACGCGATCACCGCGAAGCTCCACGAAGTCCTCCAGGAGGAGCTGGAAGAAATCGAGCGCGTGAGGGCGCTTGGGGTGCCGGGCCACCTGGGCGCGCTGCCACGCCGTGAGGTTGCCGTAGATCCTCTGCTGGAGCCGGCCCAACCGCTCCTCGAGCTTGGCGATCTCGTCGCGGACGGCGCCCGGGTCGTCGGAGGCGCGGAGCTGGATGATGCGGTTCTCGAGCTCCTGCAGCGGCTTCTCGAACTCAAGCTCGTCCAGCATATTCGACGAGTATACTGCCCTCCCCGAGCAGGGTCTCGAGTTTCGTCGCCAGGGCGGCGTCCGGCTCCACGGAAAGCTCCCTCACGCGGATCACCACTTCCTGCTCGGGCAACAGCACGTGGAGGAAGAGCGGTGTGCGCCCGCGGTGCTCCTGGCAGATGGTCCGCACCGAGGTCAGGAGCGCTTCCATGCCCTGGTCGCCGACACGCACGCGGAGCCGACAGGTCAGGGCCGAGCGGCCGGGCTCCCCGGCCCCGACCCCCGCCAGCGCCTCCTCCAGAGGCCGGATCACCTCGGCGAGCACCACCCGCCCCTTGTCGCTGTCGTCGATGCGCCCCCGGACCACGAGCGGCCCGCGCTGTCTCAGCGCGCCCGCGCAGCTCCGGTAGGGCTCGGGAAAGATCGTGAGCGGCGCCGTGCCGTCCACGAGGTCGAGCGTCGCGAAGGCCATCCGATTGCCGCTCTTCGTCGAGTTCTCCGTGAAGGCGCTGATCTGGCCGAGGAGGAGCACGCGGGCGCCGACGGCCCGCGCGTACAGCTCGCCCGCCGTGGCGGCGCCCAGCCGCCGGCCGACCTCGCGATACTGCTCGAGGGGGTGGCCGGAGAGATAGAACCCGAGCACCTCCTTCTCGTAGCCGAGCAGCTCGTCATGCGGCCACTCCGGGACCGTCACCGACGGCGCCCGGCCCGCGCCCTTGCCGGCGGCGGGGGCGACCTCGGCGAGCCCCTCGAAGAGCGACACCTGGCCTTCCTCGCGGTCGCGCTGCCGGCGCTGGCCGGCTTCCATGGCCTGATCGAGCGAGGCCAGGAGCGCGGCCCGCGCGATCTTGACGGAATCGAAGGCCCCGGCCTTGATCAGGCTCTCGATCACCCGCCGGTTGACGAGCCGCAGGTCCGCCCGCGCGCAGAAGTCCGGGAGCGACCCGAACGGGCCGCCCTCCTGGCGGGCGCGGACGACGGAGTCGATGGCGGCGCCGCCGACATTCTTGATGGCCCCCAGCCCGAAGTGGATCGCGTCGCCGCTGACGGTGAACCGCGTGCGGCAGACGTTGACGTCGGGCGGCTCCACGCGCAGGCCCATCGCGCGGCTCTCCTCCATGTACTGGACGATCTTGTCGGTCTTGTCCATTTCCGAGGTGAGCAGCGCCGCCATGAACTCCACCGGGTAGTTGGCCTTGAGGTAGGCCGTCTGGTAGGCCACCATGGCGTAGCACGCGGCGTGCGAGTTGTGGACCGCCATGCCATTGGCGATGAAGCTCCTCGCGCCGGGCACTTCGAAGTCGTAGGTCGGCTCCTCCCCCTCGAGCGTGAAGCTCCGCGGCCTCGACCAGCCCATCCCCGACTCCGCCAGCGCGTGGAGCTGAGGGGAGTCGAGTCGTCCCGCCAGGTATGCGAGGGTGTCGCGACGGATGCCGCGTTTCGGGCCATCGTTGAAGATCAGGCGGTAGGAGATCCCGAGATCGCGGCAGCCGGCCTTGAGACTCTGATAGCGTTTGAGGATCGCATCGCGAAGGGGGCCCGTGGATAGCGCGACCGGGACGACGTCCACCGTGCCCCTGGCCACCAGCCCCGACGTGTCCGGATAGGAAGCCACCAGTGCGGCCAGCTCCCCGCGCTTCTTCCCGATCAGATGCGGGCCGACCAGCTCCTGGAAGCGCGCGAAGGCGCTCCTTCCGCCCAGGATGTTCACGGTGAAGCCGACGCGCCGCCCGCCACGGTAGGCGAACTCCTTCCGGTGAACCGTCGACGACAGCCGGAGCTTCAAGAGGAGTCGCCGCACGTCCGCGGCGAGCACCTCGGACGAGGTCGCATAGAAGATGGAGCGGCTCTTCCGGTGGACGCAGCCATCACCCTGGAAGAGCTTGCCGACCAGGACCGACACCGCGCGCCGTCCCCATCGGTCGACGAGTGCCGGCACGCGCTTGTCCAGCGCACCGCTCCCCTGGAGGCCGCACTCGTCGAAGAGAAATGTCACCGCCACCGCCGGCGTCTTCCGATCCCTCCTCGCCGGACGCACCGACGACGCCTTGCCCTCCCGGCGGTGCTCGATGCGCGGCGTGGTGTTGCCGAACTCCGACAGGATTCGCGCCATGTCCTCGATCTCGTCGGCGGAGCTCGAGTAGAGGTAGAAGTGCCCCTCGTAGCCCAGGCTTCCTTCGGAGAGGGCGTAACCCAGCAGGGCGGGACGGTGATCCGGCACAGTCTCCGTCCCGCAGGGGAGCTCACACGCCACCGCGACGAAGGCGTCGGGGTCCACCTCTCCGGCGTTCACCCACCCCCGCTGAGTGAAGACGGGATGATCGGCGGTGCATCGCAGCGACATGCCGTTGGCGAGGCGGAGCCGACCGACCCGGCGCACGCCGCTCGGCCGCACGCCGAGGGCCCGGGAGGGGCCGTCCTTGGTGAGGACGACATCGCCGCCGCGGATGTCCACGATCCGCTTCCGGCTTCCGTCGGCCATCTCGATCAGGGTGTCGCCGGTCAGGCACTTGTTGAAGCCGTAGCCCGCGAACTTCTCGATGAGGTCCCAGATCCGCTCCGCCTTCCGCGGCTCGATCGTGTTCGCCTTGCAGCCGGCGAGGAACTTCTCCCGCTGCTGGGCCATCAGCTCCCGGTCCTTCTTCCCCATCGCCTTGCGCAGCGTGTCGGCCTCGCCGAGGGTGAGCCCGGCGAGGTCGGCGGCCAGCCGCATCACCTGCTCCTGGTAGACCATCACCCCGTAGGTCTCCTGCAGGTAGCGCTCCATGAGCGGGTGCTCGTAGGTGATGGGGGCCCGGCCGTGCTTCCTGTCGATGAAGTCGTCGATCAGGTCCATGGGCCCCGGCCGGTAGAGCGCCACCATCGCGATGATGTCCTCGAAGCGCTGCGGCCGGAGCCGCCGGAGGGCGTCGCGCATGCCGGCGGACTCCAGCTGGAAGATGCCGAAGGTCTTGGCGTCGGAGAGCAGCTGATAGGTCTCGGCGTCGTCGAGGGGAAGCCGGTCCGCATCGAGCGCGATCCCGTGCGCCTCCTTGATCAAGACGACCGTGTCGCTGATCACCGTGAGCGTTTTCAGCCCCAGGAAGTCCATCTTGAGCAGGCCGAGCTTCTCGATGGGCCCCATGGCCAGCCCCGTGATCAGCTCCGGCCGCTTGGGGTCCTTGTAGAGCGGCACCCGCGCCATGAGCGGCTCGTCCGAGATCACCACCGCGGAGGCGTGCACCGAGGCGTGGCGCGTGCACCCCTCCAGCGCCTTGGCGACGCTCCACAGCTCCGCCACCTTCGGGTCCCGCTTGACCTGCTCGGCGAGCGCCGGGGCCTTCTCCAGCGACTCGTCGAGCGTGATGTTGAGCGGGAAGCCCGGCACCAGCTTGGCGATGCGATCGGCCTCGCCGTAGGACAGGCCCAGCACCCGCGCGACGTCGCGGATCACGGCCTTGGCCCCCATGGTGCCGAAGGTGATGATGTGCGCCACCCGATCCGCCCCGTAGCGCTCGACGACGTAGCGGATCACCTCGTCCCGGCGGTCGTCGGCGAAGTCGATGTCCATGTCGGGCATCGAGATCCGCTCGGGGTTCAGGAACCGCTCGAAGAGGAGGCCGTACCGGATCGGGTCGACGCTGGTGATGCCGAGGCAGTAGGCGACGAGCGAGCCGGCCGACGACCCGCGGCCGGGGCCGACGGCGATCCCCCGGCGCCGGGCGTAGGCGATGAAGTCCCACACGACGAGGAAGTACCCCGAGAACCCCATCTTGGAGATGACGCCGAGCTCGTACCGGAGCCGCTCGCCCACACCGTCCGGCGGCGAACTTCCATAGCGCGCGGTGAGGCCCTCGAGCGCCTGGCGCTCGAGGTAGGAGTCGAGGGTGAAGCCGTCGGGCACCTGATACTGGGGCAGGTGGAACTGCCCGACGTCGAGGTCCAGGTTGCAGCGCTCCGCCACCGCCAGCGTGTTCCGGTACGCGTCCGGCAGGTCCTTGAAGACCGCGCGCATCTCGTCGGCGGACTTGAGATAGAACTCCTCGGTGGAGAAGCGCCACCGGTTCGGATCGCTCATCGTCGTGCCCGTCTGGATGCACAGCAGGGCCTCGTGGGCGCGGGCGTCGGTGGCCTCGAGATAGTGGGAGTCGTTGGTCCCGCAGACCGGCGCGCCGAGCGCCTGGCTGATCCGGAGCGTGCCTTCCGAGACCCGCTTCTGCTCCGTGAGCCCGTGGGACTGCATCTCCATGAAGTAGTAGTCCTTGCCGAAGACCTCCTGGTACCAGCCCGCCGTCTCCCGCGCCTTGGCCTCCTCCCCCGCCGACAGGAGGCGGCTCACCTCCGAGTTGAGACATCCGGACAGCACGAGCAGGCCGTCCGCGTGCTGGGCGAGCAGCTCCCGGTCCACCCGGGGCTTGTAGTAGAAGCCCTCCAGGTAGGCCTTCGAGACCAGCTTCATGAGGTTGGCATGGCCCGCGCGGTTGCGGACCAGCACGGTGCAGTGGCTCGCGCCCTCGTAGCTGCCGTCCTGGCCCGAGCGCTCGAACCGGCTGCCGGGCGCGACGTACAGCTCGCAGCCCAGGATCGGCTTCACCCCGGCCTTCTCGCAGCTCGTGTAGAAGTCCACGCTCCCGAAGAGATTGCCGTGGTCGGTGAGCGCGATGGCGGGGAAGCGCAGCGCCTTGGCCTTGCCGACGAGCTTCTCGAGCCGGGCCGCGCCATCGAGCAGGCTGTACTCCGAGTGGACGTGCAGGTGGACGAAGTCGGCGTGCTGTTTCACGTCCAGCGAGCCTTCCTCACTCCCACTCGATGGTGCTGGGCGGCTTGGACGAGATGTCGAAGACGACGCGGTTCACGCCCTTGACTTCGTTGATGATCCGGTTCGAGATCTTCCCCAGCAGCTCGTACGGCAGGCGCGCCCAGTCCGCCGTCATGGCATCCTGGCTCATCACCGCCCGCAGCGCGATCACCTGCGAATAGGTCCGGAAGTCTCCCATCACCCCCACCGTCTTCACCGGCAGCAGGACGGCGAACGCCTGCCACAGATCACGCTCCAGCCCGGCGGCGCGCACCTCGTCCTGGACGATGGCGTCCGCCTCGCGGAGCAGCGTCAGCCGCTCTTCCGTCACCTCGCCCAGCACGCGGACCGCCAGACCGGGGCCGGGGAAAGGCTGGCGCCAGATGATCTCGGCGGGCAGGCCGAGGAGGGCGCCCACCTGCCTCACCTCGTCCTTGAACAGCTCGCGCAGCGGCTCCACCAGCTTGAAGCGCATGCGCTCGGGCAGCCCGCCGACGTTGTGATGCGTCTTGATGGTGGCCGACGGGCCCTTGAACGAGACCGATTCGATGACGTCCGGATAGAGCGTGCCCTGGGCGAGCCACGGGAACTCCCCGAGCTTCCTCGCCTCCTCCTCGAAGACGGCGATGAACTCGGCGCCGATCCGCTTCCGCTTGGTCTCGGGGTCGGTCACCCCGCGGAGCTGGCCGAGAAAGCGCCGCGACGCGTCCACGTGCACGAGATGGATCTTGAACGCGTCGCGAAAGGTTTTCACCACGCTCTCCGCCTCGCCGGCGCGGAGGAGGCCGTTGTCGACGAAGAGACAGGTGAGCTGGTCTCCGACGGCGCGGTGGATCAGCACGGCGACGACCGACGAGTCCACGCCGCCCGAGAGCGCGCAGAGAACCCGATCCGTGCCCACCTGGCGGCGGATGGACGCCAGCGCGGCGTCGACGAAGGAGGGCATGGACCAGTCGCCGCGGGCGCCGCAGACCCGGAGGAAGTTCTCGAGCACGGTCTTGCCCTGGGGCGTGTGGGCCACTTCCGGGTGGAACTGGACGGCGAAGAACTTGCGCTCGCGGTCGGCCATGGCGGCCACCGGACAGTTCTCGGTCGAGGCCAGGCTCACGAAGCCGCGCGGCGGCTTCATGACGGTGTCGCCGTGGCTCATCCACACCGAGATCCGGTCGTCACGCTCGGGCTCGACGCCATCGAGCAGCCCACCGGCGCCCTCGAGCTTCAGCTGAGCGGCTCCATACTCCCGGCGCTCGGCGGGGACCACGTGCCCGCCGAGGAGATAGCCCATCGCCTGCATGCCGTAGCAGATGCCGAGCAGGGGAACGCCCGCCTCGAAGAGCTTCTTGTCCGGCAGCGGCGCGTCCTCCTCGTAGACGCTGGAGGGCCCCCCGGAGAGCACGAGGCCCTTGTAGCCCGCCGCCAGGACCTCGGCCGAGGGCGCCAACGCCGCAGATGGGCCCTTATCATCGCTCTAGGCTCCCTCGACGAGCTCGATCTTGTGCCCGGGCTGGAGCGTCACCACCGCCTTCT
>WNFZ01007150.1_pt1 | contig 21547 bp, 24 predicted proteins | sample 5400081 | NCBI WGS metagenome assembly WNFZ01 (sample SAMN13153365, study PRJNA577476) | soil metagenome | isolation source: 80 cm soil or saprolite under grassland replicate 1 | place: USA:California | collected 2016-06-15
GCGGGAGGAATTCTCCCGCGACCTATATTATCAAATAAGATCTATTGCGGCGGAGCAAATCCCCATTTCTGCAAAATTGCCTGCCCATCGGAGGAAAGAACGTATTCGATGAAAGCCTTCGCAACATCAGCATTGGCAGATTTGCGGAGCGGTGCAATCGGATACTTAGCAATCACATTCAACTCGGCAGGGATTTCAATTATCTCCAAATCTGGAGCTGCAATAGCATCTGAAGTATACACGATGCCCGCGTCTGCTTCACCAAGCTGGACTTTTGCAACGACCTGTTTGACATTGTCTTCGTTGGAGACAACATTGGCAAGAACTTTATCTTTGAAGCCGCTTCCAAACTGACCGTTCATCGCGTCCAGAGCCTGACGTGCATACTTGCCCACGGGAACTTCCTCGGCAGCAAGAACCAATTTGATTCCTGGTTTAGCAAGATCTTCGAGCTTCTTCAATCCCGCCGGATTATCCCCCGGCAGAATGACAACTAATTTGTTGTAGAGAAAAATTTGCGTCGCATCTTGCATGACATAAGAACCAGCGGTTAACGTATCCATTTCTGTTTTGTTCGCAGAGGCAAATACATCCGCTGGCGCGCCTTGTTCAATTTGAGTCCGTAAAGCTTGTGAACCTGCAAAGTTGAAGGTCACGGTAACGCCGGGATTCGCCACTTCAAAATTCTTGCCAATTTCGTTGAACGCATCCGTAAGCGATGCCGCCGCAAAAACATTCAGAGTACGCGGCTCCGCCGTCGATGTAGAAGGCAGTGAAAGCGGCGTCCCAGCGGGGGCACACCCAACGATAAAGAATGCAAACAATAAGATTACCGATCCGGAACGTTTCATCCTGATCTGCTTGAAATATGGAATTGAGTCCGAATCTCCGCCATCCAGTTCTGGATGAGCCTCATTTGCTGAAGACGAAGATCAAGGCTGAGACGGTTGAAAATTTGATCAGGCGGTAAATGTTCCAGCAAACTTTCGAGTCGCGCAATCGTTGATTCAATTTCTGTCAACTGCGCGCTGTAGATCTGGGCAAGGTTTTCCGGCCGATGAAGTTGTGTGAAATATAGACGCGTCAGAAATTCAAGGCGAATGGAACGAGCGGTCCTACCGATCCCCAATTCAAGCCATTCAAAGAATCGTCGACGCCCCGCTTCGGTGATATGAAGCATCTGGCGCGCGGGCAACTTTTCCTGTTCAACAACTTGCGCAGATATATCGCCGCGGGCTTCTAGTCGATTCAGGATCGCATATGCCTGACTCTGACTCAAATGCCAGGCACGCCCCAGTTCAACAGTAAAGCGCTGATGCAGGTCATAGCCGTGACTCGGCCCTGAAATCAAAAATCCAAGCAATGCAAATTCCGGGGAAACGTTACCTGTGTGATGATCTTTGGGAGCCATATATACTCACTGAGTGAGTATATATGGCTCCCAGCATTTTGACAAGATGATTTTCGCAATCCCCCACGAGCAAAACAGGTAGTCAAACGATCACCCATCCAAATACTATAAAGCTAAATCGGCGTCAGTTTTATCAGCATCAGGGATGAACTGTCTGTATTTGTCCACGCCGAATTTGCTGATTATATAAAGCGACAGAGTGCCGCATTATTATCTAATTTCAGGATTTGAACTTCCATCTACAACCATGCTTTGAAAAGCTTTTTTTCGGATGCAAGCGGTAATTTTTATTTGACATCTCCTGCCCATCATGTTATAAAACTGGAACAAGTTACGGATTTACTCATCCAGAGAAGCTGAGGGACCGACCCTATGACGCTTCGGCAACCGTTCAAGCGGTGCCAACTTCGGCGGACAATTGTCCGGGAGATGAGAGATGATATGCGCTCGGCGTGTCGCCTCTCATTCGAGAGGCTTTTTATTTGTGTGAATGTCCGTTGGTTGAGTAGGGCGAGTGTTTTTCTCGTCCGTATCGAAACCAATAGGCACATATAAACAGAAAATTTCTTGAAACGCGGTGGTTTCGATACACCCCGACGAACACGGGGCTACTCAACCACCAAGGAAAGAATGTCATGGAAATTGGCGAAACAATCTACGTAACAACGCGTGATGAATTCCGCAAGTGGCTGATCCCAAATCACCAGGTAAAGAAAGAAATCTGGTTGATTCAGTATAGGAAAGCCACAAAGAAACCGTCCATCAATTACATCGAAGCGGTCGAAGAAGCGATCTGCTTCGGCTGGATCGATGGGCTCGAAAAAAGCATGGACTCGGAACGATATGCCCTGCGATTCTCACCGCGCAGACCGAAATCGAACTGGACCAACACGAACAAGGAACGCGCTCGTAAAATGATCGCTGAAGGCCGAATGGCTCCCGCAGGTCGCGCCACTCTGCCGCCAGATGTGAAATAACCATCCATGACAGAAAAAGTCAAACTCGCCGGCGGACCCGATAAATCCGTCACATGGATTTGGCTGGACCCTGCAGGCGGTCAACTTAAGGTTGAGTATTACGATTTCAGCGAACCGGCAAACAAGTTCTTTGGCAATGATATTGCGTGGACGATTACCATCAACGACATGGATAAACTGTATGCAACGGTCAATCAAGATGAATCATCACTCATACCATGGATGAAGCAATATTTCAAGCGCTATTTTGGCATCAAGCAATGGCTCGAAGAACATGAAATTGACTTCAGCATTGAAAGAGAAAGTTGGGCATGATAATGAACTGTCCCGAATGCGGTGCTTCTGACAACTGGTGCCAACAGCGTTTCGATGAATTTCTGGTTTTGGAATTCACAGATCCAGGATATGGCGCAGTACACAACCTGACTGTGTGTACTTTTATGGTTCAACATTCCAGCAGAATGAGCAAGGAAGGCTGGCTGTATGAACGCGATCTATTACGAGAATTTGTTGTGGAAAAGAAATCGCCCGATCTGATCCGCCAGCAGATCAAGAACAGTGTTGACAGTGGCAAGCGGACGTTCCAGTTCAAATCGAAAGATGGAGTGCCTGTAATCAACAAAACTACATGGACAAGGACGATTCTCGATGTCCGTGTGGAGAACCCGGAAGTGTATTGTGAAGATATCAATGCATGGGCGAGGTCCGTGTTGGAGGAGGTAGAAGAATTAAAGGTTTGAAAATTTGTTATGGAAACATCTCATCGGAAACGGAGAGTTCTTTTTGAGTGCGCCTAAAAATCATCAAAATGAAGATTGCATAACCAAATACGATGATGTAATACAAAGAATCCGCGCCGAGAATACCTGGAACAAAAGATAAAAGCAAGCTCGCCAAAAAGTATCCAAGGATAATACTTGTTCGTTCTTTTGAAAGTGGCACTGTTTTCCAGCGTTTGCCAAACAATAGGAAGAAAGCGGAAGAGGTAACAGCGATTTGAAGCACAAGCCATATGATGCCGATAAATCGATCGAAACTCGAAAATAGAAGCGTGATAGTGGCTCCCATTACAGCGTACAACAGTCGATTCCAAATGGAAAATTGTTTCTCGAGTTGTTCAGTTTCCATGATTCCTCTCTATTTCGATTGACTGGAATTCCGTAGAATAGTATCGATACGCTCTGAGACAGAAGGAGTTTCAAAAACTTGAATATTACGTTGAATAAATTCGGTGAGTAGTACTTTACCTGTAGTAGTGAGACTGTAATACTTTCGTTGTGGACCCGTGCTAGATTGCTGAAGTTCACTTTTCACAATACCGACAGACTCAAAGCGATTGAGCGCACGATAGATGCTATTATCATCCACTGATAGAGATCCTTGGCTGATCTTGGCCACCTCGGCGCTCATTTCATAAGGATAAGTAGGTCGCTCGTATAAAAGCAAAAGAATCCAAAATGACAGCAAACCTTTTTTGTATGTCTCTTCCCACTTGTTGAGTAGTTCAGCAATGTCATCATTTGCCATTTGAACTCCACTAGTATACTTTAGGTATTATTCAATAGGAATAATAGCACGATCGAATTTTACTGTCAAGATTTTATAGAAACAATTGGAGCACTATGAATAGAAAATATACAAATAGAAAATACCTCGACGCCCTCGAAAAGAAAGTTCTTGTATTCGATGGCGCGATGGGAACGAGTTTGCAAAATCAACGTCTGACTGCCGAGCATTTCGGCGGCGAGCAATATAACGGATGCAATGACTATCTGGTCATTTCCTATCCTGAAGCCGTGGAAAAAGTCCATCGCTCGTTTCTTGAAGTCGGTGTAGATGTTCTTGAAACGGACACCTTCCGCTCTAACCGCATCACGATGGCAGAATATAAATTGCAAGACCGAGTCATTGAAATCAATGAAACTGCAGCTCAATTAGCAAGAAGGTTGGCTGACGAATATTCGATAGTCGATATTCGAGACTCGAATAACGAATCTCGAATATCGCACCCTCGTTTCGTCGCTGGCTCCATCGGACCCTCGGGCAAACTTCCCTCCACGAATGACCCCGAACTTTCCAATGTCAGCTTTGATGAACTCGTCGATGTTTTTCGCGAGCAGGCGGTCGGTCTGATCCGCGGTGGCGTGGATCTTCTTCTCATTGAAACCTCGCAGGATATCCTCGAAGTCAAAGCCGCGATCATCGGCTGTCACAAAGCGATGGACGAGACTGGAGTCTATTTGCCGCTCCAGGCACAAGTCACGCTCGACACGACCGGTCGCATGCTGCTCGGCACCGATGTCAATGCTGCGCTCGCCATCCTCGAAGACATGGGCATCGATGTCATCGGTCTCAATTGTTCCACGGGACCCGAGCACATGCGCGAGCCGATCCGCATCCTTGGCGAAAATTCCACGTTGCCCGTTTCGTGCATCCCCAACGCGGGGCTTCCCTTAAATGTAGATGGACAGGCGGTCTATCCGCTGGAACCTGAACCGTTTGCCAACGATCTTTATGAGTTCGTGACCAAGCATAACATCTCGATTGTGGGTGGATGTTGCGGTACGACTCCCGAGCACCTGAAATTATTGGTGGAGAAACTCAACGCGCATCCCCATCCCGAACGCCCGATTCATTCGGACCCGAAGCTTGCTTCCGCCATGTCAGCTATTTCCATGCGACAGGATCCTCCGCCAACTCTGCTCGGCGAACGATGCAACGCTCAGGGCTCGCGCAAGTTCAAGAGACTTCTGCTCGAAGAAGATTACGATGGTATTTTAGAGATCGCCCGCGAACAAGTGGACTTCGGTGCACACGCCCTCGACATTTCCTGTGCCGTTACCGAACGCCCCGACGAAGTGGAACTCATGCGCAAGGTCGTCAAGAAACTTGAGATGGGGGTCGATGTTCCTTTAGTAATTGATACGACAGAATTGGATGTCCTTGAAGTTGCGCTCAAGACCGCGCCCGGAAGATGCCTCATTAATTCAACCCATCTCGAATCAGGTCGCGGCAAAGCCGATAAGATTTTTACTTTAGCAAAAACGCACAACGCTGCGGTCATTGTTTTGACGATTGACGAAAATGGCATGGCAAAGACTCGCGACGGAAAACTGGAAGTTGCCAAACGCATCTATGACATTGCCATCAACGACCACGGACTCAAGCCCGAAGATCTGGTTTACGACGCTCTAACTTTCACGCTGGCTACAGGCGATCAAGAATTTGTCGACTCCGCGATTGAGACCATCGAAGGGATTCGATTGATCAAACAGAATCTACCTGGCGTGATGGCTTCACTCGGCGTCAGCAATCTCTCCTTCGGGTTCGCACCTCATGCCAGACCTGTGCTGAACTCGGTCATGCTTTATCACTGTATGCAGGCTGGTTTAGATATGGCAATTGTGAATCCGGCACATGTCACTGCTTACCCTGACATTCCACAGGATGAGAAAGACCTCGCTGAAGATTTGATTTTCAATCGCCGCGAGGACGCGTTACAGAGATATATTGAATATTACGAAAAAGTCACGCCCAATACTGAATCAACATTAGCTGATCCGACCGAAGGCATGACTCCCGAACAACGCCTGCATTGGAAAATTGTCCATCGCCACAAGGAAGGCGTCGAAGCGGATATTGACGAGATCATCGAACGCGGTGATTTCCCAACGAAACATGAAACCGCTGTGCATACATTGAATAATGTTCTACTTCCCGCCATGAAAGAGGTTGGAGACAAGTTCGGCGCGGGTGAATTGATCCTGCCCTTTGTGCTGCAATCTGCTGAAGCTATGAAAAAGACCGTTGCCCATCTCGAAAATTATCTTGAAAAGATGGAAGGTGTTACTAAAGGCACAGTCGTCATTGCAACCGTCTACGGCGATGTGCATGATATTGGAAAAAATCTCGTCAAAACAATCCTAGCAAACAACGGCTACACCGTGATCGACCTCGGTAAGCAAGTCCCTGCAGAAACGATTATTACCAAAGCTGTGGAAGTCAATGCGACAGCGATCGGATTAAGCGCGCTTTTGGTTTCCACTTCAAAACAAATGCCCCTCATAGTGAATGAGTTACATCGCCGCGGACACAAAATCCCCGTGCTCATCGGCGGCGCGGCGATCAACCGTCGCTTTGGGCGCCGAATTCTCCAGACCGAAAGCGGCGACTTCTACGATCCAGGAGTCTTCTATTGTAAAGACGCGTTCGAAGGCCTCGAAACAATGGATCAAATCATCGATCCCAAGCGCAAGCCCGCATTGCTTGAACAAGTTCGCAAGGAAGCGGATATGGAATTGGGACGCACCAACACAAAAGTAACCGAGCGGACAACCATGCGGGTTGTCAAGAACATGCCGCTCGAAATCGTCCTCACACACCTCAACATCAACGAGCTTTATCGTCTTTCCTGGGGCGCTAAAAACACTCACGGCGCGGAATGGGATAAGCTCAAAGCGGAATTTGATGCCCGTCTCGATACGATGAAGCGTGAGGCACTACGCGAGAAATGGCTTAATCCGCAAGCTGTGTACGGGCTTTTCCCCTGTCAAGCGGAAGGCGATGACTTGATCGTCTACAATCCAGAGAACTTAGATGAAGCATTGACGCGTTTCAACTTCCCGCGCCAGCCTTATGATGATCATCTCGCACTTTCAGATTACTTTGCCCCGGTTGAATCTGGTCAAATGGATGTAGTTGCCTTCCAGGTTGTCACTGTCGGACAGGAAGCGACCGAACGGTTTGAGAAACTGCAAGCAGCAAATAATTACACAGAGGCATACTTCACACACGGACTTGGCGTCCAAACTGCAGAAGCGACCGCTGATTACTTACATGATCACATCCGTCGTGAGATGGGCATCCCTGAGAACCAAGGCAAGCGCTATTCGTGGGGTTACCCCGCTATCCCTGAACTGGAGGATCACAAGAAAATCTTTGAACTCTTGCCAGCCATCACGACCGAACTCGGCATGAGTTTAAGCACAGCCTATCAATTGATACCCGAACAATCCACGACCGCCATCATTATTCATCACCCACAGGCAAAGTATTATAGTGTCGGCGAATCGCGCGTGGAACAATTAATGAGATAAGCTTCAACGGAAAAAGAAGTTGGCAAAATGAACTGATCCTGGAACAATTCACTGCAGCGATCGTTGTTTCTCACCTGCATAATTGATTAAATAGGAGGCGTCATTATGATGAGGAAGATTTTAGGATCGGAATACTTTTTTATTGTATTGCTGGTTACGATCAATTTGATCATTGGCTTTATGACCATCGGTGATTATGGAGAAAGTTGGGATGAGGAACCATCGTTTAACTATGCTAATCAATCCATAGACGCTTACAAAGCTATATGGAATCCGTCAATTAAAGTACAGTTCGGCAAGGATATTTTGCAGTTTTATGGGCCCGCTTATTTGATGGCGACATCCTTGTTTACAAAAGGCATGCAAACTTGTTTCCAAATTTATTTATAGCCGAATTGTGGCATATAAGCAATTTTATTTGCCTTCAATTTGGAATTCTGTGTTTTTATTTTTTAGCATTGCGGTTCACAGACAAAATTTCTGCAATAGCGGCGACCGCTTTAATGTCCACCCAGCCTTTGATTTGGGGTCACGGTTTTATTAACCCTAAAGATATTCCCTTAATGGCATTTTTCACTGCTACTGTTTTATTTGGCTTAAAACTCCTGGATGTCTTCGCCGCGAACGGTTTTGAAATTAAGAAACTATTTGTTACTCCACTGTTTTACATGGCTGGAATAATGCTTGGGATAACAATCTCTATTCGCGTCTTAGGGCTTGCAGCGGGTGGGATTATCTTATGTTATCTTGCGTTCATTAATATCAAGAAGGTGTTGCGCGTCTCCTACTCCTACTATGGACTGGCGCTTGTTGTGACATTTTTTACTTGGCCCTACCTGTGGGAATCACCCGTAAAAAACTTCTTGACAAGTCTGAGTTTCGCGGTGAAATTCGTTTGGCCAGGGTACACATTATTTGATGGAAATTTCTATCACCCCGATGAAATACCTAGATTGTACGCTCCGAAGCTATTTGCAATGCAGCTGACAGAAACCGCATTATTTTTACTATGCCTCGGCTTATTTATTATTCTCCTGCCCAAATTCCGAGCGAAGAATAAGAATCTCTTGATTCTTATTCTTCCATGGTTTATTGTTCCCGCCCTTTATATTCTGGTATTCAAAATCAAACTTTTCGACAATTTGCGACATCTGTTGTTTCTTTATCCCGCAGCGTTCTTGATTATGGCCGCTGGATTAGATGTTATTTTGAACCTGGCGAAATCATCATGGTTAAAGGTTTTTATCTTAATCCTTATCTTGTTTCCCGGAGTGGCTGGAATCGTAAGATACCATCCTTTCGAATATACTTATTACAATACGGTTACGACTTCCACAACATCTATATTTAGAAATTATGAACAAGACTATTGGGCTACATGTTATAAGAAAACAGCCTCCTGGCTAAATGAAAATGCGCCAAAGAACGCACGCACCCTTGTGTGGGGCCCAGATAGCGCAGTGCAACACTATGTGCGAGAAGATATCCGAGTTCAGAAAATCACTGCGGATTATCATTTTCAAAACATTAATGAAAGCGATATGATTGACAATGAAAGTCTTTCTCATGAACCATATTATGTTGTTCTCTCTTCAAGATGGGATGTAGACCGTCATGTTCTTCCTGAATTGATGCCCATTTATTCAGTAGAACGACAAGGTTCACTCTTCTGTGTCATAAAATATCTAAATGTGCAAAATATGGTTATAAAAATGAGTAAACAGTAAACATGAACACTTTTTTATCAAAACTATCTACGAACAGGGTCCTCCTCGCCGATGGTGCCATGGGAACGATGCTCCATGGACGCGGCGTCGGATTTGACAGATGCTTCGACGAGTTAAATTTGACCAATCCATCGGCTGTGGCAGATATCCATCGCGCCTATATCGAAGCGGGCGCGCAATTGATCATTTCCAATACATTTGGTGCCAATCGATTCAAACTCAGCAAACATGGATTACAAGACAAAATAGTCGAAATCAACAAAGCAGGCGTGGATCTCGCCAAGCGCGTGGTGGCGGCATCGTTCCGGGATGTGCTGGTCGCCGGGGATGTAGGTCCGCTGGGGGTGAGGATCGCGCCCTACGGTCGAGTCAAACCGGAAGCGGCGCGTGAAGCGTTTGCGGAGCAAATCCAAGCCCTGGCTGAATCAGGAGTTGATTTCATCGTCATTGAAACCTTCAGCGATCTGTATGAAATCCGCGAAGCGATCAAAGCCGCGCGTGACGTTGGAGCGAGTCACGACTCACCCTTACCCGTTGTTGCTTCGGTTACATTCACACGCGATGATCGGACCCTGCTCGGTGACGATCCGGCCAAAGTGGCGCGTATGCTCAAAGAAGCTTGCGTGGATGTGATCGGCATTAATTGCTCGGGTGGTCCGGCACAACTCCTGCGTTTGCTCAAACAAATGAATCAAGCCGTACCTGATGCAAAGTTTTGGGTCAAGCCAAACGCAGGCTGGCCCGAGCAGGTGGGTGGACGCATCATGTATCCTGCGGATGCAGAATATTTTGGTGAGTACGCACTGTCGTTCCATGAGGCAGGCGCATGTATCGTGGGTGGATGCTGTGGGACAACGCCCCAGCACATTGCGGCGATGAGAAAAGCATTGGATTCCGCGCCCGCGGTTGACCAGACTCCGGTTGCTGTTTTGCCGCAGGAGGAAGTTACAGAAGCGGGACAGGAACAGCCTTCGCAATTTGCGCAGAAATTGAATTCCGGTGGATTTGCTCTTGCCGTGGAAATGGACCCGCCGCGTGGACTCTCAACTCACAAATTAATCGCCGCCGCCTCTCTCTTAGCGGATGCTGGCGCGGACGTCATCAATGTTGCCGACTCCCCGATGGCGCGCATGCGCATGTCTGCCTGGGCGGTGTGTGATGTCGTTCAGCGTAAGGTAGGCGTAGAAACAACTCTGCACTTCCCCACTCGTGGACGAAATCTGCTGCGCGTGCAGGGAGATTTACTTGCTGCGCATGCGCTTGGCATTCATAATGTATTCGTCGTCATGGGTGACCCCACCTCGATCGGCGACTATCCCGAAGCGATGGATAATTATGACTTAGTGCCATCTGGCTTGATCAAACTCATCAAACAAGGATTCAATACTGGCGTAGACCACTCCGGAACATCCATCGGACAGCCGACAAGTTTCTTTGTCGGCGCAGCACTCAATTTATGCCCATCCGATATTGAAAGTGAAATCAAAAATCTACATCGAAAAGCGAAAGCAGGCGCAGATTTTTTTATTACACAACCTGTCTATCGTAACGAAGATGGTCCGAAACTCCTGGAAGCCTATGAAGCAAAATATGGAAAACTAGATAAACCTGTGCTGGTAGGAATATTGCCACTTGTCAGCACGCGACATGTCAGCTTCCTGCATCATGAAGTTCCGGGGATTTTTATTCCTGAAGGAACACGGCAACGAGTCGAAGCCGCCGGAGAAGATGGAGCCAAAGCTGGGGTGGATATCGCGGTCGAATTGATTGACCAGCTCAGGGCTTGGGCAGGAGGCGTCTACATCATGCCACAGTTCAACAAGTTCGATATGATCGCAGAAATCATCGAAGGAATAAAGTAAGTTTATGCTTATCCGGCGTTATAAAGAATGGTTTGCAATAGGCTTTATTGTGATTTCAAGTTTGTTGTCAGGTTACTTTGCTTATTATGTAAACCCGCCTAGAGAATTAATTCGAGATGACGGTGTAAAAAAATGGGAAGAGCGTATGATCCCGATAAGGAAATACCTCCCAGCTTCAGTTCATGAAGTAGGTTATATTTCAGATAATGAATCTTCAGCAATATATGAGGAATATTCTCTGACCCAGTTTGCGCTGGCCCCGGTCGTTGTCCGCCACGGCGTCGACTTTGAATGGATCATTGGCAACTTTACACAGCGAGACTTTGAAAACATTCTTGACCAAAATATCTCCTCGAATTTCACTATCCAAAAAATTGGCGCTGGAATATATCTAATTCGTCGAACTTCACCATGACGCTTCTTGTTAGCTTACTTGTATTCATCCCAAAGGTTTTGATTGGCTTTGCCATAGCTCATCTACTTTGGGAAGATTCCGACATCCCAGCATTCGTTCTGAAGCTCTCCCTTGGCGTACCGCTTGGCTTGGCGATAAGTGCCAGTCTGTTTTTTATAAGCATGGTGGCAGGTCTATCGCCCAATACTTATAGCGAGGTTGCATCCCTACGGGTTTGAAGATGCTTGGACGATATGGAATTTCTCATCACGTTTTATTTTCCGCGATAATTCACCTGCCATATTGTTAAACAGTCAGTTTTACAACCGGTTTCATCCTGATTATCCAGTTGAACTCAGTCTGAATGTAGCCTGGGGATGGTTTATCCTTAAGGATGAAACGCCAGGTATTCCCATCGCACTGGCTCTTTTGTCAACAATAACCCTCGGGACTGTATTTTGGGCAACGTTAGCAAAGTGGAAAGGTTTTGTTGCGGCCGCTATCGGGACATTGATTATATTCAGCCTCATAGATCTGCCAGCAGTCATTGGACAATATGCCGATCCATTATTCACGCTACATATACTTTCTGCTACTGCGCTGTTTTATGGGTACCTAAAAACTCGCCAATCTGGCATTCTTATACTGAGCGGCCTGCTGGCTGGGTTTTCTGCTTGGGTTAAAAATGAAGGGATATTGTTTACCTGCGTACTATCCATAATTTGCCTGATTGCCATGATACGACAGCTTATTAAGTGGAATGAGTTGAAATTCTTCGCGATGGGTCTGTTTGGTCCTTTGCTTGTGGTCTTAACATATAAACGCACGGTTACCTGGCAAAATGATTTATTCAGTAGCGCAAATTCACCATTTTTACAGCTTCTCGATTTATCTCGTTGGCTGCTAATTGGAAAAAGCTTTGTCATCAGCATAATGGATTATGTACGGTCGCCAATTAGTATTGTGATTATCCTGTTGATTTACATACTATTGATAGGATTTGATAAGAATGAGACCAAATATCACACATTGCTGTTCTTAGTTTTTGGTGGACAACTTGCCGGCTACTTTTTCATCTATCTAATTACACCGCATAATCTACAATTACATATAGCCACCTCAATTGGCCGGCTCGCTTCCCATTTATTCCCGCTGGCAATCCTTTGGATATTTGCTGGGCTGCATTCTCCCAATTTAAGTATCAAGAACCAGGCATAAATATCATAAATTTGGCCGGATTGTGGATGCACCTCACTAAACAAATATCCCATCGCTTAAAAGGGAACGGATGGTAGAATCGACTATCATCGTTCTCGTTTCTTCTTTACAGGACTCCTATGCTTCTGACCATCGACATCGGCAACACCAACGTCACACTCGGCTTGTACAGCGGCAATGTTCTCGGTTCGCATTGGAGACTTGCCACCGATCACGCGCGCATGCCCGATGAGTATGGCTTGCAATTTCAAGGACTTTTGCAAAATGCCGGGCGCACAGCCAAGGATTTGAAAGCCATCTGCCTCGCTTCGGTTGTCCCCCAACTAACGGGACGGGTCGTACAGGCGTGTAAGGAATATTTGGAGAAAGATCCATTTGTTGTGGATGTCGGGGTTAAAACCGGCATCAAAGTCCGCTACGAAGACCCAAAAGCTGTCGGTGCAGATCGCATTGCGGATGCCGTGGCAGTCATGTATTTATATGGTGGTCCTGCCTGTATCATCGACTTTGGCACAGCAACCACCTTCAATGCCCTCACTCGAGACGGCGAATATTTGGGCGGAGCCATTACAGCAGGCGTTAACCTTGCCACGGAAGCATTATTCACACATGCTGCAAAACTGCCGCGTATTGACCTACAACGACCACCCTCGGTGATTGGCAGGAACACTGTCCATGCCATGCAGGCGGGCTTATTGTTTGGATACGTCAGCATGGTGGAAGGCATGGTGGAACGTTTTCGGCGGGAACTTGGTCCACAAATGAAAGTGGTGGCAACTGGCGGACTTGCCGAGATCGTTGCGCAGGAAACAGATGTCATTCAGATTATCGCGCCCTGGCTCACCCTGGATGGATTGCGCATCCTCTGGGATCTGAATCATCCCCTGTAAACATTGAAGGAATTATGAAAAAAATCAATATGTTTGTGGGGGTCTTGTTCTTATTGTCTGCATGTACAGGAACCGTTGCTACACCCAAGGTAATTCCGACATCGACTTCCATTCCGTTTCCAGCAATCAAATATTCCACCGCCACATCGACAGCGACTGCCGCGCCAACACTCACGTTAACTCCCATTCCGTCGCCGACCTGGGTTGTGCAAGGACCGGGGAACGTCACCATACCCATCCTGCTTTATCATCACATTGACATTTCTCCCATTAACAGCCGCTACTACGTCCCTCCTGAATTATTCGAACAGGAGATCAAAGTACTGCATGATTGGGGGTTTACCAGTATCACCCTCAAGATGCTGGTGGAAGCGATCACCAAGGGAACGAAACTGCCTCCTCATCCCATTCTGATTACATTTGATGACGGCCATATAGATAACTATACCAACGCCTTCCCTATCATGCAGAAGTATGGCTTTACTGGCGGTCTTTATATCGTTTGCAATTTTATGGGCACCAATGGATATATGAATCGCGAGCAGATCCTTGAAATGGTCCATGCTGGTTGGGAGGTAGGCAGCCATAGCATAAATCACTACGACCTGAGACAGCTGAGTCTGCAACAACAACAAAGAGAAATTGTGGAATCAAAGAAAATACTCGAAAAGAAACTCGGCATTGATATCGTGACTTTTGCATATCCGTTTGGGGCAAAGAACAACACCATCCTGGGTCAGGTTCGAACGGCCGGTTATATTGCCGGCATGGGAGCGGAAGGGTATACCGACAATCAGGGAGAATGGAATTTGTTTAATCTCCAGCGGGTCGAAATTAAAAGCACGGAAAATGCAAAAACGTTCACGCGATTCCTCACCTGGCAGGGATCACCGCCCTAGCTTGGGTGTCATAGACACACTGTTAACAGATCTCTTAGAAATTTTTCCTTGTCATGGGTTTTCGGGCGCGCTATAATTACGCGGTTATTGAGAAGGAGTAAGAATTATGCCCGTTTATACATATCGCTGCGACTCGTGTGGTGTAGAGTTTGAGCGCCATCAGTCTTTCACAGATGAACCTTTAAAGACTTGCCCAGAGTGCCGGAAAAAATCTTTGAGGAAAGTCATCACTCCGACCAAGATCATCTTCAAGGGTTCTGGCTTTTACGCTACGGATCATAGATCGCCTTCGGGCAATGAATCGCGCGAGAAAAAGTCTGAGAGCAAGGGCTCAGACACCAACACAGAAACAAAAAGCTCTACCAAATCTGAGAAGAGCGAATAAATTTCAGCAAACGAAAAGAGAGACGGAATTCCGTCTCTCTTTTGATTTAACTGCTTTGATTCAGCGCTAACAGGCGGGGGCAGGCAGCCAGGAACTGGTAATGACGTCCATCGTGATTCCGTAGGCAACAGCATTCCAAAAGCGCATGCTGATGGGCTGATCTTTGACCTTTTGCCAGTAACCAGAAAACACAAAGAAGGTTACGACCAGAGCGATTCCCAAACGGATCAAAATCAGGATCCAACTTCCGAAACACCAGGGCGCTTGATTCTTAATTACGTTGACAGCAATACTATAAATCCAGCGCAGGATCACCCCGAGGAAAACTCCGAGGAAGACCTGTACTTTTGCGCTGGTATCGTCCTGCTGCGTCAATAATTTGAAGCGCGCCGCATCACCAAAACTGAACGAATTCATTTCATCTCCTCCTAATACGTCCATGGACCGACGAGAGCATCAATGGATACGCCATAAACCAGCGCGTTCAGGAATCGCATCGACGCCGGTTGATCTTTTACTTTTTGCCAATAACCGGAAAAGACAAAGATGGTCACGATGGACGCGACCACGATACGGGCAACTATGATGGAGAGATTAAAAGGAGCATGATTCTTGATGAGGTCGACAAGGATCCAGCGCAGGATGACACCGATAAAAACGCCCAGGAACACCTGAACCTTGGCACCGTTATCTTCCTGTTGCGTTGCCAATCGAAAACGAATCGCATCATTGAAAACAAATGACCGCATATGCATCCTCCTCTCAGAATTTGGAGTCATTATAGCAAAGCGATGTTTTCAAAGCAATTCTTAATCCAATATTTCAGATTTTGCGAGTTCAACAACAACTGTCATATTTAAATATATGCTAAGGATTCATTCCTTCAATGTACTAGCCATCAGGATTCCATTCGCCCAATAAAAACCAGTATTGCCTGAGGGGAGAATATCGAATGTGGCACCGCCGCTATAAGACACTCGTTCGAATTTGATAATCGGTGCTCCGTCCAACATAGCTCCAACGTTGAGAGTTCCCAGCGTTCGACCGTCGCTAGTAGGATGACCGGGCGACGCCCACAACTCCCGCCCATCCTTTAATATGACATGGATCATCTGGTGACTTGCAGGGACCTGAACACTTCCGGTTTTTCGAATCGTCCCCGGCACGCGCTGGCCCGCTTCATTCGTCGTCCAAACGGAATCGCCCACATGTAAGTCCTCCACACTGATCGCCCCGCGCGGTGTGTCGATCAACGTTCCTGCCGCCAGACAGATTGGACATGTAAGAAAGCCCTGTTCCTTCTTCAGAACATCGATATTCCCATTGCTATCGATCGTCCCGGTGACCAGTAATCCTTGCTGGCCTTCCGTTCCGGTTTGAATTTGGAATTGATATTTATCGCCTGTCAACGCAAAGTGAATCGCATTGAGCCTTTTATGTTGTTGGTAAATCAGCAGCTTTTGCGCATCGGTAAAGGTTGTGGATCCGCTGAGCCCGTTGTGGACAAGGATTGCCTGGAATTCCTCTTGATTCGCTTGCAATTCAGGAAATGCCTGCTGCGCTAGCAGTCCTTCATCGGAACGCGCAATCGGATAGAAATCGGGGTCGCAGAAGAAAAAGTCGGGGTATTTTTCCAACACTTTATATTTGAGTTCGGCTACAGAGGCACCAGAGCTAAGGGTTGGAATCGCTGTCGGAGGTTCCGGAGTCGGGAATGGAGGGACTGTCCCATTGGAGACGATCACCGTGCTTACTTGTGCTGTACTTATCTCTGCCGTCATTACCACAGGTGTACCAGCACCGCTACCACCTGCCGCGGGGGTAGTGAACGACGAACATGCTACAAGGAAAATTGCGATGAAAACGAAGTAACTGATTGGCTTTTTCATGGAAATCTCCTTTTAACCAAGGACTTGCGCAGGAAGCATTTTGTTCCCATCAACGATCAGTATCGCGCATGGATATTAATGAAACATAAAACTGTCCGGGCGCCTCGCACGCGGGGGTCTCGCCGGTCAACACATCTTTGTCTTCCCCGAACAGAACATGGTCATCGTGTTCACTTCTGATTTACCTCTTGGGAACAATGCCGACCTCATCCCACTGGAGGAACTCCTCAACCAATACATCCTTCCAGCAGTGAAATCAGATCAGCCTCTGCCGGCAAATCCCAATGCACTGGCACGATTCGAAACTGGAGCTCAAGCCCTGGCTCAGCCCAAACCAGTTCATACTTCTTTGCCTATCCTTGCAAGAGAAATTTCTGACAAAACCTTTATCGTCAAAGATAATCCCTTTGGTTAGCAAACCATAGTTTTCTCTTTCAAGGATGAAACAGATGAAACCACGGTGGCCATTAATGACATGCAGAAGCTGGCAATTGGCTTGGATAATATCTATCGGGTTATCCCAAGTACAGATGGTCTATTTTCTGAAGCGCTTCGCGGTCACTGGGAAAATGAGGATACTCTCATCATAGAAGATATTGTGATCGGTCAGATGCAAAGAATCGATTATCGAATCAGGTTTTCAAAAAACACAGTCTATATTATTGGGCACGAAAAATATTCGGGAAATCGTTTCGAGTTGCAAGGCACGCTCCCAGAACAGTAGGGAAGACCAGCTGGTCTTCCCTACTTAAAGAAGAAAGGACCCCATGTGGGGTCCTTTTGATGCAACATTTTCAATCAAGAACTCTTCTTGTGAGACCTTGACGATCGAGAGGAAGAGGATTTCTTCTTCGGCACCTTCTCGCCTTTCTTGCGTGCCTCCGAAAGACCGATTGCAATCGCTTGCTTACGGCTGGTTACCTTCGTACCAGATCGTCCGCTTTTCAATTGACCTCTCTTTTGCTTGTGTACAGCTTTCTTTACTTGTTCACCTGACTTTCTACTGTATCTAGCCATAGTTACTCCTTTCCTAATCTTGATGGATTAGTTATTTTCATAAACGAGGATAGGGGCAAACTGTTATAGCTTACATTGGTGGCGAAATGAGAAGTAAAAGAGATGATCCCCACGCGCTTTCAGCGTGCGAGCGAGAAGCCTTGTAATTGATCGCCGATCTCCTGCATCTCTCAATGAAAACCGTTCAATTACGCCGCACAAATCTCAGGCAAAAACTGAATTTGCACGATCGAGAGAATCTGATTAAAGACGCGATTCAAAAGCAGATCATGGAACTATAGAAATCGGATTGTAAATATCTTTGCAAAATACGAATGAATTATATAATCAGCAGTATCGATTAATGCATTCCACAACTGTCAGTTGATCTGAGACCTCAGAATATCTTGACCAGCCTACGAAGCAACTACATCCAAAACGCTGTGACAAACTGCCGCTGAATGGAGGATATTGGAAAGGCTAACATTCCATGTTTAAGCGTAACCGGGAAGAAATAAAGATGACGAGCTTGTTGACGCAACTTGACTTTTTCGATGCACTGCGAAATCGACATCTCCGGTGGGCACAGGACGTTGACAATCCAGAAATTGTTCAACTGCATCTTGAAATCATTAATCTAATTTTAAAGATCACAGATAAATACAGAATACTTCTGGATCTGTATATGCAGCATTAATCATCAATCTACCCAGCCTTCAATCAATTCGCATTTTCCCCAACCAGTTGTGTCTTTGATAGAAAGCGAAGGGTCAAAAGACCTGTTAAATAACCACGCCATCAAATTAACGAAAAAGCTCAACGGAGCGGTTGAGCTTTTCATTACGACACTGATGATGGCTTCAATAATACAAAGCACCTGAATGTAGGTGTTCAGCGCAAGCACCAAAGGGCAGACAAATCAGGTGCTTTGCGCTTAATATTATAGCAACGAATCTGTAAGTTGACAAACCTTACCCTATGGCTATAATGAAATTGCACCGTGTTAGCCTGCCCCCCTCAGGCTGGCGCGGTGTATTTTTATCATTTTTCCTGCCTACAGGGAGGTATTAAAAGGCAAAGCACCTAGATGTAGAACCGGACGAAACTCCAAACAGACAAGCTAGGTGCTTTACAAGATAATCATAGTGCTTTTGTGCACAATGTGTGTCAGGAAAACACGACAATCCGATAGCGGGTAAATCGACTGTAATATAAATACTTGCCGCAGCCGAATCGCTGAGGCAAATTGTTTTCTTTTTAGCTCTCTGCCGAGGACTTGGCGATGTAAAAATTACAGTTTTTTTGAGTAAATAGTGTTCAATGTGTCTATTTACTCTACAAATTGGACGATTTTCGTTCATCCTATCCTAAGGAAAGGCAACTCAATTTTAGCGTAACTGACCTAAGTAGGAACACGGTTTTCGATGAACACAATTCATCGGAGACCAGCTTCTTTCTATTCCGGCTCCAGGAGGACCTATGACAGCCGGAAAAAACCAATCTAATCAAGAACTCGTGACAACCGAGTTGAAGATAAATTCCACACCCGCCTGCTGAGCAAAATTTGTCATGAGGCTTTCCACGCCAGAAATCTCTTGTTACATTTACTCATTATCTACTGCCAAAATAGATATAACCACCCTTCACAGTTACAGAGGTTCGCGCATAACAAAAAATAAAGCAGGCGGTAGTTGATTGGAACTAACTGCGTACCACGTTCTCAAGACGTATTTGATAAGATCAACAGAAGTGAGATATACGCCTTTTGCGTGTTCCGATAGAATCCACATAGAAAGTGCTGTACACAATCAGATCCATTTTCAATTTCTCTTCCAAGACCATGCACATAGGGTTTTCACTTTAGCCAAAAATCAAGAGGTTCGATGGTCATTTGATTACAGAATGTCATTTAGTGAACCTTCTGCTTGGTTTTTAGTCCAATTACTGTAGTATTTGTACAGCACAACTTCGCAGCTACAGGAACATAATAATAGATGCGAACTGCAAGTAAAGATGAAGCTAGGGGCTACTAGATATCCGATACGAACCTGAGGCAAAATTGACTTCCAACATCGCCCAGGCATCGCCATCGTCCCAGCGCAAAATAATTTCAGATTCCCCAGTTTCAGGCAAACTGAACACGCCGTCAAACGCCGAATGCCGATTCCGAAAACGAATCAGTTCAAACAAAGATTGCACTACAGGGCGCTGAAGTGCATCATTGATCTCTTCGGCTGTATAGCAATGCCGGTTGATATCACGTCCGACCCCGCTCTTTGCCAGTAAAGTCATGTCGTTTTCCCCTACCAGCAAGCCCACATAATAGACTTGCGGTACGCCCGGAGCAAAAAACTGAATAGCGCGTGCCAGCAAGTAATCACGATCATTGCGCCCCAGGGCATCATAAAATGTACAGTTGACCTGATATAAATCAAGGTTGGATGCGGCTGCGCCAGTAGCCTGTTGACTCTGTCCGCTACTGTTAATATGGATTCTCTCCACCAGCGCGTCCAACTCGTCCGGAGGTATCAAACCGGGATGATCCTGCGGATCAGTGCTATGTGCGCCGATGTCGATGACGCCAATCCCATCATGTGTATCCAATACAGTGATTGCATTACGCGGGCTAACTGCCAGCCATTGTTTCAGATAGCGAGCAGTATGGTTGAATATTGCATGCAGCACAAGAGGTGGCAGGGCGAAATCATAGACGCGATCCACTTGACGAGCTATCTCAATCTGCCTGCGAAAATAGGAATGGATTTCGACAAGAACTTCGATCCCCAGTGTCCCAGCCTGCTCAGTGAGATACTCTATAAAAGCAAAGGTTTCAGGAATCATGAAACAACTGCTTCCAGCTTTTTTGACAGCATATCCAACGGCATCCAGCCGTACTATTCGAATATTATTCTCATGTAATGTTTGTAGCACCGACTGCAAATAAGCCCGACCCTCGGGATGATTGACATTAATATCGATCTGCTGGTTGGTAAAGGTTGTCCATAGCAGGCGTTTTTTGCCATTCTTCAATGTGGCATAAGAAAAAGGCAAGCCTGGTCGAGGACGGTAGATCGTCAATAAGTCAGCTTCAGTAGCGCCATTCGGGAAGATACTGTCCATGGTCAGGAACATGCCGTTATAAATGGAAGCATCGCCCTTCTCAGAATAGTCCATGAATTGTGGCGAGGCAGAAGATACGTGGTTCACGATTAAATCTGCCATCAGATCCACATCCTGCCCTAATGCTTTGATATCTGCCCAGTTTCCCAGGCAAGGGTCGATTTGAGTATGATCGATGGGATCGAAGCCAGCATCGGCACCATGAATCGGATAATAAAATGGAAGCAGATGAACACCACTAAACAATCCACTGAATTGTCCCTTGAGCAAACGATGTAGTTCTGAAATATTGCCTCCGCCCAGACGATCTGCATAGGTAATGAGTTGGACTTTATTTTTCATGATCGTGATCTTGGTTGAACCAATGTATTTGGGCGGCGTGAAGCGATAGCGTGCGCAGCGCACATCGAATCTGGAATCAGTATGCCAATGATCTACAGGTTCTCTTCCTTAACTTTGGATACCCGAAGAAATCACACCTTGCAGGAACCAGCTGCCATGTTTTGAGTTTCAATCATAGTTTATTGGATGGCATCCAGCCGTTCCAAAGATTAGGATATGCAAACCGCAGCTTATCCCTTGACCGAACCTTGGAGCAGCGCCATGATGATCTGGCGCTGGAACAGCACGAAGACAACAAGAGTGGGCACCAAGATCAGTATCGTGCCAGCGCACAACAGGGG
>WNFZ01001629.1_pt1 | contig 21545 bp, 20 predicted proteins | sample 5400081 | NCBI WGS metagenome assembly WNFZ01 (sample SAMN13153365, study PRJNA577476) | soil metagenome | isolation source: 80 cm soil or saprolite under grassland replicate 1 | place: USA:California | collected 2016-06-15
CGTGTTCCTGACCGACGGCGCCGTCGGCAACGAAACCGAGCTGATCGCATTGATCGGCGAGCGACTCGGCGATCGAAGGCTTTTCACCGTCGGCATCGGTTCGGCGCCGAACGCGTATTTCATGACCAAAGCCGCGCAGTTCGGCCGCGGAACGTACACGTACATCGGCGACGTGCGCGAAGTCGCCGAGAAGATGAGCGCGCTCTTCCGCAAGCTCGAAAGTCCGTTGCTCACCGACCTTAGCGTTACGTGGCCGAACGGCGCCGAAGCGTTTCCGCGCCAGGTACCGGACCTTTACGCCGGTGAGCCGCTCGTCGTCACCGCCATGATGGACGCGCCATCCGGCGACGTGACGATCAGCGGACGCCACGGCAACGCGCCGTGGCAGGCGCGCGTGCCGCTCGCCGCCGATGGCATCGAACCGGGCATGGGCGTGCTGTGGGCGCGAGCGAAGATCGAAGCGCTCACCGACGCAATGAAAGGCGGCGAGACGGAAGCCGACATCCGACCGGCGATCGTCGACCTCGCGCTCGCGCATCACCTCGTGAGCCGATTTACGAGCCTCGTCGCCGTCGACGTGACGCCGACGGCGCTGCCCGGAACGGTGCCGACGAAGAGCGCGCTTGCCACGAACCTACCACAAGGGATGTCGTACGAGGCGGTGTTCGGCGGGCTCCCGCAGACAGCCACACCCGCTCCGCTGATGGCGCTCGTCGGGCTTGTCGCGCTGCTGATCGCGCTCGTCGCATGGCGTGCGCGCACGCGCATGGCGGTGTCCCCGTGAGCCGCGGGTTGCGCACGCTGCGCGCGTTGTGCCGCTTCGGCGGGAGTAAGCCGCGGCGCGCGTACGCCGGCGCCGAGCGGGGAAGACCTTTCGGCTGCGATCCGTTCCGCTCGCTTGCACGAGCCGAGAGCGAAGGCGCTGCACCGGGCACCGAATGGAGGCCGCTTTCGCCAGCCGAGTCTTCCCCGATCGGCGTCGGCGCCCGGCGCGATACCCGCGTGCGCGTTCTTGGAGCGATCGCCGCCGTGTCGCTCGTCGTCGGCCTGTGGGAGTTCGGCAGCGCGCTCTACATTGACGCCAAGGCCGAAGTCGCGCAGATGCTGCTTCGTACCGCGTGGGTGCGCATGCACAGCTCCGGCACCCCGGCGAAGCCGTGGCCGTGGGCGGACACGCATCCGGTCGCGCGGCTCACCGTCGCCTCGCACCACGTCGACGTTCTCGTGCTCGAGGGCGTGAACGGGCGCGCGCTCGCGTTCGGCCCGGGCCACGTCGAAAGCTCGACGCTTCCAGGCGAGCGCGGACACGCCGTCATCTCTGCGCATCGCGATACGCATTTCCGCTTCCTGCGCGATCTCGCGATCGGCGACGAGATCGTGATCGAGCAGCCGAACGGAGATCACGTCGTTTATCGTGTGACGGGGCTCGCGATCCGAAACGAGCGCGATCTCGCGCTTCGCCGCGAGACCGACGAGGCGACGCTGTCGCTCGTCACCTGCTACCCGTTCGACGCGATCGCGCCGGGCGGGCCGCTGCGCTACATCGTCACCGCTGTCGCGCACGGCACGACGCACACGCCCTCGATCTGACCGTGCGCGCGTTGCGCGTCTATCGATCGACGGCCACTACTCGAGCCGTGTCGGGATCGAGACCTCGGCATTGAGCGTCCGGTGCACGGGGCAACGGTTGGCGATCTCGAGCAACTTCGCTTTCGCATCGTCGTCGAGCGGTCCCTCGACGCTGATGACGCGCTCGACGCGATCGATCTTGCCTTCCTTCGTCTCGCAATCGGCGCAGTCGGCGGCGTGGATCTTCTGGTGATGCAACGCGACGCTTACACGCTCGAGCGGTAACCCCTTGTGCGCCGCATACAACCGCATCGTCATCGCCGTGCATGCGCCAAGCGCGGCGAGAATGAGATCGTACGGCGACGGGCCGCTGTCCTCGCCTCCGACGTCCGGGGGCTCGTCGACGATCAGCCGGTGCGGTCCGATCGCCACTTCCTGCTGGAACTTGCCCGTGCGCGTCTCGCGCACGAGCACGTCGCGCACACCTTCCGAGACGCCTGCGGCTTCGGCGAGCGCGGGTAGATAGCGGCTCGCCCACGCGGCGAGAACGGCGCCGACATAGCGTGCATCGGCGCGTCGAGTGAGCAGATGGTCGGCGTCGTCGAGCGACACGAAGCTCTTCGGATGCTTGGCCGCGAGAAAGATCCGCGACGCGTGATCGATGCCGACCTCAGTGTCGCGCGGCGAATGGAACACGATCAACGCGCGGCGCAACGACGACACGGCGGCCGCGATGTTCTGGGCGGCGATGTCGTCCACGAAAGCACGGGTGATGCGAAACGTGCGCCCGGCGAGGTCGACCTCGGCTTCGCCGTGAGCGTCGATCTCGGCGCGCTGCGCCGCGAATCGCTGCGCGAGATGTGAAGGGTCCGACGGCGCGTTGATCGTCGCCACGGCGACCGCTTCCGGAATGCGCGCCGCGGCGGCGAGCACGGCAGCGCCTCCAAGGCTGTGGCCGACGAGGATCGACGGCGCGTCGCGGTTCGCGCGCAGCCAATCGGCAGCGGCGACCAGATCCTCGACGTTGGACGAGAAGCCCGTGTTCGCGAAATCGCCACCGGACCCGCCAAGGCCGGTGAAGTCGACGCGCAGCGTCGCGATACCCGCATCGGCGAGCGCCTCGGCGACGAACGTCGCGGCGCGCGTGTCCTTCGAGCACGTAAAGCAGTGCGCGAACAATGCGTACGCGCGCGGCGTCGCACCGGTCGGAACGTCCAGTCGCGCGGCGAGCGCAGCGCCGCTCGCACCCGGAAAATCGACCGCCTCGCTCGTTCGCCCCATTGCGTTCCCCCGATTGCGTGTCCGATCGATTGTATGTCAGCGCCGTCGGCCTCGCCCGTACAATAAGCGCCGCTTGATCCATCCATCGATCGTCGCGCTTGCCATTCTCTGATGCGTCGCGCTGCCTGCGCTCGCCGCGCCGCGAACATTCATCGCGTCGACCGGCAATGACGCCGGCCCGTGCACGATCACGCAGCCATGTCGCTCGTTCCCCGCAGCGATCCTTCGCACCGATGGCGGCGGTGAAATCGTTGCTGTCGATTCGGCAGGATATGGTGGTGTTGCGATCGACCGGTCGGTCGCGATCATCGCGGCGCCCGGCGCCTTTGCCGGCGTTACGGTCTCGAGCGGCGATGCGATCGCAATCGGCGCATCGGGGCTCGACGTCACGCTGCGTGGCCTGACGATCAACGGACTCGGTACGGGCAGTCGCGGAGTCGCCGTCAGCGCGGCAAGCCGCGTCGCCGTCGAGGACTGCGTGATCGCCGCGTTCGCAGGTCAGGGAATCGACATCCAGGCGGACGGCGCGATGGTGCGCGTTGTGCGCTCGTCGCTGTACGGCCACGGCAACCGCGGTGTGTCGGCCAGCGGCGCATCGACGCTCGACGTCGAAGCCGTTCGTCTGCACGATGTCCACGGTCCGGGCCTGCACGTCGAGCGAGGCGCGAGCGCAACCGTTTCCCGCTCGTCGATCGAGGCGAACCGCCGCGGCGTCACCGTATTCGGCAATCTCGCCGGCGCGCGGACGCGCGTCGTGCTGGTCGACAGCACGATCGCCGACAGTACATTCACAGGTGTCTGGGTGCGCTCTCTCATCGCAGGCGGTGCGGCGTCCGTCGAGCCGTGATGAGCCTGACGGTGAACGACACGGTGATCGACGGCAACGCCAACTACGCGTTGGACGCGAACCAGATCGCGTCGTCGACCACGGTATCGATCGCCGTCACCGGGTCGGTGGTATCGCGCAACGGATTTGGCGGGATCGTCGTCGCCTCGCCGACCAGTTCCGAAGCGCACGTAACCATAACGCGCAATGCGATCATCCGCAATCAGGGAGACGCGCTGTCGGCTACCGGGTCTGCGAACCTACACGTGATTGCGACGGGCAACACCATTACGAACAACTCGGGCACCGGCATGAGGCAGGATATTTCCGCTGTGTTTTATTCGAGCGGCGACAACGTCGTGCAAGGCAATTTGTTCGAGACGAGCGGAACGCTTACGCCGCTCGCAAAGTACTGACGTCGGCGCAAACGACCACGCGGCGCACGGCCATCAATCGAGCGTGAGCCGCAGGCCCGAAACGAGCAATGTATCGTAGTCGCTCGACCACGTTTCGCCGGGCGTAACCGGCCACGCATCGGTCACGGTCCCCGTCGTGATCAGTTCACCCCCGGCGAGCGGCGGCGAATCCGGTTGCGTCGCGAGCACATTCGCAAGGTGCGTCACCGCGAGCGCTGGGTTGTCGAGCACGTTCGCGCCGACGCCGGTGTCCACGACCACATCGCCTTGCCGCAGCGTAAGCCGGAATGTCGACAACACGGCCGCGATCGCGTCGCGATTCGCATCGGTGATGTCCACCGGCGCGCCGACGACGAGCGCCGCGTGCAATCCGAATGCCGCCGTGCAATCAGCGGCGGTGAATTTCCAATCGGGGAAATGGCTCTGCACGATCTCGAATCCGGCGGCAATCCACTCGGTCGCGTCGAGCACCGCGTGCGCATCGGCGCCGGGCGCCACCGGTGCCGCGAGCTTGAACACGACCTCGGGCTCGATGCGCGGCTGCACGAACGTGTCGAGCGACAATCGCGCGCGGCCGCCAACCGCGTGATGAACGGTATGCGCCCACGTGCGCGCCCACATCGGCTGGTACACGCCGTAGCGCGGCCATATCGTGCGATTGGTGAATCCGATCTTGCGGCCGACCGGGCGCCAGCCTTGAGCGAGGCGGCGCGCTTCGATTTCGCGCAGTACGTCGTACGCGGCGGCGACGTCGAAACCCTGCGTCGTCGCGGCAATCGGCGGCAGCGTTTTCGCCGAGTCGTAGGCTGCGATCAGCCGGTCGGCGATCGCGCGAATGGCGGCCGGATCCATTGCGCTCGATCAACGATGCTCGGCCATCACGCGCCACAACGACGTGCCGGCGACCCATGCGGCGGACGAGACGACCATCGCGACAAAGGCCGCGGCGAGCGCGCCCGTCACGCCGTCGAGCCCGACCGAGGTCACGATCGCCCATCCGGAGACGCCTCCGACGACTCCGCAAATCACGATTGCCACGATGGTGAACACGATCGACATGCGACTCGGCCCTGGGACTGCGGATGATCGACGCCCTTGCCCATGATAGCGCGACGCCATGCAACGCGCGTGTTTGCAACGCGCCACCGCTCCGCGCTATAACGCACGCTTTGCTAGACCCCGACATGTGGCATCGATCCGTCACGACCGCCTTTGCGGCGCTGCGCCTTTGCGTCGTCGCGGTCACGCTCGCGCACGCGCCCGCGATCAACGCGCAGACGGCCGCGCCCGACGGCGTCATTCGCGTCGCGTTCCCGGTGGCGGAATCGGGATTCGATCCGCAAGCGGTGATCGACGCGTACTCGGCGGATATCTGCGCGGCGATCTTCGAGCCGCTCTACCGCTACGACTACTTCGCTCGGCCGGTGCGGCTCGAGCCTGCGATCGCAGCGGCGCTGCCCGAAATCTCCGACGCAGGCCGAACCTATACGATTCGCATCAAGCCCGGCATCCGCTTCACGCCGGATCCGGCGTTCAAGGGCAAGCCGCGCGAGCTCGTCGCCGACGATTACGTGTACGCGATCAAGCGCGTGGTCGATCCGAAGGTCCGCTCGTACTGGCTGTACATCCTCGAGCATCAGCTCGCCGGCGTCGACGAGCGTCTCGCCGAAGCGCGCAGGAGCGGACGGCTCGACTACGATGCGCCGATCGAAGGCGCACGCGCGCTCGACCGCTACACGCTGCAGCTCAAGTTCAAGCAGCCGAACTACGGCTTCGCGCACTGGCTCACAACGGTCAACTTCGTCGCGGTCGCGCGCGAGGTCGTCGAATCGTACCGGGACGACTCGAATCGCGTCATGGAGAATCCGGTCGGCTACCGCCCGTACAAGCTCGCCGAGTGGCGGCGCAGCCAGCGTGTCGTGCTCGAAGCGAACCTCGGTTATCGCGACGTTCGCTATCCGGCGCCCGGTGCGGGCAGCGAGCCCGGCGACGCCGCCATCGCGAAAGGGCTCGTCGGCCGCAGGCTGCCGCTCACCCGTCGCGTCGACATCGCGATCGTCGAGGAAGCGCAGCCGCGCCTTCTCGCCTTCCAGAGCGCAGAGACCGATTACGTCAGCGTGCCGCCGTCGCTCGCGAAGAACGTGCTCGATGGCGCGTCCCTCAAGCCCGAGCTCGCGAAGAAGAACGTGCGGCTGCACCGCGCGATCGAGCCGTCGATCGGCTTCACGTTTTTCAACCTCGACGATCCGATCGTTGGGGGCTACAAGCCGGAGAAGCTCGCGCTTCGCCGGGCGATCGCGATGGCCTACGATCGGCAGACGGTCATTCGGGTACTCGCGAACGGTCAGTCCGAGCCCGCCACCCAGCTGGCGCCGCCGGGCGTGCCGGGTCACGATCCCGCGCTGCGGGCGCGCGTGCCCTACGACCCGGCGGCCGCGCGCGCGTTGCTCGATCGTTACGGCTACAAGGATCGCGACGGCGACGGCTATCGCGAGCTGCCCGACGGCCGGCCGCTCACGATCGTCAAGGGCTCGACGCCGGACGCCGCATCGCGCGACGCCGACGACCTGTGGAAGAAGAGCCTCGACGCAATCGGAATCCGCGTGCAGTTCCTCAAGCAGAAATGGCCCGAGCTGAACAAGATGTCCGAAGCCGGCCAGCTGCAGATGTGGAACCTCGCGTGGATCAGCAGCATTCCCGACGCCGACGCGTTCTACTCGGCGCTCTACAGCCCCAACATCGGCACGTCCAACGACGCGCGGCTTCGGCTCGCCGACTACGACCGCGCGTACGAAGCGGCGCGCGCTCTACCCGAAGGCGCGCAGCGATGGGCGATCTATCGCAAGATGGACGAGCTCATCGCCGTCTACACGCCGTGGATCCTCGCCACGTACGCGTACGAGAACGTGCTCACGCAGCCGTGGCTCGCGGGCTACAAGCAGAACCCGTTTCAACGTCATCAGTGGCAGTACTACGGCGTCGAGCGTCATTGACCAAGGGAGACTTGCAATGAACACGACAATCGCCAGCGGCACGACGCTTGCGCTCGCGCTTTCGCTCTATTGCGCTGTCACGCTCGCCGCACCGCAGCGCTCGTTCGTTTCCACGCAGGGCAGCGATGCGGCGAATTGCACGCTCGCAACGCCGTGCCGCTCGTTCGGCACCGCGATCGGGCATACGCTCGACAACGGGGAAATCGTCGTGCTCGACTCCGGCGGCTATGGAGCGGTCGTCGTGAACAAGCGGGTCGAGATCATCGCGCCGTCCGGTGTGTACGCAGGCATCACTGCGACCGCCGGCACCGCCGTCCAGATCGTTGCGCCGGCGGTCAACGTCGCGATCCGCGGCATCGCGATCAACGGCCTCGGCACGGGCCAGTTCGGCATCGACGTGCAATTCGGTACGCAGATCACGGTGGAGCGATGCCGGATCGCCCACTTCAGCCAGGACGGGCTGCGCATGGCGAGTGCCGGCGGGGTGTGATGCGCGGACTGGCCGGCTAGCGTCCATTCGTCGCCAGGTGTGTCGCAGTCGAAGCTCCGAGTACGGTAGGCCTATGGGAGGGAATCGGAATGAACATCGTCAAGGTAACCGCTGTCGTCGTCCTGAGCGCGCTCGCATCGGGCGCGCTTGCTGCCCAACGCACATTCGTGCGCTCGAACGGGAGCGATCTCAACAACTGCTCGCTGACACAGCCGTGCCGCACGTTCGGGACGGCGCTCGTCCACACCAATTCCGGCGGCGAGATCGTCGTTCTGGACAGCGCGGGTTACGGATACGTGTCGGTGACGAAGTCGGTTTCAATCATCGCGCCCCCGGGCATTCACGCCGGCATCTCGGTAGCGAGCGGCAACGGAATCGACATTCCGACCGCAGGGATCAAGGTCATCTTGAGGGGCCTCTCGATCAGCGGACAGGGCGGCATCCACGGTGTCTACGTCACCGGCGACAACGAGCTCACGGTCGAGCGATGCGACGTGGGCGGCATGACGGGCAGTGGAATCTTTCTCGACAGCGTGACGGGCACCGCGCAGATACGCGACGTGACTGCTCACGATAACGGACTCAACGGAATCTTCTTCGCCGGCGCCGCCGTTGGCACGCTCGAGAATGTGCGCCTCGAGCGCAATGGGCTCGCCGGCTTGTCGATTTTTGACGGCAGCCGGGTATCGGTGAAGAGTAGCGTTATCGCGCGCAATCTGCGCGGGATCGACGTCGGCAACTTCAACTCCGGGGTCACGACGAGCGTCCATGGCAGCGAACTGCAGATCAGCCACAGCGGGCAGCGCGGTATCTTGGCCACGGCGAGCGCCGGCGACACTCGCGTTCGACTCATGAACAGCATCGTGGATTTCAACGCTGCCGCAGGGATCGCACTCCTGTCCACCGGCACCGATGGTGACGTGCGCGCGACGTTGGTCGGAAACACGTTCGGAGGTAATGGACAATACTCGATCTACGTCGACCAGGGCATCGGGGGACTTGCGGATGCGACGCTAGGACGCAACGCATTCGCGGACCCGGAAGCCAACGCCAGAGGGCCCAATGGTGGGACATACCTAAGTGACGGAGCGAACACTCTCGAAGTCAACACGTTCTCCAACATGACCGACGCGACGATCAAGTTTTGATGGGGTGCGGCGGCTCCCGGCGGTCGTTGTATCGGTCGAATTGGCTGAGCGTTCGTCGCTGACCGACGGGCATCGTTCTATCGCAGCCTAAAGAATTCGCGAAGTTTCTCAGCCAGATGTTGCGGCTGGTCCAGCGTCGTTCGCTGACCCGCAGAAGTGCGGCTAACGCTGCGGCAGACCTTGCGTAGGCTGCCTGTATTGAAATGTAGCGCCCTGTTGTGAGTGCGAACAACGCTGACGGTGCTGATCGGGATCGGCGGGCACCGTTGCGCTTTGCAATCGTCTGGCCGTTGCTGGCCGCGTCAGGTCAACGATGGTCGCGGAAGGCGTCGATAAGGCCGCGCTGAACAGAATGATTGTCTGCGCGCATCAGTATCACAAGCCGATGATGTCATCGCCACGCTGAAGCCCGAAGGCGCGTCCTGTCCGTCGAGCTGAGCGAGGCCAACGTCAGCTTGCTCGTACGGCGGAAACCGGGCGCGGCCGACACCCTTAACGCATGTGTCGCCGCAAGATAGCCGCGGCGGAAGCCGGTGCCGCTAGCTGCTGTGGTGCTTCAATAGGTTGTTTATGTTCATCCGGACTGAGTCTGAGAGACTGGGAGGTGCGACCCACCCCAAACCTCTCAGGAGCTCAGCCGAATGAACATTTACAAGAATGCCCGACTCACCTTCGCTCGTCGACTCGAAATGGTCCACGACGTGCTCAAAGGGGGCTTGACGCTGACTGCGACGCGGCCGCCCACGGCGTCAGCGTACCCACCGTGCGTAAGTGGGCGGGCGCTACGTGGCGCAAGGCGAAACGGGGCTGCACGACCGCCGCGCGATCGAGGCGAGGATCTCGCCGCTGCGCGCTCGATCCGGCGCCAGCCGTCGGACCTGAAATGACGAGCGGATGCGGCCAGCGTCGGAAACGCCCGCGCGATCGACCCGCAAGACGCCGGTCGCGCTGAAGTTTTTTCAACGCACGGCGGCGATAACGCCCGACTTCGGGAAAACGCGAGCGGTCGCAACCACGGGCGCATCGGTGGCAGCTTTCTTGCTCGTCCTTTAACAGCCGAGGAGGCGAGCATGGTCTGGAAGGACCCGAAGGCGCTGTGGTCGCTGGTCAAGGAGGCGTTCAGTGCCTGGGACGACGATTACGCGCCGAGCATGGGCGCGGCGCTCGCCTACTACACGCTGTTCTCGGTCGCGCCGCTTCTCATCATCGTCATCGCGGTGGCCGGGATCGCGTTCGGCCACGAAGCGGCTCAGGGGCATATCTTCGCGCAGCTGCGGGACCTGGTCGGGCCCGAAGGCGCGACGGCGATCGAAGGACTCGTCAAGAGCGCGAGCGAGCCCGCGAAGAGCACGTTCGCCGCGATTGTCGGTATCGTCGCGCTGATCGTCGGCGCAACGACCGTGTTCGGCGAGCTGCAGAGCGACCTCGACCGCATATGGAAGGTGCCGGCGGCGCCAAAGGCGAGCGGTCTGTGGCGGCTCGTGCAAACCCGGTTGCTGTCGTTCGGGCTCGTGCTCGGCATCGGCTTCCTGCTGCTCGTGTCGCTCGTTCTCTCCGCCGCGCTGTCGGCGCTCGCGACATTGTACGGCGGCTGGTTCAACAGCTATGAAGCGCTGCTGCAGCTGGTCAATTTTGTCGTGAGCTTCGTCGTCATCACCGCGCTGTTCGCGATGATCTACAAGCTGCTGCCCCGCGTGCCGATCAGCTGGCACGACGTGTGGATCGGCGCAGCGGTCACCGCGCTCCTGTTCGACATCGGCAAGCTGCTGATTGGCCTGTACCTCGGCAAGAGCAGCGTCGTGTCCGGCTTCGGCGCCGCAGGCTCGCTCGTCGTGCTGCTGATCTGGGTCTATTACTCCGCGCAGATCTTCCTGCTCGGCGCCGAATTCACATGGGCGTACGCGCACCGATACGGCTCGCGCCGCGATGCGCGGTCGGCACAATCGGTGTCGGAGCCGCGCGCCGATGCGCGCACGCAATCACCGTTGCCGGCCGACGTCGTCACAGCCGTCGACGAGGCGCACGGTGCGGTACGCACACTGCTGCCCTCGGATGCGGCGTTGACCGAAGCCGACGAGCTCCCGGAGCCGTCGCGGGACGAGATCGTGGAGCTACTGCCGGTGCCCGAAGTCGAAGAGGCCGCATTCGCCGATGCGGCGACGCGCGCCGCTCGCGCCGCCGAGCGGCATCCGGCGCTCTCGCTCGCGATTGCGGCGATCGCGTTCGCCCTGCTCGGCTTCGTCGCGCAGGCGCTTTCGCGCAAACGGCGCCGTTTCGCGACGCGCTAACTCGGTGCCGGGTGGATGTTGTCCACCCAGTGCACTTCTTCGGGATTCGGCTCGACGTTGGGCAAGTCGAGGTTGACGACGACCGGCGCCTGCCCGCTGCGGCACAGCACGCAGGACAGCGGCTCGCTGTCGCTCGCATTGATCTCCTGATGCGGCACGAACGGCGGCACGTAGATGAAATCACCGGGACCGGCTTCGGCGACGAACTCGAGGCGGTCGCCCCATCTCATCCGCGCGCGACCGGAAACGACGTAGATCACGCTTTCGAGCGCGCCATGATGATGTGCGCCCGTCTTCGCCTTCGCGTGTATCAGCACGGTGCCCGCCCACAGCTTCTCGGCGCCGGCTCGCGCGTGCGTGATCGCCGCTGCGCGATTCATGCCGGGCGTTTGCGGCGTGTTCGTATCGAGCTCATTCGCGCGCACGACGCGAACGCCATGCAGACGCCATTTCGATCCGGCGGAAGCGCCATTATCCATCGTGTCCTCCTCGCGCCGTCGCGGGCGCGGCACGCACAATGCGTTTGCCCATCTTAAGTCCGCTCGGCACCGCTGGCCATACCCTGCGGGGCGAGACGCGGCTTTGACGCACCGGTGGGCTGGCGCTACCTCGGGCCAACACGATCAATGGGAGCATGAGCGATGCCCGCCGGCGGCGAGCGCGAGTCGACGGCCGTTTCGAACGCGACGCCGATCCCCTTCGGCGCGATGTTCGGGCTCGTTACGCTGCCGAATTTCGACGCGCTGATGTCGGCGCTGCTTGCGCTCGACGTCGAGTGTGCGAACGCCGGCGACGCGCCGGCGGTTGTCGGGCGGCGAATCGTCGCGCCGAGCGCTCAGCCAGCGGTGCGATCGGCGTTTTTCGTAAAGCAGATCCCTCGTCGCTGCGCGTCTCGGGATGACGCATCCGTTTCCAATCGCGTGCCGAATAGCGGCCCGCTCTTGGACGGATGCGTCACTTCCCCATGCCGATCGATTTCGCGATCTCACGATACTTCTGCGTGCGCTCGCGCATGAACGCCGGCATCTGGTCGAGCGCGATGTCGGTCACCTCGAATCCGCCTTCGAACATCCGCTTGCGAAGCTCCGGGTCCTTGTTGATCGCATCCATCATATCGGACACCTGCTTCTGCACGGCTGCCGGCGTCGACTTCGGTACCGCGATGCCGCGGTAGGCGCCGTCGACCCAGTTCAAGCCGAGCTCCCGGAACGTCGGCACGTCGGGAAACTGCGGCAGCCGCTTTTCGGTCGCAACCGCGAGCATCCGCATCTTGCCCTTCTGCTGGATCGCGAGCGTCGAGTACGACATCGCCGCGGAGACGTGACCGCCGAGGATCGCCGAGATCATGTCGCCGGTGCCCTTGTAGGGAACGTACGTCGTCCTGATCTTCATCTCGCGATCGAAGCGTGCCGCGGCGAGATGATTCGCCGAATTCGTGCCGGAGCCTGCGAGCGTGACCGCGTCGGGCTTCGCGCGCGCCGCCTTGATCAGGTCGTCCGCCGTCTTGAATGGACTGTCGGCGGCGACGATGATCGCATCAGGGGTGTAGTGGAAAAAGTAGACCGGCGTCATGTCCTCGGTCTTGTACTGGACTTCGCCTTCGAGCGGCTGCAGCACGATGTGCGGCAGATTGATGCCGGCGATCGTGTAGCCGTCGTTCGGCAGCGAGTTCAGTTGCGCCCAGACGAGCCCGCCGCCCGCGCCCGCACGGTTGACGACGACCATTTCCTGGTTGAATTTCGTCTTGAACACTTGCTGCTGCAGGCGCGCGGCGATGTCGGACTCGCCACCCGCAGGAAACGCAATGATGTACTGCACGGGCTTGTCCGGGTACGCCGCGGCCACGCCGAGCGCGGTTGCGAGAAGCGCGACTGCTGCGCCAAGGCGCCAGGTGCTGATCCAATGCATGTCAAGCCTCCTATGCCCGCGATGCCGCGTGCGGCGGTTGTCGCCGAACCCGGTAAACGTTTCGTTTCGATGAGCGTCAGCTGCGCGTATGATGGTAGACCCTTTCGGTGGAGGCCAGCATGAGCAACGGGCGTGAGGTAGTGATTCTGAGCGGCGTGCGTACGGCGATCGGCGACTACGGCGGAAGCCTCAAGGACTTCCCGGCGGCCGACCTCGCCGCGCGCGTCATCAAGGAAGCCGTCGCGCGGGCGAAGATCGATCCGAACGAGATCGGTCAGTGCGTCATCGGCAACGTGATCCACGGCGAGGCGCGCGACATGTACGTTTCGCGGGTCGCGGCATTGAACGGCGGCCTGCCGCAGGCCTCGGGCGCGCTGACCGTCAACCGGCTGTGCGGCAGCGGCTTCCAGGCGATCGTCTCCGCGTGGCAGTACATCCTGCTCGGCGACGTCGACGCCGCGGTGGCGGGCGGCACCGAGAGCATGAGCCGGGGCGGATATCTGATGCCGTCGGCGCGCTGGGGCGCGCGCATGAACGACGCGAAGGTGATCGACATGATGGTCGGCGCGCTGACCGATCCGTTCGACACCGTCCACATGGGCGTCACTGCTGAAGCGGTCGCGAGCAAATGCAGCGTCACGCGCGAGCAGCAGGACGCGTTCGCCGTCGAAAGCCACAAGCGCGCCGCCGCGGCAATCGCCGCCGGTCACTTCAAGAGCCAGATCCTTCCGATCGAGCTCAAGAGCAAGAAAGGCCCCGTGCTGTTCGATACCGACGAGCATGTGCGCAGCGACGCGTCGCTCGAAGGCATGGCGAAGCTGCGAGCGGTGTTCCAGAAGGAGAACGGCACGGTAACGGCGGGCAATGCTTCCGGCATCAACGACGCGGCCGCCGCGGTCGTGCTGATGGAGCGCCGCGCTGCCGAGCGCAAAGGCTTGAAGCCGATGGCGCGGCTCGTCGCCTACGGCCACGCCGGCGTCGATCCGAAGATCATGGGTCTCGGCCCGGTGTCGGCCGTCCAGCGCGCGCTCGCGAAAGCCGAGCTGAAGCTCGACCAGATGGACGTGATCGAGTCGAACGAAGCGTTCGCCGCGCAGGCGCTGGCCGTCTCGAAGGAGCTCGGCATGAATCCGCAGAAGGTCAATCCGAACGGTGGCGCGGTAGCGCTCGGCCATCCGATCGGAGCCACCGGCTCCCTTCTCACCGTGAAGGCGATGTACGAGCTGCACCGCACCGGTGGCCGTTACGCGCTGATCACGATGTGCATCGGAGGCGGCCAGGGTATCGCGGGCGTGATCGAGCGGATCTGACGCCGCACCGATCGGCATCGCGCGCCTGTGAAAACGCCGCGGAAGACCGCGGCGTTTTTCTTTCCGGCGCCCGCGCGAGGGCAGCGCTACAACCGTCCCATGATCACGAGAATCAGTATGACGAGGACGATTGCGCCCACGACTCCGCTCGGCGCATAGCCCCATCCGGAGCTGTAGGGCCACGACGGCAGCGCCCCGATCAGGGCGAGGATCAGCACGATCAGCAGTATCGTTCCAAGGCTCATGGCAACTCCCGTTGTCGCCCGCGGGTTTGAGGCTAAGGGGCCGGTGGTGCGGTCGGATCGTCCGAAGACGATCCGACCGCGTGAGGCACAGAGTCCAAAGCCGATCCGAAATCGACGATGGCTGGCCTCACCCACAAGACTCGCAGGTTCCGTGCCAGCGCCGTCTTCGCGCGGGCGGCGATGTGCTGAGGGGGAGCGTCGGCGCGAGAGCCGTTCGAATCGCCGGAGCGACGCGAGATCTAGTAAATTGTTCGCGCACGACGTGTATGTTTCTCCGTCGGCCAGCGCGATTGCGCAGCGCAGCGTAAGTCAGTCCGTTGCGGTGAGGCGCACGACGTAGCCGCCGCTCTTCTCGTCGCGATCGAGCGCGAGCAGGCCGCGGCGCTGCGCTCCCTCCAGCATGCCGTTGAACGAGCGGAATCCGTAGAACGATTCGTTGAAGCCGGGATTGCGGCGCTTCAACGCCTGCTTGACCATCGAGCCCCACACTTTCTCTTCGTCGCCGCGCTCGGCGATCAGCGCCTCGACGGTCTCGACGATCATGTCGAGCGCTTCCTGCGCGCGCTGCTCGTCGCTCTTCGCCGATCGCGGAGCCGCTGCCTCGGGCGGAATCGACGTCTCCGCGGGCAGCTCGGCCACGATCTCCTTTGGCGCCGTCTTCGTGGCACGCCCGCCGCGCGTCGTCTTGGCCGCCTTGCCGCCCTTCGCGGCATCGACGTCGGGCTTCGGCGCGCTCTTGCGCGCGCTCGATTTCTTCTTCGCGCGCACGAGATCGTCGTAGAAGATGAACTCGTCGCAGTTCGCGATCAGCAGGTCGGATGTCGAGTTCTTGACGCCGACGCCGATGACGACCTTGTCGTTTTCCCGCAGCTTCGACACGAGCGGCGAGAAGTCGGAGTCGCCGCTGATGATGACGAACGTCTGCACATGCGCTTTCGTGTAGCAGAGATCGAGCGCATCGACGACCATCCGGATGTCGGCCGAGTTCTTGCCCGATTGGCGCACGTGCGGGATCTCGATCAGCTCGAAGCTCGCCTCGTGCATCGGCGCCTTGAACGCCTTGTAGCGGTCCCAGTCGCAGTACGCCTTCTTGACGACGATGCTGCCTTTGAGCAGCAGCCGCTCGAGCACCTTGCCGATATCGAACTTGTCGTAATCGGCGTCGCGGACGCCGAGCGCGATGTTCTCGAAATCGCAGAACAGCGCCATGTTGGTCACTTCGTCTTTTGCAATCATCGCGGTGAGCAGGCGAAAAGGCGAATACTCTCACGGCGACGGCCGCGAAGGCCAATCCGGGCAATGCAATGAAACGCGAATCTCAGGCCGGCAGCATGATGCCGTCGGCGGTCGCGAGAAGATCCGCGCGCAGCCGCTGGATGAACTCTGCGGCTGGCGGCGACGCCGGCGCCGCATGATGATCGACGTAATCGGCGACGACGTCGGGCACGATGCGATCGAGGATCTGGATGCCGGCGGCGACGAACGCGTGCACGTCGGGGAAGGTCTCCGGCTCCATGTCGAAATACGTGAACTGACGCTGCTGGTGGTGCGGGGCGAGCGCCTCGATGCACGCGCGCGACGCGTCGGGCAACGGCGAGAGCCCGAGCGCGCAACTGCGCTCGAGCGCGCTCATCAGCGAGTGACCAACTTCGGTGCGCAGCAGCATCGGCGAGATTCCTTTCGCGCGGAGGAAGGATTTCAACGCGAACTCGAGACCTTGCGCCGCGAGATGGTAGACGACCTGCGATTCGGCGCAACGGATCCGATGCTGTTCGGCGAGTGCGCGCGCGACCCTCAGATAATCATGGGCGTACCGCCAGAATGCGAGCGCGGTCGTCCGTTGCGTTTCATCGACGATTGTCGAAGCCATGGCGAACCATCCGTGCAGCCGCGCCCTCGTCGACCAAAGGGCCGACGATTCGTAGTTTGGTCGCGCAGGCCGGTCGAAGTTCCGTCGTTTTTGCCGATTCCTGACTAGGACAGACAACTAACCTGCCAGTCGGCGGCGCAGCGCTTGCGGCAATCGCCGCATCGCGTCCGGTGCTTCACCGGCTGGTCTGGTGCGCTCGGAAGCGGCGGCGATCACGCGCGAGACGTTGCCCGCCTGCGGCAACGAGACGCCGTAATGCAATAGCCGCTCGCCGCGGTAGACGGCGAGCGTAGGAAACGTCTCGATGTCCACGTCGCCGACGAGCGCTTCGTCGTCCTCGATGTCGATCCAGACGTACAGCGCCGCGGGATCGGCCACCGCGATCGCTTCGTAGACGTCGCGAAACTGGCGGCAGCTGTCGCACCAGGCCGCGCACAGGCATACGACCACCAACGCGTCCGGGTCGCCGATGCGCTCGACGAGATCGGCGCGCACGCCGTCGGCGGTGATGAGAACGGACACGTCAGACGCGGGCGAGCCGCTCGAGCGCGCGCGCAAGCGTCTCGGCCTTTTTCGCGAAGCAGAACCGGACGACGTGCGTCGCGCCCGGCTTGCGACAGAACGCCGACACCGGAATCGCCGCGACGCCGATTTCACTTGTAAGCCAACGCGCGAACGCATCCTCGGCAAGCTCACTCACCGCGTCGTAGCGCACGCACTGGAAATACGTGCCCTCGCACGGCAGCAGCTCGAAGCGCGTTACCGCGAGGCCTTCGCGAAACGCGTCGCGCTTCGCCTGATAGAACGCCGGCAGGTCGAGATAGGGCTGCGGATCGGCGATGTACGCGGCGATGCCGTGCTGCGCCGGCGTATTGACGGCGAACACCGCGAACTGATGGACCTTGCGGAACTCGCGCGTGATGGCCGCCGGCGCCATCGCGTAGCCGATCTTCCAGCCGGTCGCGTGCAGCGTCTTGCCGAAGCTCGAGATCACGAACGCGCGCTCGGCAAGCTCCGGATAGCGGGCGGCGCTTTCGTGGCGCGCGCCATCGAACACGACGTGCTCGTAGACTTCGTCGGACAGCAGCAGCGCGCGCGATTCGCGCAGCAGCTCGGCGAGCGCAACCATTTCATCCGCGCGCCAGATGCGTCCGGTCGGATTGTGCGGCGTGTTGATCATCACGAGCCGCGTGCGAGACGTCAGCGCGGCGGCGATCTTCTCCAGCGGAATTCGTTATTCGGGCGCTTCGAGCGTGACGAACACCGGCACGCCGCCGGCGAGCTCGATGGCAGGCACGTAGCTGTCGTAGCACGGCTCGAGCACGATGACCTCGTCGCCGGCATGCACGCAGCACAGCACGGCCGTGATGATCGCCTGCGTCGCGCCGGCCGTGATCGTGATCTCGCCTTCCCAATCGTAACGGCGGCCGTAGAGCGCCTCGGTTTTCGCCGCGATCGCCTGCCGCAGCGCGGGCACGCCCGCCATCAACGCGTACTGGTTGTGCCCGGCGCGCATCGCGCGCTGCACATGGTCGATCAACGCGGGATCGCAGTCGAAATCGGGAAAGCCCTGGCCGAGGTTGACCGCGCCCTTCTCCACCGCGAGCGCCGACATCGACGTGAAGATCGTCGTGCCGATGTTCGGCAGCTTGGACGCGAACATCGAGGATCGCGAATCGCGCACCGTCACTCCACGTTCTCGCGCTCCACCGTCACGCGCGGCTTGAGCCGATAGAGCATTTCGCCGGCTCGCGGCACGACGAGAATGCCTTCGCGCTCGCGGCCCATCCACGACGCGATGTCGATCGACGCCGGATCGCGATAGCCGAGGTTGATGCTGCGACAGCGCTCCTCGGAAATCCCGGTCGCGAGGGTGACGTTGACGCGCGGCTTTTCGATGCACGTCACCGGATCGTACGTGCCGAGGCCCTTGACGTGCGTCGAATGCGCAAGCACGCCGCCCGGGTACTTCGCAAAGCGCTTCGGCTGCGCGACGAAGTAGTCGCGGCAGTGGTAGCCGATCTCCTCGAGTACGTGGCCGTGCGTGACGCTGACGTCGCGGATGTGCGGCGCGTAGATGATGACCTCGCCGCCGTCGGCGACGACCGGCTCGATCTTGTACATGCCTTTGCCCGCGGTCCATACGTCGGCATACATCTGCGGCATGACGGAGAGCACCTGCTGCACCGGCTCGTCGAGCCAGACGATATGGCGCTTCGACGACAGCGCCGCCGCCTGCTCCCACGCGTCGCGCGCCGAGCCGAAGTACAGGCCGGCCAATCCCGCGTGCGTGACGACGAGCGCGAAGCACGCCGTCGGCACGGTGACAAACGATGCCGCGCGATCGATCACCGCGCGCACCGGCGTGTAGCCGGAGCCGATGACTTCGTAGTTCGTGATCAGCGCGCCAAGCCAGTGCGTGAAGTTGATCACCTCCGCGCCCGCGATGCCGGGGAAAAAATACTTGTTGCCGCCGGAGAAGCCGACGACTTCGTGCGGGAACACCGGTCCGCAGATCACGAGCTGGTCGTAATCGAAGATACGGCGGTTGAGCGACACGTTGACCGCCTGCGCGAGCCGGCCGCCCGAGAGCTGCCGGATTTCGTCGGCGGAGATTTCTCCGATCGTCGCGAACGCCGCCGGTTCGCTCCATTCGTGGTTGAAGACGTTCGCCTCGGCCGCGCGCCCATTCACGACGGGTACGCCGAGATGACGCGACAGCTGCGCATCGGTCATCGGCTGGTGCGTTCCGAGCGCGACGAGAAAATCCATCGCCTTCACCTTGCCGCCCAGCGCTTCGCCGAAGAGCTCGAACATCCGCGGCATCGGCATCGTGCGCGTGCCGTCCGGAATGATGAAAAGCACGCGCTTGCCGGCGAGCGAGAGCGACGCGAGACCGGCCCGCACGATGTCGCGCGTTTCCTCGTCGGTCAGCAGCCGGTCGGTGAATCCGGATCCGTCCATCAGGCGCCTGTCGGGCTTGCTTTCGCGTATCTATCGTACACGCGGCCGCGCTGGCTCGCAGGCCCGCGGCTTTATCACCTGCCCGCACCGTCGGGCGGCCCGATGTAAACTCTCGCGATGATCGAGACCAGGTCCGGCGAGGCTGTCGACATCCTCTACGGGCGCGCGGGTTTGCGCGTGCAGGTTCCGCGCGATGTACAGGCAACCGTCATCGGCAAGCGTCCGCTGCCGAAGCTCGCCGATCCGCACGTCGCCGTGCGCGATGCGCTCGCGCATCCGATCGGCGCCACGCCGTACGCGACGCTCGTGCGGGGACGCACGAGCGCGTGCATCCTGATCTGCGATATCACGCGTCCGGTGCCGAACGGGCTGTTCCTGCGCCCGCTGATCGAGGGTCTGCTCGCCGCCGGCATGCCGCGCGAGCGGATCACGGTTCTGGTGGCAACCGGTCTGCACCGGCCGAACGAGGGCGACGAGCTCGCCGAGGTCGTCGGCGACCCGTGGGTGCTCGACACCGTGCGCGTCGAAAACCATTTCGCGCGCGACGACGCGGCGCACGCCGATCTCGGCGCCACGCCGGGCCGCGCGACACCCGTGAAGCTCGACCGCCGTTTCGTCGAAGCGGATCTGCGGATCGCGACGGGTCTCGTCGAGCCCCATTTCATGGCGGGCTATTCCGGCGGGCGCAAGGTAATCGCGCCCGGCGTCGCGCATGCCGACACGATCCGCACGTTCCACAGCGCGCGCTTCATGGAGGACCCGGCGGCGATCCAGTGCAACCTCGACGGCAACCCGCTGCACGAGGAGCAGCTCGCGATCGTGCGGATGCTCGGCGAGGTCTACGCGGTCAATACCGTCATCGACGACGACCGCGATCTCGTCCACGTGAGCTTCGGCGAGGTGATCGCGAGCCATTTGCACGCGGTCGAGTTCGTTGCGCAGAGCACGCGCGTGCCGGTCGGACGCCGTTTCTCGACGATCGTCACGTCGGCGGCCGGCCACCCGCTCGACAAGACGTATTACCAGACGGTCAAGGGCATGGTGACGCCGCTCGACATTCTCGAGCCCGGAGGAACGCTGATCGTCGCCTCGGCGTGCTCCGAAGGGTTCGGCTCGGACGAGTTTCGTGCGGCGCAATCGCGTCTTTGCAGGCTCGGCTCCGATGCGTTCCTGCAGACGCTCGTCGCGAAGCGGCTCGCCGACGTCGACGAATGGCAGACCGAGATGCAGTTGAAGTCGATGCGCGTCGGCCGTGTGCAGCTCTATACGACGGGGCTCGACGACGAGGAGCGGCGACTGACCGGCGTCGACACGGTCGCCTCGGTCGATGACGCGCTCGCCGCCGCGATGGCGCGAACCGGCGACCGCGCGATCGCCGTGATCCCCGAAGGACCGTATGTCGTTCCCGTCGTCGGCTGACCCCTCGGCGCTGCCGCCGCTGCGCTCGCTTGCAGTTCATCTCGATCTCGTCGGCGGCCTCGCCGGCGACATGTTCGTCGCCGCGATGATCGACGCGCTTCCAGCGCTCGAGAAGCCGGTGCTCGCCGCGCTTGCAGCCGTGCAACCGGCAGGCGCGCCATTGCCGGCGTTCACCGAAACGACGAGCGCGGGCTTGCGCGCGCGGCGTTTCGGTCTCGCGAGTCGAGTGACGACCCATCACGAGCATGCCGGCACCGCGTATTCAGCGCTTCGGCGGGGCATTGGCGATGCGCCGCTCGAGGCGGCCACGCGCGCGCACGCGCTTGCGTTGCTCGAGTGGCTCGGCAAGGCGGAAGCGAGCGTGCACGGGATCGCGATCGACGACGTGCACTTCCACGAGCTCGCCGACTGGGACTCGCTGCTCGACGTCGTCGCGGCGGGCGCGATTGCCGCGGCGCTCGACGGTGTGCACTGGAGTGCCTCGACGCTTCCGCTCGGCGGTGGCAGCGTTCGTACTGAACATGGCGTGCTGCCGGTGCCGGCGCCCGCCACGGCGTGGCTCACGACAGGCTACCCGTGGCGCGACGACGGTGTCGCCGGCGAGCGCGTGACGCCGACCGGCGCTGCGATCCTGCGCCATCTGGTACCGGCATCGCGATGCGGCGCGGATCGCGATGGCGGTCGGCTTGCCGCGGTCGGTCACGGCGCCGGAACGCGCACGTTGACCGCAATCCCGAACATCGTGCGCGCGCTCGTGCTCGAGCGAATCCCCGCAAGCGCAAGCGATACGGTCTTTGTGCTCGAATTCGACGTCGACG